>Ga0208879_1003077_pt1 | contig 14004 bp, 10 predicted proteins | sample Knorr_S15_td_Bot_FD_185605 | JGI IMG/M metagenome (GOLD analysis project Ga0208879, IMG submission 185605) | Marine microbial communities from Southern Atlantic Ocean transect - Knorr_S15_td_Bottom_ad_5009_LV_A (SPAdes) (version 2) | ecosystem: Environmental > Aquatic > Marine > Oceanic | place...
GAAGATGCCCTCCGCCGTCGCCGCCGGCCGCATGGCGCTGCTCGGCGCGGCTCTGTTTTTCCTGATGGCCGCCGTGCCGTCGCTGCCGTTGTTCGTCGCCGGGAGCATCGTGGCGATGTCGTGCTCGACCGGTGCGATCCCGCTGCTCACGCAAATTTTCCGCGACAATTATCCCACCGACAAACGCGGGCATTACTTTTCGCGGACGGTGTGGTTCCGCATCATCACCGCCGTGGCGTTCAGCTTTCTCGCCGGCTTGGCGCTCAACGAGACCGACACCGCCGATCAGCCGGGCCTTGGCAACTACCGCTGGCTGTTGGTGATTTTTGGATTCGCGTTTTTGGGCTCATGGAGTTGCCTGAAACATTTCCCGTCGAAACCGCTCCGGGGCGACGCCGGCGGCCACCCGTTCCGCGCGCTGCGCTACGCCAAGACAGACAAACTCTTCCGCCACGCGCTGATTTGCTGGATGATCATGGGCTTCGGGAATTTGATGATGATCCCGATCCGTGTCGAGTATTTGACCAACCCAATTTACGGGCTCGAAAAAAACGCGCTCACCATCGCCACGCTGATTTTGGTCATCCCGAACATCTTCCGGTTGCTGCTTAATCCGTTTTGGGGACGGCTCTTTGATCGCATCAATTTCTTCCTGCTGCGCGCCGTGCTGAACTTGTTTTTCGCCGTGGGCATCCTGATCTTTTTTAACAGCGAAACACTCGTCGGCATGGCGGTCGGGCAGATTTTTTTTGGCATCGCGCACGCCGGGGGCGACATCGCGTGGGGGCTGTGGGTGACCAAGCTCGCGCCGCCCAACCGCGTCGCCGACTACATGTCGGTGCACACGTTTTTCACCGGCGTCCGTGGCGTGCTCGCGCCGGTGATCGGGTTTGCCGTGCTGGCCTCCGGCTTCGCCATCGGCAGCCTGAGCCTGATCAGCGGCGGGATGATTGTCCTCTCCGCCGTCATGCTGATCCCGACCATCAAGCAGACCCGCGAGGAACACCCCACCCAAGCCGTGACCGAGGAAATCAGCGAGTAAGCCAAGCGCTTGAGCATGAGCGTGATTGGCAGCGACACCCTCTCCCAGCGGGAGAGGGTTGGGGAGAGGGAGAACGCGTGGCGTTTGCAAAATTCATCCGAAGGTTTTCACCCTCATCCGGCCTGCGGCCACCTTCTCCCTGAGGGAGAAGGAATCTAACCCAACGCTCTTGGCCAACGCGCAAGCCCCGGAGGGGCGGTATGAAATAGCCCGGGGCGTTAGCCCCGGGTACGATGCCCCGAAAAAACAAACAAGCCCCGGAGGGGCGGCACAAAGACGAACATGGATGGACAGGATTTACAGGATAATTTGGGGCGAGGTGGAACTCGCCCCTCCCTTGTTGCCTTCTCTTGAAACTAAACATTTGAAATTTCCAGTTCACCCTCATCCGGCCTGCGGCCACCTTCTCCGGAGAAGGAATCTTGTTGGTTTCCATTCTTCGCGGCTTCGTGGCTTCGCGTGATTTTTCGAGGACGAGGTACGAAGGACGAGGACGAGTACGGTTATTCATTCTCTCTCTGCGTTTAAAAAGCGCCGCACAGCGCCGCACTCCAAGACGCTTTGCGTTTTGCGGTGGCGCTTGGCTTTATGGGGTGGCTGTGTCGGCGGTGCGCCAGAGGTACCACGCGGCGGCGGTGCGGTGCGGTGCCCAGCATTCGCCGGCGGCGAGGAGTTCTTTTGGCTTGGGCAACTCGGCCCAGCCCTTGGCCAAGGCGAAACCTTTTTGGACGCCGTAATCAGTCGCGGGCAGCACGTCGGGGCGGCCCAATCGGAAGATGAGCAGCATCTCGACGGTCCAGCGGCCGACGCCTTTGATCGAGGTCAGCCGTTCGACCAACTCGTCGTCGCTCATCCGGTTGGCCTGCCGCGAGTCGGGCACGATGCCGTCTTTCGCCGCTTGGGCGATGTTTTGGATGTAACTGGCTTTTTGGTTCGAGAGGCCGACGCCGCGCAGTTGCTCGAACGGCTTCCGCAACACCTTCTCCGGCTCGGGAAATTTCCGGCCGGGGAACAACTCGATAAATCGGCCAAAAATAATCGCCGCCACTTTGCCGGTGAGTTGCTGGTAAACAATCGACCGAACGAGTGTTGCGTAGATCGTCCGGGTTTTGTCCTGCTTGAGCTCGTACGGGCCTATGCGGCGGATGACCTTGGCCAAGTCGGGATCGACTTTTTTCAAGTGGCGAATGGCTTTCGTGGCGTCCATGGCCAAGCGCTGGGTTCAATGGGCCGGCTCGAAGTAGTCGCCCCGTAGCCAGTCGGTGATCAGGCCGATTTCTTTGTCGGTGAGAATTTTTTTCACGCCGAACGCCGGCATGCGGTCGTTGTTGTTGGGGTAAAACTTTTCGTGCTCGGGGTTTTTCACGAAGTCGATGATCCATTGGCGCGAGCCGTAGCCGGTGAGGTCGGGGCCGTCGGCGTCGGGGTCCGGTTCGCCGAATGCGTGGCAGTCGATGCAGCCGATGTCGTCCGTCAAATACTGAACGCCATCCCGGATCAGTGCTGCGTCAGCTTGGTCGGCCGCCGCTTGGCCGGGCAGCTCGGCCTCGGCGGAAAGAGCGACGGCGATGGCGTCGAGCATCTTCAAATCGGCGGCGTCATATTTACGGACTTTGCGGTTGAGGAATTTTTTGTACATGTCGCCGTCCTTGTGCGCAGTGCCGCCGAAGTAGCGGGGGCTGATGTATTTGTCCGGGTCGAGCAGATCACGAATCCACTGGCGCGTGGCGAAGCCCATCAAGTCCGGAGCTTCCGGCGCGTCCACCGGCTTGGCGCTGGCGATGACGTCGAACGGGCCTTTGGTCTTCGCGTCCAAAACCGACTTCACCGTTTGCCATTCGCCCTGCGTGTCGGACTTGCGGGCCAGCCAGTCGGGGTGCACGGCGTCGCCGGAGAAAAAACGGCTCGTCATTCCAGAGCGTTTTTCCAGTTCGTCGAGCGTGTCGGCCTTGGCCAACTCCACGGCCAAGCCGTCGTGGCCGTCGTAGCGGTGGCAGCTCGCGCAGTGCTGCGCGAAGAGCCGCGCGCCCTGCGTTTTCGGGTCATCCTTTAGCAGCGAGAGTGCGGTGGACTCTATGCCCTTGGCCTTGGCCAAGGCGGTGATGCGGTGGGCATCCCGCGCGTCGCCGAGCACGGCCTTGAGGTAGCTGGCGCTGTTCTGCCCGGCGACATCCTCCTGCTTGGCCAGATAGGTCAGCGCACCGGCGCCGCCGAGGAACACGAAAATGATGCCGACGTTGAACACGTGCCCGAGCTTCCATCGGCCAATGAACGGCATCAGGCAAATCAGGCCGACAGCCATCCCTGGGATGTAAATGGCGCCCCACACTTCGTTCTCGCCAGCGAAGAACGGCAGCTTGAGAAACTCGAACAGGAACAGGAAATACCAGTCCGGCCGCGCGGCGGAAAACGGCTCGGACGGATCAGCCGGAGAACCCAAATGCGCGCCGTGGTACCACAGCACAAACCCCAGCACTGCCACCGTCACCGCGAGGCACGCCACGACATCTTTGAAAACCTGATCCGGCCAAAAGTAGGCGTCGCGCTTGATCACCGGCTCGGCTGGCGTGATGCCGTGACGGCGGAACAGATAGATGTGCCCAACGATCAACAGCACCAGCAGTCCCGGCAACACGCCAGCGTGCAGCGCAAAGAAGCGCGTCAGCGTGTGGTGCCCGTACTCGGTGCCGCCGATCACGAGCTTTTGCATTTCCGGCCCGGCGAACGGGACGAGGTTCATCAGGTTGGTGGCGACGCGGGTGGCCCAAAAACCTTTTTGATCCCACGGCAACAGATAGCCGGTCAGCGACAGGGCCAGCACGAGTAGCAGCAGCAGGACGCCGAACCAGTAGTTCACCTCGCGCGGCGCCTTGTACGCGCCATCGATCACGACCTGCATCAAGTGCAACAGCAGCAGCAGCGGCATGAGTTGCGCCGTCCAGTGGTGGATGCCGCGAAGCAGCCAGCCGCCGGTCATCTCGTTTTGGATGTAGTTGACCGACTCCCACGCGTCGCCGGAGCTGGCGCTGTAGCCCATCCACAAAAACACGCCGGTGACGAACTGCACGAAGATGGTGAACGTGAGCGTGCTGCCCCAGACGTAACGCCACCGCGAGCCGCCGGGGATGTTCTCGAACAACGCCGACTTGGTGAGCTGACGAACGCCCGTGCGATGATCGATCCAGTCCAGCAGCGATTTCATGAAACCGGAACTTTGTGGCTGTGGCCGGGTTGAAAATTCTGGAACTTCACCCACACCTCCGTCTTGTTGCGAATCTGAATCTCAAGCGGATCCATCGCGCGCGGGCTCACGCCCCGGGCGAGGCTGCCGTCCAGCTTGAAGTTGCTGTTGTGGCACGGGCAGAAAAAATCGTTGCGGCCCGCCCGGTAATCGACGAAGCAGCCCAAGTGCGGGCAGATCGTGTGCAGCGCCTTGGGCACGCCATCGACGAGGCGAAGATAGACTGCGCCGATGCTCACGTTGGTGAACCGGTTCCACGCGTCCACCTTGTCGGCCACGACGGTGAACTTGGCCGGCGTGCCGTCGGCGGGAATCGCGTCAAGCGTGGTGACCCTGATGAAGCCGTCGCCGCCGCCCCCGCCCTCGCGCTTGGCCAAGGGATCGAGATACGCCCAAATGCCAGCACCGAACGGCACCACGCTGATGAGCGTGCCGATGAGCGCACAAAGAAACTTGATGAAACCGCGCCGCTCCCCGGCCGGTTCCGGCGTGCCAAGCTCCGCTGGGATCACCGGTTCCGCCGCTTGGCAGACGGCTTCGCCGACCTCGGGCCCGGGTGATTCAACTTGGTTTTCCTCTTGGTTATCCACCTTTTTTGCGAACGGCCAAAAGCTAACCCTTGGCCAACCGTACTCCGAGAAAAAAACGCCCCACCCACTGCGACGGCTGAATTGTCTCGACCGTGCGGGGTGGTTGTTAATTAAATCCCCCGGCGGCCCCCTCCGCTTGGCCAATGGCACTCAACACAATTCAACTCCAACTCGGCAACCGCGAACACACGTTCGCCTACCCGCGAGCCGAGGAGAAAATGATCCTGTCCGTGCTCAAGGGCGTGGACTACCCCTTGGCCAAGGTGCAAATCACCGGCGACTCGCCGGTGATCATCGACATCGGCAGCAACTGCGGCGCGGCGGCGGTTTATTTCAAGTCCCACCACCCCGACGCGCGGGTCATCTGCTACGAGCCGTGCGCGGCAACACACGAGTTGCTGACGCAAAACGTCGGCCCGATCGACGGCATCGAGACGAACCCGTTCGGCATCTGGGACAAGGAGGGCACCTCCCGGCTGCACTACGGCCCGGAGCAACGAACAGGATCCTTCACCTTGCGCCAATGGGGGGGAAGACTTCGGCGGCGAAGACATCGTCACCAAAAAACTCAGCGACGAACTCAAGCGGCTGCAACTCCCCTCGGTCGACCTGCTCAAGGTGGACGCCGAAACCGTCGAGTCGGCGATTCTGCACGAGGTGCTCACCGGCGCGCCGGATGTGCCCATCCGCAACATCTTCGTCGAGTACCACAGCATTTCCATCCGCAAATATCTCACCGAGGAACTCAGCCCAAGGTATGAGGTCCATCTTTGCAGCGTCAGTTCCGACCGGCAAGGCACGCTGTTGTTCGTCCTCAAAAATTAAAATTTCATGTTTGAAAAAATAACACTCCACACGCCGCGCACATTCGTGCCGGCCGACCTGGACACCGGCGACTGGGCCGCACTCGCGCCGCTCTTCGCGCAGCTCGAGCAGCAGCTCAGCGCCGCCGCCGATGCCGCCCAACTCGAGCAGGCCATTCTCAACTGGGAGGAACTCTCCGCCGCCATCGCCGAGGAAAGTTCCAAACGTTACATCGCGATGACCTGCCAGACGGACGACAAAACCGCCGAGCAGGCCTACATCGATTTCGTCGAAAAAATCGAGCCGGAGGAGAAGCAATGCAGCTTCCGCTTGGCCAAGGCGCTCGCCGATCACCCGCACCGCGACGGCCTCCCGGCCAAGCGCTACGAGGTGTTCACCCGCGACTCCGCGCTCGAGGTCGAGTTGTTCCGCAGCGAGAACGTCGCGCTCGAGACCGAGACAACCAAGCTTGGCCAGCAGTACCAAAAACTTATCGGCGGCCTCGCCGTGCAGTTCGACGGCGAGGAACGCACCCTCGTGCAAATGGGCCGCTACCTCGAGGAGACCGACCGCGCCCGGCGGCGGGAGGCGTGGGAACTCGTCGCCAACCGCCGGCTCGAGGAGGCCGAAAAAATCGACGGCCAACTCGACGACTTGGCCAAGCGGCGAAACCAGATGAGCGCCAACGCCGGCTTCCCGAATTATCGCGACTTCGCCCATCGTCGCAAGGGCCGGTTCGACTATTCGCCGGACGACTGCCTCGCATTCCACGACGCCATCGAGCAGGAAATGGTGCCGCTCCTGCGCGAACTGCACGACGAGCGCCAAGCCGCGCTGGGCATCGAGTCAGTGCGCCCGTGGGACACCGCGACCGACCCGCAAGGCCGCCCGCCGCTCAAGCCGTTCGACGACGTGTCACAATTGATCACTCGTTCGCAAGCCATCTTCGACCAACTCGACGGCGACCTCGCCGGTTGGTTTAGGATCATGCAGGAACTCGATTTGCTCGACCTCGCCAACCGAAAGGGCAAGGCACCCGGCGGCTATCAGGATTCACTGGCCGAGGCGCGGTTGCCGTTCATTTTCATGAACTCCGTCGGCGTGCAGCGTGACGTCGAGACGCTGCTGCACGAGGCCGGACATGCGTTTCACACCATGGCTTGCCAAGATGAGCCGCTGCACTCGTACCGCCACGCGCCGATCGAGTTTTGCGAAGTCGCCTCGATGGCGATGGAGCTGCTCGGCGGCGAACACCTCGGCGAGTTTTACGACACGGAAGAAGTGCGCCGCGCGCGGATCGCCCACCTCGAGGGCATCGTGTTCGTGTTCCCGTGGATCGCCACGGTCGATGCGTTTCAGCATTGGCTCTACCTGAACCCCGGCCACTCGGTCGCCGAGCGCGACGACGCCTGGGACGGCTTGATGGATCGCTTCGGCGGCGGCATCGACTGGAGCGGCCACGAGCGCGCCCGGGCCAAACTGTGGCACCGGCAACTCCACATTTTCCTGCACCCGTTTTATTACGTCGAGTACGGCATCGCCCAACTCGGCGCGCTGCAAGTGTGGGCCAACAGCAAGCACGATCTCGCCCAAGCGCTCGCCGACTACAAAGCCGCGCTCGCGCTGGGCGGCTCGAGGCCGCTGCCGGAGCTGTTCGAGCGGTGCAACACCCGGCTCGATTTCAGCCGCGAAACCGTCGCCCCCATGGCCGAGCTGCTGCGAAAAGAACTGGCCGCGCTGAAGAGCTGAGTTTGAAGTATCGACACGGATTTCACAGATTTTCACAGATTTTTTTGGGTAATCCGTGTGAATCTGTGAAATCCGTGTCGTTGTTTATGCCGATCAACGATTGACCAGCCAGAGAACGGTGCCGATCAACGCCGAGCCAACGATCCCGGCGATGATACTCCACATTTGGATCTTGCTCCGGAACCGCCTGTTGGAACGTCCCATGCCGGGGAGTAGATAATAACGATGCTCCTCCTCCCCTTCTTTCGGCTTTTTTTTCCTAAATCCAAACATCCGGCGCTCCCGTGCGATGCACAACGCGGCAGACCCTATTCATCCAGCGCCCAAATGACAACCACGCTTGGCCAAGCGCGATGTGTCCGCTAGGTTGGCCCCTTGAGTTTTGTCAGCCAGTTTGACCAGTTACCCATCGACGCGCTTTGGGGCCAAGCCCGTGATGCCTCCGCTGCGGAGGTGTCGGCCGCGTTGGCCAAGCGCGACCTGAGCCTCGCCGACCTCGCCGCCCTGCTCTCCCCCGCCGCCGCCAACCAGCTCGAGCCGTTGGCCAAGCGCGCCCACCAACTCACGCTGCAGCGTTTCGGCAAAGTCATCCGGCTCTTTGCGCCGCTCTACCTCTCCAACGAATGCATCAACAACTGCCAATACTGCGGCTTCTCTCGCGACAACCCGATCTTGCGCGTGACGCTCTCGGTCGATGAAGTCGTGCGCGAGGCCGAGGCGCTTTCCGGGCAAGGCTTTCGCAACATCCTGCTTGTCGCCGGGGAACATCCGAAATTTATATCGAGCCGCTACATGGCCGACTGCATCGAGGCGTTGCGCGACGCCGTGCCGTCCATCTCGCTCGAGGTCGGCCCGATGGAGACCGACGAATACCGGCCGCTCGTCGAGGCCGGCGCGGAGGGACTCATCGTTTACCAGGAAACTTACAACCGCGAGGTTTACGCGGACATGCACACCTCCGGCCCCAAGCGCAACTTCGACTGGCGGCTCGAGACACCGGAGCGCGCCCACGCGGCTGGCTTCCGGCGGCTCGGCATCGGGGCGCTGTACGGGCTGAGCGATTGGCGGCGCGAAACCCTCTGCCTCGCCGCTCACGCGGAGTACCTGCTGCGCCACTGCTGGAAATCGCAACTGACCATTTCGCTGCCTCGCCTCCGCCCGTGCGCCGGTGAGTTCGAGCCGCTGACCGGCTTCAACGACCGCAACCTCGTCCAAGCCATCTGTGCGCTGCGCCTGTTTCTGCCGGACGCCGGCATCGTCCTCTCCACCCGCGAACCGGCGAGCCTGCGCGACAGCTTGATTCCGCTGGGCGTCACTATGATGAGTGCCGGGAGCCACACCGAGCCGGGCGGCTACACCGGCGCCGGCCAAGACAATCTGCACTACACCGAAGGCGGCCGCATCAAAGAACTGTCCGGCAACGCCAGCGAATGGGCCACCGGCGCCACCGGCCAGTTCGACATCGCCGACGAACGCGCGCCAAGCGCTGTCGCCGCGACCCTCACCCGCCTCGGCTACGAGCCGGTCTGGAAAGACTGGGACGCCGCAATCCTCGCCAACTGACATTATCGGTTCGCGGTTCTCAGTTCGCGGTTTTATTTATCCGCAGATGACGCAGATTCAGTTTGCTGGTTTTTAATCTGTGTCATCTGCGTCATCTGCGGATTCTTTCTCCTCCGAAAGCGGCGCGCAGCGCCGCACTCCAAGACGCTTCGCGCCCCCGTTCCCTCCACTTCGGATTTCGACATTCCTTGTTCGATATTCGATATTCTTATTGCCCAGTTCCCGTCATCTCTCTCTGCGGCCCTCTGCGGCCCTCTGCGTTTAACGGAAACTGAAAACAAGCAACTCGGCGGTCGCCTCGGTGACTTTGAACGGGTCGGCGATGCGAAGGTTTTGAACCCAAAACAGGCGGCCATCGGCGGCCTCGGCGACGACTAGTTTTCGGCGTTCGGCCTTGGGGGTTTTTTGGTTCACGAACAAGTCCTGCAGCTTGGCGGTGCCGGTCTGGCCGATGGGCTGAATACGGTCGCCGGGCCGCCAGTGGCGCAAGGTGATCTCTTGGCCAAGCGACTCGGCATCAAAGACTTCGCGGCCTTCAGCTTGGCCAAGCTCGCGCCACTTGGCCAAGCCGCCAGCCAAGCGTTCCCAGCCGATTTTCAAGCCGCCAAATTCAACTTCACCGGCTTGGCCAACGAGGCTGACTTCGCGCTTGGCCAACGAAAATTCCGGCTTGACGGCGTACGCAGCCTCCTTCACTCGGCCACCGGCGGTTCGGTACAACCGCCTGCCGGGAGCGACCTCAATGACTCGGCCAATCTCAAGCCGCAGCGCCTCCACCAAGTCAAACGTCGGCTCGACGACCAGCAGGATCAATTGCCGTTGCAACCAGTGCCGCTGCAAGGCCACGGGGGTTTCATCGAAATCCAAGTCTGCCCCATCCTCAAAATTGTTTGAGACCGAGGTGACAAAATCGCTTTCGTCACCCGCCAGAGTCATCGCGTTGAGCACATGCCGCCGGATCGCCGGGCTGAACCGGTTCTCGAGGAGGGGCAACAGCTCGTGTCGGATGCGGTTGCGCAAAAACCGGGTGTCGGTGTTCGATGCGTCCACGCGAAACTCGATGCGCTCTTCCTTTACGTACTCGACGATCTCGGTGTGACTGATCTCGAGCAGCGGTCGAATGAGAATCAAATCGTCATAGTCCCCCAGCATCGACACGGGCAGCATGCCAGACAGCCCGCGGTTGCCCGCACCGCGGAGCAGTCGCAGGAAAAAGGTCTCGACCTGATCGTCAGCGTGATGAGCCAAGGCTATGGGGGCAATCCAATGCTCGGCCAGACCGGCGAAAAAATGGTGGCGCAATTGCCGCGCGGCTGCCTCGATGCCTTCGCTGGTTTCGGCGGCGAGTTGCTGCGTGTCGCCGCTCTCGGTTTCGAATGGCAGGTCAAGCCGCTTGGCCGCTTGGCCGACGAACGCCGCGTCGGCGTCGCTGTCCGAGCCTCGGAGTTGGTGGTTGAAGTGGGCGACGACCAAGCGGTCGCGCAGGCCAAGCCCTGTAGTGGCGAGCAGGTGCAGCAGCGCCATCGAGTCGATGCCGCCGGAGACGGCCACGATGATGCTGCCTTTGCCCGGAAAGAGGTTTTGCGCCCGGATGGTCTCGCCCACTTTTTCCGCAAGCGGATGCATGGGTCAGTTGCCGGTAGCCACCGGCTCGGCCGGCTTGGATCGGAGCAGCAGCAGCCAGTCGCCCGGGCCGGGTGCCGGGCACTCAAGCACCGCGCCGCGAAGCACGGCCAACACGCTGGAGCGCTCGCCGGTGCGTGGGTTGATCCACGCGGCGATCAACGGCGCGGGCAGCTTGGCGACGCTGATTTTTAGCCGCGTTTCGACCGGCGTGTAAACGATGACCAAACGACCGTCGGCAGAACTGGCGGCGGCGGCGTATTCGGAGAGCGCCTCGTCACCGGGTTGCTCGGCAAGCACGCCGCTGTCGGGGCGGAGAGACTGAAAGTCGATCGACTGAAACAGGGCCGAGAGATGTGCGACCTGTTCACCGGCGTCAAAGTTCAACGCATCGCGCCAAGCGGGAGGCGTGCCGGCGTTGGGGTGGCCGGGCGTCGGGCCCTCGCCGTCGTCCCAGCCCCAGACGCCGGCCGCGCCGTAGCTCACGCCGGCGGTCGGTGTGCTCAGCAGGCTCCAGTACATTGCGCGGCGAACTTCGTGCGCGGTGATCGGCTGCTTTTTGCTGTAACTGTTGATGCCCTCGTAAGCCGGCTCGATGTTGATGACCGGCCGGTGCGGGAGCTTGGCCCAGTCGCGCGATGCCGGGCCGTGGTGGATCCAGCTGTTGGTGGCGTCGTCGATGTCGTGGCCGCTTTGGTAGCCAAGCGCGGTCATCCATTTTTCATCGCGAAACTCCCCGAAGACCCAGCTCTTGCCCTTGGGGTGCATGAAGACCGGGAAGTGCCGGCCGCCGCCGAACACCGCTTGGCCAAGCGTGCGCCAGCGGGCGGCGTGCGTGCCGGAGTAGTCACCGTCGCCGCCGAGAAACCAAGCGCCGTACGTGGCACCCCAGCGGGCGACCATGTAGCGGGCGAGCAAGATCGCCTGATCGTCGGGCAAAATGTTCACCGGGTTTTCGTCGCCGCGAATGGCCCACAGCAACACCGGCACGCTGAGCAGACCGGCGTCGTTGATCGCCTCGACGCGGCGGTCGAGTCGCTGGAAAAACTCCGGGTTGATGCTGATTTTTTCTTTGCCGCCGAACGCCTTGTTGCCGTCGGCATCGCCGTCCGGCGCGCCGCGCCAACTCGTGGCGACCCACTGCACGGCGGTGAAGCCCTGCCGCTTGCGTTCGCTTAAATAATGTTTCCAGTCGAACTCGTTCGACTTGAGCGGGCCGTTCCACGCGGTGTCGGCCATCCAGAAAAACGGCGTGCTGTCCTCGTGCACGAAGTGGGTGCGGTCGCGCGACACGCGAATCGGGCCGTGTTGGCTGAGGGCGTTGCCGCCCAGCGGCGCGGTGCAGCGGAACGCGCCGGAGAGATTGTGCAGGCCACGGTTTTCCTCGTCGGAGCAGGTGATGAGATAAGTCCATTTACCGGCGAGATCCGGCAGGAAGCGAATCTTCCAGTCGTTGCCGCCGTCCCAAAAGCCATCGACCTCGTATTGCTCGTCGGCGGGCGAAGTGAAGACGGCCTTGAGTTGCACGTCCTGCAACGGGTTGCCGTACGACTTGAGGCTGACCAACTCGCCCTGGAATCGCGTCCACTTGGGCAGGAGCGGCAGTGTCTCCTGCGCCGACGCGATCGCGGCAGCGAGGCACAGGCCAAGCAGGCTTAGTCGCGGGGCCATCGTGCCGACAATCGAGAATTTAGGAGTGAAACGCATATTGTGGGCGGGACGATGTCAGAATCCGGCCCAAAGCGCAAACGCGATTGGCCAAGCTGGCCAAGCGGCGTGAAACCTGTAAATTGCCGCCCGTAACATTGAAACACGAGTCATCCATCCCGGCGCGGCCGCTGCTTGGCCGGCGGCAGTGAGTAGCCCATTAGGATAATGGGGCACTTCTGGAAACCTCAAATAATAGCTGTTGAAAACAATTGGTATAAATGGTAAATTTGGTAAGTTTTGGCTATGTGGTATCGTGAAGAGTCGCCACAATTGGATGTATTCTCAATGTTATCCCATGAGCAAGCTGTCACTCAGGCTGTGAAAGGGATCAATAAACTGAGCAAAGTGATTGACTGGGAGTTGTTTCGGGATGAACTCGAATCGGTTTTGGGCTATGCCCAGCGGGATTGGAGCAAGGGAGGCCGTCCTCCCTTTGATCCGGTGCTAATGTTCAAAGTGCTGGTGTTGCAGAAGTTTCACGGACTGAGTGATGAGGAGTGTGAGTTTCAGGTGAAGGATCGGTTTAGTTTCATGAAGTTTCTGGAGTTGCATCCCGGGGATGCTATACCGGATGCGCGGACGATTTGGGATTTCAAGCAGGCATTGGAACGGGATGGGAGAAATGGCGCCGGGCGGTTGTTCGAGCGGTTTGACCAGATACTGACCGATGGAGGGATGATTGGAAGGAAAGGAAGTATCGTGGATGCCAGTTTTGTGGATGCGCCGCGTCAGCGCAATAGGCGGAAGGAAAACGAGCAAATCAAGGAGGGTAAAAGGCCGGAAGGATTTGAAGAAGGAAGTGCCAAGGGGCGGCAAAAAGATTGTGATGCGCGTTGGGCGAAGAAGAACAACGAGACGCACTATGGGTACAAGAATCATGCAAAAGTGGATGCCGAAAGCAAACTGGTAACGAAGTATGAAACGACGGGAGCCAACGTGCACGACTCGCAGGTGTTTGATAAATTGGTGGATGAAAATGATGAAGCGGTGTTGGCCGACAGCGCGTATCTATCCGAGGAGGCAAGGGAGCATTTACTCAAGTGTAATTGTCAGGATTTCATACAACTCAAGGGCTACAGGAACCATCCGTTAAGCGAAGAGGACAAGAAGACAAACAAAGGAACAAGCCGGATCCGGGCAAGAGGGGAACATATGTTTGGAAGGATGAGCCAGATGGCGATGGATCGATTGCGAACGATCGGGAAGGAGCGAGCGCATCACCACAACGGGTTGAGCAATCTGGTCTACAACATGGATCGGTTTGCATTCTTGATGAGGTGAAGCTGGAAAGAGAAGTAAAACAAGCCTCAGAGATGGCTAATCGAAGGGAAAAGGAGGCTAAGTCGGGTCAAATGAAGGGCGACGGCAGCGGGATTGAGCGAGCCTCCGGCCCTTTCAGAGCCAATTTAAAAAAAAACCTTGACTATCAAACCAGTTCACGTAGATTACTTTTTCAGAATTGCCCTACAGTAAACACCGGGTTTACCATCGCCTAATCGCTGCTACTTAAAAACACCACACCAGCTACTATTCTCACAGATTATGACACAATTCCCACTTGCTCCCCGTTCAGCTCCTCGCTCGCTTCTCCCACCACTCCCTCTAAAGCCGAGGTTTAACTATCACATGAAACGGTTCATCATTATTGGTTCAGTGGCGTTTTTGTTGCCACTCGTGGTTTT
>Ga0208879_1003079_pt1 | contig 13993 bp, 7 predicted proteins | sample Knorr_S15_td_Bot_FD_185605 | JGI IMG/M metagenome (GOLD analysis project Ga0208879, IMG submission 185605) | Marine microbial communities from Southern Atlantic Ocean transect - Knorr_S15_td_Bottom_ad_5009_LV_A (SPAdes) (version 2) | ecosystem: Environmental > Aquatic > Marine > Oceanic | place...
GATGAACAACTTCTTTGACCAATACTCGCTCACCTTCTCTTACCACCGTCAACGTGAGCAAGTGAAAGATCGCCGTCTCAGCCAACCGTATTTTGAAGAATCTGAAACGGATAATAACACCTTTGGATTTTCGCTATTGCTGGGTACGGACCTAGCAGACCAATCCCACCTAACCTATGGCGTCGACATGTACAACGACGTGGTGGACTCCTTTAAGAACCGCTTCGATGCGACGACGGGAAATTTCCTGTCTGCTCGCAATCCGACTTACCCAGATGATGGATGGAGTCGCCAGACAGGTGCTTTTGTTCAATACGACAAGCAACTCAACGATCACTTAGGTGTCACAGCCGGCACTCGGTTTACGCGATCCCACGTGCAAGCCACTCCGATTCTTAAAGTGGACGATGACGGAGACCCGCTCACCGACCCAGTCGACACACCCGTGCACATTTCACCCAGTTTCGACAACTGGTCCGCTAGTGGTGGTCTTGCCTACCAACTCAACGCGGACTTAATGCTCGTCGGATCCATCTCCGAAGGATTTCGAGCTCCCAACCTCGACGACCTAGCATCGAACAATGACAACGTCCAACAAGCAGCTGCGGACACACCCAGCATTGACCTACTGCCGGAAACGAGTTTGAGTTACGAAGTTGCTCTGCGTAAGGAAACCGATGATCTTCGCTGGCAAGCAACCACTTACTGGATGGACATCGACAACATGATCTTGCGGACCCCTGCCGGATCCGACGGTACTAGCATCTTGTTTTCACGTAGCAATCGCGATTCCAAAATCAATGGATTCGAGTTCTATGCTGAAAAGCGAGTCGATGAAAACTGGACACTCTATGGCAATTTCTCTTACATCCTTGGACAAGATCAAGTCCTCAACGAACCTCTTAGCCGGATCCCTCCCACCCAAGGCATTATCGGACTGAGATGGCGGAATTCGGAAAAGTATGAGTACCTTGATTTCTATGCGTGGATGGTTCGTCCTCAAGATCGCTTGAATTTCCAAGACATCAGTGACAATCGAATACCAAACGGTGGCACCCCTGGTTACGCCACATTTAATATTCGCTATGGAACGATGCTCAGCGACACTCAACGAATTACCGTCGAGCTTGAAAACATCCTTGACCAAGCTTACCGAGTGCACGGTAGCGGAGTTGACGGCGCGGGTTTCTCAGCAAACCTTCAATATAGTTTCGAGTTCTAAACCGCGAAGTCGCTGCAACAGGCGGCCGTTTGCTAGCCACAGACTGCGCGTGCCCTACCGCACGATCATCTCACCATTCATGACTAGCCAATGACCGGGGAACGTACATAGGTACGGATAGTTTCCCGACTGTGTGGGTGCCGTGAAATAAATTGTGAACGACTGACGCGGTAACACTATATCGGTATATGCCAACACCGCTTTGGTCTGAGGAATATACTGCCGCACCATCGCATCGGGGTCAGAAATCAACTTATTCGTCAGGTCGCCGACCTCGCGCAATGTACCGGGTGCTAATAATGCCCAATTGTGCGGCACGACATCCGGATTCTTTAAGGTCAAGGCAATCCTCTCGCCCGGCTTAACTTGGAACGATCTTGTTTGAAACGACAGGTTCGTCCCCGTTTGAATTTCAATCGCTCGCGCAGCGGCGAGCTCCTCGACATACGGATTCGGGACTTTCCGAGTGGCTAAGGCTAGATCGGCCAAAATCGGGTGTGGAGCAATCGGTTTGTGATCCAAGGCCACCAATCCCTCGGCCTCTATAAAGGACTTCTCGTCTAACGCATGTACCGTCACAAATAGTTCACGAAACTGACCTTTGCCAATTTGTAAACGCAAATATAACTGATTGACGGGCTGTAAATCCGGAATCTCTAGAAACAACGATCTACCATCATCGACAACACTCGCCGACTTAATCGCAACATAATCGTGTCCTTGCATGCCAAAATGTTTTCCAGAATACTCGGGCGACCCGTACTGTCCGCCGTAACGATAATTCCAACTCATCGCAAAATGACTTTCAATTTCATTGGCGATCGCTGCGTCAATCTTTTCTGAAAACTGGACCATCACACCGTTGCGATATGTGTGTATTCCAAGTGGTTGTTGAACATTACCACCCCGATATCGTACTCTCTGAAAACAACCATCCGTGGGCGTATAGCTCCCCCAGCCTTGCATTCCAGTCACATACAACTGACCATCAAACGGACTAAATCGACCACGATGTGTACCTGACAGAAAATCCCCTGGCAACGGCACAACGGCACCTTGCAACTGACCGCTAACATCATCACGGAGCACTAAAAACATCTTTCCCGTACCAAACGAAAAATGTAGTAACTGGTCGGTAAGTGGTCCCCAGCGTTTACTCTGAACCACCTGTTGTCCACCTGCTTGGTTATCCACTCCCCGCGGCAAGTAAACCAATGGCAGATCAGGGACCTCCGCGCCGCGCGGCCCTGGGAATCCAAAATGCCCTACCCGCTGTTGCCCCGTACGCACAGCACAGATCATCGATGCCGGTGTCCATGTTCCCTCAGCACAGGGCACGGTCAAAACGCCATCGACCGTAAGACCCAATCCATCCGGATTTCTAAACCCTGTTGCAATAATATCCGCTTGAGCACCATCGGCCGAGATCCTCAAAATCCCCTGACCACCGACAGCCGTGTAGAAATTCCCCTCGGCATCTCGCTCTAACCCACAGATAAAGTCGTGACCGCCCGCCGACGTCGTGAATTGATTACTGAAGCATTCGTAATAATCTGCTTCGCCATCTCCGTTGCGGTCGACCAATCTGGTCAATTGATCACGACAAATAACAAACACCCCGTCGCTGTCCACGACGATGCCAAGTGGCTGATGCAAACCTGATGCAAACCGCTGCCACGTCGCTTGTCGCGACGGATACTCGTAATTGGTGATCCGCCACACATCTCCGTGCATCGTCGCTAACAATGCTGAACCATCCGGAAGAAACCCAATTCCCGTCCCAAAAAACGGCACGTTCCACGGATTTTCCCGAGGCAGCTTCAACGTATCGGTTGCATAGGGTTTTTGATCGCCATGTTCAACCGCGGATTGAAGTGTCCGCTGCCAGATACGTTGCGGTTGCTCACTGTCCAACCCCTGTGCAGTAAATGCGGCAAGCGAAACGCTGCGTTGAAATTTCCCATCTACGACCCACGGTGAATCGCGATAAATATTTCCATTAATTTCATAGACAAAGACAATTCGGTCACCATTGCGATAGAACCCTCGATACTTCTTTGTTTTAATTTCATCCGCAGCTATAGCCGTTTTGCCATTATCGGCAAAAGCAACCGCCTCGCCCGCCATCGTGATGCCCCCGAGAAACCCATGGCGGACGCCGGAGAACTTCAAAAACTTGCCCCGCCAGACTTGACGGTACGTCAACGTCTCTGGGTCAAACACACACGACAACTCACGATCCTTACCAAGTTGCACACAGACGCTACGCTTGATTGTCTGCGCACCGTCCCGAAACACTCCAGACTGGACGCGACCAAGAACCACATGATTCCAACTGTCACTTGCCCAAGTCTCTTCGTTTTGATTGCCCCAGTGTCCCTGCTCACCCCCATCAAGACCGGGATAAGCCATCAATACCGGCGGCATTTGTTCACCGGCAAGCAACTTGCCCCGAAAGTACTCCGCTTCCTTCGCATAAAAATCATAAATCCGATCACGATTAACTTCCGCTTGCCAATACGGATTCGCTGCCTTATCAAGCGGCTCCTGTGTGATTTCAAACAACGCCGGACCGTGGGTGTGTACGAGTGCATGTTTGAGTACAGGTTCTATTTCCGCCAGCGGTATTCCTTGGGGCGTTCCCAGTTCCGTTACAAAACGAATCAAATCAAAGAGTTGTTGATAGGTGGACGCTGCTAATAAATTCTCAGGCATCAGCGTGCCCGTTTTTCGCGTCGCCTCGATGTCGCGTAGCGGAATAATCAACTGCTGGTCAATGTCTCGACTGGGGTCATGCAATTCAATCGCATCATCACCGTGTGGTTTCACATAGCCACTAAGTACCCTGCCATTAACGGTCAAAACCTCATGTGCTTCATACTCCGGCTTGACCACGCGTTTGGGCCACAACATCGATTCAACTATTTCAGCAGGTTTGCGTTCTTGCCCAAGTTTACTAAACGCCGGACCGACCGTACCACCGATCTCACCTAACTTGTGACAATTCAAACATGCTGTTTTACTATCCGCAAACAACATCATTCCTCGAGCCGCATCACCTTGCAGCTTAGCTTTCACTAGCAATTGATTAACAAGCTGCACGGAATAGTCACCAACTGCACCCAGTCGTTGAGTATCCGGCGGCAGGTCCACATTCGCACCAGCAGATTTGACGTCTTGGGTTTCTTTCAACGGCGGAATCGGCGTTCGTAAGGGTGGACGTTTCGTAGCCGGTTTTCCATCGAGTTGAGGACGAATCCAATCGAGCCCTTCAAGGTTATCTAAGAGCCGTTGTTCAACGTCGTCTTGCGTGTGGCCAATAATTCCGATCGGACCGTCGTATTGAGAATCGCGGATTAGCCTCAGCAGTTTTACATCAAGTACGTCCACACCCAATGGCAGGATTTTGCGACCATTCGCTGCGCCGCCGCGCGTCATGCCGTTAAGGTTAAGGCACAGCAAGTGGGGCTTGAGCATCTTAAGCACAGCGTCAAAGTCATCGATGCGATGGTGGCTATGATGCTGGTTATAGACGATACCAACGTTTGTAATTTTATGGTGTTGCTGCAGGTAGTTACAAACCGCCACCATATTCTCTGGTTCGCCAGACCAGCCACCATGGTTATATAGACCAACCTTACTTCCCATTGCCTTGGCTCGAGCTAATAAAGATAACAGGCTTTCCGCTGCTATTTTGACGCGCTCAGCCTGAGTGACGTCTGGCGGTTGTGGCAACATGAACCAAATTTGAGGCGCGAGTTTGTGTTTTTCAAAGAGCTTAAACGCTTCTTCATGAACGGACCAAAAGGCAAAATATTCTAGTCCGTGCTTTTTGTATTCGAGAATTTCCTGTTCAAATGTAGCGACATGTTCCGCACGCCAATCATAAGCAATCCGCTTGATACCCAGTTTGGCACACATTGCCGCGCGCTCAGCCGGTCCACGCTGCTTACCGTCAAAGGGAACAATACACCAAGCAACGAGATTATCGCGTGCAAAAATATCAGTCGCTTCATCCGCGGAAGCAGCTAACGGATGAACTAGAAAAACAATTAACAGAAAATAGAATAGCGATTTTGGCATAGTATTTATTGGCACCGAGTTAATTAAAAACACATTATAACAAATCGCGATTCGAATTGGCATTAACGGTCTATGTTAGTCTCTTTATATAAATCCATAACTTTCACGATGAAACGGTTGCAGAATTTCAGAGTTACCTAAACAATAGTCGCATTAACCAAAACCCTCTGCTATTTTCTCTTTCGTTCCCACTCTTAAACACGAGACCTTAAACATGATCATTGGTGTACCACGTGAAACCCTTCACGATGAATATCGTGTGGCAATACTGCCTGTTGGAGTCGAAGAGCTTATCCGCTGCGGACACACGGTTCTCGTGGAACCCAATGCTGGGCTCGGCTCCGGAATCTCGGACCACGAGTATCTGCAACCTGGTGCCGAGATGGTCACAGTCGACGATTTGTTTGAACGTGCTGAAATGATCATCAAGGTCAAAGAACCGCAACCAGCGGAGTGGGAAAAGATCCGAACGGGCCAAATCATTTTCACTTATTTCCACTTTGCAGCGAGTCTAGATCTCACTCAAGCCATGATGCAATCAGGGGCAACCTGTGTCGCTTATGAAACGTTAAGAGATGAGAACGGGCGATTACCGTTGCTGACACCTATGAGCGAAGTCGCTGGACGAATGTCCGTGCAAGAAGGTGCCAAATATCTGGAAAAACCACAAATGGGTAGAGGCATCTTGTTAGGTGGCGTACCGGGCGTACCCCCTGCCCATATTTTAATTCTCGGTGGCGGTATCGTTGGCGCCAATGCTGCTCGAATTGCAGCAGGATTTCAAGCTGATGTTACGATCCTTGATATCAATATGGATCGATTGAGGTATCTCGATGATGTGATGCCCGCCAACGTTAATGTGTTGTTCAGCGATCGCCATGTCATTCGACAACAATTGCCCTTAGCTGATCTGGTTATCGGGGCCGTCTTGATTCCTGGCGCCAAAGCGCCACAACTTGTCAGTGCCGAAGATTTGAAACTAATGAAAGCGGGCAGTGTGATTATCGACGTTGCTGTTGACCAAGGCGGTTGCGTCGAGACTTCTCGCCCGACGACACACAGCGAACCAACATTCTTAGAAGAAGGTGTTGTCCATTATTGCGTGACGAACATGCCCGGTGCCGTTGGACGGACTAGCACATTTGCCTTGTGTAATGTCACGTTACCTTGGGCAATCAAAATTGCAAATCATGGGATTGTACCTGCGGCAGCTCAATTTGCACCGATTCGTGAAGCGGTCAATATACATCAGGGATCTGTCACCAATGCCGCCGTTGCCGGCGCTTTGGATTTGCCCTTTCAAGAAGATATATAGTGCTGTCAGCAGATCGCGTTGACGACTGGGAGCTCTATACTAGTTACAATCAGATTAATCATGAACGACACATCACAGCGAGCATTATTTTGGCAATTGCGTAAGCGGCGCATTGAGTTTTCCAGCCAACCTGCCTTGATGGGAATCGTCAACGTTACGCCCGATAGCTTTTCTGATGGTGGGCAGTTTGACAGTGCCGCCGCGGCCGTCGACCATGCATTGCAACTAGTGGACGACGGCGCAGCCATGCTCGACATTGGTGGTGAGAGCACGCGTCCCTATGCCACAGAAGTTTCCACGCCAGAAGAACTTAACCGCGTCATACCCGTCATTGAACTACTAGCAAAACAAACAACGGTTCCCATTTCAATCGATACTTCGAGTGCAGCAGTAGCGCGAGCGGCCATTGATGCCGGAGCTGAAATTATCAATGACGTGACTGGACTTACGCACGACTCAGAAATGCCTGACGTGGCAGCTAGCACCAACGTTGGCGTGTGTGTAATGCATATGCAGGGCACTCCACAAACTATGCAAGACGATCCACAATACGACGATGTCATCACTGAAATCCACGAGTACTTACAGGGCCGCTTAGATCAACTTATCGAGCACGGTATCGAGCAATCCCGAATTTGCCTTGACCCGGGCATCGGTTTTGGTAAATCACATCAACACAACCTGCAATTATTAAAGTCATGCCATCGGTTTCATGCCCTTGCCGCTCCGCTACTCGTGGGGCATTCACGCAAAGGATTTATCGCTCACGTGTTGAATGACCGCGAATGTGAACGAACGTCAGGTACGATCGGCACCTCAATCGCATTAGCGTTACAAGGCGTGCAAATTCTCCGAGTACACGACGTAGCCGAAGTACAGCGAGCTTTAACGATGTTCTTCGAATCGACTGCCGAAATTTGATACAACTGGGGCCGCCAAGGAACGCGATATCCATGTAGGGTCAGCCCTGTGGCTGCCCGTAAACAAGGGTAACCTAAGATAGTCGAGTTGACGGCAATCTAGAATTGCATGAAAATTCTGGTAGTAGCCCAACAACCAAACTTACACGGAGAGCGACAACGTGATGTCTGAGGATCACGGTACATTAAGTACCTATTGCACCACCATTGCCCACAACGCCAAGCAAGCTTCAGCCGCACTGCAGTTATGCTCAACAGACTTGCGTAATCACTGGCTAGACCAAAGTGCACTAGCAATTCGAGAAAACGTAGCCGCGATCTTAGCCGCTAACGCACTGGACATAGCAGCCGCTCCCAGTTTTGAACTAAGCGACGCTCAGGTCGACCGGTTATCATTGGACGACGAGCGGGTGGAGTCCATTGCAACTGCCCTAGAAGCCATTGCGTTATTACCCGACCCGGTGGGAGAAACAATCTCATCATCAGTGCGACCTAACGGACTCGAAGTCACCAAAGTCCGCGTTCCCTTGGGTGTTGTGTTTTTCATTTATGAATCTCGACCCAACGTCACGGCTGATGCGGCTGCTATTTGTCTTAAAAGTGGCAATGCCGTTATTCTGCGCGGTGGCAAAGAAGCCGCTCATTCCAGCAAAGCGATTGTTGATGTACTAATCAAAGTCGCTGCCGACGTCGGTATCCCCGAACATTCGTTACAGTTAGTGTCCACCACGGACCGTGACGCGGTCGGATTTTTGCTGCAACAAAGTGACTGCATCGATGTCGCGATTCCTCGAGGTGGCGCGGGATTGATCCACCGCGTTGTCGCCGAAGCGAAAATGCCCGTGATGAAACACTTTGCCGGAAACTGCCACGTCTATGTCGACCAGCACGCCAATCTTCAAATGGCTGTCGATATCATTGTCAATTCGAAATGCCAGCGAATGGGCGTGTGTAATGCTTGTGAATCCTTGGTTATTCACGAGCAAGTTGCCGCGGAAGCTATTCCAGTAATCGCTCAAGCATTGCTTCAACACGGTATCACCATCCATGGCGACTCGCTCACGTGTGAAATAGTACCGGACGCAATCATTGCGACGGACGAAGATTACGGTCGCGAGTTCTTAGGACCAGAAATTTCGATCAAAGTCGTCGAAAATGTTGACAGTGCGATAAAACACATAAATCTGTATAGTTCTGGACATACCGAAGCAATCGTAACGGATGACGAAGCAGCGGCAAGCCTATTTTCTAGAGCGATTGATAGTTCGGCTGTCATGATCAACGCCAGCACGCGTTTTAACGATGGCGGTGAATTCGGTTTAGGTGCTGAAATTGGAATCAGTACCGACAAATTTCATGCTCGCGGGCCATGTGGGTTGCAGGAATTGACCACTTATAAGTACATTGCTACAGGCACTGGGCATATTCGAGGCTAAAACGGGCATACATTTAATCGCGCAACTTCATCCAAGGACGGATATCTTATGCAAGATTTAAACACTCCAGAACAAATTAATACCTCCACAGCGGAAATCGGGCACGAAGCTCTTGCTGGATTACAGCGATTGTTTGCCGAAGCAGCCAACACGTGTTCTGAACTATTGACTGCCAAATTCGACCACCCCATTGAAATCACGGTCGACCAACAAACCCAACGCTCATTTCGGCAGTTTACTTATTCGCTAGCGCCGCCGATAAATCTCATGCATTTCAAAAACCGCAAGGATCATCAAAGTTGGTGGATCCAATTTGATACATCCTGCGTATCCGCCATGCTGGATTTGATGTTCGGTGCAAAAAGTGTCGATTGGAAACCATTAGATCGACCGGTAACCGCTGTTGAAGCGGAATTGCTGCAGGCAGTCGTTGATGAAATCACCACTGTCCTCGCGGACACTTGGCGACCGGTCTGTCCAGTCGAACTTTCGTTAAATCAATGGTTGCACGAATTAAACGAAATCGAAAGTGAATTCCAAGACATACTCAGCAGCGACATTGTGCAATGTCGCTGGGAAATTTCCATCGACCAACGTCAAGCAGTCATTAATCTCGCCTTGCCAGCCTCATTTGTAAAAGCTTGGGAAAAGCGCCTGACGCAGTTTCATTACGATGAACTAGAAGTTCTGCCAGCCGACCAAGTCCGCGGCACGGTGATGCTGACATTAGATGATGTCGACCTAGGAACAATCCAAGTTGGCGAGATGGTCTCGACCGGACACGCCAGTAACACTCCGCTCGATATGGTTTTCGACAATCATGAAGCAATCGCCGTGCACCTCGGCTGCGTCGACAACCATAAAGCAGTCGAAATCGCCAGCGACTCATAAACGTTGCCAGGGGTTGGACCGATAAAATAGAGAAAACTGGACCGCTGCCAACGAGCGCATTATTTGCGATTGACGGTCAAGCTCGTTGGATTGTTTCGACGATTATTGATGTGGCTGTCGAGTAACTCTTCCAGCACACCGCGGGACTTTGGAATTAACAGCACGCCTTCAATGACAACCCAAATCTGCAACAACAACGTTGCAAGTCCAATCGTCAACAACAAGTGTTTGTGATCCCAAACCCACTCGGCGTCACCGCGGACCATTGCTAGCAGCGGATGTGCCCAACCCGAATCTTGATTGAACAATTGCCACAGCAGCGCCCAAGCTGGCATGATCAGCATGATCACCATCGGAATCGCCACAAACCACACATTAATTTTACGCCGCCAGAGGTAAAAGAAGATAACCATTAAGGCCAGACCTGCTAGCAGTTGATTGGTCGCACCAAACAAGGGCCACAAAATCAACCCGCCAGTGCCCATCACTTTTCCAGGGGCAGGGATCATGGCCATCGCGGCACCTAGTGAAACAGCAATTAGTGTCGCCGTGTATTTGTTGGTCAAGGGCTTTATATTGAGCGTTTGCCCTAATTCTTGCACGACATAGCGTTGCAGACGAGTGGCTGTATCAAGTGTCGTTGCGGCAAAACTGGCAACGAGCACGGCAATAATCCCTGTGGCCAATTCGATCGGAATGCCTAAGGCATTAATAAAGTTGGCACCGCCTTCAACAAACGCGCCCACTTTTTGGGATAGCCCAAACGCCGCCCACCCTGTGTCTGGGTCATATTTAGTATGCCAGGCGTCTAAATGTTTTAGTACTTCGCCACCCTCACCGACAACGCCCATACCTAACCCTGCACAACAAGCAAGAATGACGATGACCGCCAGAGCACCTTCCAACAGCATGGCTCCATAACCGACATACTGAGCATCGGTTTCACAGCTGATTTGTTTACTGGTAGTACCGCTACTTACTACACAATGAAAACCGCTAACTGCACCGCAGGCAATAGTAATAAACAGAAATGGCATAATCGGCGGAGCACCTGCCGGAGCGATTTTTGCGATCATCGGAGCGCTCGCTTGTAAATCCGTGGCACCCGCCAAACCCGCCACTGTCAATCCCAACACCAACAAACCTAACGCCACAATAAGTTGATGACTATTGATAAAGTCACGTGGTTGCAACAGCGTCCAAACTGGCAGCACGGATGCAATAAAGCAATAGGTCATCAGCGCCAGTGTCCACACGACGACCGGGTTGCTCACCGGCAGTGTTATCGGCAGATAGTAAACTCCGACATAGACGCCAACGTAAAGTAAGCCAAGTGCCAACAACGATGGCAACAGCAGCCCACCACCTTTGCGATAAACCCAGAACCCGATAGCAACCGCGATAGGAATTTCAATCCACACCGACAGCACCGACTCTGGATAAATCTCGAATATCTTAGCGATCACTAGACCGAAAATTGCCAAGACGATAGTCAACGCAAAAAACAGAATCAACAGGAACAACAACTTTGTCCGGCGGCTAATCAACCGCCCCGCAATTTCACCGACCGTTTGCCCGTCGTTACGCAACGACACAACCAGTGCCCCAAAATCGTGTACCGCACCAATAAATATAGAACCAAAGATCACCCAGATCAGTGCTGGCAACCAACCCCAAAACACAGCAATCGCCGGTCCCACAATCGGTCCAGTACCGGCAATACTTGTAAAGTGATGCCCAAAGATAACCTCTTTTTTAGTGGGTATGAAATCCACATCATCGCGTAATGCTTCGCTAGGCATCGTCGCACTGGCTGATAGACCGAAGATTTTTTTGGAAATCCAACGCCCGTAGGTGTGGTAGGCAATGATAAAACCAACAAACGATCCAAATGCAATCAGCAGCGTAGTCATGGTGTATTACAAATACCTAGAAGTTTTCGAGTATAAATTCGCTGGACTGTCAAACACGTGCGGCAGCAGAATATCGCGATTGATAAAACGCTGGTTAACCGGCGACGTTTTTACATTAATACCAGTACCAATATTACCAGAAACTAGGCAACTGTACCCGTTGCTGTACTTCACCCAACACATATAAAACTCGTATAATAACGGCTTTAATATAATCATCTTTTGCAGTAACACTGCATCGCTAGAGAAAGAATAGTTACCGTGGTCGAACATGTAGTCATCATTGGAAGTGGTCCGTCTGGCTGGACGGCAGCAATTTATGCTTCCCGAGCAAGCCTTAACCCGTTAGTTTTCGAAGGAGCAATTACCGAGGAGAATCGCCAAGCTGGCACACTACCGCTGGGGCAACTCGCTTTGACAACCGAAGTAGAGAACTACCCCGGTTTTCCCGCCGCTCAAAATTTCACGTCACAGGTTTGCAAAGCTTGCGAGCATCCGTTCGCTGGCGATCTCGGAGGTTATCTTGATAGTTCCATCGAAAAATCTCGCCGTCAATATATGGCACCACACATGAAGGAAGGTGTCAGTGGGCCAGAGTTGATGGAACTCATGAAACAACAGGCATTAAATTTCGGCACACGCGTCATCACCGACGATATTGTCGAAGTCGATTTCGATGTACGACCGTTCAAATTGACCGCTCTCAGTGGTGAAGTCACCGCAGCGCATACGGTGATTATCGCCACCGGCGCAAGTGCAAACTATCTGGGCCTCGAATCCGAGCATAATTTCAAAAACCGCGGTGTCAGCGCGTGTGCCGTTTGTGACGGTGCGTTACCTCGTTTTCGAGATCAGCCCGTGATTGTGATTGGCGGCGGAGACTCTGCTGTTGAAGAAGCCGATTATCTCTCCAAATTCGCCACCAAAGTCATGTTGGTTCACCGTCGTGACGAATTGCGAGCATCCAAGATCATGGCACAGCGTGCACTGGATAATCCTAAAATAGAAGTCATTTGGAATTCGCAGTGTATTGAGGTCCTCGGTAATGATGAAACGGGGGTTACCGGCGCTAAATTACAAAGCACCCTAGATGACACCATTACCGAAGTGGCGGCGACCGGCTTCTTTGTTGCCATCGGGCACACGCCCAACACACCGTTCCTAGACGGCGCGCTGGACATCAACGAAAAAGGATACGTTACTTGGACCGAAAGCCATCGCACAAGTACCAGTGTCCCAGGAGTGTTTGCTGCTGGGGATGTAGCGGATGACTACTATCGCCAAGCGGTCACTGCCGCTGGCACTGGATGTTCCGCCGCGCTCGATGCGGAACGCTACTTAGCAGCCAACGGCTTATAAACTTATAGATGCAATTATTTTGTGATCAAAGTATCACTAGTGAGTATATTGATTCATTTTTATTAAAACCCAATAGGGAAACTAACAATGTCTGATAACGACCAACAGATCCAACGCAACCGCGAGATGATTCTGACAGCGAAAGAAAAAGGACTCGGCGCCACAATCGGTGTTTATACAAAGTTGTCTGGACCAGGCTGGCTGCAAAGCGCTATCACCCTTGGCGGCGGTTCACTCTCGGGTGCTCTGTTCTTGGGAGTCCTAGGCGGAACTGACATGCTGTGGCTGCAACTAATGGCAATCATCATGGGCGTGATTATGCTCAGCGCTATCAGTTACGTCACGTTATCGACCGGTAAGCGTCCCTTTCCTTTAATCAATGAACATATCAATCCAGCACTTGGGTGGGGTTGGCTGCTCGCGACCATCACTGCCAATATGATCTGGTGTATGCCCCAATTCGCGCTTTGCTTTGAGGCACTTGAAAAGAACCTCATCGGTTTTGGTAACTCGGATCAATATAAGGATGCGGTTGCTGCCGGTGACAAAATGTATGGCTATAAAATTGGCATCTCGCTGGTGTTGCTCGTGATCGCTGGTGGGATGGTTTATTTAAGTAGTCAGCCAGGACTTGCGGCCAAGGCGTTTGACTGGACACTGAAGATAATGGTCGCCATCGTGGTCCTCGCCTTTTTTGGTGTGGTGACTATATTGGGTACCAGTGGAGCATTGGATTGGGGTTCGATACTAAGTGGTTTCATTCCCGACCTCAGCCAATGGACTCAGCCGGCGGGGCGAATTGCTGGGTTTGTTGACAAACTCGCGCCTGACGTTGGGCAGTTTTGGAGTGAAAA
>Ga0208879_1003085_pt1 | contig 13986 bp, 8 predicted proteins | sample Knorr_S15_td_Bot_FD_185605 | JGI IMG/M metagenome (GOLD analysis project Ga0208879, IMG submission 185605) | Marine microbial communities from Southern Atlantic Ocean transect - Knorr_S15_td_Bottom_ad_5009_LV_A (SPAdes) (version 2) | ecosystem: Environmental > Aquatic > Marine > Oceanic | place...
TTCAATTCTTCACCTGTCTTGCCTCCGTGTTTGCGGAGGAGGTCGGCGGTTTCGCCTTCGGCAAAATCTAGCAGTGTTTTGCCATACCGATTCTTCGCACTCACATCTGCACCATTGGCGATAAGCAGTTCGGCGGTTTCCTTTTGACCTTCAACAGCCGCAACATGCAAAGGAGTCCATTCACCCCAACCCTTTGCATTCACATCAGTGCCAGCATCCAAGTGTTGTTTGATTGCTTGAATGTTTCCACTTAATACCGAATTGAGAATTGAGATGACTGGCGCTTTAGCTTTCGGTGTTTCTTGTTGAAACGCTTCGGCAACTGATTCAGCTGGTTTCGTTTCTGGTGAAGGAGCCGACTGCTGCGACTTCCCACACCCCACCAAAAGCAAGGCTGCGATTGTTGTGAGTAGGAGATGTTTCATGTCGCGCTTGGAAGCTAGCATATGCAAGGATGATTGTCGCCACCCATTTTGATCATCCCAGCACCCCCTCAGCTTGTGAGCCTGTCCTCTTGAAATCTCTTGGAGTCTAGAAGACCCACATATTGAAGATCAGCAGCATCCCCCTACCCACCCCGGGTACACCCCCTCTTACAAAGTGACGCCCGGGTGACACCTTTTGGCGTTAACAGACGAAACCTGACGGGGTTACACGCGGGACACACTGTCGTAATAATTTCTGTAAGTCATTGTGAAATAGAATTTTATGAATGATAGCAGGGAAAAATTGAAACCCCCAAATTCAAGGCTTCACATAGCGCAAAGCCGTTTGAGCAGTGCACAAAGCCGTGCGAGCGGTGCTCAAAGTCGTTTGAGCAGTGCACAAAGCTGTGCGAACAGTGCTCATAGTCGTGGACAGCGAAGACGCTCATAACTCATCTCAGGGACGAGTTATTCCTGCTGGGCGGAACATTGAACAAACCATTTTTTTATGCCACATTCACAGCCCTGTGTTTCTGACTGACTTGTTGGTGGATATATCGACAGAAAATTTCAACAGAATTTAAACCACACACAAACAAATGTTTTATTTCAGGAAAATAACCATTCTATTGTCGTTGAGCTTGATCATAACGCTACCGGATTCGCTGCAGGCCGCCCAGGAGAAACCGAACATCGTTTACATCATGGTGGATGACATGGGGTACGGCGACGCGGGATGTTACAATCCAAAATCAAAAATCCCCACGCCGCACATCGACTCGCTGGCCCGTGACGGAATGCGCTTCACCGACGCCCATTCGCCTGGGGCTTTGTGTCATCCTTCGAGGTACGGGTTGCTAACCGGGCAACACCCGTTTCGCACAGATGTTTCGCTATGGCGGAAGCAACCTGTGATCCGGGAGGGACAGATGACGATCGCTTCGTTGTTGCAGTCGAACGGCTACCGGACAGCGATGGTCGGCAAGTGGCATCTTGGCTTTCAGGAAAACGGCTACGACAAATCTCTCCCCGGCGGCCCGGCAGATCGCGGCTTCGACTCGTACTTCGGTATACGCGCCTCAACCGATATTCCGCCCTATTTTTACATTCGGGGCAATCGAGCCGTCGCGCCACCGACCGACCACATCGAGGCAAACAACAGCAAAGGCTGGTCGCCCATCCAGGGTGCCTTCTGGCGGGCGGGCGGGATTGCGCCGGGCCTGCAGTTGAAGGACGTACTGCCCCGTTTCACCGATGAGGCGATCACCGTCATCGAGGGTCACGCCAAGTCCAAAACCAAGAAGCCGCTGATGCTGTATCTCGCGTACCCGGCACCGCACACGCCCTGGCTACCTTCGCCCGAGTTTCAAGGCAGCAGCAGGGCCGGCATGTTCGGCGATTTCCTGGTGATGGTGGACGCAATGATCGGGCGTGTGCTCAAGGCGCTAGACGAGGCCGGGATAAGCGACGACACGCTGCTATTTTTCTGCTCCGACAACGGTCCCGTCTGGTACGACACCGATGTGAAACGGCTTGGCCACGACTCCGTCGGTGGTCTGCGCGGCATGAAGGCCGACGCGTGGGAAGGCGGGCATCGCATGCCGTTCATCGCGCGCTGGCCTGACAGAATTCAAGCCGGATCGGTCAGCGGGCAGACGATCTGTTTCACGGACATGCTGGCGACATTCGCCGCGGTCGTGGATGCTGAGTTACCGCCGGACGCCGGGCCGGACAGCTTCGATATTCTCCCTGTGCTACTGGGCAAACAACCCGAGACCAAGCCGATTCGCGGGCCGCTCGTGATCCCCGCCCAGCGCGGTATGATGTCGATCCGCTCGGGTCGCTGGAAGTTGATCACCGGCCTTGGCTCCGGCGGTTTTTCGAAACCGGCGTACATCAAACCGCAGCCCGGCGGCCCAAAGGGCCAGCTTTACCATCTCGGCAACGACCTCGCGGAAACCCGCAACCTGTATCAGGAAAAACCGGACATCGTGAAATCACTTCAGAGCAAATTGGCGCAAATTCTGAATCAGACGAAAACACGACCGTAAAATCTCACCCGATCTAAGATCAATAAAATGAAACAACTAAAAATTAATCTTTTTTTAATTTTATGCCTTTTCTATGGGGCTATCCTGGAAGCAAAGGCTGCCAAAACTGACAAGAACCGGCCTAATATAATTTGCATTATGGTGGATGACGCCGGGTACGGCGACTTTGGCTGCTACGGGCAAAAGCTTTTTGCCACGCCGAACATCGACCGCATGGCGGCCGAGGGGATGCGTTTCACGCAGCATTACTCTGGCAGTACAGTGTGCGCGCCAACCCGCTGCAGCATTATGAACGGCGTACACACTGGTCACGCCTACGTGCGCGGCAACCGCGAAGTGCAACCGGAAGGCCAGGCTCCGATCCCGGCAAACATGATCACCATCCCCAAGCTACTTAAAGAGGCCGGCTATACCACTGGCATGTTTGGCAAGTGGGGTCTCGGTGCGCCAGGGTCGAGCGGTGATCCCGTAAACCAGGGTTGGGACGAGTTTTTTGGCTACAACTGCCAGCGCCAAGCGCACACGTTTTATCCCAAGCACCTCTGGCACAACGACAACAAGGTGATGCTCGACGGCAAAGCCTATTCGCACGATCTCATCCAAAAACAGGCACTGAAATTCATCCGCGATAACGCGAAGAAACCGTTCTTCGCGTACCTGCCGATCACCATCCCGCACGCGGCCATGCAGTGCCCTGAGGAGGATGTTGCTCCTTTCCGGAAAAAGTTTCCGCAGTTCGAAGACAAGATCGGCAAGTACAGTCATGGCACGAAGGTGCGTAATCCGGTCGCTGCGTTTGCCGGTATGATGACCCGCATGGACCGTGGCGTCGGCCAAGTACTCGATCTGTTGGATGAATTAAAAATCGCCGACAACACACTCGTGTTGTTCACCAGCGACAACGGCCCGCACAATGAGGGCGGGCACCAACCAGGATTCTTCAATAGCAATGGACCGCTGAGAGGCCATAAGCGTGACCTGTACGAGGGCGGCATCCGCGTACCGTTAATCGCCTATTGGCCCGGCAGGGTGAAGGCTGGTAGCGTGAGCGATCACATTTGTGCTCACTGGGATTTGATGCCAACGTTTTGCGAACTTGCGAAAATATCAACTCCGAAACACACCGACGGCATCTCGTACATCCCCGCCCTCACCGGTGGCAAACAGAAGAAACACGACTATCTATACTGGGAATTTCACTCATACGGAAACGCACAGGCCATTCGTATGGGCGATTGGAAGGCTATTCGTTTGAATGTCAAAAACGACCCCGACGCACCGATCCAGCTTTACAATCTCAAGCAGGACATCGGCGAAACCAAAAACATTGCTGCCACGCATCCGAATGTGGTGAAACGAATTGCCCCATTGTTTCAGGAGGCTCACACACCCTCTGAACGGTTCCCGTTGTTCGCGAAGAAGAGATAGCGCTTGGCCAAGGCAAGGACAAGACCCTGAAACTTTCAACTACACCAAACACAACGATGAAAAAACTAGCCCTTATAGTGTCTTTAATCTCATGCAGTGTATCAGTTTGTGTTGAGGCGGCTAAGCAAGGATCGGACCGACCCAACATCGTTTTGATCATGGCTGATGATATGGGCTATGAAGCCTTGTCGGTGAACGGCAGTGAATCCTGCAAATCACCGAATCTGGACAAGTTGGCCGCCCAGGGCGTTCGTTTCACCAACTGTTTCGCCAACCCGATCTGTACCCCGTCGCGGGCGAAAATCATGACCGGGCAGTACAACGTCCGAAACTACGTCAAGTTTGGCCTTCTTGATCGCGGGCAAACCACCTTTGCGCATCAACTGAAGGCTGCTGGGTATAAAACCTGCATCGCAGGCAAGTGGCAGTTGGGTAAGCAGACGGACTCACCGCAACACTTCGGGTTTGAGCAGTCCTGCCTCTGGCAGCATACGCGTAGCGGGCGGTCCAAGGAGAATAATAAGAATATCGATCGGCGTTTCGTCAATCCTCTGCTGGAGTTCAACGGTAAGGAAAAGGACTACGTCAACGGCGAATACGGGCCACAGGTCTGTACCGACTTTGTCTGCGACTTCATCGACAGGAACAAGGAAAAGCCATTTCTGGTTTATTACCCAATGATACTCACGCACTGCCCCTTCGATCCGACGCCGGATTCCAGCGACTGGGATCCGAAGCGACTCGGTTCCACCACCTACAAAGGCGATCGCAACGACCCGCAGCGGCATTTTCGTGACATGGTCGCCTATGCCGACAAGGTCGTCGGACAAATTGTGGCCCAGCTTGAAAAGTCTGGTGTCCGCGAAAATACGCTTCTGATTTTCACGGGCGACAACGGCACCGACAAGCCGATCGTCACCTCGTGGAATGGCACGAAGGTGGCCGGCGGCAAGGGTAGCATGACCGACGCTGGGACGCGCGTGCCGCTGATTGCCAGTTGGCCGGCAGGCATTAAGCAGCCCGGGCGGGTCGTTGACGATCTGGTCGAGTTCTGTGACCTGATGCCAACGCTCTGCGAAGTCACGGGTGCCGACCTGCCGCCGAACTATGCGGGCGACGGTTCCAGCATCGTTCCTGTACTCCAGAACAATGCGAGCGCCCGCAAGAAGGACTGGATCTATATCTGGTACCGAGGCCAGGTCATGGTTCGCAACAATCAGTATTCCCTCCTGGCCAAAACCGACGGCAGCGACGCCAGTCTGACTCGCTACAAGGGGCCTTTTGACGGCGAGAAACTTAAGGACTACACACTTTCGCAACCGGAGAGCGCCATCAAACAACAGTTCGAGGCCACGCTCGCACGACTCGCGAAGAGCCGCCTTTTAAGTGTCAGTAATGAGATCCGAGTCAAGATGCAGAAGCCCAGGAGAAACAAGAAGTAGTCGACTGCCCTCCCTTGCGCCAAACCCGGGGCTTGACGTCACGGTGGCACTGACAAACGTTCCTGAGCAACAAAGATAAGTACCATTAAGAAACCAGTAACAACCATTCTGCACTCATTAGTAAGTAGGGCTACTGCCTGCAGTCACCCGAAAGGCATTTACATGACGAATAGATTCCATCTCCTAGCACTGTGCGCGTTTCTTCTCAACGTGGTTCCGGCCTCCGCGTCGCCCGAAATCCCGAGAACGGACCGGTCGCGGCCCAACATCGTTTACATCATGGCCGATGATCTGGGCTATGGCGACCTGGGTTGCTACGGACAAAAGCTCATCCAGACGCCGCACATTGACCGCTTGGCCAAGCGCGGCATGCGGTTCACCGATTTTTATGCCGGCTCGACCGTTTGCGCCCCGTCGCGGTGCGTGCTGATGACCGGCCTGCACACCGGCCATTGCTTTATCCGCGGCAACGGCAAGGACAACCTTCGACCGGAAGACGTGACCGTGGCGGAGGTGCTAAAGCGCGCCGACTACGCGACCGGCCAGGTCGGCAAATGGGGCCTTGGCCACGAAGGGACGACCGGCCTGCCGACCCGGCAGGGTTTTGACTTTTTTTACGGCTACCTCGACCAGCATCACGCGCATCTTTACTACCCGACGTTCCTCGTGAAGAACGAAAAGCGCGTCAAGCTGCGTAACATCGTCCCCGACGAGGGCCAATGGGGTCAGGGCGTCGCCAGCAAGAAGATCGATTACAGCCCGGCGTTGATGATGGAGCAGACGCTAGGTTTCATCGACGCGCACAAGGACGAGCGTTTTTTCCTGTACCTCGCCTACACGCTGCCGCACGCCAACAACGAGGCCCTCCGCAAAACCGGCGACGGCACGGCCGTGCCGGATCACGGCATTTACAAAGACAAAAAATGGACGAAACAAAACAAGGGACAGGCCGCAATGATTTCGTACCTCGACCAAATGGTGGGGCAGGTTGTCAGACGACTCGAGGCGCACGGGCTGGACGAAAACACGATCATCTTTTTCACGTCCGACAACGGCCCGCACAGCGAGGGCGGAAACAACGTCGGCTTCTTTGACGCCAACGGCCCGGTGACCGGCATCAAGCGCGCCATGTACGACGGAGGCATCCGCGTGCCGATGATCGTCCAGTGGCCCGGCCACGTGAAGGCCGGCACCACAACCCCACTCATGGCTGGCGCAGTCGATTTCATGGCCACCGCCGCCGAGATTGCCGGCGTGAAACTGAACACGCCCACCGATGGCATCAGTTTTCTGCCCACACTACTTGGCAAGGATGACCAACAGAAAAAGCACGACTACCTCTACTGGGAATTCTACGAGCAAGGCTCGAAGCAGGCCCTGCGCGCCGGCAAATGGAAAGCCGTCCGCCGCCCGATGATCACCGGCCCCATTGAGCTTTACGACTTATCAGAGGACATCGCCGAGAAAAACGACCTGGCCAAGCGCTACCCGGAAATCGTCTCGAGCTTCGACCTGAAGTTCACCGAGGCGCACGCCCCAAACAAGCGCTGGCGCTCAAGCGGCAAAGCGCGCGACGGCAAACGCGAACGCTCTGAGGGCCGGTAGTTGCAATTAAACACGACACATCACTCACCCCGCCTGGCCAGCGCCTTGCGGATGGCGGCGGCCTCGGCGGCGGCGTCAAAGTCCGGGTTCGCTTTCGTCGGCACCGGCGCGGCGATTTCTTTCCGCCATGCGGCGAGTAACTTGTGCAGCTCCTTCGCCTTCGCCGGGTTCGCCTTGGCCAAGTTTCGCCGTTCACCGATGTCGTCTTTCAGGTTGTACAACTCGAGTGCGCCATCCTCGAAATACTCGTGGAGTTTCCAGTCGCCCAGGCGCACGGCGCTGCACGGACGCGTGCGGAACAACGGGTCACGCTGCTCGCCGATCACCTTGTACGCCTGGAGATACGCCGGAAAATGCCAAAACAACGGCCTCGGCCCAACGCTCTTCGCCTCACCTCTGATCACCGGCAGGATACTGCGTCCGTCCATCGGCTGATCCGGGCGCTTGGCCTTGGCCAAGTCAAGGAACGTCGGGTAAATATCGACGCCGATGATCGGCTCGGCGGTGGACTGCCCCGCCTTCACCGTGCCTGGCCAGTTCACGAAGAACGGCACCCGGATGCCGCCTTCGTAGTAGTTGCCCTTATAGCCCCAGAGCGGCGCCATGTCGGTCGCCGGCCCGTAGCCGCCGTTGTCGGAGAAAAAGAAAATCACCGTGTTGTCGCGCTGCCCAAGTTGATCGAGCTTGGCAATGATTTTGCCGACTCCCTCGTCCACCGACTGGATCATCGCCGCCATCGTCGCGTGCTGGTGCAACTTGCCCGGGCGCTTGGCCTCGTACTTGGTGATGATCTTCCGCTTGGCCTGAATCGGCGTGTGCACGGCGTAATGCGCCAGATACGCGCACCACGGTTTCGTTTTGCTGCCTTCGATGAACTCGATGGTTTTGTCCGTGAGTACGTCGGCGAGATACTGCCCGTTCGGCCCGAAGTGCCCCCGAAAACCGGGCAGCTTGGTGTGATCCACCTCCACGTCGAACCCCTGCTCCCCCGGTGTCGTGCCGAGGTGCCACTTGCCAAACATGCCAGTGCGATAGCCGGCCTGCTGCAGCGACTCCGCCCACGTGATGATGTCCGGCCGGAGCGTCTTCGTCCCGGCGATGTGCTCCAGCCGACGATGCTTGGCTAAACCCCGGGGCTTGGTGCCGACGTTGAAAATCTCATGGCGCGGCGTGTATTGCCCCGACAACAAACAGGCCCGGGCCGGCGCACAGTTGGCCGAGCAGGAATAGGCGTCGGTGAAAACCATCCCGCCCTTGGCCAGGCGGTCAATGTTCGGCGTCTCGTAAAAATCCGACCCCATGTAGCCAGTGTCCCGCCAGCCGAAGTCGTCGAGAAAAATGAACAAAATGTTCGGCCGCTGATCCGCCTGGGCAGTCAAGCCAAGCGCCAGCACTGTAATTGTAAGAAGTCGTTTTCTCATGGTTAATTATTCTTGGGGCGGAGCATCCTTGCATCTACATCTTTTCGCCACTCACGCAGTTTTGCGAGCAACTTCGCTGCCTTCTTCGGCTGGACTCGTGCCAGGTCGTTTTGCTCGCCGATATCTTCCTTAAGGTTGAAAAGTTGCACGGTCTTGTTCTCGAAATACTCGAGCAACTTGTAATCCCCCAACCGAATGGCACCGCCGGGGCTCTGCATGCCATGGTTGCTGTAATGGGGGAAATGCCAGTAGATCGGGCCTCGCTCGAACGACTTGCCCTGCAGGGCAGGGGCGAAGCTCTTCCCGTCCTTGTGCTGAGCGGGCTTTGCGGGCAAACCGACCATTTCCAGTATGCTTGGATAAAAGTCCGGGCTGATGACCGGCTCCTCGCAAATCACCCCTGCCCTGCCCTTGCCGGGCCACTTCACGATCATGGGTACGCGAACCCCTCCCTCATACAACCAGCCCTTGGCCCCTCGGAGAGGCAGGTTGGAGGTCGCGTAGGCCCGATCGAGCTGATTCTGCTGAACGACCCGAGCGGGGTTGCCGAAGTTCCCCGCCGACATCCCTCCGTTGTCGGAGTAAAAGATGACGATGGTGCTGTCCGTCTGGCCCATTTCATCGAGCTTTTCCAGCACGCGACCCAAGCTCTCGTCCACCGACTCCACCATGGCCGCGAACTCGACGTTGTCCTGGCGCTGCTTGATCTTGATCGTACGCTGCGGCAGCACCTTGTGACCTTGATGCGAAGACTTGCCCAAAAGATCCATCAATTTCTCGCGCGACAGCGGGGCCTTGTCGTCCGGGTTGCCCTCGAGGATGAAAGGCGGCCCCTCAAGTGGCGGTAATGTCGCCAGCTTGACGCGATACTTGTCGACCAAGTCCTTGCGCCCTTGGATCGGGTCATGGACCGAGAAGTGGGAGAGATAGAGAAAAAAAGGCTTATCCTTGCTCTGCCCCATGAAATCCAGTGCCATGGAAGTCAGGCGATCGGTAAGGTACTCGTCCTTCTTGCCCTTGATCTTCAGACCCTCCATCCGGTAAGGCGGGTGGTATCCTCCCTTCGGGCAGCACCCGTTCCACTTTGGGACCTGAACGTCAAACCCCTGATTCAGCGGACCCGCCTCGGCATTGCCAAGATGCCATTTACCAAAGATTCCCGTACGGTAGCCCTTTGCCTTGAGGGCTTCCGCCAAGGTGGTCTCCTCCAAAGGCAAAGCCTGAAGCTTCTCGGCGCTGAGGAAACGTTGGAAATCAAATTCCCGGCGGCCCGAGAGCCAATCGGTAAGGCCCAGTCGGCCCGGGTACTTGCCGGTCATGATGCTTGCTCGCGTGGGCGAACAGACGTGGCAGGCCGCGTAGGCGTTCGTAAAGCGAACCCCCTGCTTGGCGAAGCGATCGATGTTCGGCGTCTCGTAGAAGGAACTGCCAAAGCAGGCGACGTCCCGCCAGCCCATGTCGTCGACCAGAAAAAAAACCACATTGGGATGCACCGCCGTGCTTGACTGCACCAAACCAAGCGTAAAACAAAAGGTAGTAAAAAATAGCCTCATCACGGAAGGCGGAATAGTGCCTAAACCCAAAACCGGTGGCAATGCCACAGGCAAGTCAACGGCGTGACCGAGGCTTCGGGACGGGATATTTTGCCAGGATGGCTTTCAGTTGTTTTGCGACTTTTAGCTTGGCGGCGTGGTGATTTTGAGTTTCCCACGGGTCGGCCTTGTAGTCGTACAACTCGTAATCGACTCCCGCGTTCGGGTCACTGTGGTTCTTCCACTCGACCAGCCTGTAACGCTGCGTGCGGATGGCACGCCCCAGCTTTTTCCCGCGCGGGTAGGCGTGAAAGGCGTGGTCACGAACGCGCGCATTCGGGTTCTTCAACACTGGCACGAGGCTGACGCCGTCAATCGGCTGCGGGCCACTCGGCGCGGGCAGGCCGGCCAACTCGGCCAGCGTTGGGTAAAGGTCGACTGTCTCGGCGAGTTGCCCGGTTGCACTGCCCGGCTTGGCCAAGCCCGGCGCGATGACGATGATCGGGATGCGGTTGGCCTGCTCGAAGTTGGTGTGCTTGGTCCAGATGCTTAAGTCGCCCAGGTGCCAGCCGTGGTCGCCCCACAAAACGACGATCGTGTTGTCGGCCAAGCCGAGTTCGCCAAGCGCTTGGGTCACTTTGCCAATCTGCGCATCCACATAGCTGGTGCTCGCATAGTAGCCGTGGATGAGCTTGCGGGTGAGTTCTTCATCAATCTCGCCATTGGACGGGACCGGCTTGAATGCCGCGATCTCGCCGCCGCGCTTGAGGGCGACTTTCGGCGCATCTTTCGGGAACGCCTTGTTGACCGGCATCGGCAGCTTGGCCGGGTCGTGCATGTCCCAATATTTCTTTGGCGCTGAGAAAGGCAGGTGCGGCCGCACAAAACCGGCGGTGATGAAGAACGGCGTACCGCTCTTGGCCAAGCGCTGCTTGGCGGCCTTGAGTCGCTTGACAGTCTCGTCGGCGACGCGGCCGTCGGCGTAGTCAGCGTCGTTTGCCATCGGCGACTCGTACGCCGCGCCGCGAGGCAGCGAACGGATTTGGCCAAGCTTTTGGTTTGTGAACAGCGCCTCCTCGCGGGTGAGCTTGCCGCCGTCGGTGCTCTCAGGATCGAGGTACTCGATCACCTTGTCATGAAAATGCGGGACGCTAAACGACTCGGGATCACCCTGGTTGCCATGGCCAATGTGGAACACTTTGCCAAGCGATTCGGTGCGGTAGCCATGTTTGGCGAAATGCTGAGGCATCGTGACGGCGCCGGGCCAGGCCTCGCGCAAATGGCTGCCAAGCCCGTACAGGCCGGTTGATGTCGAATGCGCCCCGAGCATCAGCGTAAACCGCGACGGCGCACAGACCGCCTGGTTGCAGTACGCCATGTCGAACCGCATGCCGCGCCTGGCCAAGGCGTCCATGTTTGGGGTTATCGCCGCATTGTCGCCGTAGCACCCCATCGCCGGTTTCAAGTCGTCAACGAGGATCAATAGTACGTTCGGCTTCTGTGCCGCCTGGACTGCGGCAAAACCAAGCGCAGTGACCAGTTCCAAAATCAAAATCCGGTTCATTTCTACTTTTCGCTATGAGACCAACAATCGGTTGTCGCGCGGGTATGCGCTTGTTAGGTTGCCCATTTCAACCGACGCAGGGAACTGGGATAGACAATGGAAGTCACAGAAGCAATTCGAAATCGTAAATCCGCCCGGGCGTTTCTCGATAAGGCGGTTTCGGACGAGGTCGTCACCGAGATATTGGAATGCGCCCGGTGGGCACCGTCTGGAGCCAACACCCAGCCGTGGCATGTGGCTGTGCTTACCGGCGAAACCAAGCGGCAACTCGGCGACACCATGGCCAAGCGGCGTATCAGCGGCGAAAAATCCCGGCCGGATTACAACTATTACCCGACGAAAAGCGAGGAGCCGTACATTTCACGCAAATACGTCTGCGCCCACGCCCTCTACTCCGCGCTGGGTATCGAGCGCAAAGACATAGAGAAGCGCAAGATGCAGTGGATAAAGAATTACCACCACTTCGGCGCGCCAGTTGCACTGCTTTTTTTCATCGATACGATTCTCGAGAAAGGCTCGTGGGTGGACACCGGGATGTTCATCCAAAACGTCATGCTCGCCGCCCGCGGCCATGGACTCGAGACCTGCCCGCAAGCCGCCCTCGCCGAGTATCCCGATGTCGCCCGGGATCTGCTGAACATTCCCGAAAGCAAAAAACTTATTTGTGGCGTGGCGCTTGGCTATGCGGACTACGACGATCCGTCTTACCAATACCGCACCGACCGCGAGCCAGTCGAGAGCTTCACCCAATGGTATCGCTAAAAAGAGTTGTCCCGATTGCATCCGCTTGGTCGTTGTTCACCGTGCTACAACCGGCTGGCCTTGGGCAAAATTCCCTGTCCGTCTCCAAGCCCGAGGCCGACAACTCAGTGAAAGCCGAACTGGCTTCGTTTGCGGTGGACAAGCGGTTGCAGGTCAACTTGTTCGCCGATGAATCGATGGGCATCGCCAATCCCGTTTGCATGCGGTGGGACGCGCGCGGGCGGTTGTGGGTGCTGTGCACGTGGGCGTATCCGCAGCTCAAACCGGGCGCGAAGCCGAATGACAAGCTGCTCATTCTCGAAGACACCAACGGCGACGCGAAGGCGGATAAAATTTTCACCTACATCGATGGACTCAATATGCCCACCGGGTTTGCGCTCGGCCATGGCGGCGCGTACATCGGCAACGGGCGCGAGTTGCTGCACGTGCGCGATACGACCGGCGACGGCAAAGCCGACAAACGCGTGGTGCTTTTCAGCGGCTTTGGGACGGGCGACACTCATCAGACCATCAACTCCTTCGCGTGGAGTCCCGGCGGCGAATTGTTTTTTAGCCAAGGGCTGCACTGCTTCTCGCGCGTGCAAACGCCGTGGGGCATTCGCAAGCTGGACGAGCACGGCTCATGGCGACTGCGACCGCTGCGCCGCCAACTGCACGCGCACCGGCGCACCTCCGGCGGCGGCAATCCGTGGGGGTTTGCGTTTGGCGATTGGGGCGAGCCGTTTATTAAAAGCAACGGCCCGGGCGTCAGCGAACTGCTGCCGGGGATGGTGGCCAGCGAACAAATCGTCGGCGGTTACTGGGGCGGGGCGGTGCAGATTGGCGCCACGAAAATTAAATCGATGATTATCGAAATTGTCGACACGCCGGTGTTGCCCAAGGATTTTCAGGGAGACTTCTTGATTGCCGGTTATTTCGCGCGCAACATCGCCCGGCTCCGCCCCACCGTGAACGGCGCGGGCCACAAGCTGCAAACGCTAGCGCCCATTCTCACTTCCACCCACAACGCCTTTCGACCCGTGGACCTCAACACCGGCCCCGATGGTGCGCTGTACGTCGCCGACTGGTTCAACCCCATCATCGGCCATTACCAAGCCTCGCTGCGACATCCGGATCGCGACAAAAAGCACGGCCGCATTTGGCGCATCACGACCAAGGGCCAGCCGCTGCTCAAGCCGCCGGCGTTGGCCAAAATGAATGCCGCGCAATTATGTAATCAACTCCCCGCGCCCCTGCGCCGCACGCGCAAACTGGCCAAGCTGCGCCTGATGGATTTGCCGAAGGCCAAGGCCATAGCCGCCACGCAACAATGGGTGGACGCGCTGAAGCCCACCGACCCCGCGCTCGAAGCCAAACTGTTCGAAGCCATCGGCGTGTTTGAATCGCACGAAGTGGTGGACCGCCCCTTGCTCGAGCGCTTGCTCGCCTCGAAGGATTATCGTGCGCGCGCTTATGCCACGCGCGTGGTTGGGCGCTGGCACGACCGTTTGAAAAACCCGCTTGCACTTTTGCGCCGCAGCGCGACCGATGAACATTCGCGCGTGCGGCTGGAAGCCATCGTGGCCGCGAGCGATGTGCGCGAGGCGGAATCCATCGTCATCGCCGCGCAAGCCGCCGATGGCTCGGCGGATCGCTTTATCACCTTCGCCTTCAAAAACGCCGTCCACGCCCTCGCCAGCGAATGGAAGCCCGCGTTGTTGGCGGGCAAACTGGATTTTGCCAAACCGGCGCATCTATTAAGCGTCGTGCGCGAAGG
>Ga0208879_1003087_pt1 | contig 13978 bp, 13 predicted proteins | sample Knorr_S15_td_Bot_FD_185605 | JGI IMG/M metagenome (GOLD analysis project Ga0208879, IMG submission 185605) | Marine microbial communities from Southern Atlantic Ocean transect - Knorr_S15_td_Bottom_ad_5009_LV_A (SPAdes) (version 2) | ecosystem: Environmental > Aquatic > Marine > Oceanic | place...
TTCTGCAAGTTTTCTTTTTTCAGAGTCTTTATTAACTAAGTTTAAATCTTTATTAAAAATTTTACCAGTTTTAGTAACAGATCTAACCTGATCTCTACTAAATTGTTGATTTGTTTTTCTAAATCCTGATCTAATATTTTTTTTTTCGATTATTACTGAATTTTTATTTTGACTTTTTGCATATATAATCTTATCAGACCTTTTCTTAGTTGAACTTGATACTGATAAAGTCAATTTTTTTTTAAAACTTTTCTTTTCCATAAAAATTACCTAAAAAACTATATTTCTTGCACTCATTATTAAATCATCTGCTTCTTTTTTTGTTAAAGCAAAATCCTCTAGGTAGCCTTCAATTTTAACTTTTTCGCCTTTGATAATATCATAACCACCAATAAGTTCATCTGAAGCTAATTCAGCAAAATCCTTTAAATTTAAAATTTTTTTCTCACCTAGAGTCACTAGCATACCCTGTGTCAAACCTTTAAGATTAATTAAATCTTCAGCTACACCTAATTCTTTAATTTTTTTTGATATTTCTTCAGCATCTTTTTTTAAAAATTCTGCGGCTCTATCAATTAGCTCTTTTGCTAATTTTTCATCTATTCCTTCAATCTTGGTAATGTTATCAACCGTGGATTGTTCTATATCTTCTATTGAAGAATATCCCTCAGCAATAAGTAATTGTCCCAAAGTTTCATCAAGTTCTAAACTTTTTACTAAATTATCTGTTTTTTCTTTAAATTCTATTTGTCTACGTTCTGACTCTTCTTTTTCAGTTAAAATATTTATTTCATAATCCATTAGTTTTGAAGCTAATCTTACGTTTTGTCCCCTACGTCCTATTGCTTTACTTAAATTTTCCTCACTTAAAATTACATCTAGTTTTTTATAATTATTGTCTATTATAACTTTTTGTACTTCTGCCGGTGATAGTGCATTAGCTACTAATACAGCTGGATCCTCTGACCAATGTACTATATCTATTTTTTCACCTTGTAATTCATTTACAACAGCCTGAACTCTACTTCCTCTCATGCCAACACATGCCCCAACAGGATCTAGAGAGGTGTCTTTAGCATTTACACAAATTTTAGCTCTGCTTCCTGGATCTCTGGCTGAAGATTTAATCTCAATTAGATTATCGTATATTTCAGGAACTTCTTGCAAAAATAACTTTTCCATAAATTTGGGATTACCTCTGGATAAAAAAATTTGTTGTCCCCTAGTTTCTCTTCTAACGTCATAACAGTACGCCTTTACTCTATCTCCTGTTTTAATATTTTCTCTAGGTATCATCTCATCTTTTCTGATTATTCCTTCGGTTTTTCCAAGATCAACTATTACATTTCCAAATTCTAATCTTTTTACGATTCCACTTAAAATTTGATCTTTTTTATCTTTGAAATCATTATATTGTCGTTCTCTTTCAGCTTCACGAACATTTTGAGTAATAACCTGCTTAGCTGTTTGTGCTGCAATTCTTCCAAAATCAAATGTAGGCAGAGTTTCTAATATTTCATCATCAACTTTTTTATCTTCATTTTCTTTACTAATTTTTTTTGCCTCAGCTAATGAAATTTCGGTATTATGATTAGTAGGATTTTCAACAATTGTCAGTACTCGGTATATACCAATATTTCCAGTTGATCTATCAATTGTAACCCTGATATTATTTTCAAATCCAAATCTAGATTTCGCTGCTTTCTCTATTCCTGATTCCATTGATGATAAAATTAGGTCCTTATCAATGGCTTTTTCTAAAGCAACTGCTTCTGCAATTCTAATAAGCTCAAGTTTATCTGATCTTTGATTTAACATTTTTATTACTTCCAAAAAAAAATGGGCCTAGGCCCATTTTTTAAATTTCAACAATATACTATGAATATATTAAATTTAATTAATTTTTCAAGATCTACTTACTAAAAAGATCTTTTTTATCAATTTTTTCCCAAGAAAATGAGCCATTGGCCCTCGGTTTTCTTCCAAAATGGCCGTAGGCTGCAGTACATTCGTATATAGGTTTATTTAAACCTAACATTTCCCTAATGCCTCTTGGACTTAAATCGAAATTATTTTTTATTATATTTTCAACATGTTTAGTTTTTTCTTCATCATTATCAAAAAGATCAACATAGATTGATAAAGGTTTGGATATCCCGATAGCATACGCAAGTTGAATTAAACATTTATTTGCAATTTTTGAAGCAACAACATTTTTTGCAACATATCTTGCGGCATATGCGGCTGATCTATCAACTTTACTTGGATCTTTTCCAGAAAAAGCTCCGCCACCATGCGGTGCGGCTCCACCATAAGTATCAACTATAATTTTTCTTCCTGTCAAACCTGAATCACCATCGGGTCCTCCAATAATAAATTGACCTGTTGGATTTACATAAAACTCCTCTTCTTTTAATCCCGATAATAATTCTTTTGGAATTGATTTTTCTAAATATGGCCGAACAATTTCTTTAACCTGAGATTGATTAACATCTGGAGAGTGTTGAGTAGAAATTACAACTGATATCACTTTTGCTGGCATTCCGTTTTCATACATCATGGTAACTTGACTTTTTGAGTCTGGCTCTAATTTATCTACAATACCTTTTTTTCTATCAGCTGCCATTAATTCTAAAATTTTATGGGAATAATAAATTGGAGCTGGCATTAAACTTTCAGTTTCATTACATGCATAACCAAACATTATACCTTGATCTCCAGCTCCTTCATCCTTATTGCCTTTTGAATCAACTCCCATAGCTATATCTGACGACTGAGAATGTAGATAAATTTCAATATCAGAATTTTTCCAATGGAATCCTTTTTGTTCATATCCAATATCCTTAATACATTCTCTAACTTTTTGAGTTAATTCATCTTTTGTTATTTTGGGCCCTCTTGTCTCTCCTGCCAAAACAACTTTATTTGTCGTTGTTAGAGTTTCGCACGCTACTCTTGAAAAAGGTTCTTTTGCTAAATAGGTATCCACCACCATATCAGATATACGATCACAAACTTTATCAGGATGACCTTCGGAAACAGATTCACTTGTTAAAATATAATTTTTTTTCTTCATTTTTTTCAACTTTTTTAAAGTAAAAAATTAACAAAATATATAAGAAAATTATAATAACAAAAATTTTATTTCCATATTTTGAAAAAATCGTTTTACTTTTATACATTGGCAAGCTCGCTACAATTGTACTTGCTTTATTAAGTTCTGTTTTACGTAATGTTCTACCATTGGGACTTATAAAAGCTGAAATTCCATTATTAGCAGATCTTGCAATGTAATTACCTTCTTCAATTGCTCTATATATTGCTTTGTTAAAATGTTGATAAGGACCTATTGAATTGCCAAACCATCCATCTTCTGAAATGTTCACAATTAAATCTACATTTTGCTTTTTAATATTAATTTTACCTGAATAGATTATTTCATAACAAATTAGAGGCAACAATTTAAAATCATAATATTTATTTTTAATATTTATTACATTTCTTTGTTCACCTTTGGAAAAGGATTTATATCCATATGTAATTTTTTTTAATCCTATTTTATGAAAATATTTTTCCATTGGTAAAAATTCTCCGAATGGTACAAGTTTATTTTTATTATAATTACCTATTAGATTTAAATTGTTATCTACAATCGCCAAAGAATTATAAACACTTTCAACATTATTTTTATATTCCAAATTATTAATTCCAAGGATAATTAAATGTAAATTTGAAAATGACTCGGAAAATATTTTGTGATATTTTTTTATCTCGCTTAAGTACACAGATTGAAGCATTCCTTCTGGCCAAATGAAGATAGTTTTTTGATCAACTTGTGGATTGCTTAATTCTATCAATTTTTTAATTGTTGCGTCATTATTTTCACTTTTAAGAAATTCTTTTAAATCAATATTTGGTGATATTATTTTTATTATAAAATCATGTTTTTCGATATTATTTTCTTTAGATTGTAACAAAACCTTAAATCCATAAAAATAATTTGTAGCAAAAAGAATTAATAAAAAGGAAAGAAACCAATATTTTTTATTATTATTTGTCTTAACAAATAAAATAAAAGGTAAAGAAAAAATAGTTATCGATATTAAGTTTAATGAATAGGTGCCAATGACAGAAATAACTTGGATTATTTCTAAAGACCATGACCAACTATATGCAATTAAATTCCATGGAAAACCACTTAATATACTTCCACGTATAAATTCTAAAATTGAGAATATTAATGAAAAAAATAAAATAAAACTTATTTTTTTAGAAACAAATTTTTTTAGTATTAATGTACTTGTGCCATAAAAAATTGCCAGAAAAGCTGGAACTAAAATAACTGCAAAAGGAATTAGATATCTAAATATTTCTTCGTAGGTGAGAGAAATTGAAATCCAATATAAGCCGCTTAAAAAATAACCAAAACCAAAAAACCAACCTATAAGAAAAAAATATTTATTATTTAATTTAAATTTTTTTCCAACATTTAAAAGATATAATAAAACAGGAAAAGTTAAAAAATTTATAAAAATTAAATTGTAAGGTGAAAAACTAAAAGAGGTAAAAAAACCCAAAATAAAAGGAACAAAAAAAAATATATAATTTTTATTTTTAAATGTCTGATTCAAAACTGTTTTATTAAAGTATTTTTAAAATCTTATCTTCTATTCTTTTCATTGCTTTATAATTTCTAATTTTTTTATGATCATATCCCAACAAATGCAAATAACCGTGAACCAACATTTTATCAAATTCCATATTAAAGTTACTATTTTTTGATCTTTGATTGATTATTTCATAGCTTAAAGCAATATCCCCTAAATAAATTTTTGTGTTAATTTTTTTTTTTAAATCAACGGGATCCAAATTGGGAAAAGACAAAGCATCCGTTGTTTTGTTCTTGTTTCTAAATTTTTTATTCAAATATTTCATTTTAGAGTTGCCTGTTAACAAAATTGTCAATGAAAGACGCTTTTTTTTTAATGAATTGAATTGAATTATTTTTTTGATTTTTTTTTGAATATAGTTGCTTGGATTTTTAATTTTTTTGTTCCATAATTTATTTTCTACTACCACATCAGCATTAATCATATTTGAAATCATCGTATGCTTTTACAATTTTAGTAACTAGTGGATGTCTCACGACATCAGTGTGTTCAAAATCCACTACGGATATTTCGTCTAAGTTTTTTAATAAATCTTTTGATCTAAGCAATCCTGAATGATTTTTATTTATTAAATCAATTTGTGAGGAATCTCCATTTACAACAATTTTTGAGTTTTCACCTATTCGAGTTAAAAACATTTTGATTTGAATATCGGTAGCATTTTGTGCTTCATCAAGAATTGCAAATGAATTCTTCAATGTTCTGCCTCTCATGAAGGCTACAGGTGCTATTTCAATGTCACCAATTTCTATTTTTTTTTGTATTTTTTCATAATCTAATAAATCATAAAGGGAATCATACAAAGGTCTTAGATATGGATCGACTTTATCTTTTATGTCACCGGGCAAGAATCCTAGTCTTTCCCCCGCTTCAACTGCCGGCCTCGATAAAATAATTCTATCAATTTTTTTTTCAAGAAGCATTGTTAATGCGACTGCAACAGCCAAATATGTTTTTCCCGTTCCTGCGGGACCATTGGAAATTACAATGTCGCTTTCTTTTAAAGCCCTAATATAATCCTTTTGCTTCTTTGATCTTGGAATTACAGTCCGTTTAGGAGTTTTAATTATATAATCTAATTGATGTAAATTTTTATTATTTTGCTCATCTATCATAAATTTATCTATAGATGAAATTACATCTTTTTTTTCTATTGTACCATGACTTTTAAATTGATGAGTTAGAAACTCTACAGCCTTTCTAACTAGTTCATTTGATTTCTGATCTCCTTTTATTACAATCGAATTGCCACGAAAATAAATATTTGACCTACTTAGTTTCTCCAACTCCTTTAGATTGGAGTCAAACTCACCAACTACACCCTTTAAAATATTATTATCTTGAAAAACCAAACTAATCGAATTGTTATTAGAATAAACTATTATTAAGTCTTTTCTAACTGAATTTGAATTATATTTTTCCACAATATCACGCTGCTTTAAATTTATTCTCCATATGTTTACCAAATAAATTATTTTGATTTGAAGAAATGATCTCAACCTGGATCATATCACCAGGATTACATAATGTTGATTCAAATATAACTGGAGTCATTTTTTTAGTTCTACCAAAATAACTATTTTGGTTTTTTAATTTATTTTCAACTAAAACTTCAATTTTTTTTTCTTCTAATTCTTTATTTTTATTTAATTGTAAATAAAAAAGTTGGTTCTGTATTATTTTGAGTCTATTTTTGGTAACATCACTATTAATTTTTTGTAATTTTGCAGCGGGTGTACCGGGTCTTGCACTATAAATAAATGAATAAGAATTAATAAATTCAATTTTTTTTACTAAATCCATAGTTTTTTGAAAGTCTTCATCATCTTCTCCAGGATATCCAATGATAAAATCACTTGAAAAACCTATATTAGGATTAATTTTTTTTAATTTTTCAATAATTGAATAATAAAGTTTAATCCCATGTTTTCTGTTCATAAGTTTTAAAATCTTGTCTGATCCACTCTGCACCGGTAAATGCAGAAAAGGCATGAGTTTTGAACAATTTTTAAAGCAATCAATTAAATCCTCTGTCATGTCTTTGGGATGAGAAGTAGTAAATCTTACTCGAATAAGATCCTTAATTTTTTCTAACTCTAACAATAAATTTGATAATTTATATTCTTTACCTTCTGATATGAAATGATATGCATTAACATTTTGTCCTAATAAGGTAATCTCCTTAGATCCATTTTCTACCAGATTTTTTGCTTCTTTAATTATTTGATCAAAAGGCCTCGAATATTCTGGTCCTCTAGTATAAGGTACAACACAAAAATTACAAAATTTATCACAGCCTTCTTGAATAGTTAAAAAACTTGAAATTTTACTATCACTATTTTTTATTTTTTCTAATTCATCAAATTTTTTAACAACATTAAATTCAGTCAAATTAATTTTCTTGTTTTCTCTACAATAATTTAAAATTTTATCGTTAATTTCATGATAGGATTGAGGACCTATTACCATATCAATATAGGATTCTCGTTTTAACATTTCTTCTGACTCTGCTTGAGCTACACATCCAGCAACTATAACTAAAGGTTTTTTAATATTTTTGAAATTTTTTTTTACTCGACCAATTTCAGAATAGACTTTTTCCGTAGCTTTATTTCTTATGTGACAAGTATTCAAAACACAACAGTCTGCTTCAATCTGATTGTTCGTTTTCTCATACCCAATTAATTTAACTAAATCTATAATACGATTAGAATCGTATTCGTTCATTTGGCATCCAAAAGTTTTTATGAAAATTTTTTTTGACAATTAAAATCTATTTCTTTTTTTTAATACCATAAAGTTCCAATTTATGATCTATTAATTGATATCCTAATTTTTCAGCTACTATTTTTTGAAGTTTTTCAATTTCTTCATCTACAAATTCAACAATCTCTCCAGATTGAATATCAATCAAATGATCATGATGACTGTCGGGTAATTCTTCATATCTTGCTTTTCCTCCCTTAAAATCGTGTTTGGTTAGTATTCCTGCTTCTTCGAAAAGTTTTACAGTTCTATAAATAGTTGCAATACTAATTTTTGAATCAATTTTAGAAACTCTCTTATATAATTCATCAACATTGGGATGGTCATGAGAATCCGACATGATCTGAGCGATTAATTTCCTTTGATCAGTTAACTTTACACCTTTTTGTTTACATCTTTCTTCTATACTAACTTTCATTTTTTATTAAATATATTCTAACTTATATAGAGTGGTCTAATCAAATTTTTTGTTAAACATCCCTTCTTATACAAAAAAACAATATTCATATAGTTCATGTCTTTTACATCATGAGAATTAAATCCATATAAATTTAATTTACTTGTAATAGACAAACCTTTTGCTACTGCGATTGATGTTCTAATTCCAGAAAAACTCCCAGGCCCTTGATTTACAAATAAATGGCTTATTTTACTTAAATTAATATTGTTTTGATCTAGAAAATCAAACAACAAAATAGAAAATTTTTCATAATTATTTTTACTACTTTCAAAAGACTTATTATAAGAATTATTGTTATAGTGTGAAAAAAAACAAATTTTATCTGCAGCACCATCAATGACTAGGAAATTCATTTTATCATATTTATTAATTATTATATTTTTAAATTCAAATTCTTATGGTGAAAATAACAGATATTTTGAGTTTGATAAGGGAATTATTGCACTCATGTATCACCGTTTTGACGAACATAAATATCCTTCCACAAACATTCAAATGGATATATTCAAAGAGCAAATTAATATTATAGAAAATCTTAAAATAAATTTTTTACATCCAAAAAATCTTAACGAAGAAATTTTAAAACCTAATAAAGTAAAAAAAATTTTATTTACTATAGATGACGGATTTCAATCTTTTTATGATAATGCCTGGCCTATTTTAAAAAAGAAAAATATTCCATTTATATTATTTATTTCAACAGCATATGTTGGAAAAAAAGGTTATATGAATTGGGAACAGATTAAAGAAGTTGAAAAAAGTGGTTTGGGAATTATTGGAAATCACAGTCATACCCATGAATATCTAGTTGATCAAACAAATAATCAAATTATTAACGACATAAATCGAGCCATTAAATTATTTGAAAAAAAATTGGGTCATAGTCCAAAATATTTTTCTTATCCTTTTGGAGAATATAGCAATGATTTTAAAAAAATTTTAAAAAATTTAAATTTTAATATTGCATTTGGTCAACATTCTGGGATGATTGACAGTACAAAAAATTCTTTGGAATTTCCTAGATTTCCTATTAATGAAAAATATGGAAATTTAGATCGATTTAAATTTATTTTAAATTTGCTTCCATTTCCTTACAAAAAAATTTATCCTGAAAATAGATATTTACAAGAAAGTGAAAACCCTCCAGAATTAAAGATTGTATTTTTCGAAAATCAAAAAAATTTAAGAAATATTAATTGTTTTTCTAATGAAGGAAATCGATGGAGAGATTCCAAAATAAAATTAGGAGAGGAAAATACACTAGTAATAAATTTTGAAGAAAAATTTACTTCCGAAAGAGGGAGAATTAATTGTTCTCTTAATGATAAAAATGGATGGAGGTGGTTAGGAATTCAGTATGTTATTTCCGAATATTAAATTTAATATTTAAAGTTTGATTCCTTTTCTCAAACCAGTAGACAAAAGTTTTGCATTTTCAAAATCAGAAAGTGAATTTTTTTTAATTGTTAATTCTAGTTTTTTTGTGTATTGTTTTCCCGTAGCAGCATAATTATTTAAATATTGAGTTAATTTTAATCCAGTCACTTTTTCATTTCGACTTCTTAAATTTGCTCTTGCTTCTCTAAATTCCATATAACCGCTATGAGTATTTAAGTTTTTTTTGTAGGCTTTAATTGATGCTGTAAGAATTTTAAATTGCATAACTTTATGATCACCATCAACATTTTCTAAAGGTTTCAAACCATTATCTGACCATGTCCACTGACCATATAATGCATTACCTTCTAGTGCAAATCTTGAAGTTCCCCATCCACTTTCTACTGCCGCTTGAGCAATAGCTAAAGATACTGGAACAATATCCATTCTTATTTTTAACTCTGAAATATCAAAATTTTTTATTTTGTATTCTTTAAATTTCCATTTTAACCAGTTTTTCTCTTCTTTGGTGTTAGATTTTTTAGCAAGTACTCTGAACAATTCTTTTCTATCTTTTTCAATTTTATTATTTTCGTGTAAAATCAATGGAAGAACTATCTTAATAAATAATTCTTTTCTTTCCTTAGTATCTTCAATTAAAGATAGGTCTTTGGGAAGTAAAGAAATATAAAATGGTTTAACTTTCTTACCTTTTCTGATTTTAGATAAATCATAATCAAGATCTTCAAATAAGGAAGCAACGACTGACGCATTTAAGCTTACTGTATTCTCAACTAAATCGTTTTGTTTTTTTTGTATGTTTTCAGTTAATACAAAATTTTCTTCATCATCATATGGTTTTATTTCACTCTTTTTTAAAATGTTATCAATAGAATCATTTTTGTGTTTAGCAATTTCATCTTTATTTTTCCATAAATCATAATCAATTTTATGAAAAACCTTTATCAAATATGGTGCTCCGCCAAAAAAACCTATAACAACTATTGCAACAGCCGCGGTATAAAATAACTGCTTTAAATATTTATTTTTAAAAATTATTAGATGGCCCAATTTTGATAAGATTTTTTTTGATGGAAGTTTAATTTTATTCTTTATTAAAATAAGTTCTATTTGAGCATTTGTTAATCTCTTAGCACTTTTAAAATAGTTTTTAATTTCTATTATTCCGTAAAATTTAGCTAATTGAATTAGTTGTTTTCTATAACTTGGTTGACTTGCGTTCTGTCTTTTATTTTGCATCCGCTAATTTCTCCTCTTATATAGCTTCTACTTTTTTAACTTCGTGCACATAGTGACATAAAAGATTTTGAACACCTTGCTTAAACGTCATTATAGAACTTGGATTCTGAGTTTCTTCTGTTTGTACATACATTGTAGTTATGCTTTATATACTAAATAATAAGTTAATTAAATTGTAAATTTATCTTTAGCCAATATTTAATATACCAATTTCATTATAAATTTTATTTAATTTACGATTAGCTATCGCATTCGCTTTTAAGTTGCCTTCTCTTAACACTAATTTAAGATATTTTTGATCTTTTAACAATTTTTTAATTTCTTTACCAATTGGACAAATTTTTTCTATTAACAATTCTGTAAGTCTTTCTTTTAAAAACGAAAAATTTTTACCTCCAAAATCTTTTAATACGTTTTCCAAACTACTCCCACTGACACTTTGATATATATTTATTAAATTCTCTGCTTCAGCTCTTGAATCAAATTCAGATTTATTCGAAGGAATTGGTAAACTATCTGTTTTTGCTTTTTTTATTTTCTGAGCAATTATGTCCTTGTCGTCTTTTAAATTTATCCTACTTTGATCTGAGGCTTCGGATTTGCTCATTTTTTTTTTTCCGTCCTTTAAACTCATTATTCTTGAAAATTCCTTTTGTATTAGAGGTTCAGGAATTGTTAAAAAATCTTCACAATTAAAATCATTGTTAAATTTTTGGGCAATATCTCTAGTAAGCTCCAAATGTTGTTTTTGATCTTCTCCAACCGGAACATGAGTTGTGTCATATAAAAGTATATCAGCTGCCATTAATGTAGGATAAACAAAAAGACCTACACTGGCGTTTTCTTTATTTGCTCCAGCTTTTTCCTTAAATTGTGTCATTCTATTCATCCAGCCAATTCTGGAAACACAGTTTAATATCCAGGCAAATTCTGAATGTGCACTTACACTTGATTGATTAAATAAAATGCTTTTTTTATAATCTAAACCTGCCGCAAGAAAACTAGCAATAATTTCTAAAGTATTTAACCTAAGTTCTTCAGGTTTATATTTAATTGTTATAGCGTGTAAATCAACAACACAATATACACAGTCATTACCACTTTGTAAGTTAACAAAGTTTTTTATAGCCCCTAAATAATTTCCTAAATGTAAATTTCCGGTTGGTTGAACTCCTGAAAATACTCTTTTTTTTTTCATATATTAAAAAAAACTACCTTAGTTTAATATCTTTTAACTTAATAGCCCCTGAAAAATTTGAAGCAATAAAATAAATTAATAAACTACCGCCCAGTATAAAAAATAAATAAACAATTTTCCAACTTTCATTATAGCTAAATCTGTCAGAGAAAAAACCTAGAGCGAAATATAATATTGTTCCCATCACAACTGTAGAAAATATCATGCGAGGAAACTTATAAATAAATATTTTATCGAAATCATGAAAATTATGTTTTTTTATAAAATAAAAATACAAAATAACATTAATCCAAGAAGAAATTGAAGTCGCTATCGGTATTATAACAAAGCCAAGTTTGCCGAAGAATAATACACTTATTAAGATATTTAAAATTACAGATACAACCGATAGGTAAAAAGGCAATTTAGTATTATTTCTTGCAAAAAAGAAATTTGAAAGAATCTTTAAAACTGAAAAAGCAGGAACACCAAATGCAAAAAAAGTAAGTGCAATAGCAGTATTAGTTACACTTTCATAATCAAATGAACCATAACCAAATAGCGATGTAATGATTTCTTCTGATGCTAAGACCAAGGCAGTTGCAGCTGGTATAGATAAAAATAAACAAAGTTCTAAAGCTCTATTTTGTAAATTGGTAATTAGGTTAGAATTATTATTTTTGACATGTTTGGATAATTCTGGAAGCATTACCGTTCCAACAGCTATGCCAGCAACAGCAAGATTTATTTGATAAACTCTGTCTGCATAATAAAGGTAAGAAACCGCGCCTGCCTGGAATGAAGCAATTATAGTGCCAACTAAAATATTAATTTGGGTTACACCGGATGAAAAAATACTGGGAATTAATTTACGGAAAAAAAATTTTATTTTATCATCTATTTTTACTTTTACATTTAAAATTAGTTTAAAATGTTTTCTAACAAAAAATAATAAAATTAAAAATTGTAATAATCCTGCAAAAGATACAGCATAAGATAGTGTAAAAACATCTGATATATTAATCCACTTTGAAAAAAATAGTGATCCAATTAAAATCACATTTAATATAATCGGTGCAGCTGCCGCAGCTGCAAATTTATTATATGAATTAAGTATTGCAGAAAAAAAAGATGCTAGACATATAAAAAATAAAAATGGAAAGGTTATTCTGCTTAAATTCACTGCAAGTTTTAATTTTTCAGGATCTTTGTAAAATCCTGGGGCGATTAAATAAATTAATTGAGGCATAAAAATTTCTGCTATTAAGACAAGGAATAACAAAATAATAAAAAGTAAATTGAATACGTTTCTTGCAAAATGGTCGGCTTTTTCTTTGTTTTCTGCTAATGCTCCCGCGTAGCTGGGGATGAAAGCTGCATTAAATGTTCCTTCTGCAAATAGTCTTCTAAATGTATTGGGTAGTCTAAATGCAACAAAAAAAGCATCTGCAAAAAGACTGGTACCCAGGAAAATTGCGATTAATATATCTCTTACATAACCAAGTACTCTGCTTATTAATGTAAAAAAACTAAATGTAGAGGTAGAAGCTATTAGGTTCATCTTGACATATAAGCCTTAATTTTGTGATAATTACAAGTTACTCACTTTCAAAATGAAGAAAAAGTCAAAAATAGAAAAATACACTGATCAAGAAGCTTTGGATTATCACAACAGCGGTAAATCGGGAAAAATCGAAATCAATTCATCTAAGTCATTGTCGACACAAAGAGATTTAGCACTTGCTTATTCTCCTGGTGTAGCTGCACCAGTTAAAGCAATAGCAGAAAATCCGGATGCAGCTTACGACTACACTACAAAAGGTAATCTTGTAGCAGTAATTAGTAATGGCTCGGCAATATTGGGTCTGGGCAACTTAGGTGCTTTAGCTTCAAAACCTGTTATGGAAGGTAAGGCAGTATTATTTAAGCGTTTTGCAGATATAGATGCCATAGATTTAGAAATAGACTCTTCTGACCCCTATGAAATTATCAATAGTATAACAAAGTTTGGAAAAAGTTTTGGAGGTATTAACTTAGAAGATATTGCGGCTCCCAATTGTTTTATTATAGAGCAAAAATTAAAAGAGACATTAGATATTCCAGTGTTCCATGATGATCAACATGGTACAGCTATAACAACTTTAGCAGGTTTAATTAATGCTTTAGATATTGCAGGCAAATCCATTAAAGATATAAAAGTTGTTGTGAATGGAGCTGGCGCCTCGGCAATTGCTTGTACTAATCTATTTAAAGTTAGTGGTGTTCCAA
>Ga0208879_1003088_pt1 | contig 13976 bp, 12 predicted proteins | sample Knorr_S15_td_Bot_FD_185605 | JGI IMG/M metagenome (GOLD analysis project Ga0208879, IMG submission 185605) | Marine microbial communities from Southern Atlantic Ocean transect - Knorr_S15_td_Bottom_ad_5009_LV_A (SPAdes) (version 2) | ecosystem: Environmental > Aquatic > Marine > Oceanic | place...
GACCCATTCGGGCATCTGCGGCACCGATCTGGAAATCCATTCGGGCGGTATTCCCGTCGATTACCCGCGCATCATGGGTCACGAAATGATCGGCGAAATCGCCGAAACAACGAAGGACGGCCCCGCCATCGGCAGCCGCGTCATCGTCGATCCGGTCACCTATTGCGGCACCTGTTTTCATTGCCAGGCCGGACAGATCAATATTTGCCCCAACGGCGCCCTCATCGGCCGCGATCAGGATGGTGGCTTCGCCGATTTTCTGGCAGTGCCGGAAGCCAACGTCTATGTTTTGGCGGACGGGATCGGCAACAAGGAAGCGTCGTTGATCCAGGTGCTGACGACGTGTTATCACGCCCAACAACTGGGTCCCGTGAAACCCGGCGAGTCGGTGGTGGTGATCGGGCTGGGGGTCACCGGCCAACTCCATGTCCAACTGGCCAAGGCGTCCGGAGCCGGCACCATCATCGGCGTCACCAGAAGCGCCTGGAAGCGGGAACTGGCAGAAACCCTTGGCGCCGATACCACCCTGAAACCCGGCGACGACCTCAATAAACGCGTTCTGGAGCTGACCGAAGGCCGCGGCGCGGATATGGTCATCGAGTCCGCGGGCCGGGTTGCCACCCTGGCCCTAGCCATCAATCTGGCCCGCATCGGCGGACGCATTCTGAATTTCGGCACCTATACGGAAAAGGAAGGGGCGCTTCCCTTCTATCAGCTCTATTACAAAGAGCTGCTGATCATCAATGCCCGCGCCGCCAAAAGCGACGATTTTCAGCCCAGCATTGACTTGGTCAAAAGTGGCGCGGTCCAACTGCTGCCCTTGATCAGCCACGAAATGCCGCTTGACGATTTGAGCGAGGCGCTGGAAACCCTAGAATCCCGCACCATCGATACTATGAAAGTTATCTTACGGCATTAGACGGTTACCGGTTGGCGGAACGGTTCCGCTTAAATCAGCGCCAGGCTGAGAACCGGATAGGCGATCACCACGATCAACACCAACAACATGACGACCGCGAACGGAAATGCGCCGGAAAAGATATCGGTGAGCGTAATCGTAGGATCATCGAGGGTGGTTTTGATGGCGAAACACGATAGCCCCAGCGGTGGCGTCAACAATCCGATCTCGGCGCCGACCACGGTAACGATTAGCGTTGGAGATACCATACAGTCATACTGCGGCAGGGTCATATTCGAAATAAACATGGAGCTAAGAAAATTATGAATTTTTGTTGGAGCCGTAGGCCCTCTACGGTTTTTGCCCGACAGGGAGCAATCGATGGAGGTGGATAATGGATAACGGCATCTGGGCGACTTGGTATGATTTAGCGGACGACGCCAATAGCCCCGGGCGGGACGCCTTCCTCGATTGGCTGCACGGAGACTACCTGCCGGAAATACAGAGCAAGGCGGGCATCGCCTGGGCCGCCCATTATCAGATTACCGGCGGCGGAACCAAGATGCAGGCCATCCATGATCGCCTGGTCCATGCCGAGGTTGAAGGGGTCGGGACCGGCACGCAATTCCTGATGCTGGTAGGCGCCACATCGCCGCATGTTTTTTTTGATCCCCGCATCGACGAATGGGAAAAAAGCCTGGGCGAGCCGGCGAAAAGCATGCTCGCCCGCCGTGTTGGAACACGGACCTGCATTTTCACCACCGAAGAATTCGTCACCGGCCCCGAATTTGATGCCCGGCCCGCCGGCTCAACCCCCGGCCCGGCCATCCAGATGGGCAGTTTTCGGACCAAATCCGTCGAGGATGAGTTCGATCTGGCGGCATGGTATGCCCAATACCGGCTTCCCCATATGTCACGCATGCCCGGCTGCATCGCGACCCGTAAATTGGTTTCCATCGCCAGCTGGGCGAAGCATTCCGTGATGTACGAATTTACGTCCCTGGAGGCCCGTCAGCAGCATTTCCAGAACCATGAATCCCTGGCCCTGGACGATACCGTGTGGACCAACAAGATCATCACCTACACCATCCACGCGCCGGGGTCCCCCAGCGTCGGCAAGCGGCTGTGGCCCCCAGTGGACGACTGAGTTGGACGAATAACGTCAAAGAAAAGATAGGGCCGTCACAAATAAAAAAGAGCATCCCCAATACAGGGGATGCCCTTATAAGTCGGAGAGTTTGATACTTATTTTGCGGCTAGGCTCTTCACCAGCTCTTTATACGCCATGCTCTGCTTGGGGCGCATTTTTTCGTAATCGGGGCCGTCGATGTGATCGGTAATTTCACCGATCGCCTTGATCAAGCGCGTATAGGTCTTAAAGCCCTGAATGTCCTTAACGGCCTTGCGCAACTTCGCCAAACGGTCCGCCGGAATACCCCGGGGTGCCATGATGATACGGCGCATCAGCCCCAGGCCCTCGTTGTAGCCCAGGTCCTTGAAAGTCGGCGCGCCGGGGAACGAAGTCTTGGAGCCGGCACTGATCAGCACACGCACGTTTTGCTTCTGGCCCAGGATGGTCGACTTGAACTGCATGGTGAAGTCAGCCTCGTCGGCGAGGAATCCGCGCATGGACGGTCCGCCGCCCTTATAGGGCACCATGGTGATCTTGCCGGCGATGCCCGACTCTTTGAACAACTGCATCGCGGGGGTATGGGTGGCGCCCCAGTTGCCGCTGTGGGCGAATTTCAACTTGCCGGGATTGGCCTTGGCGAAGTCGACCAAGTCACCCCATTTTTTGAACTTGCTGGAGGATTTGACGATCACCGAGAAGTTACCGGAATTCAGCTGCGCGACGGTGACAAAATCCTTGGTGGTATTGTAGGGCAGTTTCTTCACATGCTGCTGAAGCTGGTCGTAGTAGTTGTGGGTGAACAGCAGTGTGTAGCCATCCGGTTTCGCCTTGGCCGCGGCGGCGGTGCCGACCTGACCCGAAGCGCCCGGCATCAGCTTCACAATCATGGCGTTGCCAAGATATGAAGGAATGACGCTGGTGAAGACGCGGGCGTTGCGGTCGTGCGATCCACCCGCCCCTAACGGCAGGATGAGGGTGATGGGTTTTTCGGGATATTCAGCTTTGACGCTGCCGGCCCCTAGTCCAAGGACTAAAGCCGCCCCCAAAAACATCAGTGAAATCTTACGGAACGTCATCGTGGAATCTCCCTGTGGTTCTCTCTGCTTAAAAACGGTTTTTTGTACGTACTTTCATTAACATAAAATAGTACGGGCAACGAGCTATGAAAGAAAATTCTTAATCTGCCTGATTCTATGATGAATTTTCATTCGCAAGGCCTTTGGTCAATTCACGCCGCAATCGCACGCTTCTTTGCCACATCAAATAAGTAAGTACCGGCGTGCCCAAAACAATGACGGCGGTGATCGGGCGTTCGACGAAGATGTAGTGCAACATATTTCCTTGTGCCAGGACCGTCGTTTGGCCGAAGGAATATTCCAGGATCGGGCCCAGGATGAAGCCCATGGCCATCGGCGTGACGTCGAAATGAAGTTTCCTGGCGATGTAACCAAAAGCGCCGAAAAACACCAGAACGCCCAGGTCGAAGGGCTGGCCGCGGAAGACCCAGGTTCCGGCGAAGGCGAATACCAGGGTCAGCGGCAACAGGAAGGATTTGCGGATGGTCACAATCCTGGCGAATAGCGGGATGCAGAAGTAGCCGATGAAGAGAAACAGAATATTGGCGAGCACCATGGACACCAGGATGGCGAAAACCAGGGGGCCTTGTTCCTCCATCAACAGGGGGCCGGGGCGCAGGCCCTGGGCGATGAAGGCGCCGATCAAGATGACCGTCAGGTTGTCGCCGGGAATGCCCAGTGTCAGCAAGGGAACGAGGGTCGGGCCGTTAACCGCGTTGTTAGCGGCTTCGGCGGCGGCGACGCCCTCCAATTCGCCCTTGCCGAATTTTTCCGGGTGGGGCGAGGCGTTCTTGGCTGCCGCGTAGCCCATAAATGCAGCCACCACCTGACCGACGCCCGGAATGACGCCGATACCGGTGCCGATCATGGTGGACCGGGCGATGGTTCGCCCGCAGCTCTTGAATTCGGCCCAGGTCAACCGCGCCCCGGAGATCTTCAGATCAGCCGACTTGATTATTTTAGACGCCTTGCGTTCAATACCGATGAAGATTTCCGGTAAGGCGAAGACACCGATCAACATCGGCAGGAACGGAATTCCCGATTCGATTGAGGTGAATCCGAACGAAAAACGTGACAGCGCGCCAATGGGATCCTGGCCAACCATGGCGAAGAACAGACCCACCGCCAGCATCAGCAGGCCTTTGACGAAGACACCGCTCGACGTCCCCGAGATCACGATCAACGCCAGGAAAATTACAGCGGCAAGTTCGGGCGGCCCCATCAACAGCGCCACCACGGCGATGGGGCCGATCATGGCGATGGTGATGATGTCGCTGGTCAGATCGCCGCTGACCGAAGCAAACAGGGCCATTTCAAGCGCCTTTCGGCCTTTGCCCTTCTTGGTTAAGGCCGGGCCGTCGAAGGTCGTCGCTACCGCGGCGCCGGTTCCCGGCATCGACACCAGGATGGCCGGGATGCTGCCACCATAAATACCGCCCTTGTAGACGCCGATCAGGAATGGAATGCCCAACAGCGGATCGAGAAAGAACGAGACCGGCAGAAGGATCGCCATCGCCATCAGCGTGGTGAAACCCGGCAGCGCACCGACGAACATACCGAGGAACAGCCCGACCGATATGTAAAGGTAGGTATCCACGCGCAAGGCCAGGCCAACACCCTCAACGAACGATTCAAACATCCAACTTCTCTATTTCGCTCTTGTTATTGAATTCGAACACTAGCCCCCCTAGATCAGCGACCAATGGGTCAGCGGATAGATGTCGATGGGAAAAGGCGGAAGTTCGACCAGAAGCACGCGCCGGAAAAGGAAGAATAGAGCCATCGGGATGCTGATGCTGACCACGGCGGTGAGATAGTAATTCCGGTTGCCGAAATAGGTCGACATCACGGCAATCATAACGGCGCTGCCGAGCACGAAGCCGATGTTGACCATCAGGAGAACGAAGCCCGCCATAATACAGAGGGTCACGGTCACGTTGGTGATCGCCTCGCGGTCGAGATCGCGCAATTCGTTCCTTTGATCGATGGAAAAACTTTTTACGAAAAACCATATTCCCAGGACTAGAAACGACGACGCCACCATCTGGGGAAATAATTCCGCCGACAAGTTCGACTGGCTCCCAACCAGAACAATCAACGGCTTATCGATATGGAATGGGATCAACAGAAACAAAGTGATGGCGAAGGCAATGAAGAAAGCCGCGGCCACCGTGTTGAAGTTGATCCTTTCGCTCATTCCCGCCCGTTGATTCTCTTTAATAAAACAATTTTGGTTCGTTCAAATTTTCCGATTTACACCGGGACCGCCTCGGAAATATCCCGCGCGTTCATGGGCAGCGTAACCGGCTCATTGCGTTCCGCCGACAAGTCGGCGGCCAGGTAGACCTCCATCACCTTGCGGGCCTGTTTGGGCGTCACCATCACCGGGCGGTCATAAGCGACGGCTTCCAGGAAATGTACCGTTTCGTTTTGCATGGGGCCGGCAAAAACGTGTTCCACCTGTTCGCCGGGCATGGTCGACATGGGATGAACGATACCGCCATCCATGGTCGTCAGCATGACGTCCTTGTGGCTGTCGTCAATCATCAAGGCCCCTTTGGAGCCGACGAATTCGATCGTCGTGGTCGAAAAATTGGGATACGCCGGCGGCATAATCCAGCCGGCGCCGATGGTCAACACCGTGCCATCGTCCATGGTCACGATAATCCACATGCAATCCTCGACGCCATGGGTCGGGCGCATCACCTTGTTCACCGCTTGCGCGTACACACGGATCGGTTTCGCCGGTTCCATACACCAAAGCGCGAAATCCAGGTCGTGGGTGGCCTCCATGGCGGCAGGGGACAGCTTGATCCGGCCGCTGATCTTGTTGCCCAGGTTACGGCTGATATGGCGGCTGACCAAGACGCTGACGGGGTCACCCAGGGTGCCGTCGTTGAGGCTCTTTTTCACATAGGCGAACTTCGGATTGAAGCGTTGGGAATACCCGATCGTGAATTTCAGGTCGTTGTCGTTAGCCAGATCGACAAGCTCATCGGCTTCCTTAAGCGTCAGGGAAATCGGTTTTTCCAGAAAAACGTGCTTGCCAGCCTGCAGGCATTCCAGGGCAATGGGATAGTGGGTGACCTCCGGGGTTGCCGAGACAATAAAGGCGTCGATGGCATCGTTGGCCAACAGTTCCGTGTGATCTGTCGTTGCCGTCAGGGCGCCGGTTTCCTTGGCCACTTCGTCAAGACGCGGTTGATTGATTTCGGCAATATGCAGCTCATCCACCAGCGCACTATTGGCGCAGGTGTTGGCGCGAATGCCACCACACCAGCCGGTCCCGATAACGCCAACATTGATCCGTTTCATTATTGTTTTTCCTTATTGTGCCTATTCACCCGCATCCATTTTCCTGAGACCGAGATCCAAATTTTCATACTAAGAGGTCCCAAGTATGAAATAAAATTCAAAATAAGGCTTCCAATATGCTAGTATTGCATAATGGTGGGCGCTGACTACGCTACACCAATCTGGTGACTGGGGAAAACCAACATGAAGCTAAGGCAGCTGGAAGCCCTGCGCGCCGTTGTCACCAGCGGCACCACGACCCAAGCGGCGGATTTGCTGGGCCTGACCCAATCGGCGGTCAGCCGCCTGATTACCCAATTGGAAAGCGAACTGGGCCTCAATATATTCGACCGCCGTCATGGCCGGTTGCGGATCACGCCGGAAGGCCAGCACTTCTATGACGTGGTCAAAAAGCTGCTGTCGGGCATCGACCAGATCACGGCGACGGCGCGGGACATTCGCACCCTGAAGACCGGGGCGCTCCGGATTATCGCCATGCCGGCGCTGGCCTATGGCCTTTTGCCGCAAACCATCACCACCATCAACAAACGATTCCGGCAAATCAAGATTTCCGTGGAAATGGGCACCCGGCTGGATGTGGAGGAAGGGGTGGAAAGCACGCAATTCGATTTCGGCATCGCCACCCTGCCCATCAACCGCCAGGGCATTGAGGTGGAACCGCTGTTTACCGCCGATGGGGTGTGCGTCCTGCCCATGGGCCATGAGTTGGCCAAGAAATCCGAAATCGTCGCCGAGGATCTGGCCGACCTTCCCTTTATCTCGATGAATTCCGGCTCCCTACTCCGTTACCAGACCGACGAGTTGTTCGGACGTTTGGGCATCCACCGCGTGCTGAGCGTCGAGGCGCCGTCGACCTTGTTGGCGACGAACCTGGTAGCCAAGGGCTTGGGCGTTTCAATCGTCCATTCATTCATTGCTTCGGCCTATGGCGACCGGGTTATCGCCAAACCCTTCACGCCGACGATCCGGTACGAATACGGATTGCTTTTTCCGGCCGCGCAAACCCGCTCGCAGATCACCAATGCGTTCGTCGAATCGCTACGGGATGATCTCAAAAAAACCTAAGGCCGGTTTAAATCAGGCTTTCGTTAGCCCGGTATCCAGCGGACGATGCCGGCGACCCCGTCGACGGCGACTTGGCCGCCATCCGGAATTTTGTTGGTGGCATCAAGCACGCCCAGAACCATGGGAATGCTCCGCTCCCGTGCCAGCGAGGCCAGGTGCGTTGTGCTGCCGCCAAGTTCGGCGACGACGCCAGCCACCTTGGGCAGCACCTGGCTGATGGCCGGTCCGGCAACCTTGGTCACCAGGACGTCACCGGGCGCGACGCGGCCGAGTTCACACTCGCAATTGATGACGCAGGCCCGGCCTGTGCCCCAACCAACCCCGGCCGCTTGCCCTTTGATGCCGGGATAGCGTTCCCATTTTTGATCGGGCATCGGCGCCGGTTCCGTATGCAAAGGGCGGGCTTGCAGCATCTTGATCCCGTCCTCATCCATGGCCCATTCAATTTCGACGGGCCCGCCCCTCAAGTTTTCCGCCACTTTCATCATCGCACCCAGCTCCTGCGCTTGCGCTTTACTCAGGCACGGTTCGGACACTTGGTCATCGGCAACGGCTTTCGTCGTCGGGGCGGCATGGTGGGCACAGTTGATGGTATGGCTTTTCCGTCCGGTCTGTATGTCCAACAACCTTCCGTCTTCGCTCAGGTCATAACGATCCGGCACCACTTCGCCCTGGGCAATGGGCTCGCCAAGGCCCCACGTCGCCGTAACCGACATACCGCCGTCGGCGGTCTGGCTGATGCCGCCGCCGGACGCAATGGCCTGAACCAAGGGCTGCACCAGAACCGACATCGCCGTATCAATGGCCTTGATGCTCTTGTTTTCCATGTACCGAAGCGCGCGCGACGACCACAACGCCCCCCAGCATGCATGCACCGTGGTCAGAAAATCTTTTTCATTTTCAATGCCAAGATAGGTCTGAAACTGACCGGCGAAGGATGACCCTTCGGTGTCTTCCATCAGCGAAGACGACCGCACCGCCACCAACATACCGTCTTCCCCGGTCAATTCCCGATACGCCTGGATCAGCGGCTGTTTGATCTCGTCGATCATCGGCGCATCGAACATGGCGATTCTGATTTCCGAGATAAATGGCCGGGCCTCGTAAAAATCCAAGCTTACGGCTTTTTCCGCCACCTCGGTCAAACCCAGTGCCTCGACCTGGGCCAAATAGGCCTCGGCGCTGAGGCAAAACCCGCCCGGCGTCGGCAAACCGGCATGATCCAACGCCGCCTGATTGGCGGCCTTGGGGCCGAAACGGCCGGCGTCTTCCGCGGCCGGGTCGGACAATTGGACGATATAATCGCTAGGTTCGCTCATGGTATTCCTAAAACCGGGGTACTGTTAAAAACCGGACGGCCCGGACTGCGTTCAGCCCGAGCCGGGCCGGAAAGTTACACCGCAAACCGGCGCCGGTTACATCGGGTCGACAACCGTGATCTTCTCGACCGGGAAGTTGGAAATGATCTCGACTTCATCGTTGTGGACAATCAGCATTTCCTCGATCCGGACACCATACTGGTATGTCTTTCCGTGCTGGGTTTCCAGGGCGAAGACCATGCCTTCCTTGATCTCGATCGGGTGGTCGAGTGACCAAATCCGCGAGATGACCGGCGGATCGTATTGGGCGAGGCCGAGGCCGTGGCCCCACAGGTTCGCCGCCGCCTGATCTTCTTCCTCGTAGCCCCAGGCTTCTTTCGCCGACGGCCATTTCGATGCGATTTCCTTGGTCGTGGTGCCGACCTTCACCGCCTCGATGGAATCATACAGCCAACCCAGCGCTTGTTCGTAGGTGTCGTTCATTTCCTGGGTCGGCTCCTTGCCGACGCAGTAGGTGCGGTAGTAGCACGACTTGTAGCCGTTCCAGGTCAACGCCGCCAAATCCATGAACACAATATCACCCGGCTGGATGATACGGTCGGTGAAATTGCGCCAGTTCGGCCAAGTGTTGGGGCCGGATGAAACGATCACATCCTCGACATCTTCCATGCCGGGAATATTAAATAGAAATTGCATAATGTGCGCGGTGACCTGGTTCTCGGTGCGGCCGGGCTTCAGGAACTTCATGGTTTCCCAGTGCGCGGCATCGCCGATGGCGGCGACGATGCGCATGCATTCCTGTTCATCGACGTTCTTGATGGACCGCGCCTCCATCATCGCCGACATGCCGTCGACCCATTCGATGCCGGCTTTTTCAAACGCGCCGATCATGTTGATGTCGATGAAGTCGACGCCGAGCTTTTCACCGGCGACGCCGAAACGTTTCATCTCTTCGACGATGGCGTTGGTGAACTTGGTCACCTGTTGTTCGGACGCACCACCGGCTGCGCCTTTGATCCAGGCATAGGAATAGCGGATGTTTTCTTCCGGAATCCACGGCGAATGGCGAGCGATCTGAGCGCCGATATCGCCTTGTTCAAACAGGACAGGGGCCGCGTCGCCACACAACAGCGCATACCGAAGGCCGGGTTTAAGCCGGTTCCAACCGGGCGTCAGGGTGCTGGTGATGTAACGACAGTTTTCGTCGTACATGCACAGCATGGCACCCAATCCGTGGGCCTTCATGCGCGCGCGGGCGCTTTCAAGTCTGTAAGTACGCAGGCGATCCCAGTTGATCTTCTCCTGCCAGTCGGTTCCAGTGATGCCGAAATTCGCGGTGCCGTGCCTCATGATATTTGATATCCCCCTGCCTATGGTGGTAGGCATTTCATAAAAAAATTGGGATTTGGAATACCCAATAATTCGATGGCGCAAGCGTAGCAGGTTGCCAAAAAAAAACGCAAGACACTCGGCCCGCCAATTTGATGCTAATTTCTCATTGCCATAGGCAAATTTGGAATTTTAAATCATGCCGCGTTACTTTTAGGGTGGCCTCTATATAATGAATTGCTGTGCGTTGACCACTGGGTGACGCACTTCCAAAATAATCCTAATGATAATTCTATACTCAGGAGTTACCTTTCATGACCGATCAACCGTGGGAAACAGATAACTGGTTCACCAGTTCCTGGAACTTCGAAGATCAAGTGACTAAGGATTTCAAATTCCCCGACAACATCAAAATTCATGACGTCACCCTGCGTGACGGCGAACAACAGACGGGCATCGCCTTCAGCATGGATGACAAGCTTCGCATCGCCGAAGGGTTGGCCGAAGCCGGCATTCATCGTATCGAGGCCGGATTGCCGGCGGTGTCTCCCGATGATTTCAAGGCGATTTATGAAATCAACAAGCGCGATCTCGGCCCCGAGATCTATTCCTTCTGCCGCTGCATGAAAGGCGATATCGACGCCTCCGTGGACTGCGGCGTCAAGGGCCTGATCATGGAGGTCCCGGCCAGCACCCACCTGATCGAGCACGCCTATAAATGGCCGCTGGAAAAGGCCATGGAACTGTCCATCGAAGCGACCGCCTACGCCCATGAAAAGGGCCTGGAAGTCGTGTTCTTCCCGATCGACTTTACGCGCTCGGAAATAAACTGGGTGATGGACCTGATCCTGAAGGTGGCGGACGAAGGCCACATGGACGCGCTCGCCCTGGTCGATACCTTCGGCGTCGTTTCACCGCACGCCATGCAGTATTTCGTCCAAGAAGTGAAAAAACGGATTCCCGAGGGCACCCGCCTGGAAACCCATTTCCACCAGGATTTTGGCATGGGCGTCGCCAACACCATCATGGCCCTGGCCGAAGGCGCCGAGGTTGTCCATTCAACGGTTCTGGGCCTAGGCGAGAGGGCCGGCAACGCGCCGACCGAAGACGTCGCCATGGCATTGCTGACCATGTACGACATCGACATCGGGCTTAACTACGACAAGCTCTATCCGCTATCCAAACTGGTCCAGGAGATTTCCGGCGTCGATGTGCCCTCCAACCGTTCGATAGTTGGTGATCAGCTGTTCCAGGTTGAATCCGGCATCATCGCCAACTGGTTCAAGAATTGCGGCCTCGAACACCAGACCGAACTGTTCCCGTTCAAGCCCGAATTCGTCGGCCAACCGGCGGCGGACGTCGTCATCGGCAAGGGCAGCGGCATGGACACCATCAATATCTGGCTGGAACGGTTGCAAATTCAGGCCAGCGAAGAACAGGCCATGGCCATTCTGACCGCCGTCAAGGCGTCCGGATTGAAGAAAAAGGACTTGTTGACGGTCGATGAGTTCAAGGCCATCGCCAACGACACCATCGCCGAGGTGGCCTAGGTAAAATATGCAACAGGCCTTGATAAAAAGACGTCAAGAACCAACCTGTTGCATAAGGTTAAAGACATACCGCCGGCGCCGCGGGAAATGCCCCGGTTCGGGATGTTTCCCGCGGCGTTTGGTTTATTTGATAGGGGATCGACGTTGAAGCCTTTTGAATACCTCGCACCCGACACCGTGGATGAAGCGGTTGCCATTCTGACCGACAATGCCCCGGATGCCCGGCTTCTGGCCGGTGGCACCGACTATCTTGTCGAACTCAAGCATGCGTCAGAGGTTCCCAAGGTCGTCGTCGATGTCTCGGGAATTTCAGAATTCAAGGGGATCGAACTGACCGATAAGGGTTTGCGTTTCGGCAGTGGCGTCACCCATACGGAAATCATGAAATCCGACCTGGTGGCGGAGCACGCACTGGCCATGCAGGAGGCGGCGCTGACCATCGGCGCCGTGCAGACTCGCAACCTAGGGACGCTGGGCGGCAATCTTGTCACTTGCGTGCCGTCCGTGGACAGCGGCCCGGTTCTGATCGCGCTCGACGCTGCCGTTACCATCACCGGATCCAAGGGCATAAGGATAATGCCGTTATTGGATTTTTTCGTCGGCCCGCGCAAAACCGCACTGGAACCCGACGAATTGCTGGTCGATATCGTAATCCCCAAGGAAATGCTCGGGCGCGGCTGTTCGTTCCGCAAATTCGGGCTGCGCAAGGGCCAGGCGTTGGCCCTGGTCAACACCTGCGCCAGTATCGATCTCGATGCCGGCAAACTCGCCGATGTACGGATCGCCTTGGGCGCGGTGGCGCCGACGGTGATCCGGGCGGTGAAAGCCGAAAAACTGTTGAACGGCAAGGCGCCGTCCGATGATCTGTTCGCCGAGGCCGGCGATATGGCGGCGACGGAGGCCAAACCGATCAACGATTTCCGCGCCTCGGCCGGCTACCGGCTGGATTTGATCCGGACCGGCACCAAACGGGTTCTCGCCGAGGCGCTTGAACGCGCCCCAAGGTAAGCCATAAAGAAGGAATGATTTCGATGGACGTCACGATCAAAGTTAACGGCAGGGAGCGAACGGCCAGTGTTGCCGCCGAAACGACGCTGCTTAGCCTGTTGCGGGATTCCTTGGACCTTCCCGGCGCCAAGCTGGGCTGCGATGTCGGCGACTGCGGCGCGTGCACGGTTCTGGTCGATGGCATGTCGGTCAATGCCTGCCTGATGCTGGCGGCACAGGTCCAGGACCGCGACGTGACGACTATCGAGGGATTGGGCGATTACGATCACCTGCATCCCTTACAGGCGGTGTTTGAGCAGGAATCATCTTTTCAATGCGGTTTCTGCGCGCCGGGCATGATTATTTCCGCCAAGGCGCTGCTCGACGAAAATCCAAAACCGACGGAATATGAAATTCGCGAAGCCTTGTCGGGCAACCTGTGCCGTTGCACCGGTTATACCAAGATCATCGAAGCGATTATGGATGTCAGCGGGCAATCTGCCAGCCATGCCGACAGCAAATCCGCCTGACGCTTGGACAAAAAGGGGAATATCATGGCGCCGAAAGTCGATGTCAAAGAACGCACAAAACCACTGGAGTCCCTGAAACAAGCGGACGACGGTCCGGTTCCCGCGGTATTACGGGATATCGGCCACGGCTTGTTGCCGCTGACCCCCGAGGTCAATAAGCAGACCCCCGCCGTCGGCCAGCGGGTGACCCGCCCCGACAGCCGCCCCCATGTTCTCGGTAAGACCGTCTACATCGACGACATGACCTTTCCCGACATGTTGTATACGAAAATCCTGCGCAGCGAATACGCGCACGCCAAAATTCTCAGCATCGATGTCAGCGAGGCGGAGAAAATGCCCGGCGTGGTGGCGACCCTGACCGGCAAGGAAATCCCCGTTGTCACCTTCGGGCCGTCCTATCAGGACCAACCATTGTTGGCCGACGACAAGGTCCGCCACATGGGCGACGGCGTCGTCGCGGTGGCCGCCGAAACCGAACAGCAAGCCCAAGATGCCTTGGCCAAGATCAAGGTCGAGTACGAACCGCTGGAAACCGTTCTCGACCCCCTCGAGGCGATGAAGGACAGCGCCCCGAAAATTCACGGCGACAGCAACATCTACGCCACCAAGACCATTAAGAAAGGCGACGTCGATCAAGCATTGGCCGACGCCGATTTTGTCTTCAAAGGGCAATTCAAAACCCAAATGGTCGAACATGTGCCGTTGGAACCGCATGCGTCGATCGCGCTGTGGGAGCCCACCGGCGACCTGCATGTCTACTCATCGCTGGGGCGGA
>Ga0208879_1003090_pt1 | contig 13973 bp, 15 predicted proteins | sample Knorr_S15_td_Bot_FD_185605 | JGI IMG/M metagenome (GOLD analysis project Ga0208879, IMG submission 185605) | Marine microbial communities from Southern Atlantic Ocean transect - Knorr_S15_td_Bottom_ad_5009_LV_A (SPAdes) (version 2) | ecosystem: Environmental > Aquatic > Marine > Oceanic | place...
TCAAAACAATTGTTACAGATGATTTTCATATCTTTGAAAAAGGAATCAACATGTCTCGAAAAGATTTTTTTGATTTTGTAGATAGCATTCATTCTGAATCAGCGATCTCCAAAGATTGGATATTGTCTAATTTCTGAATTTCCGCTCATGCTGAGTCGGCTCACATTAGCTATGAAAATGTGGGTACATTTGTTTCATTCAATACGGATGGGCTTAAAGAAACTGTTAAACTTTATTGGCTCGAGAATGCATATTTAGTTAGAGAGAAAGGTCTCTTAAAAATTAAATTTCTGCATTCCGAAGAAATTAAAAAGGAAGTCTCCGTCCGCAAACACGGCGGCAAGACGGGTGATTGGTTGAATGCTGAAGGGGAATGAGAACTCAATTAAGGCGAGCTTTTACTCTTATTGAGCTTTTAGTCGTAATCACAATCATAGCGATTCATGTAGGATTGCTTTTGCCCGCTTTAGCTAAAGCCAAATCTCAAGGAAAACGTATTGCTTGTACTTCTAACCTCAGACAGTTTGGTATTGCTAGAAAAGTAAAACCAAAGTCCCCCTTTTTACCTCCAGCCAACCTCCAGTTTTTCTAAGTCTCTCTATTTCCTAATGTTTAGTGGCGGAAGGGGAGGGATTCGAAACACCGGTGCGTTTGCTCACTTCCTAAAAAGTACGCCAGTTTCCTAGTGTATTCAAGTTATGGATTCCTATAGTGTCCAGTTGTTTCTCTTAAAGTGCTTGCATTAACCGCCACCCACCGCCACCCCTTTCCCGTGGCTGGTGGATTACGACCCCAAGACCGAGCAATTTGGGGAATGGATTCATCGGGCGGTTGCTAACTATTCTCAATCTGGAGCTTACACGGGATATACGGGCGCGCAAAACAGTAGTATTTTAACAAACACAGCTTTGAATTTCATTAATATTTATGAGTGGTCGAATCCCCAAGTTAGAATTGTTGAACAGTTTCCTCGGTTTCTATAAAGTGATAAATAAAAAAACGGAATCTCTATGAAATTAATTATTCAGAACTTTACCGTGTTGCTAATACTTGTGTTGTTTCCAGTGTTGAATGCGGGTGAAAACAAACCATCTCATGAATATTACGAGCATCGTGTCTATAAAATCACCTCTGCTGAGAACAAGGTGAAAGTGCTGAATTACCTTGAGAAAGTCTATGTGCCAGCTCTCAAAAGAGCAGGGATCAAGCGTGTGGGGGTTTTGGTAAACGCGGAAATTCAAGCTAAAAAGAAAAAGGGGAAGAAGTCTGCAGGACCAGATCATTCTATTCATGTGATCCTCTCTTTTGTATCTGCGAATCAATATGCATCCTTAAGTGAAGTGCTGGGGAAAGATGCCACTTATCAAACAGCTTCAAGTGAGCATTTTACAGAGGCGAAAAAAGCGGCCATCTACACTCGAATTGACAGCAGCTTTTATAAATCATTCACAGGCATGTCCTTTATGGAGCTTCCTCAACAGACAGCGAATAAAACGGAAAGACTTTTTGAACTACGCATGTATGAAAGTCACAATGAAGGCAGGGCCGCTCTTAAAAGAGACATGTTCAATGCCGGCAAAGAAACGCAGTTGATGAGGGACACAAAATTAGGCCCCGTCTTTTTTGGCGAATGCCTTAGTGGGCGAAGTTACCCTAACCTTCTATACATGGTGTGTTCTAGCAACATCAAGGAGAACAAGGCCCACTGGAAAACATTCATGACAAGCCCAGAATGGAATGAGATGAAGAATTTGAAAAAGTACAAAGAAACGGTTTCAAATATCGAGATGACTTATCTTAAGCCAGTTTCGTTTTCTGACATTTAAAGAGTTTTATTGTTAATTGGGGGATGAGAGATTCAACGAACTGCCCCGTTCTGTTTTTGCGGCGAGAGACGTTCCACGTGCCGTAAATTTTAACACTGACGGATCCTTTCTTAAGAACGAGAGGCTTACTCCCAATGGGATGCTTTGACCTCTTTGAAGACAACTTACTGGACGGACTTGAATGCGCATTCATGCGCATCATCGTTCCGTATTTGTTCCGTAAGTCAACTAAAACACGAAAAACTCTTTAAAAAGTGGTGGAGGCGGGGGGAGTCGAATCAACATCATTCCCTTCGTGAACTTTCGCATACTTGCGCAACCAATTCCATTTAAAGCATTTGATGCGAGGGGCTGTTTTCGGCTGTTGCTATGGATCGCACACTTAATGGATTAGCCCAACCAGATGAACCCGAAATTCTCCTAAATAAGACTCAGTAAACTTAGTAAATTACAAAAATATAAATTAGCGTATTCATGAAAAAACTTACCTTATCTATATTGTTGGGCCCGTCCAAGCTCACTCACGCGGCTTGACCACGTTGGGTGCAGCGTCTTGTTCTGCTCTCAATTAGCATCGATCACGTCCTCGTTATAGACTGTTCCATCCACGCCACAATGCGTCATGACCGCTCGGACCCGGCCTTGGATCCGTTCGATGACCACCGAAAGGAACCCGCCCTTCACTTTCAAGTAGCGGTGCACCGGAGACCTGTTGCTCTCTCCGAATCCCCCGGCGTGGGCGTTAGAGGTAGGTCCACATGAATACTCCCTGGCACCGGTGTTTGGGTCTTCGGAAACGTACTGCCAGTGGCGATCGCCGCATACCACGAACATGTTCTTCTGTTTCCCGATGAAAGCACGCAATTCGTCACCTTCGTGAGTGAACCCTTTGTTAGCATGGTTGTCCTTCTTGTTCCCTCTGTCAGGGCCCACAATTGGGGTCGGACTAATCAGGATGCGGAATGTTGCGTCCGACTTCTCAACAGTATTGAAAAACCATTGCTTCTGCTTCTTTCCCCAGATTGTCTTCTCTGGTCCATCGGGTCTGTTGTTCGGGCTTCTGTAGTCCCTTCCTTCAACAAGCCATATCTGGAGGTCTTGCCCCCAGCGAATGGTGCGATAGGTTCTATCTCCCATCGGGACTTGCTCGCGGAAAAGAGAGAGACCTTGCTTCCAGGTTAAGTCTCCATATGTCTGCCCCGGCCAGCAGTCATTCCTGAGCGTATCGTGATCGTCCTTCATGAAGTAACTTGCGGTAACTTTGTGGAAATCTCTCTGGTATGGTAATGCGTAGATACGGTTCCACTTGAATCTCGCAAGCTCGACCGTATCCGCATAGGGACCCGGTTTGTCATAGTATTCGATGTCACCGGTGTGCACGAAAAAGTCGAACTTCTGTTCCTGCATGATGGGGTAGATCTGATGACCTTGAGGAGTGTCCCGTCTTGGGTAATCCTGACCCGTTACGACTGCGAACCTGACCCGGGTAGGTTCCGCAGCGCTCGGAGCCGTGCCGAAACCGCCCTCGACTTGACAACTTGCCCCCGTGCCGCCTTGAGTGCGACCTTCCACTTTCAGTGCGTAGCGTGCTCCGGGAATCAGATCCCTGATCGCAAACTGGTGGATGAAATCACTGCTTGAATCGACGGCCTGCCAATCTGCTGATTTGCTCTGCGACTCATGTTCGACGGGCCAGTAGGTGACTCGTAACTCTCCGTCCACACCAGGGACGGCTCCCTCCATCAAGCTCAAGTCATCAAAACTGGCTGACTTCCGCTCTTTGTTGATATTGTTTGGAAACGGTTTACCGGCAACGTTTCGCTCAGCGTTCTTCGTCAGTCGGGTCCAGATAATGGCCGTGGTGGACGTGACCTCTCCGATCTTGATTCCGTTCGCCATGTGAACGGGTGAGGCTGCCTGTGCCGGGAATGGCGTCGCCAGACAGCATAGCAGTAAAGCGATGCTTTTCTTCATGGTTTGTTTCATCTTCTCTCTTTTTCAGCAGAACGTTAAAGGCATGCCAGCGCGGAGCCAAACACACCCGAGTGAAGTGAGCCTATTTCCGGGATCTGTCAGCATCTTTGTTGTTTCGCTGACAGCTCGGATCATGAAGGCCATCATTTGGCGATCCATTCTCATTTTCACATCGGAGCCATGACAGGCCGTATGAGCTTGCCACCGGAGAGGTCTATTTCTCCTTTTTCGGCTTTCCTACAGCGGGGCCTCGCCCGCTTTTCCAGAGAATAACAGCTTGGCCAATCGGAGCATAGATAGAACCTTACGGTTGGCCCGGTTTTTTGTCGAACTGCGGCAGAGTGTAGGCGACTTGGCCGGGCACGATGGTATCGATGTCCTTAAGTGCGTACCGAATCTCCTTCTCAGTATTGGGATAGATTGAGGCGTACCCCACCAGCACCACGGCTGCGATTGTTGTGAGTAGTAGTTTCATTTCCCTTCAGCTTTCAATTCTTCAGCAGTCTTGCCACCGTGTTTGCGGAGGAGGTTCTTAACGACTTCTTCGGTTAATTCATGGCCTGAGAGAAATGGAAATCCTTCCCAGCGCACTATCCCTTGGGGGTCAATAATCATTACGTGTGGAATCCCTTTCACCTCCACCTCTTTCTTCATCCTCTTTTGTGTGTCAATTGCACTGTAGTATTCGATGTGGGGTTGCTTCATTGAAGCGACCTTGCTCGCCTGCTCATCGGATAGTCCAACAACAACCATCTGTTTTCCAAATTGTTCATGGAATCGATTCAGTTCCGGAATCGCCTTGAGGCACGGGCCGCACCAGGTTGCCCAAAAATCAACCAGCAAAAACTTGCCCTTCCATTCGGGCTTTTCACTTAACCATTTTTCAACAATCAATTCGGGGGCTTTCTGGTTCAAGTAGGATTTGGCCCACAATTTCTTGTGTTCGATATCATGTTCTGGCTGTGCTGTGGTAACTTCAACAGTTTTCGTTCCTTCTGGAGAAGCCGACTGTTGCACCTTACCACACCCCACCAACAGCACAGCTGCGATTGTTGTGACGAGTATTGATTTCATAGCGCTGGAATTGTCATGTAGATTGAGGCTGATTACAAGACATACCCCCCCCCGATAAGGAATCTATTATGGGGATGAGCCTTGTTTGGAACCGTTTTTTTACCCTTGCTGGGGTCATACATACTTGTTTGTGCTTTGGCCATATGAAGGCTAAAGCTAGAGCTGCTGTTCTTGGCCCGCAAAGGCCCCTCTAAGCTACTTTCATCGCATTCGGCATCAGTAAATGGAGGTATATTAGCAAGTATTTCAGCTTTAGTTTCTTCGATTGTAGATTCATTAAAATTATTAAATATTTGATTGCCGCCAAGTAGCTCAAAGATAGTTGTGTAATTATTGCTAAACATACTCTGTTATCTATCTTTACACGTATCATTCAGAATAAATTTCTATTTTCGTGCTCTTTTCTACTGTTTGTTTTTTAAATTTTAAAATGTATTAAAAAAGCCACTCCATTGAAGAAGTGGCTATACATTAATTTGATTCTAAATTAGGTAATCTAACTTGAATTAAGTATCGTTTACTTTTCTTCAGTTTCTAATTCCTCCGAGACTTTTTTCCAGTTGCCCCAAGCCAAGACGAAAGTTGCTAAAACCCAATGAAAGAAAATAGGGATGCATCCGCCGGTCCATCTTTCTTCGGGATAAATATACATGCGAATAATATATCTGAGTATCATAGAATCTAGATATATTGATCCAAAAATGCGCAAGTTCTTGGCAGTAACGTAACTTGAACGGCTAAATCGTCCGGTGCCTTTAGTAATATCAGTTGCAACTTGTGCCATGAGTAGAATTATTACGATTTGGAAGACAAGAAGTATTGGGTAAGAGATTATGCCTGAAAACCATTCCTTTGATGCTGGAAGAAATGTGACCCCAAAGAATTCAACCAAAATCTGTCCTGTTATTCTGCAGGCAAAAAGCACTAAACATATCCACAAGATCCATATCAGTATCGGTTAACAACCATCTTTAGCATTTGTTTATTGCATAATAATTCTATTCCAATGTTCGGATATTCATTCCCCATCCGTAGCTATTGGTAGTAATTGATGAAGATTCAAGTGCTCCATCTTTGCCAAAGATAATAGGGTCTTCAGTTATATCTTTCTCTAATAGATAAGTTCCAAATGCTCCTTCCTGTGCGATAACTAAATCTCGATAATGGTTAGCAATTGACAATGCAGCTCTAGTTAAAATGCTAGTTTCTCCAACCTGAGTTCCTATAATTAGAGAGAGACCTAAATTCTCTGCCTGATTAGCGATTTCAATAGATCGTAGAATTCCTCCCATTTTTGAAATGCGTAAGTTAATTAGCCAGTTCTTAGGGCTAGATTTAATGTGCTTAAAATGTTCAAAACGTAAAAAACTTTCATCTAATATTATAGGAGTATTAATCGAATTAGAAAACTTCTGCATTCCTTCAAAATCACCATGAGCCAAAGGTTCTTCTACGCCAAGAAAGTCAAAACCTAGTCTTTTAATATAATCAGCTGCAGACCGCCAATTTGTCCACAGATTGTTAGCATCAAGTCGAATTCTGGAATTCGTAATGGTTGTATTTAGGTGCCTTATATTGTCGTTATCTAACTGGAATTTTCCCGATAGTTTTATTTTGAAGTCAGTAAAACCAATTTTTGAATAGCGTTGAACTTGTGAACTAAACTGTTGTTGGCTCAAGATTCCTAAAACAGCGGTATAGCCGAAATTGCCATCTAACTCTTTCAGTCCGACAATGCTTTCAGCGCTTTTTTTATTTATGCGGCCAATTAAATCCAACAGAGCTAATTCAAATGAGCAAAAGGCAGCGGGATTTTTATCAACAAGCGTTCGATTGAGCGCTACCCAATTAACAAGATCCTCAAAATTGTTTAACTTAAGCCAGTCAGTATTGTTTTCATTTAAGAATAGCAGAGATGATTTGATGGTTTCGTTCGTCACATATTTTCTGGGGCATCCTTCCCCATAGCCAGCAATATCTTTTGATTTAACAATTGAAAGTATTGTTTCTGTTTCAGAACGTTTGAAAGATGAATGCTTAAAGGATTCACGAAACGGAATTTTAATAGAATTAAAATGACAACTTGATATTAGCATGATTCCCGAATGCAAAACTTGTTGAAGTTAAAATCGCAGTCCTTGTCGCTAAGTAATCTAACCAATTTAAACTGCCCTTCTCTTTGGCCTTTATCGAGATTATATTTTTTAAATTCCTCAGCTGTTCTTTTTTCTACGCAAACAACTTCTAACGGCATCAATCTGCCGCTCTTACGCTTTTCCATATACTCAATATTCAACTGACAAATTTCTTCCTCTATCTCATGAGCATAAGCTGGTTTAAATGGTTGTTGAATGTATAGGCGATACTTTAATTCTTTGGAGTACGCTACCATCACGTAAAATTTAATTCTAAGATTGTAATTTTTGATTACCTTTAAAACCGCTTTGTTCACTTGATCTTCATATAATTTTTCTCCGGTTAAGTTTATGACTCCATCACCTTTTTGGATAAATTTCATGGTTGGTGTATTGTGGTATTTTCCTGTGACTTGAATAATATCATTAATGAAATAACGATAGAGTCCGTTCTGCGTTGTCACAAAAATATAGTAATCCTTACCGAGTTCAATTTCATGAAGCATTAAAAAGTTAGGGCTTTCACTGCCCCATTCATCACGTTCAACAAATTCGAAGAAGTTTTCATTAAGCGTTGGGACTTGTATTTCATTTCTTATGTCTAGATTAACCGTACCTCGAAATTCACTGGACATATACCCAATTTCGGCAATAAATGATTTGCTGCTCAACTGCGCTCTTAATGCAGGTAATAAGGTGCTGCAGTTTCCAGAGGTCCAAGTTGAAATTAGTTTCAAATTTGGCCAAATGTCGGATATGCTCAATCTTCCCCTATTCTTTTTTAATTCCCTTAGTTGCGATGCCCTCAATTGGTTTTGCTTGAACTTGCAATTTATCCCTTTTCTTTTTTTTGGATCAATTTCCTTCATGCAAGAGAGGTTCCCTGACTCTATGTCATGAAGTAGATTTTCAAAGTTAGTGTCTATGATATCCTTAAGTCGTAAAATTGTTGAAGGATTCGGCGTGGCGATTAAAGTTATATTCTCTGATTTTAGTGCAAATGCGCAGATCAAATAATATTTTACATCGTAGTCGGAAACTGTGAAAATTTCAAAAGGCAAAAGGTAACTGTGGCGTAATAGTGCGGGCATACTTTTGTATATTAAACCTGATATTGCTCCATAAGGGGTTCCGGTGCTTAGGTATCCCTCGATATCCGGGCTAACAATAGCCAAAATATTCCCACTATAAACTTCTGTATCAAAACTATATAGAGTGTATGAAAACAGACTTTGACTGTGTTTATAGCTTTCGATTGATGCATTAAGTATCGGGATATTTTTTGGTTCACCAGTAGTCCCGCTTGTTTGAGCGTACATAACTGGTTGCTGTGAGTTCAGATATGGTTCTCCCGTTTGTTCTTGTTGGTTAATGTAAGAACGCAAGTCTTCATATTCATTAATTGGGATTGCATTTTGAAAATCCTCGTAGGAGTGAATTGATGTAAACTTATGTTTGCTCCCAAAATGCGTGTCCTTGTTTTGATGTAAAATATTTTTTAATAGATTCCACTGATTTATTTTTGGGTTCTTAGTTAATTCAATAAATGGGACATAATATTTTTTTCTGATCCACATCATCCTTATGCGGAGGCAAATCCTAAGAAAACATTGTTTTAATAAATCAATCACTTTTGTCCTGATCTAACCCATTAATGAAGGGGCTTTTTAATTGTTCAATTAACCCCAAGGGGTAATTTCTATTTATTAACCCTAACTGATCTACCTTTTTTGCTTTTGGTAGATGCCAAGTCCCAAACAATAAGTCCCAAACTATCAAGTTATTTCCAAAGTTTTTATTAGATTCTTTCATTATCATCGAATGATGCCAACGGTGCAATTCCGGTCCACTGATAACATAGTTTAGTGGTCCTAAATAAATCTTAATGTTGCAATGTTGAAAAAAGCCATTAATCGAGTAAAAAACAAAATAGATAGCTAAAACATTTTCTGTGATACCTAGTATTATAAATGGCAAAGCATCAAAAATAAATTGAATTGATTTCTCCAAGGGATGAAAGCGGCCGACATTCATGGAATACAATTTATGAGGTGAATGATGTACCGCATGTAAGCGCCATAGGGGCATCCATTCATGACTTAATCTATGCAGCCAATAACGAAAAAAATCTGCTATCAAAACCATGAGAATTGCTTGAGCTCCTATTGACCATTCTTTGGGCCAAAGGTTTTTTATGGTAAAACCATTTGATTGGAAAATATTCAGTAAGGCTATACTTACTATAAAAGTCATGAATTTGACTAGTAATATTTGAACTAAAACCATGTAAAATAAGTCAACAATCCAGTCCTTATTTTTCGGTATCCACTCTACTCTGCATGGAACGAATCTCTCGAGCGTTATTATGCTAAGAAGGCCAAATAAAACGGCTATCCACGTTGCCAATGTGAGATGTAAATCAAAATAAAGAAGTACAATATGAAGCAAGAAGCAGAAGCTTATGACGAATGGGTAGGAGATATACGGAACCCATATTTTTAACAATTTATTCATTTACTTTCTCTTAATTACTTACTTCTACACCAAAATCATCGCCGTCGCCTGATCACCCACCCCCCCACCAGCACCGCGGCTGTGATAGCTGTGAGTAGGAGGTGTTTCATTTTTATCTTTGTTCACTGTTTCCAGCGAAGAGGAGGAATTTAACAGTTTTCGCATGAAACCCGGTCATTGATAAAATCAATGGTTGTATTGATTGAATCGATAGTTATCCCACAACCAGCACGACTGCGATTGTTGTGAGTAGGATTGATTTCATAGTGAGGGAACTTTCACCCCGCTAAACGCAGTTTTCAAGGCGTTTTAACTGTTGCCGCAAAATGCCTTCAGCCCGACAGGATTGTGCACGGTCTGGAACAACAACCCTGCGGCGTTCACGTGGTGGAGCGGGTTGGTTTAGTTACCAGCAGCTTTCAATTCTTTAGCTGTCTTGCCGCCGTGTTTGCGGAGGAGGTCGGTGGTTTCGGTTCGTTTGTACTTGATGGCATTATCTAGTGGTGTTTGGTCATCATCAGTCTTCGCATTCACATCCGCACCGTTGGCGATGAGGAGTTCGGCGACCTCATTGTGACCCCAAAGAGCCGCCTCATGCAAAGGAGTCACCCCATCCTCATCCTTCGCATTCACATCTGCACCTTCAGCGATCAGCAGTTTGACAATTTTCGTGTGATCCCAATAAGCCGCAAGATGCAAAGGAGTGAAACCAGCCTTATTCTTCACACCCACATCCGCACCTTTGGCGAGAAGTAGTTCGGCGATTTCCTTGTGGCCGTTACGCGCCGCACAATGTAAAGGAGTCCATCCATTTACATCCTGCGCATCCACATCCGCACCTTTGTCGATAAGGAGTTCGGCGATTTCTTTGTGACCGAAAGCCGCATCATGCAACGGAGTCACTCCACCCCCAGTCTTCGCATTCACATCCGCGCCAGCAGCCAAGTGCTGTTTGACGGCTTCGATGTTTCCTTTTTCGATTGCTTCGATTAGTTCAATAAGCCTGATGTGCGTTAAACGATAGCAGACCGCCTAGAACCCACCAGAAGCACGGCTACGATTGTTGTGATTAGGAGGTGTTTCATAATTCAAGCCAAATGGCCGCACTTGGTACACCTGTGCTTGTTGCCGTATTGAAACAGATCTTCGACGCCTGTTATCTTTTCCAAGATTCCACCGCACACTGTACACTTTGGGATGCGGTCACCCATACGCTTGTATATGGCCATCGTCTTTTCAAGTTCCTCTTCCTCGACTGTGAGTTTCTTCAGCGCACCGCAACCGGGACAAGACGGTGCAGTGTCAGAGATTTCTTTACCGCATTCGTAGCATTTGATTAGTGCCATAACTCTGCGATTGTTGTGGGTAGGAGGTGTTTCATTTGCCTTCAGCTTTCAATTCTTCACTCGTCTTGCCGCCGTGCTTGCGGAGGAGGTCGGCGAGTTCCGGTTGATCTAGTGATATAATATTCATTGGCTTAAATCACCGTAGGATCCGTCCGGGGCAGTTTTAGGAAAGATATATTCAGTGTTTGTTAGCAATCCATATAATGCAGGATCCCTATTTCGCAGAGAATGGGCGTTTGTTATCTGCCACTGATCCTGAATACCTTCTTCACGTGTCTCGTTATAGCCAACAAGGGTGATCATTCCCCAATGGATGTATTCACCGACAAAACATTTATACTCGCAATCGTCTAACCGGGTATACCACGCATTATCGGGATATTGTTTTGGTATTTTTTTGAAATACCCCCCGCGAGCTTTGTCCATCGCCACCGTTAACTTAGAGGCATCCTTTTGTCTTTTTCCACGATTTGCGATATGAGAGCGAAGAGCCTCTGAGGGATTGTCGCCTACTTCACCATGCCAGAAGGTGGATGGATAAACGTTTGCATACCCAATGTCCGTTATGAGATGAAAGGTTTCTTCTGTTGTTGCATCCGGCGGGAAAAGCCCTTCTGTACGGTAATGATCCTGTGAATACTCGCTAAGGGGCAGGCCATACCAGTTATGATTTATAGTTGTGACATCCAAACCATAGGTAGGGGCATGTGCATACTTTAGCATCCCTTGTGAGTTCTCATGCCACGGGCCGATTTGATCAAAAGTGACGCCAAGGATCATCCGGCTTTTCTGTCTGACAATCTCAGCGAGGACGGCCGGATTATCTGGTGTCCCGTCCTCATCGTTATCAATCCACTGGGCTAGAACATTCGCCACTAGTTTCAGATCTCGGTCTGTAACCCCCCTCAATGCAAAAACCTTGATTCCAAATACGGTTATTTTTTTGTCTATTAAGGCTGATTTTTCGTTCTTTGTTGGTAGCTCGATTTCCGTTAATGGTATGGTAAAAATTGTATTTTTGACTTGATTAGGCTGACTTGTTGGAGGTGATTGACCGATCACGGATTTAACTGTATTCGGAGAACCACACCCCACCAGCGCCACGGCTGCGATTGTTGTTAGTAATTGTTTCATTTCCCTTCAGCTTTCAATTCTTCACCCGTCTTGCCGCCGTGCTTGCGGAGGAGGTCGGCGGTTTCTGTTCGGTTCCACTGGATGGCTCCATCTAGCGGTGTTTGGCCTTTGTAATCACCTACCTCAATCTTCGTATTCACATCCGCACCTCGGGCGATAAGTAGTTTAATGATTTTCTTGAGACCTCTTGAAGCCGCATAATGCAAAGGAGTTCTTCCATATTTACCCTTCGCATTCACATCCGCACCAGCATCCAAGTGCTGTTTAACCGCTTCGATGTTTCCAGTTTTAACAGCTTCGCGAATTGAGATGTCTGGTGCTTTGGCTGTCGGCGGTTTTGGCTGTGCGGCTTCGGCAACGGGTTCAACTGGTTTTGCTTCTGCTGGTGGAACCGACTGCTGCGACTCCCCACACCCCACCAGCGCAACGGCTGCGATTGTTGTAATTAGTATGTGTTTCATTTGCCTTCAGCTTTCAATTCTTCACCCGTCTTGCCGCCGTGTTTGCGGAGGAGGTTGGCGGTTTCGGTGTGTTTGAAAGCGATGGCCGAATCTAGCGGTGTTCTGCCTCCCCTATTCTTCGCATTCACATCAGCACTTTTGGCGATAAAAAGTTCAACGATTCCCTTCCGATCTCCAGCAGCCGCCAAATGCAAAGGAGTGCTTCCGTTCTTATCCTTCGCATTCACATCCGCACCTTTGGCGATAAGGAACTCAGCGACTTCCGTGTGACCGTAGATAGCCGCATGATACAAAGGAGTCAATTCAACGCGATTCTTCGCATTCACATCCGCACCTTCAGCAAGAAGCAGTTCGACGATTTCCCTTTGACGCCCAATAACCGCACCATGCAAAGGAGTCCGTCCGTCTTCACCCTTCGCATTAACATCCCCACTAGCATTCAAGTACTGTTTGACCGCTTGGATGTCTCCGTCAAAGACAGCTTGGTGAATATCCACACTCGGCCCACACCCCACCAAGAGAACGGCTGCGATTGTTGTGATTAGGAGGTGTTTCATTTAGCGTTCAAGTGGTGGAGTGGGTTGGTTTAGTTGCCAGCAGCTTTCATTTTCCCCCGATTTTGCCGCCGTGCTTGCGGATGAGGCTGGCGATTTCGTCATTAGCAGCCCAGTCCAGAGGCGTTGTTCCTCTGTTAGTCGTCGCATTCACATCCGCCCCATTGGCGATCAGCAATTCGGCGATTTCCTTGGTTGTCGCAAGATGCAAAGACGTCTCTGCCGCATCATTTTTCGCATTCACATCCATGCCGTTGGTGATGAGAAGTTCGATGATGTCCTTGTGACCGCCGTAAGCTGCACGATGGAAAGAAGCAGCCATCGTGTTGACGTCCGCGCCAGCAGCCAAGTGCTGCTTGATGGCTTCGATGTTTCCTGTTTCGGCGGCTTGGGTGATTGAGATGTCCGGCGCTCTGGTTGAAGGCGGCTCCGGCGCCTTGGCTGTCGGCGGTTCTGGCTTTGCAGGCTCGGCAACTGGTTCAGCGGGTTCAACTTCTACTGGAGGAGCCAACTGTTTCGGCTGCGCTTCAGCAACGGGTCTAGCAAGTTGTACTTCGGGGGGGGGCGACTGCTGCGCTGATACTTCAGCAACGGGTTCGGTGGGGTCTGTTTCTGGTGCAGGAGCCGATTGTTGCGACTCCCCACACCCCATCAAAAGCACGGCTGCGACGATTGCGACTAGTTGTGATTTCATAGCGAGGGAACCGTCACCCCGATGAGCGCAGTTTTCAAGGCGTTTTAACTGTTGCCGCAGAGGTTGGTTTAGTTGCCTTCAGCTTTCAATTCTTCACCTGTCTTGCCGCCGTGTTTGCGGAGGAGGTCAGCGGTTTGGCTTACTTCGTGGTGTTCTCAATCTCAGCCTGTTTTTTCCCCAGCTTGGCTTTGCGCGACTCTATGATTGCGAACGGCTCGGCGGGAAGGTTTTTGTGGTTCACGTATCGAGAAAGATCCCGGA
>Ga0208879_1003092_pt1 | contig 13969 bp, 16 predicted proteins | sample Knorr_S15_td_Bot_FD_185605 | JGI IMG/M metagenome (GOLD analysis project Ga0208879, IMG submission 185605) | Marine microbial communities from Southern Atlantic Ocean transect - Knorr_S15_td_Bottom_ad_5009_LV_A (SPAdes) (version 2) | ecosystem: Environmental > Aquatic > Marine > Oceanic | place...
AAAAGATATGCAAACTGGTAAAAATTTACACAATATAGAAACAGATTTGATTATAGCGAAGAAACAAGATATAGACTTGGAAAGAATTTTGCAAAGCTGGAGAGGAACGAGGCATTCGTTAAACTTGAAAGTAAGAGGCCAAAGAACAAGATGTACTGGCAGATCTGGAAAAGTTGTGGGTGTACGTAAATCAACACTAAAACCAGGAAAGGCGAGTTAGTTAAATGGGAGATCCAAAATATTCACGAAAGAAATCTGCCAGACCTAGAAATCCATGGCAACGAAATCTATTAAAAGAAGAATTAGAACTAGTTGGTAATTTTGGTTTAAGAAATAAAAAAGAACTTCATGTAGCATCTTTTGAATTATCAAGAATTAGAAAACAAGCTAGACAACTTTTAGCTGCAACGACTGAGATTAGAACGGCAAGAGAACCGATTTTATTATCATCACTAACAAGGAAAGGGATTGTTACTGAAGATGCAACGTTAGATAATGTATTAGCACTTAATGTTTCGAATTTTTTGGAGAGAAGATTACAAACAGTAGTATTAAAAAAGGGATTAGCTAGAACTCCACACCAAGCACGACAATTAGTTATACATGGTCATATTGCAATTGGAGAGAACAGAATAACAATACCAAGTTATGCAGTAATACGTAATGAAGAACCGTTGGTAAAAATGACAGAGAATAGTACATTTGTACTTCAAGAAATAGCAACAAAAGAATTAAAAAGTGATACATATGGAAATCCAGATGAAAAAGAAGAATTAAATAAAGTGGAAGAAAAGCCAGCTGAGAAAGCTAAGGCGGAAGAAAAGCCAGCTGAGAAAGCTAAGGCGGAAGAAAAGCCAGCTGAGAAAGCTAAGGCGGAAGAAAAGCCAGCTGAGAAAGCTAAAGAATAATTTGTTGATTTATCATGCTCGAAGAAGAAATAACTAAAACTGAAGTAGAAGAAACCTCTGAAGAATCTCAGGTCGAAGAAACGCCTGTAGCTAAACCTAGGGGAAAAAGACAGAAACGCAAAGCTCGTTTCAGTCCTCAAATATTCAAATTCTATAAAGTTGACGGTACAAAAGTTACAAGATTACGTAAGGACTGCCCTCGTTGCGGCAAAGGCAATTTCCTTGCTGAACATTCTGATCGTTTATCTTGCGGTAAATGCGGCTATGCAGATTTCAAACAATCAAAAAAATAATTCTGATTACTTAATTTTTAATAAACTCTCAGGTTTTGATAGGTATTCTGGCACTTCTTTTATATGTTTCTTACGATTAATTTTTGAGAATAGTTCTTTTAACGCAATATTATACTTCACTCTTCCCGCTAATAGATGTATATAGTAATGTTTGATTATTTTCCTAACTAATCTCAAATTCAGTATAAATCTGTTCTTTCTTTTCTTACTGTTTATACTTATTATTCCTTCTTTCTCATAATACAAATAGTTCTCTTTATACAATATCTTTGCTGCACTATTGAACCCTTTTACACTCTTTCTTACATTTCTCGCATTAATCTTTCCTGAATAGGTCATTATGTAACTATACTTTACCGGCGGATACATTCTCATTCTAAAGTTTAATCTATGAAATAGAAAATATTCAATTGGAATTTTTAAGTATTCACCTAAACTCCTGTATTTAATCTGTAATTTCTCAATTGTTTCTAATATTATTCTCTTTTTATATACAATTTCTACTGTCTCGAAAAATTTCTTATTTACTAACACCTCATATGGATTTAATAACCTTCCAACTACGAATTCTCCTAACGACGCATTTTCTGCATCCGAAATTATATATTCTTTATCAACAAAAATTGCAGAGATCTCTATCTTATCAAAAATATATCTATATCTAACTTTATCCTTGTAATTATTGATTACAACAATTAGGTCATAATCACTTTCTTCTTTGGCGTATCCTGACACTCTTGATCCATACATACAAATTGCTTCTACGTCCAATCCTTTAGTGACTTTGTTAATTACACGAAGAATTCTATCTTTTCCATCATCTAGTTTTAGATTTTTTTGCATTTTGTTCTAACTCTCTAATTGTTTTTCCTACATCTGAATCAAATCTCGTTTTCATTATTGTTTCTATTGGAATGCTAGATACATTATTCTCTAAACTAACACGACGTACAGGCAGGCTCTTATTTATCCAGTCTTCCTTTGTTTTCTTAATTAATCTCTCACCGACTGAATGATTCTGGAATTTCTCTCTCAGATGTTTTATAATCTGCGGTGATTTATTGCTATGCGTAAATATCAATTCTGGTTTAAACGACCTGCAAGCATCTGCATATTTCGCTTCAAATAAAGTACTCGATACTTCATCTGAAATAATATCTAATCTTTCAAATTTTCTTACATATTCTATATAGTGAAGAAATTCATGTGCCAATATTGCTTGGATTGTACCTTTTAGACCAAACGCTATTAATGGTGCCGATAACTGGATAATTATTCTTACTTCTCCTTTCCATATATGAAATATATTTCTTGCAAAATATGGCGTCGGACTTTCTCTTTCTAAAGATGTAAAGGCAATTGGTAATATAGGTTCAACATAATATTCTGGATATTTTATTTTTGATGCTTCTTCTATTCTATTTATCCCATTTTCAATAAATTCTTTTTTTCTTTTGATATCTTTAATTATCTTTCTTGGAATCACCTTTTGTATATTTATATCCTCAAATTTTCCAAATGGATCTTTTATTATTTTCTCTTGTTCATAATTATTTCTCTTGGATTTCCCGAATGATTCGTAATCCACTTTTTGCATATATTATTTATTGATTAATATAATCTAATGGAATAGGTGTAAAATAATTAGACGGTTTGGTTAATTATTCTCTTATTTCTCTTCATTAATCTCTGAATTTATCCTTGAAACGAAGTTTAATTTGTGTCTTTTCATCTCAATAAATGCCTCTGTATGTGTAATTCCGTTTATCTTTGGCAACTTTTTTGATACTAATTCATACAAATCATCTAGTGATTTAGCACTGATCCAAATCAATACATCAAATCTTCCAGTAATCTCAATTATCTCTCTTGTTTCTTCAATGTTCTCAATATCTTCTAAAATTGTTTCTCTTTGTTTTGAACTTATATTACAACCAATCATTGCTTTTACTGGATATCCTAATAAATTCTCATCTACTTCTAATGTATATTTTTTTATGAATCCTTTTCTAACTAATCTGTTTATTCTACTATAGACTACTGAAGAATTAATACTGATTTTTTCACTTAATTTTGGGATTGATATATTTGATTCTTGAGTTAATTCCCCTAAAATTATTATATCTATTTTATCAAACTTCTCCAATTCTGATTATTTCTCCTCAATATGATGAAATATATTAATAATAATTAAAAACTATGCGAAAATCTAATTTTTAATTATATTTGATTTTATAAGCATCTCACTTGTAAGAATTACTCCTTTTGCAGCTCCCATTTTTGTATTATGAGATAATAAAACATATTTTATTCCATTTGGAAATACTTCATCCTTTCTTATTCTTCCTACAGATGTTGTCATTCCCTCTTCTAATTCCCTGTCCAATCTAGGTTGTGGCCTAAAAGGATCTTTATGTATTGTAATTAATTTCTTCGGAGCTGATGGAAGTTCCTTGCCTGCAAGCGAGTCAGCAAATTTATTCATTGCTTTAATTACATCTTCTACTTCAGCTTTATTTTTCGTATTTACTAATACTGATTCTGTGTGTCCATCTAATACACCTACTCTTGTACATGTTGCTGACACATTATACTTTGCATTAACTATTCCCTGTCCGTCATACTTACCCAGAATCTTTTTTAATTCAATTGATACCTTCTCTTCCTCTTTTGGAATGTATGGAATTATATTATCAACTAAATCAAAAAGAGGTACACCTGGATTTCTTCCTGCACCTGATGCTGCCTGTAGTGAAGTCATTACTACTGAATTAATACCAAATTCATCCAAAATCGGTTTTAATGTTATTACGAGACCTGTTGTTGTACAGTTAGCTTGTGGTGCAACAAATCCCTTCCATCCTCTTTTCTTCTGTTTCTCTAAGAGTGATACATGTTCATCGTTTACTGCTGGAATTAATATTGGTACATCTTCTTCATATCTATACGCTGACGTTGTACTCAAAACAGGAATGTGTTCTGCAAATTTAGATTCAATTTGAGCTGCTCCTGCTTCTAATGCGGAATATGCAATATCAAATTCTAATGGATCAATTTCGTTAACATTCTTAACAGTCATGTCTTTGATATTTTCATTTATTTCTCCTTCTCCAAACCACTGAATAGATCCTGCACTATTCTTTATTGCGTCTATATATTTCTTACCTGCAGACCTCTCAGATGCTGCTAAACATGTTACCTCAAACCATGGATGGTTTTGTAAACCCGAAATGAATTGTTGGCCTATCATTCCAGTAGATCCTAAAATTGCTACTTTATACATCTTATTGTCAAATATTTCTTAAAAAATTTAAAAGTATTGTTATTTGAATTATTAATCCATATTAAATTCTTTATGAATTGCTTCAATCGCTAATTTAGAATCAGATTCTTGTACTACGAATGATATGTTCTGTTCAGAAGAGCCTTGCGCTATCATTTTTACATTTATATCAACTTTCGAAATTGCATTAAATAGTTTTGCTGCAACTCCACTCGTACCCTTCATTCCTGCACCTACAATTGATATTACACATACTTCATCATCTGATGTTACATTTGTTACCCCGCTCTTTCCTAACAAACTAACTTGAAGTATACTTACAGCTTTTCTCAAATCTTCATGTCTAATTAGAAAGGTTATATTTGCTTCAGAAATACTCTGAGAAATCATTATTATATTTATCTTATTACGCCCTAGCATGCTAAACATTTCACCCGCAGTTCCTGGATTTCCTACCATGTTCATGCCTTCAACTGTTATCATTGCTAAATCATTCAGTGAAGCTACAGCTTTTGTAATTTCCTCTGGTTTTACAATTATTTGATCATTAATCAAAGTTCCACTTACGTCTGGTCTAAATGTATTTTTAATTCTCACCGGGATGTTTGCGGTCTTGGCGGGTTCTAAAGCTCTTGCATGCATTCCCTTTGCACCCATTGTAGCCATTTCTACTGCTTCATCATACGAAAGTTGTGGTATAGTTTTTGCATTAGGATATATGTTCGGATTTGCTGTTAACAATCCATCAACATCTGTCATAAACCATATCTCATCTACACTTAAACACATTCCAATTAATGAGGCTGAAAAATCTGATCCACCTCTTCCTATTGTAGATATATCTCCTTGTTGTGTTACTCCAATAAATCCAGTAATAACGGGTACTGTCTCTTCTAGTAAGTTCGATAAATTATTCTTCACATTATGTTGAGTAACTTTCATTAATGGCGATGCATTTCCAAAATTCTCATCTGTCATAATTCCTACTTCACCACCTGTAAAAGATTCTGCTTTTATTCCCATGTCTCTGAGTTTGGCAGAAATTATTGGCACAGCTAACCGTTCTCCAAATGAAACTATTTTATCTCTTGTTTTATCACTTAGTTCTTTTACTATAATTACTCCTTCTACTGTCTTTTCTAAATCTTTGATTAAACTTGATATCTTTTCAAAAACTTCATCTTGAATTTTCTTATCTTGAATTATATCTTTAATTGTATCTTGATGTCTTTGTACTATATCGTCAATAATTTTTTTATTAACTTGTCCTTTTTTTGCATCTTCAGATAATTCTAATAATTCATCCGTTGTTGATTGTAATGCAGAAGAAATTACGATTACTTGATTGTTTTTCTTTACTTTCTGGACAATCTCACAGACATTAATTATTTTCTTTCCATTTCCTACTGATGTACCACCAAATTTTAAGACTATTTTCATTACTAAACCCTCATATTCTGTTTGATTTCAACTAAATCTCTAATCATTGCACTTGCCGTTTCCATTCCACCTGCACCTTTTCCTATTATTATTTCTTCACCTGCAAATTCTGAAACAAATTTTACTGAACACAAAGCTCCAGATACTGACATAGGATCATCTTTAGATATTATTACTGGTTCAACTTTTGCCATATTATTCACACTCGCAATCAATTTTATAGTATTTCCATTATCTTTTGCCTTAGTAATATCTTTTTGCGTTATGTCTCGTATTCCTTCTATTTTCAGATCATTTAATACTAGTTCTTTACCCAACAATAAATTACCCATTATGACTAATTTTGCTGCAGCATCAAATCCATCAACGTCTAATGTTGGATCAGCTTCTGCATATCCTAATTCTTGTGCTTCTTTTAACGCATCTTGAAAACTTAATCCTCTATCATCCATTTCAGTTAGTATATAGTTGGTTGTACCGTTCAATATTGCATGCATCTCTAATATTCTATCTGCTTCCAAACATTTTCTTCCGAATTCTAATATTGGGGTGCCACCACCAACTGTTGCACTATACTTTAAAATTACATTGTTATAATCTGCTTTTTCTATTATTGATGAAAATGCAAGTGCTAACGGCCCTTTATTTGCTGTAATTATATTCTTCTTTGTTTTCATTGCACTCTCTAATAGACTAGCTGACGGTTCTCCATCTTGTATGTTGGTTGGTGTTGCATCTACTAATAATTCAGCATCAATTTCCTCAATTAAATCAATTGATGTTTTACTCTTGTCTCCAATAGAAAGGTCTGAAACCGACTTGTTATTTTTCTTTACACTGAGTATATCGCTTATGTTTATTCCTTTTTCATCTATTGCCACTCCTTTTGAATCTGCAACAGCAACAATTTTCGAATCAATTCCATAATTTGTTAGTAGATCTTCTTTCCTATTCTCCAGTAATTGACAATAACTCTGACCAATAGTTCCTAATCCAATTAATATCGTTCTCAATTCATTATTCCTTCTTAATCTACCTACTCGAACATATTAACAATTTCTTCAATATGTTGAATTTTCACGATATATTAAGAGTAAAATATGAATATATTGTTATATTATTCAAACCTTACTAGCATATATTGAAAAAGATTAAGGATGTTACTGCTATTGGGCCTGCATCTAGTGCAAATCTTGGTTCAGGCTTTGACTGTTTTGCGATTGCTTTAGACAATCTATATGATACTGTAAAAATTACTAAAAGCGAAAATCCAGGAATTACAATAAAAAATCTTGGACTTAAGACTGGAATACCAAATGACCCCAAGGAACATACTGGTGGAATTGTTGCGATTAATATTATTAAAGAATTTAATTTACAAGGGATAAACATGACTGTAAAGAAAGGTGTTACTCCGGGTAAAGGACTTGGAAGTAGTGCTGCTACAGCTGCTGCTGTAACTGTTGGAATGAACAAATTATTCTCTCTAAAATTAACGAACGAAGAGAAACTCAAATTTGCAGCGAGCGGCGAGGTGGCTTCTGCAGGAATTAGTCATGCAGATAATGTAGCCGGCTCATTATTTGGAGGATTTGTTGTAATCAATTCATCTACTTGTGAAGATATTGTTTCATTTTCGCCTCCAAAAAACCTACATGTATGCATAGGAATTCCTAAAGTCAAGCTTGTTGCAAAAAAAACTGGTAAAGCTAGAAAATTAATTCCATCTAAAGTAAAATTCACTGATTCTGTTAGTAATGTATCGTATGCAGCGATGATGGTTGCAGGATTCTCAACCGGAAATAAACGTCTTATTGGTAAATCAATGAACGATAATATTGTTGAACCTGCTCGTTTTAGTACAATTCCGAACTATTATAAACTCAAATCTGAATTATTAAAAATTGGTGCATTGGGTGTTACTATTAGTGGCGCTGGTCCTGCAGTTATATCATTTCTAGATAACAAAACATCTATTCCTAAAATCAGGCAATGTTTCAAAAAACAATTTAAATCTGCAGGCTATGATTCTTCAGTAATCCTTACTAAAATTGGAAAAGGAGCTCGTGTGATAAACTAATGAATCTAAAGTGTATTAATTGTTCTTCATTATTTGACCTTGATACAATCATGTATAATTGTTCTAAATGTAATGATTTACTTGAAGTTCAATATGATCTGAATAAGATTTCAAATAATCTTGATTCAAAATGGCGCGATGCTCCATTGTCCGTTTGGAAATATCAAGATTTCTTACCTATAGATCAAAATGTAGAACGAGTTACACTTAAAGAAGGTGGAACTAGGTTACATAATTCTAAAAAGCTTTCCAGCTTTTTTGGAATTGATAACTTACACATTAAAAATGAAGGTGATAACCCTACTGCGTCTTTTAAGGATCGAGGTATGACTGTTGCAGTAACCAAAGCTAAACAACTAGGTGCTAAAATTATTACTTGTGCATCTACCGGTAATACGTCTGCATCTCTTGCCGCATATGGAGCTCGTGGCGGACTAAAAAGAATTGTATTAATACCATCTGGAAAAGTTGCATATGGAAAATTATCTCAAGCAATGATTTGCGGTGCACATGTATTACAAATTGATGGAAATTTTGACAAATGTCTTGAAGTAGTTATGAAACTATCTAGTAAATATACTGATATTTACTTAGTTAATTCAATTAATCCCTTCAGAATAGAAGGACAGAAAACTATTGTTTTCGAAATATTTGAGCAACTAGGTCATATTCCCGATTGGATAATTGTTCCAGTAGGTAATGCAGGAAATGTTAGTGCGATTTGGAAAGGACTTTCTGAATTCTATCAGTTAGGAATAATCAACAAACTTCCTAAACTTGTTGGCGTTCAAGCTGAAGGATCCGCTCCTATTTCAGCAGCATTTTCTGAAGGAAAAATGGAAATAAATAATGTTCAAAAACCCGAAACACTAGCTACTGCCATTAGAATTGGAGCTCCTGCAAGTTGGAAAAAAGCCCTGCGCGCAATTTATGATTCTAAAGGTTTAGCAACAACTGTTTCAGATAAGGAAATACTTGACGGCCAGATGAATTTAGCAAAACTTGAAGGATTATTTATAGAACCTGCTAGCGCAGCTCCGATAGCTGCTTTGAAAAAGTTACTCCGTCAAGGAACTATCTCTAGTGATGAAGAAGTAGTATGCATAGCTACTGGTCACGGTCTTAAAGATCCTGATATTATTACTAAATTCGTAGAAAAACCAACTGAAGTCTCATCTGATATTGAAGAAATTCAACGAGTAATTAGTAAGTAAGTTTAATTTTTTATTCTTTTCCTCAATCTTTCTTCATTTCTAATTCTAGCATCATTAAAACGCCTTTTCTCATCTTCCGTTTCGGGTATTATTGCTGGTATTTCCATAGGTTTTCCTGCATCATTTATTGCTACTGCAACTAAATAACAAGAATTAGTATGCTTTACTATTCCATTTTTCATATCTTCTGCTTCAATTCTTATTCCTATCTCCATTGAAGTCTTTGTAGTATAGTTTACGGACGATTTTAAAATCATTCTATTGCCTGCAAATGCTGGAGAAACAAACTGCATGTCTATACATGCTGTCGCTACTTGTGTTCCAGAATGTTTAGTTGCCACCATTCCTGCTATCTCATCCATTAATGTCATAAGTATTCCTCCATGAACCATTGGAATTGTCTTCCCTGCATCGAAAATGAAATTTCCTGAATGTTTTATCAACATTAAATGTGACGAAGTAATTGCCGATTCTTTTACTGTTTTTCCTTTCATTAATATTCCATCCAAAATCTTTGTATTTAACCCAAATGATTATCTTGAAGTTCCCGATTCAACTGGCAATATTCTTTTTGCAATAGTTCTTAATCCTAATATAAAAATTACTCCTGGAAGCAAAGTAATTGGTGTCTCTACAACGATTGTCTTGATATCTAATCTAAATGATGAATTAACTTTATGACTCTTACTTTGTTTTTGCGCAATTCTCGCTTTACGTAAATTCGGATACAATTCAAATCTCTCATTGTGAATTATCATACTATCAATCTTTCCTTCAGTATAATTAACTCTCAATTCTTCAAAAAATAATTCATCTTCAAAATGTAAACGTTCTGGATCAAATCTTTTCTCTTTTACTAATTGACTTCTTACAAATCTTGGTATCCCTTCATTACTTTTCTCCCAATAAAGACCCCTTAGTTGATGGTAGGATCTTTTCAGATAATCTCCAGTTCCTGAAAATTTTTCTGGAATTCTGATTAAATCAAATCCTTCTTTACATTTTTTAACACAATCAGATAACAGTTCATCTGATTCTGGAATTTGATCTGAGTCCAATAAAAATATATAATCTCCATTTGAATTATCTAATGCTAAATTTCTTTTTATTGAAATATTGTTTCTTTCTGCTACAAGTATCTTGCCAAACAATGGAATGTCTAAATTTTTTATCCACTGTGACTTTTCATCACATACAATAATCCATTCAAATGGTTTAATCGTTTGTTCATTTAATTTATATCCAATCTCCTGAATCATCTCTCCATATTGTTTTTGTTTTCCATGTATCGGTGTAATTACTGTTATCTTCAAATTTTGATTACCTTTTTTAAACCTGCATTGAGACCAGCTTTTGTATCTTTCTCACTGTCTCCAATAATTACGCTATTCTCCAAATCAATATTGTGTTCTTCCGCAGCTTTTAGTAATAATCCAGGTTCAGGTTTCCTACATTTGCATTTTTCTTCAGTTTTATGAGGGCAAACATATACTCCTGATATCTCTATTCCCTGTCTCTTTAATGATTGAATTATATGTTGATTAATCTCATTTACTTGTTCATGGCTGAGTATTCCTTTGTTTATTCCTGCTTGATTTGTAACCATTATCACCAAATATCCCTCGTTCTGCAACATCAAAATTGCAGGAAAAATTGTTTCAATAAACTCAATCTGATTTATGGACGAAATGTATTCTCCATCTATCTGTTTAATTATTGTTCCATCTCTGTCAATAAATAAAGCTGGTGATTTCATCCTCGTAATATTTCTGTTATATAATGTAATAAAACTGAATGAACACCTTCAATCAGTAATATGTTATCTGAAGGCACTTTGATAACTAAATCTGATAATTGTTCCAATTTACCTGCATTACCAGTTAATCCAATTGTTTTTATTCCTCTTCTCTTAGATTCTTCTACCGCTTTTATTACATTTGTTGAATTACCACTACAACTTATAGATATCAGAATATCGCCTTCCTCTACAAAGTTCTTCAATTGTTCTGAAAATATATCATCATATGAGACATCATTTGACCATGCAGTCATCACCGCTGTATTATCCGATAAACACTGAGCTCTAAATCTTGGTTGACTGTTATTAATTGAAGTTTTTAGCAGGTCACAAACAAAATGTGAAGCTGTCGAAGAACTTCCACCATTTCCGATCACAAAAACATTCTTCTTATTATTTCTAACTTCTTGTAAAAGATTGATCATTTCTGAAATCTTGTCGTTATTCTCTATGAGATTATCTATTGCATTCTTTGACTCTTGTAAAAATTTCTCATTTTTCATAATTTACAACCGCTCCTTTTACTGATACATTAAATAAAACTCTCTTGCATTCAACACCATGTAGATTTTTTATAATATTCTTATGATGAGACTTTTCTGCAATAACCAAAAAATGACCTCCTCCTCCTGCACCCGTAATCTTTGCTCCATACGCTCCTGAATCTATTGCAATGTCATGCACTTTGTCAATAAATCTGTTGGATACACCTTTTGTAAATTTCTTTTTCAATTCCCAAGCAATTTCTAATGTGTTTCCTACATCTTTAAAGTTTCCATGATCTAAATCTTTTTTCATATTTCTTGTTAATTTATTCATTGTCTTTAATACATCAATCATTTCACTTGAATTATTCTGAACTCTTTTTTCTTGTCTTCTTAATATTTTATCTGCATCCCTTGTCATTCCTAAATAAAAAAGTAAACAATTTTCTGTTAAAGTATTTGATATTTTCTTTTTAAATGGTATTACAATTATTTTATTCTTTTTATATTCTATATAATTAAATCCACCAAATGCTGCTGGCATGTGATCTTGTTTACCTACTGCTTTCTTGAATATGTCAGCTTCTAATTTATACGCTCTTTCTGAAAGTTCTAAAGGATCTATTTTTTTCTTATTACTTACATGATGAAATACATTTACTAAATTTACTGCCAATGTTCCTGATGAACCTAACCCACTTCCCGGTTGAACATCACTTTTTATTGAAATCTTTGATGGAATTCCTTTTTCAAGTATTGTATATAGAGGCATTGAAGTATTTTTTACTTTTATTAATTCTTCTTTTGTACCATTATAATATTCGTTTACATCACTGGCATCTACTATAAATTTATTTTTTAATTTTCTTAATTTAATTTTTGAGTATCTTGTTATTGCAAAATTTATTACTGCTCCATTATGTTGTTTATAGAATGACGGAAAATCAGTTCCGCCACCACATATGCTTATTCTATGAGGGGCAATAGCCGTTAATTTATTATACATATATTTTACTTCCTTTTACTTTTGTTTATCTCTCGTCTTTGTAAAAGTCTTTTGTATATGCTTTTATAGAAACTTTCTTCATATACGATAGACGTGGATATCAAAATATTTGAATACCTTAATACTCAGCTAAAAGACGAACGTAAATTATTTTTATTAATTTTTGGTTTTAACTTACTTTTCTTTATATCTGGGTTAGCTTTAGGTTATGACGTACATCATTTTGCAGATAAAGCAGATACTGATGGAGCCTCTTATTATAATATTGCACTTGATCCTTTTTCATCATCTCCAGAAGAAAGTGGTTTTCGTCATGCTACATTTCTCTACCCTCTAATTACATATCTTATTGCACAGGGAAATCCATTCGCTACTGCTTTGACTATGGAGATGATTAATATCACTGCATTTTCTTTTAGCGTTGTCATGTTTTCTAGAGTTGTTTCTTTGGATAATGCTCGTTCTTCAATACTGTTCTATGCATTTAATCCAATTCTTCTTATCTCCACTCATGGCGGCATGAACGAACCTTTGTTTTTTACATTCATGTTTGGCGCATTGTATTATTTTCGAACTGATAACTTCAAAATGGCTGCAATATTTTTAGCTTTTGCTTCATTAGCACGTCCAGATTTTGTTATTTTCTCGTTCCCTTTCTTTTTACTCGCAAAAGATCGAAAGTTTCTTCCATATTTCTTAATTCCACTTATTACTATCTCTTTACATGGCGTACATCTTATCTATCGATTTGGTCTGGACCATTTCTTAAGATTTACATCAGGAGTTGATTCAGGTTTTCCACATAGTATGATTGGAATTCCTTTCCAAACATTCTTCCAAAATCGTTTCTTCGGAGGAGTTAATACTCCTGCGATTACTGGTCTAAATTATTTGATCAATGAGTTCCTAACTTGGTCAATTTTCTTTGCCTTAATTCTATCTATTTATTTTATCTATAAGAAAAAACACATTGATTATTTTAGTTTGTCATTAATTGTGTTCGGATCTGTTTTACAACCAGCATATTCATTCTTTTCTGGATATTTCCGTTTTGCATCAATGGTTCCTTATTTGTATAAAATTCCTGGATTAACTTTAAACAACAAAATGATTCCGTTGTTTGGATTTCTATATCTTATCTTTGGCATTTCTCTTTTATTCGCTTGGTTCTTTTAGATTTCATCATTGCTTTACCGGATACAGCTCCGATAGCTATTGTCCATAATGTTTTTCTGCTATTTTTGTCAAATGACTTTATAATTGGTCGTTAACCTGAATTCCTCTCCATTTTCTGCCGTAATAGACAATTTATCCATAATCCTTATATGTTAAAACTATGAAAAACCGTTTAAGGAGTATAATAGTATGAACTATAGTCTAAACACAAATTGGCTGTTCTCGAAGCAATTCAAGGCTGCAACTGCAACCTTGATACTAGCTGCTAGTATGCTTGTCATTATGG
>Ga0208879_1003095_pt1 | contig 13963 bp, 9 predicted proteins | sample Knorr_S15_td_Bot_FD_185605 | JGI IMG/M metagenome (GOLD analysis project Ga0208879, IMG submission 185605) | Marine microbial communities from Southern Atlantic Ocean transect - Knorr_S15_td_Bottom_ad_5009_LV_A (SPAdes) (version 2) | ecosystem: Environmental > Aquatic > Marine > Oceanic | place...
AGCGGATCAATCACGTTACCTTTGGTCTTGCTCATTTTCTGCCCTTCCGCATCGCGGATCAGGGCATGAATATAAACATGGCGAAAAGGCACATCACCCATGAATTTGATTCCCATCATGATCATGCGCGCCACCCAGAAAAACAGGATGTCGAAGCCAGTACAAAGAACCGTTGTAGGATAGAACTTTTTCAGGGTTTCCGTTTTTTCCGGCCAGCCCAAGGTAGAAAATGGCCAGAGTGCGGAACTGAACCAGGTGTCCAGCACATCGGTTTCCTGCTCCAGATCCTTCGATGAACAGGCAGAACAACGCTCAGGAGTTTCCCGGGCAACCTGAACTTCGCCACAGCCTTTGCAGGTCCATGCGGGAATTTGGTGCCCCCACCATATTTGCCGGGAAATGCACCAGTCACGAATATTTTCCATCCATTCAAAATACGTGTTTTCCCAGAATTTCGGAACAATTTTAATAGAACCATTTCTCACGGCTTCCATCGCCGGTTCCGCCAAAGGCCGGGCTTTGACAAACCATTGTTTGGACAAATAGGGCTCAACCGGCGTTTTGCACCGATAGCAATGGCCGACCGAATGGTTGAGGTCTTCTATTTTCAGCAGGACTCCCGCGTTTTTTAAATCTTGCACCAGTTTCTTTCGGCATTCAAATCGGTCCAGTCCTTCATAAGCCTTGCCGGCCTCGGAATTCATGGTGCCATCGGGAGCCATCACATTGACCGACGGAAGATTGTGGCGTCGTCCGATTTCAAAATCGTTGGGGTCATGCGCAGGAGTTACTTTAAGAGCCCCAGTGCCGAAAGAAGTATCGACATATCCGTCTTCAATGAGGGGAATCTCCCTGTTTACTATGGGCAGGATCAACATCTTGCCCTTGAATTTCATATAACGCTCATCCTTCGGATTGACAGCCACAGCCGTATCCCCCAGCATAGTTTCCGGCCGGGTGGTGGCGATGGTGAGAAAATCATCGCCCTCTTTAAAAGCATATTTCAAATGATAAAGATGGCCCTGTGTATCCTGATGTTCCACCTCCAGGTCAGAAAGCGCCGTTTGGCAACGGGGACACCAGTTGATGATATAGTCGCCTTTGTAAATCAGCCTCTCTTCATAAAGCGTGACAAACACCTCGCGAACCGCCTTGGACAAACCCTCGTCCATGGTGAAACGGTCCCGCTGCCAATCCAGTGAACTGCCCAGTTTTTTCAACTGTTCAGTGATGGTTCCGCCGGATTCGTTACGCCACTTCCACACCCGTTCCACAAACGCATCACGGCCCAGCGCCTGCCGGTCGGTTCCTTCCGCATGCAATTGACGCTCGACCACATTCTGGGTGGCAATTCCGGCATGGTCTGTGCCAGGTTGCCACAAGGCATTGAACCCTTGCATGCGTTTCCAGCGAGTCAGAATATCCTGCAGGGTATTGTTGAAGGCATGGCCAATGTGCAAACGCCCCGTAATATTGGGAGGCGGTATGACAATGGCAAAAGGTGGCCGGTCGAGCGTCTCATCGGCATGAAAATAATTTTTTTCTTGCCAGAATTGCCCCCAGCGTTTTTCAACTTCTTCCGGCTTGTAATGTTTATCCAGTTGAATCATTCGATGATGTACTTCTTTAATTGCAAAAACACCCTCCTTGTCTGCTTTGCCTGAAACACACAGGGTGGGCTTCCCATAAACCGCTATATTTTTTGAGGAATGATTTTCTTTTAATTAAGGGCAGATCGTAAATGGGCTAGCTAATGGGGCTCTCTAGTTATTCGATAATTTAGCCTCGGGCAACTCGCCGCCCACTCTTACCCTTTCAGGGCATAAAGACAAATGAAGAGATACCACGCGCGGGAGGGAACTAGCCATGGCTTATAAGCCGCTAATACTTATTGCTTGCCAGATTAAGCTATTGCTCGCTGGCTCCACGCCTAGTGGTTGCTATCTGCCTCCGGCGGCTCGCCGGCCTAAAGCAATTTTTAGAGATGCCCTAATACATGTCCTGCTTTTTAATTTTTTCTATCTCCTCCCGAATCACCCTGCGAGCAATTTCCGGAGTGATCTCTCTCACCACTTCACGGACTGTTTTTAAAATCGCCTCGGACAATCCGGAAACCTCTTTTTCCAGGGAAGACCCTAATGATCTTTGCAGTAACTGCTTAACCTCATCTGCAATCGCCTGGGTAAATGGGTTGTCCCCGGCTTCATAACCCCAATTCTCCGAACGCATATTGTAGTGCAGGGAGCTCACTTCCCGGTCCTGGCTCTGATCGGAAAACCCGGAAATAGCATCCAGGTTTTCTTTTATATTTTCTGGAGTTGCAGAGCGTCTGCCCACCTCAGAAAACGCACCCGGAGCGATGCGCTCCAAAAGATCTTCCGGTTCCGGAACAATCCCTCCCAGCGATGACAATTCAGTAGGATGTGCTTGCTCCTCATGATGAGCAGGGCTTCCCCCGCCACCCATTACAATTTCCTTGAAAGTGGAATCCAATTCATCCAAATTGTCCAATTTGCGTGGGCGAATCTCGGCAAAAATCTCCGGCCCCTCTGTAAAAGCCAAAACTTCTCCAAGTTCTGGCGGCCTCTCTGAACCAAGCTCCTCCCCTTCGAAGGGAAAAGCCTCTTCCTCGGGTGAATCGGGAGATTGTACCGAATCCCTGAGCTCTTCCACACCACGGATCATTTGATCCATAATGTCATCATCGGTAAAGGCCAATTCTTTTTCAGGCTCAAGACCCGCAAGGTCCTCCAGAGGTTCAGGAAGCTCCATAGGTTCAATCAAATTCTCTTGGCTCAAATCCACACCCTCATCCTCCGCTGACAACTCCACCGGCTCAGGAGAGTCGGGAGATTGGGAAAGTTCCATGGGTTCTATCAACTCTTCATCCGTCAATTCGGTAGTTTCATCTTCCACTGAAAGCGGTTGTTCCAGAGCTTCCGCCGAAACCTCGTCATCCGAACTGGAAAACTCTCCCCCCTCCGTTGAAAGTTTTTCGACCGATTCCAATAACTCTTCCAGACTGGGTTCCTCTTCTTGGGGTTCCTCTTCCACCAAATCGGCTCCCGAGAGCATAACAGCCCCTTCATCGCCGGAAGAGGTTTGCAACAAGCTTTTGACCATGGCAACAATATCATCTGACTTGAACGGTTTCGAGATATGGTTGTCCGCACCACAATTTTGGTAACGCTGTTCATCAAACTCCTCAAAATCACTGGCAAGAAGTAGAACCTTGATCGAACTCGTTTCCGGAGATTCTTTGATTTTCGCGCTCAACTCAAAACCATCCAGACCCGGCATATCCACATCAGCCAAAACTATATCAGGATTAAATTGTGAAATTCGGTCGAAAGCTTCCTGGCCATTTCCGATTCCTTCAACCTCCACATCCTCAATTTCAAAAGCCATGGACATAATTTTTTGGATGGTAATGCTATCGTCAGCAACAAGAAGTCTAGATGTCATGAAACTCAACCCTCAGGGATTTTGAAAAGAACTTCAAAGATAGGACCCACTCCCGTGGCTGCTAGCCACAGGGGCAACTGGCAGGGGCTCTTTCTGCCGAGATAACCCTTTGCTAGCCACCCCTTTTAGCAGGGGAGACAGATAGCAGAAACCCGCCAAGCCGCCTATACTTCTTGCTCGTCAGCCCACTCCCCTGGGAGGGAACTGGCAAGAGTCCATTAAGCCTAGATGACCTTGTTAGCCAATAAAATACGCCCATTGGGTCCAGCGTCACGCTGGCGCCTAGTGGCCTAGTGGGGGAAAACCATTCAATCTCAACCAGTTAAGTATAACATAAAATATCAGGCCATAAAAAAAATTAGCCGCAAAACCTCATTCAAGCCTTAAAATCATCGATAAGATTTAGATAGAGTGTATCCCCACTCTATGTTTTAATATAGATGGTAACATTTTAAGTATCAGGTAGTTGGAGGTTTCCAGGCTTTGATTCATTTGCAATGGGTTTCCAATTCCATAAAAAAATTTGTATTGGGGTGCTGTGGCTGGTTGGCATTGCTGGGCGCCATCGGGGTTATCTCTCCCTCCAGCGCATTGGCCCTTTATATTCAAATTGATGGAGTCGCTGATATCAAAACAAACTTCAGCGAAGGGTGTTCATCCATCCAGGATCTTGCCAACCAGGCAGACCGCCAAAAAATAGATGTAGTCTTGTTTGCCGACTTTGCCCGAAATTCCATGGAATTCGGGATCAAACCTTTTGAAAGAATTTTTAAAAACATCATTCCCGGGCCTTCGGTACTCGACCGGGGAGCGGGAGGTTATTTATCCGAAATCAAGGAAAACGACCGTCAATTTGAACGCACCTTATTGATCCCCGGTGTAGAAACCATTCCTTTTTATTTCTGGAGCGGGAGCAACTACGATAAAAACCTCACAGCCCACAATTGGGACAAACATTTGCTGGTTTTTGGAATGGATACTGCTCAGGATCTTGAGCAATTGCCCCTGCCCAACAGCAATTTCTCTAAAAAATATACCCATGAGCTTCTCAACAATTTCATAATCATTGGGTTTATTTTCATGGTAACGGTCGGGGCCGTCTACAAAGGTTATTACCGAAAAATCACCGTGCCCCTCATGTTGTTCTTTGCCTTGATGACCCTGAACAACCATCCCTTTCAAAGTTCTCCTTTCGATCCTTACCATGGGGACCAAGGCATGGAGCCTTATCAAAATTTAATAGATTTCGCCACCTCTAAAGGCGCGTTGGTTTTCTGGAACCATATGGAAACCGATTCCGGTATCAATCAGAAAGGTACCACCGTCCTGGAAACACTGCCCTATCCGGATGACCTGTTAAAAACGCGAAACTATACCGGGTTCCAAGCCGTGGGCGACAACCCGATCCGTCAAACCGATCCGGGCCAGCAGTGGGATCAGGTACTTATGGAATACCTGAATGGAAAACGGGAACACCCGGTTTGGGGTTTTGGCGGAAATGATTATTTTTGCGAAGAACAAAAGGGGGATCGGCTGGGTTCCGTTCGCACCATTTTTCTCGTGCGCGAAAGGAACAATGACACCGTACTCGATGCCATGAAAAACGGAAGAATGTACGCCGTCCGCCAAGCCGACGCAAACCGGCTTTCTCTTGATGAGTTTGTGGTCGAGGACCAAAAAGCCGGTAACCAGGTAACGATGGGACAGGAATTGGTTGCGACAGACTTTCCCGCTATCAAACTTAAGCTTCGTTCTGTGCAGGGGGGGAACAAGACCGCCCAGATTCAGATTATCCGTAACGGAAGCCTGGTAAAAGCAGAAACTGTATCGCTACCTTATGAATTGACCTGGCGGGATGTCGGGGTAGACAGAAAGAGCCCCGCTTATTATCGAGTCAAGGCACAGGTCTCTCCCGAAGACCATTTGGTTTCTAATCCTATTTTTGTAAAATTTGTGGATAATATAGGAGTGGATGTGGCTACGGCCCCAGCCCCCGAGCCCGAACCTTCTCCAACCCCTGCTGAAAATTTCATGAAAAAACCGGTCGTGCCAATGGCTCCTCCAGTTTCTCAACCTGAAGCACCCCAGGTTGCGTCTCTTTCAGGGGTTCCATCTCCTACCCCGCCTGCTCTCTCAATGCCGACTCCATCGCAACCAAAACAGACCCCAACACCGGCTCCCATTCCACAACCTAGCATGACCGAGCCCCCCCAAGTCGAAATGGCTATGGAAGAATCTGCCCCGGAAAAACCGCCTATGGCCGAGTCGCCTCCGGGGAAAAACTTGATGGTCATGACCAATGGAGTGGGTCTAAAAAAAGGACCGGGAACGATTTTTTCAAACATCACCAAGCTACGCAAGGGCGAAGAGGTGCGTTTCGTGAGAAGAACCAATATCGAGTTCAATAACAGGAACTGGCTGGTGGTCAAATATAAAAACCGCTCCGGCTACATCTGGGAAGGCGTCGTCAAATGGGCGGAAAACTCCGCAGGTAATTAGCAATAGTTTTTTACCCCTGCACCCCATTCGGGGCATGCGTGATGTCCTCTTCATAAACCTTCATGCCCTGCAAGGGTAAAGGCAAAGGAAGAGGATATAACTAGGGCACGAAGTCTAAGGAACAATATCACCGCCACCGGCGGCTCGCCGATGCCTAGTGGTAGGTGTTTATTTTGGTGCCTTTGTCTAGTTGGTAGAGGAACAGGGTTTTATCTTCGCTGACCTTATCCGGGGTCATGCCGCGCAGGCAGAACCGGTACGACACGATACGCACAGACGGTTTCAATTTCTTTAATATTTCCGGGAACAACCGGTCCATCGCCTGATGGGTCAGGTAAAGATAAAGCACATCCGCTGAACCCGGATCAAAATCAAACATATTTCCCCGAACGATTTGTACCCGGTCACTGACCCCATTAATTCGGGCAAGCAGGCGGGCTATTACAACTTTTATAGGATCAATCTCCACACCGATTGCCCGGGTGAAAAATTCTTTCGCCGAAGTAATCAGCACCCTGCCCTCCCCGCAACCGAGGTCGCAGATGGTTTCTCCCGGCCGGATATTAGCAAATCGCAAAATCCGCCGGATAGTTCCAGGCAATAGAGGATGCCAGGGAGCCCCGAAAAAAATTGGCAAAATCACCATCGCCGCTAGGACCAGCAATGCGCAAATCAGAAGTATTTCGTGAAATTCAAACATGTTTTTTATAAGGTTCTCTAATTATTCGATAATTTAGCCTCAGGCGGCTCGTCAAGCCGCCTATACTTATTTCTCGCCGGATTAAGTTATTGCTCGTTGGCCCCACGCCTAGTGGCCCCCTAGCAGGGGAGGCAACTGGGCAGGGCTTGATTGAGCCGAGAGCATTGTTGCTAGCCAGTGGATGCGATTGTAACCTTTCAGGGCATGAAGGCTAAGGAAGAGATATCACGCACACTGGCCCCACGCCTAGTGGGGTTTCTCAAATTGTTCTACCGCGACTGTCAACTCGTCCCATTCCTGCATCAGGAATTTTTCCTCAACTTTAAGGGTATTTTGTTGGTCCAGAGTTTCCATCAACCGGCTTTTCTGGTCCGCCTCGTAAATACTGGCATCGGCAAGCCGCGTTTGCAGGGCCTCCTTGGTTTGCATTAAAACCTCCAAACGGGACTCCACTTCCGCCAATCGTATTTGCAGGGGTTTTAGATTTTTATAACGCTCGTTTCGTTCTTCCGCTTCCTTTCTTTTCCTCTCCTTGTTCAACTTCGAGGAAGAAGGGTCCTTGGGCGAGCCCGAAGAAGGCTCAACATCCTGAACCTCTTTGGATTTCGCCCATTCATAATCACTGTAATTGCCGGGATAATCTTTGACCGTCCCTCCCTCCACCTCCCACACCCGGTTGATAAAACCATCGAGGAAAAACCGGTCATGAGAAATGATCACCAGACCGCCTTCATAATCAGAAAGAACTGCCGCCAAATGTTCCCGGGACCGCATATCCAGATGGTTTGTCGGTTCGTCAAACAAGACCAGCGACGGAGGACCCCCGCTGGCAACTGGCAATGGCTTTTTACTGCCAGCAACCGTTCTTCTCGACTTAACAAGTCCTTGCTCATTGCCGCCACGGCTAGTGGACGGTTTTTCATTTCCGGACTTACTCTTCTCCGGCCCAGTACCACCACACAGCATTCGCGCTAAAGCCAGGCGGGAGCGTTCTCCACCTGAAAGGACGGAGACTTTCTTCTCAACATCCTCCCCGGTGAATAAAAACGCCCCTAGAATATTTCGCTTTGCAGTGAGCAGGAGTCCTGGCGCGGTCTCTTCCAGGGATTGAAAAACCGTATGGTTAAAGTTAAGCGTCTCGCCCTGGTGCTGGGCAAAGTAGGACCGCGACACATTCGCTCCGAGTTTAACCTCCCCTTCATCCGGCTGAAGAGCACCTGCCATCAGTTTCAGCAGAGTGGATTTGCCCGCACCGTTCTCCCCTACCAGAGCCACTTTCCAGCCCCTTTCAAGGTTGATGGAAAAATTTTCATAAACCTTGAGGGCTCCATAACTTTTAGAGACCCCATTCATCTCCAAAACATGTCGCCCTGTTCTCGCTGGTTGGGGAAAACGAAAGTGAATGGCTTTTGTACCCTGGGTGGTTTGCACCCGCTCCATTTTTCCCAGCATTTTTATTCGGCTTTGCACCTGGGTGGCCTTGGTATTTTTGGCGCGAAACCTTTCTATAAACCGTTCCACCTCGGCAATTTTGCGGCTTTGGTTAGCAGCCTGGGACTCAAGCAACTCCTCCCTCTCTTGTTTCTGTTTTTCGTAGTCATCATAATTTCCGCTATAAACCGAAAGTGCTCCGCGATCCAACTCAATGATCCGGGTTGCCAAGGAATTTAAAAACCTGCGGTCATGGGAAATGAGCAGGACACTGCCCTCATAAGATTTCAGGAACGATTCCAGCCAAACCACGGATTTTAAATCCAGATGGTTTGACGGCTCATCCAGCAACAAGACATCCGGGCTCTGCAATAACAAGCGCGAAAGCTCACACCGCATTCGCCAGCCGCCGGATAACTGGTCGAGAGGTTGGTCCCACTTTTCCGATCTGATTCCCAGTCCTCGAAGGATGGTTTTTGCCCTGGCCTCCCGGTCATAGCCTCCCAAGCGTTCAAACTCGTGTTGCAGGTCTCCGTATCTGTCATGATAAGTCTGGTCAGATTGCAACCGCTCCATTTCTGTTTTCACCTTAAGGAAATGTGGGTCGCCAAGCACCACCCTTTCGAGAACGGTTTCACTCCCCCCTTCCAGTTCCTGTTCCAGCAAACCAAAACGCAGGCCTTTCCTGAGACTCACCTTACCCGAGTCCGGCACAGTTTTTCCTGTTATCACTTTAAAGAGAGTGGTCTTGCCGGTGCCGTTTTCCCCCACCAGCCCCACCTTTTCCCTTGGGCGAAGGTGGAAGCTGACATCCCCAAAAAGCACCTTGGAACCAAATTGTAAATTTACTTTCTCAATAAATATCACGAGGTGCCCTCGAGGCAATAAGTGTTCTTATACTAACCATGGACAATATGCTTTTTAATTAATGTCTATTTGCTCTCTCAACAAATATCAAAAGTCGAAGGTTCTTTTTGGAAAATTGAATTTAGGGGGTTGATCTGAGTTTAGGGTTGAAGGCTTCGCGCAGGCCTTCACCGCAAAGGTTGAATGCCAGCACCACAAACAGGATGGTGAATCCGGGAATAAACATCAGCCAGGGAGCATCGAACAAAAATGTTCTACCATCCGCCATAATGTTTCCCCAGGTCGCGTCCGGAGGTTGCACACCGAATCCCAGAAAACTCAAAGCAGACTCAGTAAGAATAGCGGTCGCCACACCAATTGTTGCCGAAACCAGAACCGGGGCTATGGCGTTGGGAACCATATGAATGAAGATGATCCGCCATTCGGGAATAGCCTGACTCCTGGCCGCTAAAACAAAATCTTGATCGCGCAATGATAAAAATTCAGCACGAACGAACCGGGCAATCCCCATCCAGCTCGTCAACCCGATCACAATCATGATGTTGTATATGCTGGGTGGAAGCAGTGCAACGACCGTTAAAATCAAAAAGAAACTGGGAAAACACAACATGATATCCACAAACCGCATAATGAGTGTATCCACCGTAATGAATGCCAGTTTGACCCGACCGTAATATCCGGCCAGTCCACCAAAAAAAATTCCTACTGTTAAGGCTATGCCAACTGCAACAAAACCAATTGTGAGTGAAACAAAGCTCCCTTCCACCATACGGGCAAAAACGTCCCGTCCAAGTTCATCCGTACCCAATAAATAGATTCCTACCAAGGGAGCATCTTCTTTGGGAGTGATAGTACTGGCGAAAGGGGTGAGCGGAGGAAGAAATTTTTCTGAAAGTCGTACAATCTTTGGGTCAAAAAGAATTATATTCTGCGTAAATACTTTTCCAAGTAATGCTAAAACAAATAATACAATTAGAAACCAAAAACTGACATACGCCCTGCGATTGCGTTTGAGAATATCCCAACGCTCCTGAAACAAGCCTTTAGACGGTGTCAGGGCATCGGCTTCGAAATTAATGATCGGTTCGTTCATAAGACTTTCCTAAAATTTGATACGCGGGTCCGCCACCGCATAAAGAACATCGGAAATCAACGTACCCAGCAAAACCAGAACGGCAGCAAAAAAATTCAACGTCAAGATAACGGGAAAATCGCGCGCCAGTATGGCTTCGAATCCCAACCGTCCCATTCCCGGCCAGGCAAATATGGTTTCAAAGATCACCGAACCTCCTATTAACCCCGGAATCATCAAACCAAACATGGTGATGAAAGGAAGAAGGGCATTACGCAATCCGTGATGGTAGATCACCTGATCCTCCGGCAAACCCTTGGCCCGTGCGGTGCGCATATAATCCTGATGAATCACTTCCAGCATTTGCGAACGCACGTAGCGGGAAAGTACCGCAATGCCGGCAATGGCCGAAATTATTGCGGGAAGAGTCAAATGCCATACCCGATCCATGGACCGGAGTAATAGCGGGGCCTCTTCCAGACCGAAGGTTCTCATCCCAATAACGGGGATATTAAAGGTCTTGACCATGAAAATGATAAGGAGATAAGCCAGGAAATAACCTGGGAATGATATCAGAGCATAAGAAATAAAAGTGCTGGTCCTATCAAATTTAGAATCTCGGTTTATGGCCGCTTCAATTCCAACAGGAAAGGCCAAAAACCAAATGATCATCATACTTACAATAAACAAGGGAAGAGAATTTAGAAATTTTCCCCAGATTTTTTCCATAACTGGCTGGTTATCCTTGAACGACTTGAGTTCACCGGTAAACAGATCTCTAACCCAATAAATATACTGAATGTGTATGGGTTCATCTAAATGGTAGGCCGCCCTAATTCGCTGAACATCTTCCGCCTTCATTCTCGGGTTGGAAGGATCCACCAATGCCGGCTCTCCCGGTGCCAGATGCACGACGGCGTGGGAAATGATGGAAATAAAAACCAGCAGGATGATCCTCTGCCAAATGTTTCGGAGAATAAAATTGATCACTATTGCCTCTGCAACCCGTAAGAAGTTATAATTTTGACCATGGACATTCTACAACTCAGCCACTACCTGGACAACCTTTTGGACATCCAATCCATTAGCGATTCGCCCAACGCCATGAACGGACTGCAAGTGCAAAACACCGGCGAAATAAAAAAAATAGGACTGGCGGTAGATCTGTGCCAAGCCACCATCGATCTGGCCATCGAAAAAAATTGCCAGATGATGTTTGTGCATCATGGAATTTTCTGGGGCGGACTGCAACCACTTCGCGGGACCTATTATGAAAAAATCTCTTCCATGATAAGTGCCAACCTGGGATTGTATTCGGCCCATATCCCACTCGACCTGCATCCTGTATTGGGAAACAACCGGGCTTTGGCCGATTTGATCGGACTGGAAAACCTGGAGCCGTTTGGCGAATATGGCGGAATCAAAATTGGTTTCAAGGGCACAATCAACAAAAAATCCGCTGAAGCCCTGGCACAGGAACTGTCAGAGAAACTGGGTTCATCCGTCAAATTGATCGGTGCGGGAGATATTGAATCGGTGGGCCTGGTAACCGGTGGGGCTGCGGAAATCGTTGGGCAGGCCAGCCGTGAAGGGCTCTCTGCTTACATCACGGGAGAAGGAGCCAACCACCATTACCATGAAGCCATTGAAGGCCACTGCGTATTGATTTTCGCCGGGCATTACGCCACCGAAACCGGCGGCGTGAAAGCGGTGGGCAATCATTTAACACAAAAATTCGGCATCACCAGCGAATTTCTCGACTATCCAACGGGCTTATAATAATTCAAGACTTCCAGTTAAAAATCCTTAAACAACGCATTCAAGCCGGAGCGGTAATCGGGGTAACGCAGTTTCACACCCAGTTCATCTTTGATTTTTTTGTTCGAGATACGTTTGTTGGTGTTGTAGAAACCCCGGGCGGTTGGGGAAAGATCAGCATTCTCATAAGGCACCAAGGGTGGCGGTTCCACACCCAGCAAACCACAGGCATATTCCACCGCCTCGGCTGGAGGACAAGGAAAGTCGTCGCTGACATTATATATCTCGCCGGGCTGGGGATTTTTCATCGAAGCTTCCAGCGTTTGCGCAAGATCCTCAGTATGGATGCGGGAAAATACCAAACCGGGTTTGTCAATGCGCCGGGCACGCCCCTGTTGCACAGAAACCAGCAAGTTCCTTCCCGGCCCATAAATACCCACACAGCGAAAAATCATCACCGGCAAACCGTGATCCTTGCCCATCTTGAGCCAGGCCGATTCCACTTCAACACGCCGGCGATTGAGATCCGTAGACCCACGCAAGGGCGAAGTCTCAACCACCCATTCCCCCCGGGCATCACCATAAACTCCGGTTGAAGAAATGTATCCGATCCATTGCAAATGGCTGGCCTGGGAAATCTCTTCACTAAAATTTTCCAGCACCACATCGCCGGAAGGTTGGGGAGGAATCGTGATTAAAAGATGCGTTGCCAGGGAGACGGCCTTTGAAATTTCTGGTGTGGAACGGGAACCATCAAAAAGGCAGGTCGGAATGTTTTTAGCTTTGATCGCGTCTTGCCTGTCACCACCCCGGCAGGTCCCGGAGATATTCCATCCTTTGGGCAGAAGGCTTTCAGCCAAGGCCAATGAGGAAAAACCCAGACCAAAACAAAACAACCGGCCAGTAATAATAACCTCGCGATTAAAAAGTGAATCGATATTTATCAAATAATTCGAGCGTTACAACCTCTTTTCCTTCTTTGGAAATCTCTTGCTCAATACGTTTCACCGCCATATTACGGATGAAGGGAATAGGAATCCGGCAAACCTTTTTCAAAGCATCGTCTTCCCATTTCAGCGAGACTTCCACCGGTTCTTCTTTTTCCTTAGCTAATTGCTCATCGCGCTTGAGGTCCTCTTCGGTCACTTCCATCCCCATTGCCTGTTTAGCCGATGCAGGCATCATCTTGGTGAACACCTCATCAATAATTGAAACAGTGATCATCTTGTCTCCGCGCTCGCGGGCACGGCCCTCGATGGTCTGTTTGGCCATACCCAGAACAAAGGGCGGCACCTTCTCCATTTTCTCCAACGCTTCCTTGCTCCAAGGTATGCCTTGGGGGGTGGCGAACTCCATATATTCTTTGAATTTTTCAACAATGTCGTCTTTTTTCTCGGTACGCATGGCGAGAAAGTCTTCTATTTCCTCAATCACTTCCACCTTGCGCGGACTTTGCCGCATTTTTTCCTTCGCCACCTCGAAGGCATCCATCGTCAATTCTTCGAAGCCGAACCCCTTGACCCTTTTGGACACCAGCATCATGGACTCATTGCGAATTTCGGTCAGATAGTCAGAAGTAACTATTTTAAAACCTCTTTTAACGCAACGCTGAACCATCAGCTTACGGATTCCCGGACGCACAAATTCCGGAGCGTGTTTCACCCGCTCCCACGCCTCCTCAGACCACTCAACACCATTTTCCTTGGCATAAGGATGATCGACATCGGCGATTTTTATTTCTTGCGTTCCCATTGCTGAAACCTTCATTATGATTCTGAAAAAAACAAGTATCTACATAGGATCTCTAAAAATTACTTGAAGCCTGTGTCAATGTCAATTAATTTGAGAGCCCACTAGCCGTGGAGGCAACTGGGTAAGGGCTCTTTCAGCCGAAATAACTCTTTGCTCGCCAGATAGAGTTATTGCTCATTGAGTCCAGCGTCACGCTGGACCCAAACCCCTTATAAAACATGCAACGTTCTCCCATCGTTTATTTTTTATTTTTTATTTCCGGCATCACCGCACTGATTTACGAAATCGTCTGGACCCGGATGCTGACCCTGGTGTTCGGGCATACCGTGTTTTCTGTATCGGTAGTGCTGGCGGCATTTATGGCGGGTTTGGGCCTGGGCAGTTATCTATTCGGCTATGCAGTCGACCGGTTACCGGAA
>Ga0208879_1003097_pt1 | contig 13959 bp, 11 predicted proteins | sample Knorr_S15_td_Bot_FD_185605 | JGI IMG/M metagenome (GOLD analysis project Ga0208879, IMG submission 185605) | Marine microbial communities from Southern Atlantic Ocean transect - Knorr_S15_td_Bottom_ad_5009_LV_A (SPAdes) (version 2) | ecosystem: Environmental > Aquatic > Marine > Oceanic | place...
AGTGAGTGAAGTGAGTGAAAGAGTGAAGTGAGAACATTCATCTATTGGGAGCTGAATCAATGGACATACAAGCTTTTTTTCCTGCATAGCCGCGGGCGACCTGGAGGCCGTTCGGCAGCGACTGGACGAGTTTCCCTTCCTGCCTCACGTGCGCAATCCCGACGATGAGGCCTGGGAGGAATTGACGCCCCTGCACGGGGCGGCTCGGCACGGACATCTCGAGCTGGTAAAGCTGCTGGTCGAGCGCGGTGCCGAGGTCTACTCCAACCCACAGGCAACGTATCCGGCCGTAATCATCGCTGCCTGGAAGAAGCAGCAGGCGGTGGTCGACTACTTTCTCACCGAGATTCCGGATCGGGCAGACGGCACGAACCGGCTCGGAGTCACCATCAATCTGGCTGCTCGCCAGGGGTGGACGGATCTGGTTCGCAGGCACGTAGAGGCCGATCCGCTGGCCGTACACCAGCGCGGCTGGATCGGGGATTCGCCCCTGCACTGGCCCGCTCACAACGGCGATACCGACACCATGGGGCTGCTACTGGCGCGGGGCGCTCCGGTAAATTCCCGAAACACCAAAGCCGACGCGGATTTTCTGGGCTTCACGCCACTGATCATGAATGCCACCCAGCGGGATGACTGTGCCGAGGTCACCGAATTGCTCGTGGCGGCCGGCGCTGATATCGACGCCGTGGATGCCGGTGGCAAGACCGCTCTCACCCACGCCCGGGAAAGGAGCCTCGAGCGTATTCTCAAAGTGCTGCGTCGCGTCGGAGCGAGCGAGTAGGTGTGCTGATCGGTAGCTCTTCTGCCAGACCGGATGTGTTTATGGAGACAGAATGAATTCCAATCTCGTTGAGGAACAACCCTATGGGTGGGTGGTCGTCGCCGTGGCGACGTTGTGTCTCGCTCTCGCCTTCGGCGCCAACGTCACGGTGGCGATGCTGGTCAAACCGTTCGAGCAGGAATTCGGCTGGACGCGGGCGCAAATATCCATGGGGTATACGGCGATGTCGATCGGGGCGGCACTCGGGGGGATCTTCTGGGGTAGTCTGTCGGACCGGATCGGGGCCAAGAGGATAGCCCTTTTCGGCGCCCTGGCGCTTTCCACGTCCATTGTCTCGCTCAGCCAGCAGTCGGACCTGTGGCTCATCTACGCTATCTATTTCGTCATCGGCGCCTTGGGACTCGCCTGTCTGGTCACCCCGCTGCTGGCATTGGTCGGGCTCTGGTTCGAGGGACGCAAGGGAATGGCTATCGGCATCGTCACCGCCGGTGGTGCTCTCGGCCAGGGAGTGGCGCCGATCGTCATTCAATCGATGATTTCGACCAGCGGCTGGCGTGATGCCGTGCTCTATCTGGGTATGGGCTATCTCGTCGTGCTTACGCCGCTGCTGTTACTCCTGAGAACGCCACCGGTACTGGCAAGAGCGACGGAGTCGCTGAGCCAGTCAGACGACAATCTCTGGGGTCTGCCTCACCGGTTCACCATTCCCTGGCTGGCCTTTGCCGCCATTTTTTGCTGTATCTGCATGGCGGTTCCCATCGTCCATCTGGTACCTCTGGGTGTCGATCTGGGCCTGAAGCCCGCAACAGCGGCCGGTCTGCTTTCCACGTTAATGGTCAGCGCCGTATGCGGCCGCCTCTGTTTCGGCCTGCTCGCAGACCGTACGGGTGCCTTGTTTACTTATTTTGCCGCCTCCCTTATCCAGACGTCGACTGTGTTCTGGTTTACCCAGACGGAGTCATTGTTCGCCCTGTACGTAATTTCGGTGATTTTCGGATTCGGCTTTGCCGGCGTTATGACCAGCCTCCTGATCTGCGCCCGCGAGGCCGCGCCGTTGAGAATCACCGGGTTCGCCATTGCTGCCGTTTCGACCACCGGGTGGATCGGCATGGGTATCGGCAGCTATCAGGCCGGGTACTTTTTCGATGTGACGGGAGATTATACGCTCTCGTATGGCACAGCCGCCATAGCAGGCGTTATCAACCTCTCGATCGTGGCCAGCCTTGGATGGTTTCGGCTGAACCGAACCGGCGCTTTGCGGGTCGGGCATCACCTGGCCCAAGCATCCTGAGACCGACCAAGACGCCCTTCCGTGCGATCAGATGCTGTGTGTCTGCCATCAGAATTCGTCCCGAATGGCTCGCGCGACCGCTTCGGTGTGCTCGGCCACCTGAATGAAGACCTCCTGAATTCCCTTGGAAGTCTGCATGACCCCTTTGAAGCCTCCGCGGACCTCAGCCTGCAGTTTGAAATCCCCTACCGCCCGGTCGCGGCCAAGGGATTTACCACCATATGAACGGCCGATGACGACCGCCGTCACCCCCGGGATCGACATCAGTCGAGCGATCGTCCTCTTCCCTTCCTTGTCGGAAGATCGGTGCCTGCCGCGCTGGCCGTCGGTCACCGCAGGTGCGGCACTCGCCGTCCGGGTCGCCCGCTGACGTCGATGACGGGTCCGTCTGGCTCGACCCCGTGTTCGATGAGCACGTCCCAGTAGGGATCGCGGCTCTCGCGCAGAAGCTCCAGGAGTCGGGTGCGCCGCTGGGCGCATTGGTCGGGCCTTTCAGTGGCCAGATTGTGGAGCTCGAAAGGGTCAGCGGCCAGGTCGTAAAGCAGCTCGATGCGGTTTTCGACAAAGGCGTACTTCCAGCGCTCGTCGACCAGGCCCCGCCAGTCCGGCATCCCCAGATTCCAGCGCGGCGATCCGACCATTTCCAGCAGCACGTCGCGCGGCGGCTCGAAGGGTTGGCCACGAAGGCCAGGAGAAAAGTCGGTCCCCTGACTCCATCCCGGCACTTGAGCGCCTACCAGTCCCAGGGTCGTGGCCAGCAGATCCACCAGGCTGAAGAGCCCGGGAGCAAGCCCAGTTGCCGGTATCTGTCCGGGCCAGTGGAAGATCGCCGGAATGCGCACCGATTCCTCGTGCGGGTGCTCCTTGGTGTTGAAGACTCCGTGCGACCCCATGTAGTCGCCGTGGTCGGAGAAGTAGACGGTCAGCGTGTCCTCGAATCCGGGTTGGTTCCGCAGACACTCCCTGAGCCGGCCGATGTTCCAGTCCAGGTTCTCGATCATGGCGTAGTAGGTGGCCAGATGTTGCCGCATCTCGGGCGATTCGTCAAAGTTGTCCCGCACCGCCAGGGCGGTGGGGTCGAAGCGCTCCCACTCTGGCGGCACCGCCAGGGGGAAGTGAGGCGGTGTCACCGAGAGCACGAGGAAGAGGGGCTCGTCGCGTTCGTAGGTCTGGATGTAATCGATCGCCTTGTCCGTCAGCGCGTCGGTTTCGTACCCCTGCAGCGGCGTCGGGTCGACGTTGTCGTTTTCATAGATCGAGCTGTTGAAGTGACGGTTCAGATTCTCGAAGCCGTGCCAGTCCTGGAAGCCGGCGCGGTGGTTTTCCGGCGTTCGATTGCGCGAGCCCCCCTCGAAGACGCCGGTGGTATCGTCGGTAACCGAGGCGGGGACTTGGTTGCGGACGATACCGCAGTGCCATTTGCCGAAGTAGGCGGTGCGGTACCCCGCCTTTCGCAGTTCGGTGGCGATACTGGGCGCGGTGGGCTTGTAGACATCGAAGAAACCGGCCACCGGTCCGGCGTGGGCGTGACGGCCGCTGAAGATCGTGCCCCGGGAGGGTGTGCAGATGGGGCAATTTGCATAGGCGCGGGAAAAGCTCACTCCCTCCGCAGCCATTCGGTCCATCTCGGGCGTGCGCAGGTTCGGGTCGCCGGTGTGACCCATGGCCTGACCCCGGTGCTCATCCGAGAGCAGGTAGATGACGTTGGGTTGATTCACGTTGGTCCTCTCCGGGATTGGCCAAGCTGCGACGAGAACTGTCGGAGCTACAGCGGTGGGTCCTTCCCAGACCAGCGGTCTGGATGCGCGGCGGATGTTTATGTCAGCCGGCTATCGATGCGCACGGTGTTCGTCGCCGATGTGCGCACGTTGACCGAAGCGCCTTCCAGGGAGAGGCTAACATCGGGCAGTGCCGTGCCCCTGAAGGGGTAGAGTAGCGTGACGGCAAAGAAAGGTAAGGATTGCTCCACCTTCAGCGACAGGCAAGGCGCCGACTCCAGCAGTCCGTAGCGCGGCGAGTACCAGCCGCTGCGCGGATTCTCCTCCCCCTCTTCGATGCCAACATCGGTATAGGGTGCGGTCGATATCGGCCACAGCAGCAGATTGGCGTCTTCGTGCCCGGTGTGGACGCGGTTGCCGTCCAGGCGAAGGGCCCCGGGGGCGAACTGGAAGCGGGATTCGATCCGGTGCGTTCCTTCGCCGCAGACGCGATCAAACAAGACCCAGAAGTGCTCCTGCACGAAGACGATCTCGCGCTGATGCTCGACGGCGATGCTGTTGTCTTCGCCATAGCCCAGATCGTACGAGGCGGCAGCGCGTATCTCGCCATCGCCGACGTGCCACTGCATGGGCCCGGGGTTTCTGGCGATCCAGGAATCGGGCCGTCCACGGCTGTGCTGTCCCTCCCCGTCGATGAGGATGGTCGAGTGGGCCCGCGTGCTGCGCAAGTGCGGCATGCAGGAGACCTCGGAGGAGTCGTAGAGATGGCGACCTGGATCGACCAGGAAACTGCGGCCGTAGGCGAAGAGCCAGCAGCCCAGCTTGTCCTCGTGCTGGTGGCTGCGCCCGAAGGGGCCGCCGTCGAAGGCGAGATAGAGGTCGCCGCGGTCGGCGCGCTGTCGAAGCAAGGCAACGCCAGCGTAGGGGAAGAGCTCAGGTCCGAGGGCGGCCGTAGGCTTGGGGTCTGTCAGGCCCGCCCGCTCCAACAGCCCGTCGAGTTGCGGCACGGACGCCGGATCACTGTCGTTGAAAGCGAGCTGAGCGCTGCCATCGGGCATGATGGTTTGCCGGGAGTAATGCACCATGCGTCGCAGCGCTTCCAACGTGCGCGGCTCCAGGCTCAGGCCGAGAGTGCGCGCGCTGACGCTGGCGTTAACCAGGTTGTTGATCACGGTCCAGTGATAGTGAGGGGTGAGCTCATCCTGAACCCCGTCGGGCAGGACCTGGTCGTCGATCTGTGCCGCCAGCGTGTCGATACAGTGGCGGGCGAAGCGCGCGGTGTCGCGTAGCACCGGAAAGGCAGCCAGTGTCGCCAGCATGCCGCGGCAGCCGATGGTCGGCCAGTTGCCGGTGTGTCCGCCGGTGACGATCTCCAGATAGGCGAGCTGGTCGTGCAGCGATTTGAGCACGCGCATCAGCTCGAGCGGGCTGACCAGGTTTCGCGGTAGCAGCTGGCGCAGGCAGTGGCACCAGGCCTCACAGTGGATGGCCTGGTTGAGGTAGGAGCCGAAGACGTACGGCGTGCCCTTGAAGGTCTCGGCGAAGTCGCACTTGGCGATCCAGTCGAGGATCAGCTCAACGGCCTTGCGGCCGAAGCGCTCACCGTCTCTGGCAGCGGCGGCTCGCAGGAGCGTGTTGAGATAGGAGAAGCGGTTGAGGTCGTGGCCCCAATGGGCGGTGCCGGGGTTGTAATCCCAGTCGATATCGTCGGGAAGGGCGTGGAGCTCGTCGTAGAAGCGAAATCGATGACGCAGGACCTCTTCGGCATCCTGGAGGTGGGCGGGCGCCGCTGACAGGGGTTTATCGGGTGCGGCGCCTTGGTGGCTGCAGGCGGTGCACACAGCGTCGAGGATGGCGGCCGGCTCGCCGTCGGCTGCGGCCAGACCCGCAACCCGCTGCCAGTCGAGCAGACCGGCAGCGCGCGAGACAAAGACGTCGTCCGCTAGTCCGCGCTCGTCGAAGGAGCCGAGGACGGCATAGACGCCACAGCGGTCGAGGCGCTTTAGTTCTTCGAGATCGGCGCGGGTGTAACGCCGTCGGTCACCAGGGCTGTTCACCGGATCAGTTTTCGGTATTGAGGCGCGGCCGCCAGCTCATCGAGCAGTTAACAATTCGGGGCGGCATCGACGATCTCAATTTCCCATTTCCGCGACAAGCTGAAGGCATTTTTCAGAAAGACCGTCAGAAAGAGGGTGGTGCCGAGCATTTCAAGGAACTCCTCGACGGCTTTCGACATATGTTCGACGCGATCTTCGGTGGTGGAGAAGTAATCGGCGATGCCTTCATATGGATAGGTGTCCAGGCCTTCGACGAAGTCCAGCCCCACCGCGACCGAGTACAGGGACAGCGCGCCAAGAAGCATGTACTTGAGGGTTGTGCTCGAAAGCTCCCTCCACAAGAACCACAGGAGAAAGACACCCATGGTCAGGAAGAAAGGTCCGAAGACGAACTGCCAGGCATAGCTCGGGAAGGCCTCGTACATAGTGTTGAGGATTCCACCTCCAGAAGATTCCTCGTAGTGGGAAATCACCCGGTTGAAGGCGGTGCCGATGCGCTCGTGGAACTTGATGGCGTCGTCGATGCCCATATAAGTGAAGAAGGCTCCCAGGACCGCCCACCCGTACGACGTCCTCCTCCCGCCTGAGTCGACCGCCTGCTGGCGGACGGCTGCGGCGGTCGTCAACAGGGTAAGTCCCACCGTGATCAGCTGGAAACTGGAGAACCAGTTCGACAGGCTGTCTTCCCGCGTGATGTTCACCATCCTACGGATGGAGCCGATGGGGGACCACTCGTAGTGGTTGACAAAGACATCGAGGAAAACCAGCAACACCTCGAAAGACAGGCACGACCAGAATACGCGTCGGGCAAAGACATCTGCGTTCAGGTTGAAGCGGAGGGCTTGGTCTTGGGCCATGCTCGTGCCTCTTCGGGGTGCCGGAGTCGGGAGGTCGAGGGCGGAAACCGCGAGATATGGACTGGTCGGTGGGCGTGGCGACAAAGGTATTCGAGCGAAGCCGCATAGGCAAGACGCCGGATCTTTAGTCGGCACCCCATCTCGTCGGGTTCGCACCGTCAATCGGCCTCCCGCAGGGGAGGTCCCAATAGAGAGCATCATCGACATGATTTTGGGGTGTTTCGCCGCCAGTCGCTGGTCGGGCGAAGCTATCTCTATATTGTTGTCATGCTACAGCCTACGATGTCCGAAAATCCCCCTCGGGGCCGCATTCGAGCCCGTGCCGTTGTATGCATCTGTCTGGCGTCAGTTCTAGTGCTTAGCGGATGCCCTGAATCCACGAGACTCGAAAATCCTGAACCGACAACGCTGGAAATCACGGCGGACCGGGTTTCCACTCGTGACCAAACTGGCGTGGGTCCAGCGCCTCCCTTCTCTGAAGTCTCGCAGCAGGCGGGACGGCTTGTAGAAGGTGAGCGCCAGGTGTTGGAAGCGCTGGAGATACTCGCTCGGACGGAAGACCAAGAACGAGGTCGCACCTACCATGATCCGCACTGGCCGCAGTGGCGGGGACCCCTCGGTACCGGGGTCTCGCCGACGGCGACGCCACCCGTCCATTGGGACGAGGACCTCAACGTCCGCTGGAAGGTGGAAGTCCCTGGTCGCGGCGCCTCCTCTCCCGTGGTTTGGGCGACCGAGTGCTGGTGACCACGGCGATTCCGCTCTACAACTTGGCCGCGATCGGCAAAATCGACACCAGCGAAGGACAGCCTATCGTCACCGCTACGGGGCGGATGGCCTTTCGTCTACTCGCCCTGGACACGACCACGGGGCGAATCGTCTGGTCGCGCACAGTGACTGAAGCGATCCCGCATGAGTCCGCACATACAGACGGAAGCTGGGCGTCGAACTCGCCGATCACGGACGGCGAGCGCATTTATGTCTATTTCGGGTCCCGGGGACTCCACTGTTTTGACCTGGATGGTAACCCGATCTGGCGGAGGAGCCTGGGTGACAAGCACACGCTTCTTGGCTTCGGCGAAGGCAGCTCACCGTTGTTGGTGGACGGTCAGCTGTTTGTCATCTGGGACCACGAGGATGACTCCTTTCTAGTCGCCCTGGACGCGGCCACGGGTGAGGAACTCTGGCGCGCCGCGCGTGACGAAGCGACGTCGTGGACGACGCCGATCTTTGCCGACGGCATGATTGTGACGACCGCCGCGGGCGGTGTGCGGGCCTACGACCCGACGACGGGCGCGTTGAACTGGAGCAGCGCGGAGACGCCGCTCAACAGCATTGTTTCCCCCATCGCCCATGCTGGCCTCCTGTTCGCGGTCAGCAGCTTCGAGGCGGGGACACTCCTCGCCCTGCGGACCTCCGATGCCGAACTCGCCTGGTCCCGTTCGATAAGCACGCCCTATGTATCGACGCCGCTGTCGATGGACGGCATGCTCTACGTGGTGAAGGATGATCAGGGGGTTGTCTACGGCATCGACGCGACCACCGGCGAGCTGCACTATGGCCCGCAGCGGCTGTCCGGTGTGCGCGGTCTTTACGCATCCCCGGTGGGTGCTGACGGCCGAGTCTACTTTGCGGGGCGACGGGGTGCCACCGCCGTCATCAACGCTGGACCCGACTTTGAACTGCTTGCCGTCAACCACCTCGACGACGGTTTCACCGCCTCTCCCGCCATTGTGGGCAACGCCATCTACCTGCGCGGTGATCGGTTCCTCTATTGCCTCGCCGAGACGCCGTGAGCTTGCGGTGAATGAGGAAGAGACGGGTTCTGAGCCAGCTTCATTTCCCCCGGATGCGCCGCCATTCATCGTATTCCCGCTGACCCTCCTCATTGAGCGGATAGTATTTCTCGATGTCGCCGGTCTGGGCCAGCCTCTCACGCTCGAAGTCCTCCCGACCCTCCCGGGCGCGGCAGTATTCGATTACCTCAGGCGCCACCTTGGGGGGGACGACGACGGCACCGTCGTCGTCGGCGACGATGATGTCGCCGGGCATGATCAGGATGCCACCACAGGTGATGGGTACATTGTAGTCCCACGGGTACATCTCGAAGTGGCCGGCATTGTGCGGCGTGGCGCCGCGCAGGAAGAGCGGTAGCCCGAGATCGCGGGCCTCGGGCAGGTCGCGGATACATCCGTCCACGATCAGTCCGCGCGTGCCCTTGGCGTGGATGGAGGTCATGAGCATGGCGCCCAGGCAGCCGGTCTGCATGTTGCCGCGCGCATCCACTACCAGGACGTCGCCATCCTGAGTGGCGATGACCGCCGACCAGAGGGCGGACCTTTTCTCCTGCTCCTCCTCGGCGTGCCCGGCGATGATGTCCTCCCGTTTGGCCATGAAGCTCAGGGTAACTGCGGTGCCCACGGCCTTGAGCCCGGGAGTGAAGGCCACCGGGCCAGTAAGCGAGTGGCGGAGAATGCCGCATACCTCGCGCAGGGCGGAGCTGATGGTGGCGGTGCCGAAATCCCGAAACGGCTGGACGAGGTCTTCGGGCGGACGTTCGATTGATTTCATGTCGCGCTACTCCTGGTCCGTTTCGTGTCGCTGGTCTCCCAGCTTTTCCTGTAGCGCGTGCAGTTCCCGCGTCAGGTCGCTGACAATCTCGCTGTAAGCAGGATCGCCGTAGACACTGTTGAGCTCGCAGGGGTCTTCCTGCAGATCGAAGAGCTCCCACTCGGGGTCGCGGCGCTCGTCGACGGTGTTGGGTTGGCCGCAGGCGTCGCCGTAATAATAGATGAGCTTGTAGCGATGGGTGCGCACGCCGTAGTGGGCGGCCACGTTGTGGTGTGACAGATGCATCCAGTAGCGGTAGTAGATGCTCTGCTGCCAGTCCGACGGCGTGTCTCCGCCCAGGAGAGGGCGGCAGCTGCGCCCCTGCATATGATCGGGGATGTCGATGCCGGCGCAGTCGAGCCAGGTGGGGGCGAAATCGACGTTGAGCATCATTTCCGCACACACCGATCCGGCTTCGATCTCCCTGGGGTAGCGGATGATGAACGGCATGCGCAGCGACTCTTCGTACATGAAGCGCTTGTCGTACCAGCCGTGGTCGCCGAGAAAGAAGCCCTGGTCGGAGGTGTAGATGACGATCGTGTTCTCGACTACACCATCCTCCTCCTCGAGATAGTCGAGGACGCGACCGACGTTGTCGTCGATGCTGGCCACACAGCGCAGGTAGTCCTTGATGTAGCGCTGGTATTTCCAGCTTTTCTCCTGGGCGGCGGACAATCCCTCGGGCACCGGCTGTTTGAGGTCGAGCTCGGTGAGGTCGTCGGCGATCCGCATGCGGGCCTCGCGGGCGGCGTTGGCACGATGGCTGTAGTCGTCGTCGAAGGTCGGTGGCTCGGGGATGTCGACATCCTCGTACAGCTGCGCGTGCTTGTCGTCCGGCTCCCAGTGCCGGTGCGGCGCCTTGTGGTGGTACATCAGGAAGAACGGCCGCTCTGGGTCACGACCCTTCAGCCAGTCCAGACTCAGGTCAGTGATGAGGTCAGTGGTATACCCCGAATACTGGACCTTCTCGCCGTTGCAGACCATCTCCGGATCGAAGTAGGGGCCCTGGCCCTGCAGAATGTTCCAGTAGTCGAAGCCGGTGGGCCAGTGGTCGCTCCCCTGGCCCAAGTGCCACTTGCCGACAATCGCCGTCTGGTAGCCATCGCGCTGAAGGATCTTGGCCACGTTTTCGAGGCGATTGTCGAGGTGGGCGCCGATGGTGGTGACGCCATTGACGTGGTTGTAGGTACCGGTCAGGATACCGGCTCGACTCGGCTCGCACAGGGAGTTGGTGCAGAAACAGTTGTCAAACCGCATCCCCTCTCGGGCGATCCGGTCGAGATTGGGGGTCTGGTTGATGCGGCTGCCGTAGCAGCTCATGGCGTGAGCCGCATGGTCGTCGGACATGATGAAGAGGATGTTCGGTCTGCTCATGGCAACATATCCTTACAGCGGCGTTGGATAGGGCCGCTCCCAGCCCGCTTCGCCAAAGTCCAGATCGCCCGACAGGTCGGAACCATACACGATTTTGTCGTGGTGGGAGGCGGTGACGGAGCGCATTATCTCTCGAGTGAGAGCGGTTTCCAGTCGATGGTGGATCTCGCCGTGCCCGCCGTCCTTCAGCAGGTTGACCTGTTCGGACGGGTCGGTCTCGAGATCGAACAGCAGGTGCTCCCCGGTGCTGTATTTGCACAGCTTCCAGCGGCCGTCGTAAGCCATCCAGCCGCCGGACATCATGCCGAACAGGTATTCCCTGGGCTCCCGCCCTTCGATACCGATGCCGGGCAGGGGCAGGAAATCCATGTAGTCGGGGATGAGACAGCCGCTGCAGTGCAGCATGGTAGGCGTAATGTCACCCAGGGCAACGGGTTCCTCCTCAATCCGACCGGCAGGGCCGCCGGGCAGACGGACGATGAGCGGCACGTGAATACTGCCTTCATAGAAGGACCCCTTGCCGATGAGGTTGTGGTCGCCCAGATAGTCGCCGTGATCGGAGGCGAAAATGATGACCGTGTCTTCCAGACGCCCCGTATCCCCCAGCGCCTGCAGGATGCTGCCAACCTGGTCGTCGATCTGCATGACCAGAGCCGAGTAATGGGCGCGGATCTTGCTTTTGTGGGCCTCGGTGAACTCGGTGTAGTCGACACCGTTCCAGGGAAGCTTGTTGCCGTCGATGTTGCTCTGACGCAGCCGCGGCGTGTCGCCGGCGTCGCCGATGGCAGGGGGCATTCGGGCCTCATCGACGCGCTCCAGGTACTCTGGTGAGGGATCGTAAGGGCAGTGGGGGCCGGGGAATCCCACCATGGCAGCAAACGGTCCGGCGCCGTCGTACTCCCGAATGAATCTGGACGCCTCCTGTCCTACGAAGTAATCCCAGGAGCACTCCAAGGGATTGATGCTGACGATTGCTCCCCGATTGTCATGGTACCCCGGATGTTCGTCGCCGTGCATCTTGCGGCGACCCCGATCGGCGAGGAAATGGGCGTAGTCGTCGTTGATTTTCAGCCAGCGCTTGTCCTCGCAGACGACGCGATGCTGGAACCCCATCGGTGCGTCCCACGGGTAGAAATGCATCTTGCCGATCGCGGCGGTGTGGTAGCCGGACTCTCCCAGCAACTCGGGCCAGGTGCGCAGGCCACAGTCCCGGTAGTCTGGGCGCAGGAACTGGCCATTGCTCAAGACACCGGTGCGGATGGAATTGAGACCGGTGAGCAGATTGTGCCGAGCCGTCACGCACACGGGAGAGGTGCTGTAGGCACGGGAGTAACGCACGCCGTCGGTGGCGAGACGGTCGATGTGCGGTGTGGAGATGAACCCGGCGCCGTAGCAGCCGAGGAAATCGGCCCGCAGCTGATCGGGCATAATGAAGAGGATGTTGGGCTTGGTCATTCCGACACTCCGTATCTCATTGTAAATACAGCTGGTTGCAGGCTTGTCGAGCAATGGGCAAGTGGCGAGAATCTAAGTTCTATCTAAGCTGCGGTCGCGTACCCAACAGTTCGAGCATCATCACTGCCAGTCGCTCTCACCGCGCCGTAGAGCAACAACCGGTCCCGGTGGCCTAGCACCGCGCTTGTCGTCTGTTTTTCACTCACCTTGTGCTCTCTTTCTGTTGCCCTAAGGCGAATCAGTATCCGACGGATTCGAGATACCTGCGGTTGGCATAACACGATGCGACGGCCTCGGTATCGGCATAGGTGGACAATTCACCCATTACCCAGCCTGTATAACCGATCTCGTTGAGGGTTTCGCGAATCGCGCCGAAGTCCAGCCCCACCGTTCCCTGCCCCATCTCGCAGAACTTGCCTCGCGCCCAGTCCTTCATATGCACATAGGCCAGACGGTCGCGGTATTTGCGCAATTGGGCCACTGCGTCTTCGCCCATCAGCGCCGCTACCGACACATCCACGCAGACCTGTAGACGGTCGGCATAGGAGAGCAGTTTATCCTGCTCCTCTTCGCTTTCGACCGTGCAGCGCGGGTGGGCATGGTAGGCCACCTTCAAGCCATAGGGTTCGGCATGGTCGATGAAGGTCTCTGCCTGCTCGGCCAGCCGCTTGAACTCGTCGTCGGTGGGCAGGCGCTGGTGCACCCGCGGCGCCCCGAGCAGGCAGAAAACCTCACAACCCATTTCTCCCGCGAACTCGATACGGCGGCGCTGCTTTTCGATATGCACCGGGTCGTTTTCTAGGTTGACCCCGCCGAATATGCAGGCCAGGGGCAATTCGTAGCGCTCGAATACGGACCGCAAATGGCGCGGCGTGCCCAGCCATTCGAGGGACGTGCCGGTAAACTCGGCGCCCTCCCAGCCCGCATCGGCAATGGCCCCCAGGGCCTGGTCCAGATCGGGCGTTCCACCCCAGGTGATGAGCGAATACCCCAGACGAAATGAACGCGCTGTACTCATAGTTACTATCCTCTCCCAGAGAATCTTGCAGGTTGTAACTCAGTTCAGTCGGCCGCGTCGGCTGGCGCCCGACACCGTCTGACTTTGAGAAGGACTGACGCCAATGACTCGATCCATCTCCTGCGGTAGATGGTGTTGGGGCGCCTCGGAGCAGCGACAGCGTGCCGTCCAAACCTTCACCAGAGCTGCTTCGTCGCTAGCCGCGCCCCTTCGGCCAGGGCCTGGAATTTGGCCCACACCACGGTCGGATGGACCTCTGGTGTATAGGTGGCCTGAGTGGAAAAGCCGCAATCGGTCCCGGCGATCACGTTCTCCCGGCCCACGATATTGGCAAATCGGATGATGCGCTCGCAGATCAGCTCGGGGTGTTCAACGATATTGTTGGCATGGGCGACCATCCCCGGGATGATCAGCTTGCCCTCCGGCAACTCGACATCTTCCCAGACGTGGTACTCGTGTTCGTGCCGCGGGTTGGCCGCCTCGAACGAATAGGCGCCCGCATTCACTTTCAGCATGATCCCCACGATATCTTTGAGCGCGGCGTCGTGGATGCGCGGCCCTTCGTTGATCCCGTAGCAGGTATGCAGGCGCACCTGCTCCGATGGAATGTCCCGCAGGCTGTGGTTGAGCACCTCGACAGCTAACTCGATCTTCTTCAGCCGCTCGGCGACACTCAGTGAACCATCGCCGTGGACCACCGTCATCCAGGGATCGTCGATCTGCACGACAAAGCCGGCATCGACGATCGCCTTGTACTCCGTGCGCATAGCCTCGCCGACCGCCTGCATGTATTCC
>Ga0208879_1003100_pt1 | contig 13950 bp, 8 predicted proteins | sample Knorr_S15_td_Bot_FD_185605 | JGI IMG/M metagenome (GOLD analysis project Ga0208879, IMG submission 185605) | Marine microbial communities from Southern Atlantic Ocean transect - Knorr_S15_td_Bottom_ad_5009_LV_A (SPAdes) (version 2) | ecosystem: Environmental > Aquatic > Marine > Oceanic | place...
CAATTGACCATCGAGGCTAGACCAAAATTCAACTTCCAATATATCGCCTTCCGGGTCAATTGTACTCGTACCGTTTAGTGTCACCATATCTTCGCTAGCATTACCACTTCTTTCAATGGTGAATATAGGCTCAGGCACCTCATTATATATCTCTACTGGTATGATATATGTTGAAGGTGAATTGACACTATCATCGGCATAAATTGTGATATCAAAGGTTGAAGGAATAGTCTCTTCCATTGTGAAATTAAGCCATATTTCTGAAGGACAATCAACAACGGTTACAGGGTCTGTCGCCAATTGATATGAACGGTCAATCCAACAATGCAATACATCACCTTCGGGGTCGTAAACACCAGAAAGATTGAATCTGACATTCTCAGTTCGAGGGACTATTAGTTCAGACCATGGAGAGAGTTGTGGAGTGACATCAAAGATGATGACCGGTGCTTGATTAGATAATTCAATTACTCTTTGTTCACTTACACAAGACACAGATGGTCCACCGGGTCCAGCATCGTCACAGATTTCAAGCGTGATAGTATGGATGCCATCTGAGAGACTGCAGGACCATGAATCATTTGAATTTACAGGAAAGGCATCGATTTGGGTTAGGTCACCAAAGCCCGGGTTGGGACAGGATGCCAGTATATCGCCATCTAGGTCACTTGTCCATGAGAAAGCAAGTTCATCATCATCGAGGTCCCATGAACTTGAAGCATTAAACAAAACCTCGCCTTGTGAAGGATAAACAGAACTATCCACTGGGGTAGACCAAATTAAGAATGGCGCTTGATTATCCAATGGAAGTATGCATGGAGCTACTTTGTCACTATCTAAGGTGAAGCTTGTACTATTGCTTATACTATCATAAGCGCAATCAACTGAAACTACTGTTGAGGCACTAACGCCACTATTTGACCAACGACGGCTAATGAAATCAGGTAAAAAGATAGTCCCTAAATCATTTGTATATTCATCGATAGATGGCTCAAATTGGTCAAATGTTAGATTTACATATGCATTTGGAATGCCATTGGAATTATTGTTTAATACCCAAATGGTTATGTCCCATGCTTCATCAATAGTTGCTCCAGTAGCCATTACCGCTTGTGCTATTGCAACATTATTTGGCTGATGTAAGTGCATATCTGAAGAAGCATCCAGTGTTAGGATTGTTGAACCTGAGGAATCTGTCAATCCCGACCAATTCACTTGGGAATTGGTCATTGTTATCAAGCCTGTACAATCGTTTGTTATGACATTGCCAATTCCGGAAAGACTTGGATGGTCACTCAAATCCAAACAACCAGAACCTGAGAAATAACTGCGACTAATACTTGAAGGACGATTGCCATTATGGTCAGAGTTCCAATAAATTCCAGTGTGATTTCCACTCATAGATAGCATGTCTATTTCTCCAGCCGCTTGCTCAATATACAGAGAAGGGCCGCTTTGAGGACCAATTCTTTCTGTATCAATTTGAATATTTAGAAGGTGGAATTGACCTCCTTGCTGTCCTATTGTTAGTCCTCCATTATCGATGAATACTGGAGTGTATGAGTCATTATTGTCAAAGACATTGATATTTTCTAGCCATAGGTCTACTGAATCCTCTACATGGATTCCCGAGCCTTGATTGTTAGAGGAGTCACAATTCCTACAGCGTACATCGCCTGAAACTGATTCAATATCATTGGCTTTGGTGAAAACTAAACCGGCAGTTTGTTGAGGGTTACTTGTACTTCCAGCAATTCCATTGTATTGACTAGTTACATTCTGCAGAGTGACGTAGCGAGAATCATGTACATGTACACCTGCATATGAATTGTTTTCAGTGATAATTCCTTCAACTACCACTGTTGCAGAATCTATGTACAAACCTTGCTTTGAATTGTTGTGCAAATACCAGTCACTTCCTTGCATGGCACCACCTGAATTGGAATATATTGCAGAACCCGATGAACCGGATATTTCCAGCCCATCAAAGGTGGGTGCGAAATACGACGAACGAATTGCTAGGCCAGAATCATGGGGGCCTTGCCCCGTATCGCCTGAATCGCGAATAATCAAATCTCGGAATGTTGTTGAAGAATCAACGAAATATAAACGAACGCCGACTGTAGTTGATTTATCTACCAATGTATTCTCAAACCAAGCACCTGTGGCATTTACCTCTATTGCAGCATAAGCAATATTAGCGGTTTTTGCACCTGGACCTCCGGTTCCTGTGACTGTTAAATCAGTAAAATCAGCAGTCTCATAATTTGTGAAATTAGTATGGTTTTGCTTATCGACATAAACTCCCCTATACATTGAATTTGAAATATCTGCTCTCTTCACTACTGCCCTAGTATTGCCCGAATCGTCTACATGCCTGATGACAATTCCATTATCTGATTTATCGATTGTAACATCGGTCAACAATGGTACACTATCTTCAACCCATATTCCAGCAACCATTACCCAACTTGAACCTGAAATATTATCCATAGTGAGATTTCTAAAGATACCACCAGAAGACCCCCAAACATTGATGCCACGTGTCAAAATATCACTAAAATGGGCCCCGTTTATTATCGGTGTTGAACCGGCACCTACGGAAACTCCTAATCCAAATCTCCAATCGCTTTGCCATGGTATATTTCTACCTGCTTGATCAACAAATAAATCATATATTTGCGGAGCAGCATTGTTGAACATATCAATAGCGACTCGGTCTGGATTAACGATTGTTAAATTATGAATTACTGGGTTGCCACCAAACATAGTGATTCCGTATATCGCGTCTTCAATAGTCACATTGTCCATAACAGAACCTCTGCCAGTTGAACTGCTATTGAATTGAATACCCTCATGGTCTCCAGCACCATTGGCAGACAAAGTAACAGGGCAAGCACTCGTACCTTCTATCGTTAGGCGTCCATCTACGTAAATACGGATATTTTCATCCATTTTTACTATAGTGCATGCGCTGATAATCAATTCGTCTTGTATTGAAATTGTATAAGATGAAGTCAATGTTTGAGTTCCCGACCAAGTGGTCTGCGCTCTTGCAGAAACAAGTTTTGAAGAATCGTTAGCTAAATCAGAATCAGCATAATCATTCGTTGCGAAAACTGATGAAAATGGAGCCAAGAGTAGTAGTAGCAGTACTGAAACTACAATCGCTTGAGGTCGCACACAGTGGTACATAGTAAGTCTCAACTGAAGTTGATACATCAATGGTTCGCATGGATGTTAGCCCAAAATGTCACTTAATATTACTATTTGGCCAAGAGCAATCAATAAGGACAAGTTGCTAGTGGAAGGTTTGTGCCCGAAGCATTTGTGCTGTTCAAGACCGAGCCTGCGTGCGAGAGAGAAGTATATCTCGCACTTGTAAACCATGACAATGTTGCAGAAGTTCATGCCTTATATGGTGAGTATGACATGTTAGTTCGTGTGAGTGCAGATTCTGCAAAAACTCTTACTTCGATGTTGATTGGCGAGTTCCGTCAAATCAAAGGCGTTCGTGAGACTCAAACATTGATTGCAGTGGAGAACTGAGGTGATATTATGGCTATTGGATTTGTATTGATTACTACACTACCTGGAAGAGAGCAGCATGTTCGAGATAAACTTGATGAAATTGAATTAGTTACTTCCCGTTGGATGCTATTCGGTGAATATGACCTTATCGCTCGTGTTCAATCAGATGATGAATTCTCACTGACAAAATGTATCGTTGAAGAGATTCGCCCAATAGATGGTATTGCGGATACAAAAACTCTACTCGGTGCAGAAATATAATCACAGTAATTTGTGTAATCGCGCTGTTAATTGCTTTGCTGCATTATGGCAACCTGTTGCCTTATTCAACGAAATCGCTTCTCGCAAAGCAACTATTGCCATCGATGGATTGATAATAGATTTCATCGTCCACCAACGTGCATTCAAACGTTTTTGAGCAGCAATTATTTGACCCTTCTCGGGAGGTGTTATTTCATTGAATATATTTTGAGCGTGGGTGCTGTCAATATCCATTAGAAATTCCACAATACTCATTCTCAATGCATCTGAATGTAAGTTTGATGGTTGTTTTTTGATAGCGTCATTGGCCATTTCAATTACCTTCTCAAGGTCGCTCAAATTGCTTTTTACATCGAGTAATTGTGATTTTATTTCCAATGCCAATAACATCCCATTATCAACGCCACCTATTTGTGAAAGTGTTTTTCTAATTTCAGCAGCCGTTTTCAAATCACCTTCCAATAATGCGACTGAATGTTTGATTATTGACATTGAGATCAATACCGCGGTACGCTTTTCCGGTTGTTTCGGCATGGTGATATTTTTCAATAACTGGTTAATTTGTTTAGTAATGTTTGGATTATGTTCTGTTCCAATTCTATCATCTAAACAACGACTTGCAGCAGCCAGAGCAAGTCTTGTTTTTTCTTCTGGCTCGGCTAATTCCAAACCTTCCTTTATCAATTCCTCTGCATCGGAAATTCTGCCCTGTTGTAATGAAATCGCTAGAGCAATTTCTGCACCTCTTGAATCATCCATCAAGTATTGAATATGTGTCTCTGCATGTTCCGCTTCGCCTCTTTGAATCGCTACATGGGCGGCCATATAATGCAAGTCAACATCTTCTTGATGGATGTTCAAAGCTTCTTGCAATACTACTGAAATCGCTGCACTTTGAGTTGTCAACAATGCCTCGATTTCTCTTTCAAAATGATATGTTAAATTTTCATCTTCTGCTGCGACCCTATGGTACAATAATGCTACTTTTTCTTCATCGTTACTAGCACCTAGTTGCCAATGCAAAATCGCCTTCTTATGCAATTCCCTCAGCGCCTCATCATCGAGTAATGAGCGCCTCACATTTCTTACTAAATGTTGCACTTCCATTTTCTCATTATTTTTTGTCCAACGCAATAAAGCGTACTCATCAAATAATCCAATACTCTCACTATTTGGCGCGCTTTCTGCTATTATTGGCATTGGTAAAATTACCAATTGGTCTAAATCATCACGTAGATTATCATCTAAATGAGCCAAAACAACTTCTTCGACATATTGTTGAACATCTGCACCCTGTTCTGGTAATCCGGCTTCTTCATCATACAATAATAGGGCAAGAGGATGGCCGCCTAATCTCTTGGCAATTTCCTCTTTTTGTTGCTGCTCAACATCATCCCCAAGCAACTTCGTCGCAGCGCTAATTGAAAGAGGTGGTATTTTTATTTTTGATAATTGATGGCCGAACGGCATCGGCTCCCTACCTGCCAAGAGAATCTTTACATCCGAATTAGCTAGAGCATGTGATACCTTTTCAATCGCATCAATATGTCTTGGATGAATCATATGAATATCATCGATGAACAATACTCGCTTTTTCATACTCAAAAGAGCAATTACTGCTTCAATATCACTTACTTCAGCCCCATTTACTGAAATTTCCCATTGCGATAACAAATTACCGACATCGGTAAATTCGCCCGAATTGGCCCAATGTATGTCGTAGCCTTTTTGCGCCATTTCATCTAGTGCTTTTCTGGCCAATGATGTTTTTCCAATGCCAGGCAATCCACTGATCACAAGAGAACCTGAATTAGATAATTCTTCAGTGATTATTGTCACCAATTCATCCCTGCCATACAATGGGTTTAATGGCGAGGCCGCACCCATAATTTGACCTGCTTTTAAGCGTTTTTCCGCCTTCTTTAATGGTGACTCAGTCAGTCCTTCTTCAATCAATTGTTGAAGCAACTCTCGACCAGGTATAGTGATGTGGAATACTGAACGACGGCGAGAACCTCCGCCAATTACATGGGCTGTTCTCATCGTTACCAATTTATCTTGTTGAAGACTTTTCAACGGAATATTAAGCGATGACCGAACCACGCCCAAAGCCTCTGCCATTCCGGGTAGAGAAAGTTCCCTTGTAATGTCCCATGCAGATTCTAAGGCAGGAGGAAATTGTCCTAGCCATCTTAGAAGTTTGACCTCGGCAGTTGACCTCATTACTCTCCCTCCAACTTGGGATAGATGCAGTTCGTTGAATAATCATCCCCCTTCCCGTCCAAACAGAAAATCGGAATAATTTGACGATTCGCTTTTGAGTGAGCACCTGTAACCCACTAATATGGGGGTTGAATTAGCATCCGTGAAACTCCCAAAAAAACCAGGTGTATACCTGTTCAAAAGTTCGGAGGGAAGAGTCCTATACGTTGGAAAAGCAACAAAATTGAGTGAACGAATCCGCAGTTATTTTGCAACCAATCCAGACCGTGCCATGATACCAAAATTGATTGGCGCTGCTGATGACATTGAATGTATTGTAACAAATACTCCACAGGAGGCTTTAGTTCTTGAAAGACAATTGATAAGACAACATAAGCCACGATATAATTCAATGTTGAAGGATGATAAATCCTATCCATTTTTAGTACTGACCGACCATAAAATTCCACGAATAATGTATACTAGAAATCCACCGGAAAAGGGACAACGGTGGGGTCCATTACCAAATGCTGGTGCTGCAAAACAAGTAATGCAATTGTTGCGAAAACAATTTGGAATTCGAGATTGTAAAGAATTACTTCCGCAGGGCTGCCTCTCAATGCATATTGGCCTGTGTTCTGGGCCCTGTATTGATGCATCTGGTTATTCCGATTCTGTGAGTGCTGCTCGCCGAGTTCTCGATGGTGATGCTATTTCATTACTGCAAGAGTTAGCAACCGAGATGGATAAAAAAAGTGAAGAAATGGACTTTGAAGGTGCTGCTGTAAAGCGTGATTTAATTCGTGCTGTCCATGCTACGACCAAGCAACATGTTGTTTCTAGTAAAGTCTACAGAGATTGTGATGCCATTGGAATCTCAAGTGAAGGTGATTTGGCGGCAGTAGTAGTATTACATGCGGATGAAGGGGTGGTCAAAGGACAAGAGGTATGGCCGCTTATTTTCCGTGGTGACATTGGCAAATCTGTTGATTTATTCATATCAGAACATTACCAAAACCGTAGGCCTCCTCGCTTGCTGCTAACCCCAACTCCTCTTCTTGATGGTACACAACAATGGCTGGATGAGCGAAGGGGTTCCAAGGTGGATGTCCGAATTCCAAACAGAGGTGATTTAGTCACATTGGCAAACCTTGCTCGGCAAAACTCAGAAATTCAATTAACTCGCCTTGCAGCGAAAACAAGTGGTTCTCTTGAACAACGTGCAGCAGATGATGGAGCAAAAATACTTGGCTTGGAGAGACTTGATCATATTGTTTGCTTTGATATGGCTCAATTATTAGGTGATGAAAGAGTTGGAGTAAGTGTAGTTCTAAGATATGGTAGACCTGCAAAGAAAGAATATCGAAAATACATTGTTAAAAGTGATGCTATTGATGATTTGAGGATGATGCAAGAGGTTGTAAAGCGGTGGTTAAAACGGCAAGATGAATGGCCGGATTTATTATTGCTTGATGGTGGGAAAACTCATCTCTCAACTATTACAAAAATGCTTGAAGAAAATAAGGTATTAGGATTATTTCCAGTTGCTGCGTTGGCAAAAAAGGTGGAAACTATTCACCGATTAGAACATCAACCTCTCGTCCTTGATAGAATGGGAAGAGTGATGGTTCACGCTCGTGATGAGGCTCATAGATTTGTCAACACATATCATCGCAAGCGAAGAGGTAGAGCGCACTTGAATGACCCATTATCACAAGTGAATGGTTTAGGTGCCAAAAAAATGCAAGCACTATTACGACATTTTGGCGGAAGACAGGAATTAATTCATGCATCCGTTGAACAATTGCAAACAGTTCCAGGTATTGGCAATTCATTGGCGAAGAGAATCCATCGAGTTTTACAACTCAGCTAAATTTTCCTTCATCATCAACATAGGATAAAGGCCCAGCATCTACCTCAATAGTAGAGTCATAGGTTTGGAAAATTTCCTGCTCCCCATGAATCGCTGGACTATGGAATCCGGCCAAATCAGCAAATTCATCATCACCAATTTGCCCCTTCATTTCTGCTGAATCACGCGCTTTCTTTGCCTTCTTTGCACCCTTCTTTCGCTTGCGGCGCTTTCTTATCTTACGGCCAACTAAAAAGAGAACCAATAACAAAACCATTGGATATACCCAAAATTGCATAAAAATATACAACCATGAAATATTGAATCTAAACGAGATTGTGTCCTCAAATTCTCCCGGAGGAATAGTATAGACGATTTTTTGCCGTCCGTCTACTTCAGAGATTACTAAATTACCAGCGCTTGAGGTCACATCAACAAAAGTCAATCCTTTAGGAAGAATGACTGTTATCGGACCAGTAATTGCAAATTGGAATTCTTCATTGAGTGTGGAATTGACTAGACCCGTATTTACTTCCTGTGCATTTGCTGATGTATCCGGTAGAGTAATTCCATTTGCGGTAAAGATTCCGTTGACTAGGCCTTTTGTCAGTGAACTTGCTGCAGTTGCTAGTGGCATCATTATCAGATTATTCATTCTGGATGTTATCAAATCTAATTTTACATTCTCAGTGTTTCCATCAATGAGTTCACTGAATGGTGTTTGCAAATCTAACATAAACTTCACTCTTGGGATTTCAACAGTGAATGTAAGACCAGTAACATCACTCATTTCTCCATCATATCCACCTAGTCCTGAAATTGAAGTTTTTATTGAAAATGCAGACATATCTACTTTCCCAAATACCGAATTCGCCCCTTCATCGGTCAGACTCTTTTCAATATTCTGGCGAATAAATAGTGTAATCAATTCTCCATAGGAAGAAACGAACTCTTCTATTCCCAAAGGAGTGAATACTAAATCTAGGGATTCAGCACAGACATCTAATTGGGTGGTGTTTGAATCACAAATCCTAATGTCACGAATTGTATAAGGTTCATCCATTAGTTCTGTGATGCTTAGTCCAAGACGAATTAAATCACTTGGTAATGCTTCTAATGTTACTTTGGTTGAACCAGAAACATCGTCAATTCGTGATTGAGGAATTCCAATACGATGAACAGACATTTCAGCCTCAAGTGCAAACTCAAATGATATCGCTTGCTTCCATTCATGTATGTTAAATTGAGTTGCATCTATCAACAAAGAAGTCCCAATACAAGTTGCCTGCTGACTAGTACAAATTACATCACCGTCTGCATTGGTAACGTCATGTCTCCAATCAAATGGGTCTGTTCCGGTAAATGATACATTAGTGTCGTCATTTCCAGAGATGGTATCAGTCAAAATAATTCTGTCTGCACCATCCATAGTTTGAATCCAAGTTGGCAAAATAATCTCCAACGTCAATTCACTTGGAGGCAAATCTTCTGGAACAACTGCGGACAAGAAATCCGCTGATAAGGAGGTCTCAATACCGAAACCAGTATTCATCAGCGCACGCAAATGACTTTCCGTCACCACATCGAGTACACTTTGACTGTCAGGATCGCTAACATAGGCATCGATAATATCCAACAATTTCATTGAAAATGGTTGCGAGGTAGTTCGCAGATATACTGGATGGTCACCATTCATCGCGTTTCCACCTTGAATACAATAATACAGCGTTTGACCTGCACCTGCTGTTTCAGAACATCCGCTAGTATGAGAATAGTTTAGACCTCCAGTTGGCTCTCCCAAACCATCTGAAACCGAATCTGAAACCCAATACATCTGATTCATTTGAATCGGTTCCATTCCCTCAATGGCGCTTGAGATTCCATCTGCAATGCTACCGATTGGAAATTGGTCGGCGACTCCACTCAAGTCCACCAATCCATTATGATATGCTAGTCTAATACCATCAGAAGTGATGACTGGCACTTCAGCGTGGTCGCCAGTAGCAACCATAGAAAGCCCCCAATCTTCAAGTGTTTGATTATCCAAATAGTGCAATGCGACAACAAAGTCAAGTGTCGCACTTGATTCATCACTGACATCTAATATCAATTTAATATCGAGGGCTTTTTGGTTTGGACCGATGTCAACTGTAGGAGTTTGTACACTATTTCTATGCGCCAATGTCATTGAAATTGGTTGTTGAAGAGAAGAGCCACCTATTGGCGCTGCACGATTATCCATTGACCATTGACCAGCCCAAAATGCTGGTGGGCCAGCATAAGCAACTTTAGTTCCATTAGAATCTACATCGTCTATAGTTGCGTAAGCAGGTGGATTTATTGCAAATGTTGCTTTATGGCCAGGTTGTGTAGTCAATTCAAAATTGGTAGTTATCTTTGTCCCCATAACAAGTAGACCTTGGTAGGCTCTTTCCAAATCTAAATCCGGATTTGGAATTAAGTTAAACGATGAATGAGACAATTGCACTGTTGCTGTAGTGGTGAAACAAATTGGTGGTTCAAAGGCATTATTTTCACTTGCTCCTTCACTCAAAGCATCGGTGCTTGAGTCTTCAGAACAGTCGGTGGTAACACCTGCTACAGTATAGGTGGAAACATAATCTGTTGTAATTGACGATACAGTTCCAAATCCAGATTGAAGTGCTTCTTCGACTGCATCATTCACCTCAATTTTCAGTTTTTGTCCCACGGTAGGAGTCCCGGGACCTGCTGTGTTTTCATTGAAGTAAGAGCGAATTAAATCAGCAGGAGCCCCGTCCTGCGCATCTAATCCATCCGCTGCCAAAGCTGCATTTATTGCAGGTTCATCAAATCCAAGCGCACTTCTATTGAATTCTCTAACTGCCCATGTTAATTGCACCTGTATCGAAGAAGTACTCTCCAAATCAAAAATATAGACGCCTTCAACCCAATCTTGTTGGTCAACCGTCGCATCATGGCCACTTGAATAATCGTCACATATTTCACTATTAACAGTACACGAAGTCATACCTGCTGCTGATACAAATGGAACAAATAATTGAATCAAGAAACATCCCATCAATAGAATTGAAGTTGTTCTTTTGGGGTTTGTGCCATACCGCTCCGGCTCCGCCATGAACTCCTCATGTTCCAAGACATTGAAAGGAGTTACCCCTCACAGGTTTGTTCATGGTAGGTGATAAAGGCATGCTATGCTCCCCTGCTATTATCGTCAAAAAAGGTCATGGCGAGGCTGTATACCATTTTTTAAAGCAAAAAAAATGGTTGCAATCTGAAAAGCATCCAAAGGAAATTGGAAATGATTTATTGGCAATTCCAATTAATGAAATCTGCCCTTCAACAGAGGATGAAATTAGCATCTTTGACCATGAAGAAAGAATTGACATTAGAATTGAAATTGTTGAAATGATTTCAAGCCCTCCTTCGGTGGAACCACATGCAAGATTGCGCCAATCCATTACTCAATGGCTTCAGTCAAACCTTGATGTTAGTGATACAATATCGCACCAATCAAAAGAAAATCTGATGAGAGATCTGCTATCCGAATTACCAAAAAAGTGGGAAAAATTAGGCGACCTTATCCTTCTTCCTCAAACAGCATTTAGTAGCAAAAAATGGATTTCGATCATCTGTGAAGAAAATCAATTATCATTATGGAAATGTATTGCTAGAGCCCTAAAAGTTGAACGCATTGGAAAACAGAAATACATTAATGATGATATTGAACGTTCATCTCAGGCACAGTTACTACTCGGAGAGTCTTCATGGGTTGAATTGCTAGATTATGGAGTGAAGTTTGGTTTTGATGCTTGTAAGGTAATGTATTCTTCTGGAAATATTACTGAGAGGCATCGCATCGGAAATATGGAGATGAAAGGAGAAATAATCGTTGATTGTTATGCAGGTATTGGTTATTATACACTCCCTATGCTGGTACGAGGAGATGCTGCGTTGGTTCATGCTTGTGAAATAAATCAACATTCAATTACTGCATTAGAATGGGGTGCTAAGGCGAATAATGTTTCTGATAGGTTGGTAATTCATCAAGGTGATAATACTCTTACGATGACCAAATTGGAAGGTATTGCTGACCGATGCCATTTAGGATTATTGCCAAGTTCACAATCTGCTTGGAAATTAGCAATTGCCTGTCTAAAGGAAAAAGGAGGAATCTTACACATCCATATGAATGTGGAAGAAGAGAAAATTGAACAGTGGATTGATTCTACTCTTCACTCAATGCAACAATATGTAATTGAATTGAAGCGGAATTACAACATTGAAGTGCTACACTTGGAGAAAGTTAAGTGGTTTGCCCCAAGGGTAAGACATGTCGTATTAGATGTCGAATTTATTGGCTATGACTAGCGTGCTCGGCGCTAATTACTCGCATTAATGCAAGTGCGTGGCCAAAGATTGCCATTGCCAATACTGCGTGAATTAAACTAATCCAAGCCATTCCAGAAAACATCTCTCCTAATCCATATTGTAGAATCCATACGGTAGCAAGTCCGAATGACATTCCTTTGAGTTTCTTATTTTCGCTCTTTGACATTATCACTAAAGCGACTATTGCAATACAGGCGACCAGCCCCAATTGGGCTGCATAAGCATGAGAGGCCGCTACATCATAACCATAGGAACTTGATAACCCAGTTGAGGCTTGTCCTAAAGTTAATACAATTACCAAAATTGTTGCAAACTTAGCAAATTTCAGCATGTCCGGCTTGACTACAATACTTTCTGTCATGAATTGAGATACTATTACTGACCATATGATTCTATTGTCTCTATAGCACTTTAGCCGCACTGTTCTTGAGGGAAGATGTTTTCAGCATGGCATGGTTGGGCGCTGGGTCATACTGATCACTCTCAATTTGCTTTTGTTTTCGAGCATTCCAATAATGACAATAGCAGATGCAGAAGAACAACCTATTTGGAGAACTGTAGGAATTGACCCTCTGACATGGACCGATGGGCCAGTCGAAGAAGATACTCCGATGAAAAATTCCTATTATGGTAACGCTGTTTTTGAGATTGAAGTCTCATATGTTGCTGGGCATTTTGAAGATAGAGTTGATGGCATCGTCACTTTAGAATTGTTTGAGCAATGGGCTCCAATCACAACTCAAAACATGATTGAGCACATTGAGATGGGCCTCTACGATGGAATATTCTTTCACAGAGTAATCGACGATTTTGTTACTCAATCAGGCGACCCTGAATGTAAAGCAATAGGTGCATATCCAATCACTTCATTACAATGTGGAGAAGGTGGTACTGGAGAAACAATTCCATTAGAGCATAATGAAAACCTATCCCATGTTGATGGTGCGATTGGAATGGCTCGTTCATTTGACCCTGATTCTGCAGATTCTCAATGGTATATTGCAGAGACAGAAGCGCATAACTTAGACCCTGAAAATAGAGATGATGAAGGCTATGCAACATTTGGTATCGTTCGAGATGGTATGACTCACATTAAAGCCATAGCAGCCACTCCTACCTCTGACGACCCTACTGGTGAAGAGGACATACAAAATCCTGCATCCTCTGCAGGAAGGCCTGTTTATCAGGCAAAAATTAATTCAATAAAAATGGTCGGAGTTGCAGACCCACTGGGAATTCTATGGGGCGATTTTGTACCAGAGGTAGAAGATTCAAGTTTCTGGGCTAAGGCTATGGGGACTGCTGTTGGCATGGGAATATTGGTCGCAATACCTGCTACAATTTTCATAATGATATATGCGGCGGTAGAAACTCCAAAATTACTTGATCAAGAAGAATTTGTTTTAGATGCGTTATTAGATGGTGACAATAAATGAAAAGAGCGATATTTATTATTTCAATATTGCTTTCCTTTAGTGTATCAGGATGCTTACATGAAGGTGAAGTTACAATTCAAGAGGATGAGAAAAAGAATGAACCAATAATTGAAGAAGAATTACCAATTCAGTTCCCTCAATGGCAAGCAGATGATCACAACTCGATAATGTGGAATAATTCAATGATGGAAGGAGAGGCTTGGGTAGCATACTTTTCTGCGCCTTGGTGCACTCATTGTGAGGCGACATTGAATGCTTATGACCAAGTGATTCCAG
>Ga0208879_1003102_pt1 | contig 13947 bp, 12 predicted proteins | sample Knorr_S15_td_Bot_FD_185605 | JGI IMG/M metagenome (GOLD analysis project Ga0208879, IMG submission 185605) | Marine microbial communities from Southern Atlantic Ocean transect - Knorr_S15_td_Bottom_ad_5009_LV_A (SPAdes) (version 2) | ecosystem: Environmental > Aquatic > Marine > Oceanic | place...
TCTCCATTATAGGCACTGCCGCACCCCTATAGAGTGCAGCGAACGCAGGAATATCACTAAAGCGAACGCTGTACGATGCTATCGATATCCGAGTTGCCTCGGGAGTAGCCTGAGCATCCGTCCTAGTCTGGGCGTCCGCGCAACTGATACTCACACTGCTCAATAACGAGATGGTCATCAGTTTCTTCAGCATTAAATCCTCTTAGATTTTCTAAGAAATAAATAGCTAGCTTTATACACTGTTATACGATAAGGGCTTATACTGCTCTAAATAATATTATTTCTCCGACTCTTGGCTGGCGTTCATAGGTCTGACTCAGCTCACACTGACGACAAGATAACAATGAAGCACCTCGTGCAGCCTGATGATCAATGAGTAAAGTCATCAGGCTTTCTCAATGTTAATTATTCAGAAGATTATTCTTCTTGAAATGACGCGAAGAGACCGCCAAAATCAAAATAATCTCCCCCGGCTACAATTTTACCATCAACGAGGTCGAAAGTATGATAAGCATGTAGACTAAAAGATTTTCCTGTTTCTACATGTGTTCCAGTCCATGTTCCATAAGTTCTAACACTTCCGTCTAATTCTCCAGTTTCAGCCAAAACACCAGGAAGCCAATTGTCAGGAGTATATAAGGTATTATCAAATACAGTTTGATACGTGACTAATGCTTCAACATGCTCAGCTTTTCCATACTGCTCAGATCCATACATTGGTGGCTGCCATAGTAAGTCATCATGAAGCATTTCTCTTTGAGCAGCAATATCTTCTGCCCCGTGAGCTGTTAGAAAGCTTTTAACGACCTCTAGGTTAGCCGCGTAATTAGGGTTATTGTCAACTTGAGTATTACATGAAGCAACTAGAAATAAAGCTGCTATCAATGAAAGGTTAAATAGTCTTTTCATAATACATTTCCTTTGTTAGACAGTTTGTCGTACACGAATGCGGTGGCCGTCCATATAACGAGGATTGTGCCAACACTGACCAAAGCTGGTGTTAGCTCTCGACGCCCAACCCTCACATAGTTGAAATCAACGAGTAGAATCTGCGGTAGACCAATCACCCATGCCGTATGCATGGTTTGCCCAGTCTTTTGGGCAGCCCAATCGAAGAGCAGAATCGCCACAGGCTACTATTTTGTATTCTAGGACCTGCAACCGCAAGCAGAAGAGAGTATTCGGCCAGTAGAGCAGCATCGCCACGGATGCGAGCAGGTTGGCCAGGAAGTCACCCCGGCGGATATGCTCCAGCTCGTGAATGACGACGGAGCGTAGGTGGGACTCGGGCATCTCGGCGACATCGTGGCCCAAAACGATCGCCGGCCTAAGCGTTCCGATGGTTGCCGCGAGGCCTTGATGCCCATGGAGCAGTATCGTTTTGGGCCACGATGTCCCCGAGATGGAAGCGCGGCACGGCGTGCTCCCCCAGGTGGCGTCACATTCGGTGAGCGACGTGAGGTGTCGCTCAGCGTGGTGGACACTGTGGAAGGCCCACAGGATCGAATACCGATGCTGAGCTCTGTGTAGTCAGTAGAAAATGAAGTCGCTCAGGATCCAGAATAGAGGAATCGCGGCCCAGATGGGTACCGCCTCCAGAGGGCCAGTCCTCAAAAACCCCAGGTACTCGAGGCCGTTGGTGAGGGCTGCCTAGACGAACACTTCGTCGAAGCCTCCACGATAAAAGAGGCAGTACGCAACGTCGTTCGCGAAGGCCCTCGAGCGGAATCTTGCCGGCCCGATACCGTTCGGCAGTTCGAGGGCGAGTATCACGATCGACACCACGACGAAGAGTCCAAAGCTCCACCCAGCTGACGTGACCCCCTGAATCTGCGACCAGCGCAAGATCCTAACATTCGCACTGGTCTCGTTTCAGGGGGTCACGTCAGCCGTGCAAGAAACCCCAATCTGCCCTACGTTGCCCAGTCCGTCACGAGCCCACCTCACGCCTGATTTCTGAAACCGACCACTTCACTGTTCACTGGGGAATCCGCCATGCGACAGATCCTCCTCTCCACTCTGGCCGCCACCGCACTCATTGGACTCGTTGCAGTCCCCTCGAGTGCCCAAGAAGAAACCCGCGTCGCCGGCCTCAGCCAGCCCGTGGAGATTCTGGTCGATCACTGGGGCATTCCCCACATCTACGCGGAAACCGAAGAAGACCTGTTCTTCGCCCAGGGGTATAACGCGGCCCGTGACCGGCTCTTCCAACTCGAACTCTGGCGGCGCCAAGTCTCCGGGACCCTATCCGAACTTCTGGGTCCCCGAACCTTGGACAAGGACATCGGCGCCCGACTACTCAAGTACCGTGGGGACCTGGATCAGGAGCTGAACCACTACCACGAGCGCGGCACGGAAATCTTCGAGGCGTTCGTCCGCGGCGTGAATGCCTACGTCGCCGAGACGGAGAAGGACCCCTCACTCCTCCCCGAGGAGTTCCGCCTGTTGAACACCCAGCCCGGCAAGTGGACTACCGACGTCGTGGTGTCCCGCCTCAACGGGCTATATAGCAACGTCACCACGGAAGTCCGCAACGCCCAGCTGCTCCAGCACATGGACCGTCAGACCTTTAAGAGCATTTCGGACTTCAGGCCCCAGAACCCGGACCTGTCCGACAACGGAGTCGACCTTTCGCTGATCACGGACGACGTCGTGCGTCTTTACATGGCAGCGCGCGCGCCGGTTCGGTTCCTTCGTTCGGATATCGTGGTCTCGGCGCGGGCGACTGGCCCTGGCGATGAGTCGGCATCCTCCGCAGCAAGCGACGAGCGCGAGGAATACCCCTACGAGGACTGGGTTTTGGCCGGCTACGGCAGCAACAACTGGGTCGTTAGCGGCAAGCGAACCCTGTCGGGTGCCCCGATGCTGGCGAACGATCCCCACCGGAACGTCTCGGTGCCTGCGCTCCGGTACGTGGTCCACTTGGTGGGACCCGGTTGGAACGCAATCGGCTCCGGTGAGCCGACGGTTCCCGGGGTGTCCATGGGCCACAACGAGCATGGCGCGTGGGGCCTCACGATCCACGGCCGCGACATGGAGGACCTGTACGTCTATGACATCAACCCAGAGAACCCAAACCAGTACCGGTACAAAGGCGAGTGGGAAGACATGCAGGTCGTCACCGAGGCCATTCCGGTCAGGGGGCAGAGCTCGGAGCAGGTGGATCTAAAGTTCACGAGGCACGGCCCGGTCCTCTACGAGGACGAGAGAAATAACAAAGCCTACGCGCTGAGGGCCGCATGGTTGAGGCCCGGCGCGTCTCCATACCTCGCCGACCTTCGCTACGGGCGAGCAACCAACTACGACGAGTTCCGGGACGGGACCGCGTACCACTTGGGCCCCGCACACAACGTGGTGTGGGCCGATGTCCACGGAGACATCGGATGGCAGGTGACCGGCCTTGCGCCGCTTCGCCATTGGAGCGGTCTGTTGCCGGTCTCAGGTGACGGCCGCTTTGAATGGGATGGCACCTTGCCTATCAAGGAGCTTCCTCACGTGTTGAACCCCGAGGTCGGCTTCTTCGCGAGTGCGAACGAGGACAACGTGCCCGCCGGCTACCCCTACACGTTCTCGTACAACTACTCGGAGCCCTTTCGTTCGGCCCGGATCCACGAGCTCTTGGGAGACAGCTGGCGCTATTTCACCGTGGCGGACCTTCACCAGATCCAGCAAGACCGGTATTCGATCCCTGCGCGGGTTTTGTTGCCCCTTCTCGAGGGGCTGGAGCTGGACGACCCAAGCCTCCGGCAAGCCGTGGCCGTCTTGGACGATTGGGACCTCCAGCTAGATGCCGAATCTGCCCCCGCTGCGATCTACATGGCGTGGGAAGCCAACCTTCGACAGCACGCCGAGGACCTCTTCGTGCCGGCAGGCGCCCGAGACATGGTCACCGTCCCCACCGTGCGAGTGCTCGACTGGTACACGTCACCCGATGGTCACTTCGGTGACGATCCGATCGGAGGGCGGGACGGCGTCCTGATTCAAAGCCTGGCGGAAGCGGTCCAGCAGCTCACCGAGAAGTTCGGTCCCGACATGAACGAGTGGGCCTACGGGCACGTCAAGAACAAACACCTTTGGATCAGGCACGCGCTAAGCGAAGTCGTGTCCGAGGGGATCCGAGCCCGGCTGGACGTGGGGCCGGCCCCACGAGGGGGTTCGGGCTACACCGTAGATCCGGCAGGATACGGCCCGAACCAAACCAGCGGACCATCGTACCGGATTATCGCGGACGCATCGAACTGGGATAATTCGGTCGCCACGGTGAATCTACCGGGCCAATCGGGAGACCCCGCCAGCCCCCACTACCGGGACCTGTTCGATGAGTACGTGTCCGGGAAGCACACGCCCCTCTTCTTCTCGCGGGAGAAAGTGGAGTCCGTGACCGAACGGACGATCCGGCTGGTACCGCAGCGCTAGCTAGCCTTGGCCGGCAACCTCGCGGATGCCTTCGATCATCCCGTTCAATCGGTCTTCAATGGCATCCATTTCCCGTAGGAGTTCGTCTCGGTCCCGGGTGCCCCTGTCGGCGTCCACGGCCAACCAGTTGAGGCGCTTGATCTCTTCCAGCATTCCAACGACGCGAGTGCGGAGTTGGCTGAAGCGCCGAGGAGGACGGGGGGCGGATCGAGCGACGGCCCGGGCGTCTAGTGGGGTCAGTCGCACAGCGGCCCAGACCATCGGTGCTATCAGTGCTACACAGCTCCCCGCTCGAATCATGGGGTCGTGGAGCAGAAACGCTGCACCACACAGAGACACAATCGAAAGGGCGAGCAACAGGGTCCACATCAAGCCGCCGGCTTCGCTCGCGAAACCTTTTCGAGGGCCCGAGTTTTGGGGATCGACCCAGACCGTGTCCTCAGACGCGGCACCCGGGACGGAGGAGCCGCCAAGGCGACCATCCTCGGCGGCCTTAGCTGGAAGCATGCAGGGACGAAGGAGTGTAGAAACGGGGCCAGTGTGGATCGGAAATGCGGGTTCCGAGCGGTGACTACGCGCCCAATGCGCTCTGGTCCGCACAACACTGGCGTGAGACTATCTGTCCCCCCGCTACGCGGGGAAGCGTAGCTCTCCCCAGCCGTGGGGACCGATACATATCTCTAGTACTCACCCGTCCACTGAACCGGGACAGCTCCAGGGCGACGACTGTGGCGGGGTCGTCTGGTCCTTCATCCGCCCTCCAATAGATATGGTGAGCCTCTAGGTAGGGATGGCCGTGGCGGTTTCCAGGTGAAGAGGTCCGCCGCTTCGCTTGAACCTTCTACACGAAATCCCAGTAGCGCATGATGGCCAGGGCGGTTGCCTTTGTACCCTCGGTAAGGGACCGGATGCCCTTGTAGTCGTTGGCGCCGTGGCCGGCCCCGTCCCCGGGCTCCGGCGAAAGGACACTGGCGCAGGGAATGCCCTCCTTGACGAGGTAGTGGGTGTCGGTGGTGCCGATGGAGAAGAACTCTCTCGGCACGTCACCGTTCTCGTAATAGGACTCAGACGGACCTTCCTTCTTTTTCCCAAAAAGTTCAGACAAGAAACCCATCGGTTAGTCCTTTATCGAGAGTAGCTCAGCACCGTCTCGCACTGACGGGTAACCCTGCACGATCCCATCTTGAGCATCCAACCACTGTTTCTCAGGGAAGGCATCGTGGATCTGCTTGATATGCATCAACAAGTAGTTGACGTCACGGGCAAGGAAGCTAGTGATCCAAGACACTCTCCCATTGAGGTCAAAAATGACCTTCAATGCGTAGGTCCAGAGAAGGAAGAGGACCCCCGCCACGAACGGCCAAGGTCCAACGAACGCTAGCGCGATGCACAATGGCCAAGCTAGCCCGAACAAAATGATGGAAGTCATCATCCTGACCGAATTCTTAGCGGTTTCCTTGCCCACTAGATATTCGCCATCCAGATAGACGAATGTCCGAAGATCCGCGTTGACCATATTGGCGTAGTCAGGGTCCTGTTGGACACGCTGCTTACTGATCGAATCTATTCCCATTCTACCCCCTTAGTCGGACCATCCTCCACCAGAAGTGCTCTCGCAACGTACTAGCCGGATCGGACGCGCAAGACGCGGGCCGTTACAGCCTCAAATCAGAGGAGCGCAGTAGGTCCCTGTTCACGGAGTATTAACCTGAATCGTCACAGTATCTGACAAAAAGGCCTGGACCGTCTCGAGACGTCCTACGGCCTGGAATGTTCCTGAGGCCCCGTATTCGTGCACGAAATTCCCTTCGAGCTCGACCACGGTCCCTGGTGTGAAGACCGAGTCGACCGAGCCGTCGCCGTAGTCCACGACGACACCCTGGATCCTTGTGCCTGTGCCTTCATAACGAAAGGTGACCGTCTGTCCGACAGTCGTGCTCGTGGGGTCGGCCGAGAGGCTGAAGGTCAGAGTCCGGGTGCCAGTGATGCTGTCGTCGAGGCAGGCCGAGCCGACGATCATCAGAGCGGTCAGTGCGAGTGCGGGCCAAATCGCTTTCATACATCTCTCTCGCGGGGTCCACATCGAGGCACGGTAGAAGAATCCGGTTACGACCGGACCTCGTTCTACCTTCTACCCCAGGGAATGAGAAAAAGGGACGGCCACCGGGACCCTAACGCCCCGGTGGCCGTTTGCGTGACGCGGAGTTCGACTACTCCGCTAACCTCGCGTGTTCATGCTGTCACGGCTCACGACGTCAACCGACCGTCGGAACGTTGGGGTTCGATTCCCTCTCGGCATCCGGGACATCCAGGCACCGGGACCGCTCCGGGATGGTGGTTGTGAACAGCACTGTAGTGGTCTCGAAGTCCGCGAGTTGTTGGTCTCCACCCAGGCCCCCAGTCTCCCAGCGGCGCTGGTCGCCCCAACGTCGGGCCTCACCCCATAACTCGATGCCTCGTTCGCGCATGAGGTAGGACATAGCGGTCGCGACGTCGCTCGCTGCCGGCAGCCCGTTCGCGTAATCGGTAAACAGGTCGTTCATACCGGCGTTCGCGCGGACCTGGTTGATCAAGGTCATCGCTTCCGACCATTGCCCGGTATTGAGCATCGCCTCTGCCTCGATGAGGCGCATCTCATTACCGCTCGCGAGTCGAATGTCATCGTCACCGCTCGTGTAGTGCAGGCTGTTCAGGAACGGCACCTGTCCAAAGCCCTCGAGGGCGGCGTTAGCCCATGTCTCGGAGGTCGTAGCCACCGGCGTGCGGGGGTCGCCCGTGGCCTCGGTGTAGCCGACGAATGCCGGGGGATTCGGCGAGAGCCCCTGGTTTCCACCGTAATAGGTGTAGATCATCGAGAATGCGCGGTACGGCGAGTTGTCGTTCGCGAACCACAGCTGATTCCGCGTGGCGTTGTCCAAGTTCGACATGTTCAGGTCGAACGACCACGAATCATCCGTAATCTGAGAAGCGTCGCCGCTCGCACCGCTCCAGTCACCCATCCACAGGTTTATCTGAGCCCGGCCGGCGTAGCCGGCGAGCTTCCATTTGTTGTCGGTAGCAGTGGAAATCGCGTTGGAGAAGTGCTGTTCCGCGGCCGCGAGGGGTGCGGTGCTCGACACCAAGCTTCCCGGCGATCCGTCCGCCGCCGGGATCACCGTCTCACACCAATTCTCCGCGATCACACGGTAGGCGTACCCAGCCCAGAGATAGGCTTGCGCCAACGTATTCGGGTCCGGCGCCTCCTCGGACTCGGTCAAGATCTTGATCGCGGACTCCGCGATGAATCTTGACTGAACAGCGTCGTTGAAGTGACCACCGTAGGATCCCGGCTCGATCCACCCGCCCTGGACCAGGACCGGGTGGCCGAGCGAACCGGTCTGCCCGCCAGGGAAGATTTCCCGGCTGATCAGCGCTCCGGTGTACGACACGCCGTTGACGGCCTCGGCGAGCCGCCTGCCCGCTCCGTTTACGAGACCCGCATGAGAGGCCTTGTCCCCGAGGAACTCGTCCGAGACCGGTCCAGGATTGGTGACATCACAGCCTGCCAGAAGCACAGTAGTACCCACGAGCACTGCGCCCGACGCCCTGAATAACGTTCCAATGGTTTTCATGTCTGTTCTCCTTAGAACGTGATCCGGAGCGACACCCGGAATGTGACTGGTGATACGACGCGCTCACTGGAGTTGAGTCCGGTCGAGTTCGCGCCCTGGTTCCCCAGCGTCTCGGGGTCCATCCAGGGGAGTTCCTTGGTCCACAGGTAGGAATTACTGAGAGTCACGGTCAGTAGAGCGTTGTTGATGCGGTCCGGGAATGCGACGTCCACCGGAATCTGTGCGCTCACGTGGCGGAGCTTGAAATAGCTCGAGTCGTACCAGTACCCCCGGCCACGCTCACTGGGTGTGCAGCGTGCACGCCAAAGAGCTGGCGTGTCGTCGCGGAGTGTGATCGTATTGTCCGGGTCCGTATAGAAGGGACGGCAGATCGGTGACCGCACGGAACGCGAAATCGAAATCGGGTTTCGCTCTATCACATGACCGCCGCGGTACTCGCCGAGAGCTGACAGGACGATCCCCTTCGGCAACCGGACGCTGGTATTCATCGACAGCGTCTTGGTGGGAAGCTGCGGCCCGAAGATGTAATCCTGCTCGTACTCCGGCTTCGCGATCGCGGTGGGGTTGGTCACCAAGCGGCCCCTCTCCACTGGTACCGGCTGTCCTTCTTGGATCCAGCCAGACAGTGAGGAGAACGGCGCAGCGCCACCGAGAGAGACGACCTCTGAGCCGTTGGTCGTGAAGAAAATGCCGACATCCCAGCCATAGTTCGCATATTGCACCAGACCGAGGTTCAGGCCGACCTCATGTCCCGTGTTACTGATCTTTCCCACGTTTTCGAGCTGGGAGCCGCCGAAGCCGCCGGAAGGTGTCTGCGTCACCCTCATGAGCGCATCGGTTGTGAACTGGTTGAAATACGTGTAGGTCAGGTTCACCCGATCGTTCATTAACGAGGCGTCGAAACCGACCTCGAACTCACGCGTGACTTCCGGCCCCAGGTCCGGGTTCCCCACATTCTGCGGAACGAACGCCGGAACGCCGCCCCAGCCTACCGGGCTCCACGTACGCACGGCGTCGAAGGCCCCAGGTGCGCGACCCGACTGACCGTATGCGGTCCGGAGCTTGACTTGACCGAGCGACTCCGGGAAGAAGTTCTCGTCGGAGATCACCCAGCTCAGGCTGGCCTTCGGGTAGACCTGAAGGCCAAAGCCCTCGCCGAAGGCACTGTTACCGTCGACACGGACGCCGGTCGTCACGAAGTACTTGTTGCTGATGTCGAGAACGTTCTGGAAGAAGAACCCGGCATTCCACACGCGCTGCCGACTTTCCTCGGCGATTCTGAGCGAAGCCGAGCTCACCGTGGGCTCCGCGGCACCGGGGTAGTCCTCACCCCAACCCTCGAGCGCACGCATCTCGTCTCCGACCGCTTGGCCACCCCAGGAGAATGTCGTACGCAGGGCGTCTGCGACGTCCGCGATGTAGCTGCTGACGTAGTCGAAGGTGAGTAGGCGCTTCTGCCAGGTATTGTTCAGCAGGGCGCCCTTCGGACGTTGCCGGAATCCGAACGGACGCAGGTTGCGGTTTTCCTGCTGCGAGAAGTCATAGCCGATGGTGAGTCGGTTCGTCAGGTTCGCGAGAGGAGAGTACGTGACCGTACCACCGGTCGTGAAGCGCTCGATTCTCTGCTGAATGTCGAATCCCAGTACATTGGCGATATCCTCGAACGCCGAGCTCCCGAAGTAATTCCTCTCCCGACGGAACGTGTTCAGGCTGATGCCCTGGGCATTGTTCCCGGAAGCGGTGTTCTGCTGCCACTGGTTCGTGTAACTGGTGTTCCACTGCAGCTGCAGGTTATCGGCCGGTGTGAACGTGAAGTTCCCCCGCATTGCCCACTTCTCCAGCTGGTCGTTGGGCATCGTGCCCAGCTGGTTGTCATGCAGTGCCGACGCAAAATACTGGAGGTCTTCTCCACCCCCACGCACAGACGCCGAATACAACTGCGTCCACATCGCGCCGCCCTCGCGGCCTGCGTAATAGTCGTTCGCCTGACCGGCAGCCTGCGTCTCGCCCCAATCACCACCACCGAGACCGAACCACCCGTCACGAAGGAACGGCTCCATGAACATGTAGTTTGAAGCCGGGTTGTCCGCGCACGCCACTCCGGCCGGCATGTCGGGGTCCACATTCCGACAGGGGTTACCGAACACCGGTGTCCAGCCCGTACCCTGCTGCATCTCAACGGTCCATACAGGTGCCCCGGTGGACCCACGTTTCGTGAACACCTGGATCACACCTGCCGCTGCTTCGGTTCCGTAGAGGGTGGTCGCGGCAGAGCCCTTGATGATCTCGATACGCTCGATGTCTTCAGGGTTGATCGCATCCAGCGGACTGACCGTCACGTTCGCGCCTCGACCCGCCCTGTAGTCCCGCCCCGCTGTCTGCGGGAACGCACCACTCATGATCCGCACGCCGTCGATGTAGATGATCGGCGTGTTATCCATACTCACACTGGTGTTACCGCGGAGCTGGATGCGCTTCCCTTGTCCGATCTCTCCACCGATTCCGGTGACCGAGATGCCGGGCGCAGCCGACTGGAGCATATCCGTCGCGCTGACTGGCCGAGACAGCATGTCGGCAGGGTTGAGCTGAGTGATCGAGTTCCCGATCTCACGACGACGAGATGCCCCGGCTGTCCCCGTCACGACGATCTCGTCGAGCCCCAACGCCTGGGTCGACAGCGAGAAGGAAACCTGGACGGAGCCGCCGACGGTGACGGTCACCTGTTGCGAGGCAATCCCGTAGCCAATCCTCGCGGCCGCGATCTCATGAACACCCACGGGCACGTTCAGGATGATGAACCGACCATCGCCACGACTCAGAACGCCGATGTTGGTATCGGGGAGGTAGACCTGCACCGCACCTAGTGGCGCTCCCGAATTCGCATCGGTGACCTGACCAACGATCTGGCCGGTTTGGGCTTCAGCCGTCCCAGCGGAGAAGCTGAGAATGGCCATGAGTATCAAGCACCCTGACATAGTGACCCGGTGCTTCTTGAAGCTTCGCTTCAACGGCGCTCCGGCGTCTGTTTCGCGTAGGGTCATGAAGTTACTCCACGGCTTGGGAAACGCTCCTCGAATGCGGCCGAACATCAGTGCTATGGTGAGACGTCGCTACGCTTCAATCCGACCGATACAGGGCGACATTAAGCAACGTCGCGTCGATGCACCAGGCCACTGACTGGATGTCCGGGCTCGCATGCCTCAGGCGACCTCTGCTCGCGGCGGCGGCCCCGGGGACGTGGAGGCCGAACCGTCACCTCACCGGCCGATCGGGATCGAGAAGAAGCTGCTCCTGAACTCCGGAGGGTCGGGGGAGGTATCGAGTCCGGTGTTGCCGAAGGCTTCCATGATCATCGTGAGGACTCCCACGCCTAGGGCAACCGCACCTCCAGCGAGCAGTCCTGTATTGAGCCCGTCGAACTGTCGTCGCTCAATGCCAAGGATCTCGTTCACCGGCACCCGTATGGTCTGGTTGAGCTGGACCGTGTGAAAACCGTCGCGCCGTTGGGCGACCGGTACGTTCAGCAGGAGTTCAGCCCCCTCCCGACCCACGAGTCGACCCCGAACGAGCGGAACCGAGGCATCGATGGTGGTGACTTCGGAAAGCTCGAAGCCGCCCTGCCGTGTGACGAGGAGGCGGACCTCTTCACCGACCGGGGTCGTCTCCAATACGGTGGGGACGTAGCTGAAGCAACCGGAAAGACAGAGGGTCAGGGCTGTCGCTGACGCGACCCAGTACACCTCGATCGCCCTCCGTGAATGCTCCCGGCGTCGCTGGGTCTTCATCTCGTGATCACCTCATCGCAAGAATCGAAAGGCGCGGTCGGCGAGAGTCGTAACCGCTGGCACACCTACGGAAAGTACGATCACGCCTGCAGTCTTACTCACGTCGCCACCGTGAATCAACAGGAGATAACCGGAAGTTACCATGAGCGTCGCGGCAACGGCCGACACGGTGAGTTGACCCTCCGAGCGATCGGTCCTCCCTGCCCATTGCGCCGCGAAGATCCCTCCCGCGGTAGGTAGCGAGAGGCTCAAGAATCCGAGGCCCGCGGTCACACCCCCGTTACACTGCGTGCGAAGCCCAAGGGATCCTGCTCCGGTCACGCTCAGGCACTCGCTGGCGACGAGGAGGCTGGTCCCAATTCCGATCGTGGTAGCCGCCCACGAGCTAGCGAACACCCGCCCCCACTTGTACGGTTCTGTTTCTGCTGACCAATCGAGGCCGGAGATGTTCTTCCTCGCGGAAGTAGGAGCTACGGACCGAGGACCTTGGCGGGTCTCGATTATCAACACACCCCTGCCGCCGGCACTTCCGTACCGCGCGCCGGCCTCCCCTGCGGACAGCAATTCTATGCGCTCGATCTGGTCCAAGGGCATGGTCCCGTAAAGAAAGCCCGGGGCGGCAATCTGCACGCCATCCAGAATCACCGTAACGCCCCGACAGCTCTCCCCACCGCTCCGAAAGCCCCGACTCTCGAGGCAGGCAGAGCCCGCCTGTCCGGGTCGGAGCAAGGCGCCGGGAAGCCGATCCCGAAGCAGCTCGGATAGAGTCTGCCCCTTCCGCTGGGCCAACTCGACCTCCTCACGAAGTACCTCGTTCATGGCGAAGCCCGACGTGACCCGGCGACGCTCCAGTTCCGAGAGGGCTTCCACCACGAGGGGCACGAGCTGGATGGCTCTCTGAGAGAGCCGCGCTTCGAGCACGAGTTCGTCATCCGCTTCCACAGACACCTGACGTGTGTGTCGACCATAGGCGAGGTGGTCGAACACTAGGTCTTGACCACCCGCGGGTATCCCCAGAAGAACGAAAAATCCGTCTCTGTCGGTCAGTCCCCGAACGCCGATCGAGGGAACGGCTACCTCGACGTCGGGGATTGGTTGCCCCGTTCGGCTGTCGACGACGCGACCGGATAGGGTGCCCGCCGACTGCGCGGCGGCAGGCCGTGGGAGCGCGATTCCGCACGTCAACAGCACGACGGCGAGCGATGAGGGCCACCGCGGACGCAGGGTCATGGTGTCATGGGTGGGCGCTCCCTCAAGGCGATGTCGTCGGTGCCATCAAGGCAGGAGTCCGACCGAAGCAATATGCAGCGCAGTGGAACCCCAGGACAACCCCGCGTGTTCGCCGATTTTGCGTGGGTCAGGGCCGGCACACGACTGGTCTCGGTGGTCACCGGCCTTCCGATTCGTTCAGTGTGGCCGCCACCCAGGTTGGTCGAGAAGCCTGCCGCAATGGTCAACACCGAACGTCTCCCCGCACGAGACCAGCAGCCATACGTTACCGGGGTAAAGGCTACGGTCGTGTCGACCCTGACGTTCCCACAGACAGTCACTACCTAACACTTCTGGGTCATCTTGATTCTCCACTCGTGTAGTTGATTAGGTCGTGCGTCGCGAAACGGGGGCGGTCAAAAGAAACCGGCTAGAACACGAGTCCATCGTAGACCTCTTCCCAATACTCGGTGGCCTCTGCGGCCCCAGCCAAGACGAGGGCACCGGCAGCCGCATTCGCGACGTCGTCACGACCACCCGGACCGTGATCGATCGAGTCCCGGCCGCCCCGAGCCACTCGCCGCTCGAGACCGATCAGCTGCGCGCGAAGGACAGCCAGGTCCAAGAGCGCCACTCGGCCAGCGTTCACTGGAGCGACGAACTCGCGGTAGATGTCGCTCTTCGTGAGGGCGCTGGGCTCGTATCCCACGCCGTGCACCCTAAACCGCGACGCTGGCCAGTCGCCGCCGTATCTGTCTCCGACGACCGTCGTGATCCCGTACGTCCGAAGCAACTCGATGAAGTCCCGTACTACGTCGTCGGGAGAGAATGGCGGCCGGACCTCACGAACGGCGTCGAGCATAGCGAGATCACCCTCAGCGTGTGCGATCGCGAGCGTCATGGAGTCCTGGAACCCGCCCGAAGGC
>Ga0208879_1003103_pt1 | contig 13946 bp, 11 predicted proteins | sample Knorr_S15_td_Bot_FD_185605 | JGI IMG/M metagenome (GOLD analysis project Ga0208879, IMG submission 185605) | Marine microbial communities from Southern Atlantic Ocean transect - Knorr_S15_td_Bottom_ad_5009_LV_A (SPAdes) (version 2) | ecosystem: Environmental > Aquatic > Marine > Oceanic | place...
CCGAAAAGGATCCACCGGGAGCCCTGCGCCGGGCTTCCCGTGTTTTTCGGGGTGGGTCGTGGTTCGTCAACTCGCGTAACTCTCGTTCCGCTAGCCGCAATGGGCACGACGCTGATTACCGTGGCTTCAACTTCGGGTTTCGGTTGGTTCGTGAGTTGGATTAGTTCCGTAGTCATCCAGCGGTCACCAACCCCTGCTCATGTGTTCGTAGTTCCGTGACCACCCCCACCACCGGGCCGCCGGGCAAGGAAAATGGGGGGATGCCAAAAGACTTGCAACCGCCGCCGCAAGGGGCGAAGATGGGGGCTGTGTCGAATAATGTCTTAGGGAGAAGCCATGAAGAAGTCACTTGCCATGTTTTTAATGTTGTTGATCACCGTTGGGTGTGATGACTCGGCTGAAATTGCCAAGCTGCGAGAACAGGTAGAAACCTTACAGAAGCAAACGGCTGAACCTACTGCGAAGCAACCGACCGAACCTACTGCCGATCCTAGTCCCGAACCATCGTTTGAATCTATCATCAACACGATCGGCATGTCGCTTGAACTAATCCCTGCTGGTACGTTCATGATGGGTTCACCTGTAACCGAACATCATCGTGGCGATGATGCATACCAGCACAAGGTCACGATCAGCAAAGCGTTCTACATGCAAACGACCGAAGTGACTCAAGGACAGTGGAAGGCCGTAATGGGCAACGAGCCGTGGAAAGGTAAAAAATATGTCAAAGAAGGTACTCACTACGCTGCGACGTACGTAACCTGGGAGGATGCCGTTGCGTTTTCTAAATATCTGAGTTCCAAGGAAGGCAAGACGTATCGCTTACCCAGCGAAGCGGAGTGGGAGTACGCCTGTCGGGCAGGAACCAAGACAACCTGGAGTTTTGGCAACGATGAAAAGGAATTTGGTGATTACGCTTGGTATGTCGACATCGCAAACAACTACGCTCACCAAGTTGGCCTAAAAAAGCCCAACGCGTTTGGTTTATACGACATGCACGGCAATGTGGGGGAATGGTGCCACGACTATTACGAACGGGATTACTACAAAAGCTCTCCCGAAAAGGATCCAACGGGTCCGGCATCCGGCTCTTCCCGTGTTTTGCGGAGTGGGGGCCAATTTCATTCCGCTTACCGCGGCGGTAGGTTCGACGCTGATTTCCGTTTCAACCTCAGCGGTTTTCGGTTGGTTCGTGAGTTGGATTAGTTCCGTAGTCATCCAGCGGTCACACACATTGCAAGGATTAAGGCGTGTCTGCGGTGACTGGAGTAGGTTCTTTTTCTAAGATAATTTTTTCTGCAAATGACTTGATGAACTTGTTTCTGGTTCTTTCTGGGTGTATCTGATATTCCCGCTTCCACATGTATGTGTCGCGAATACCCTCGTGCATTCCACAAGCAACGCGCAACTCAATCTCGATGTATTCCTTGTCGATGTCGATGTGAGTTTGGTGACGTGTTTTTATTTGAATACGCTCTTCTAATTCTTCAATCTTACTGTCAGGCAATACACGATGTTTGTGATCCTCAACAGGAAAATCAGGATTGAATATTTTTCCGCGAATTAGACCAGTCGCTCTCTGTTCAGGGGTTAAAGGCACTTCATCTCCCACACCAATCTGGTAATCGCCCAGAACTTTTTTAGTTTCGCAAACGAATTCTACATGACAACGAGCGTATTCATCGGGCCATTGCTTCATGATTGCATCCCAGTCCGGCTTTGGTTTGAATGGTGGTATAATTGGTTCTGTAGGTGGCTTATCATCTTCAGGTGCAGGCTCTTCACCAAGCGTGGCGAGGCGTTTTTTAATATTCCTAGAAATCTCAATATCTTTTGTTGCTTCCAGTATCTCTCTTTGGGCATAATTCCGGTCCGAGTGATAACCTGACCATTTGCTCATCAGGTTCTTAACCTTGGCGGTAGGTTCAATGTAATCTCCATCGGATTGCTCTTTCTCAAATGACTTCAGTTCCTTTGCAACTCCCGCAAATAATTCATTTTGCTTTTCGGTGGCTTTGTATGCATCTTCGAGCATATCGAATGACTGAAATCTAAACCACTCTCGATGCCAGTTGGGATCGTTCTGGCCGACGGCATATTTGTCGTATCGCTTTTGAACCCATGTTTCCAGCCCACCAGCAAAGTTAGACTTAATAGTGAAGTGGCATTTAATACGGAAAGGATTGCCTGTCTGATGTTGTGCAATCCGGTTCTTTACATCGTCTACATTTACTCCGGTGAAGCCCAGTTTGTAATACGGCAAGCTATCACAGCCAATGTCATGATCATCCCAAAGTTCCATACCAAGGAAATAAACCGTTCCATCTTCAGTAAAATGGCGTGCCATGATGCGTCTCCTGATGTGGGCGAAATCGGTTAGAGCAGCGGCGAGGCTGAAGGGGAGTGAATAGCAGGACTAGCGATCACACACAGCACCGCATTGCCGCTGCACAAGACATTCAAGACGGTGTGAGGACCAGAGCGAATTGATGATTAAGTTAAGCATAGCGAGGTAAAGACTGCCATTCCGATAACGAACGTAATGACGAACACCACTAACAATATAATAGGCGTAATGTCAAAAGCAAGAGGATTCTGGCAACCGCATTTAGGACATGGGTTCGCTGATTTAGAGATTTCCTGTTCACATTCTCTGCAGTTTCAACGCCATAATGCTGCTCGCTTTGATTAGGTGGTAGGAGAGAGTGTTGATGACCAGCATAACGCACAGCATTGCCGCTGTACAAGACGTTTAAGACGATGTGAGTTAATCACTAGCTAGCTTGAGAAGCGTGACACTGATTTGCCTGAAGCGCGCTCAACGGTTTAAAAGTGTAGCGCTAGTTGCGTTAAAAAATCCACCCGTTGATTTCATTATAACAAGGTCCGTCGGATACCCTAGGTGCCCACCAATATCATCTAAATCGATTCGATCCGTTTCTCTAACACATTGATCGCAAGTAATAATCGCAACATATTCTATCGCCATAACGTCTTGTTCCTATTCTGTATTGCCCTGATTGTGCAGTAGTTAATTGTCACCCCCTCATCCTACCCTCTGACCGACCAGCGGTTCAAAGGAAATGGGGCATTGCCTTCGTTGTACCCAGCGTCGCGGAGGATCTGAGCGGCGTTAGTCTGCGCCGTCGTTTCAGTCGTCTTCCTCTTCTTCATTACCACGAAGCGGTTCATATTTTTCGACGATCTTACGGAACGCATCAGCAAATCCGGGATGTTTCTCGTCATCCCATGCTGCACGCTGAAGCTCATCAAACAGATCCTCAAACAGCTTCTTGAAGTTCGGTTCCCCCTCGTCATTTTCGTAAAGTGAAAGATCTGCTGTAGCAATTTTCTCCAAATACTCATCGAGAAAAGATGACCGTACGTTATAACCAGCCTCCAACGTTTTGGCCGTTTCGGGGGTAAGATGCTTCAGACCCTGCAGTCGAACAGGTCTTCCAGTCCCGCTAAGAGATGTCGCAGCGCATTCCGAGAGAGTGGTCAAGCCATTCAACCATAAACTGGAGCCTGATTTGCTGAGGCTTTCCGCCGCACCATCCTCAATCGTCGTGAACTCACTCAGATCGACGGAATCTTCTTCCGCTAGAAACTGCTCAGCTATCTCTTTAGTCAGTACTTTCTCGTCACTCATGAAGCCTCTCCTGCTTAATTGGACTGGCGGTCTCTTTCCATCCTACCCTCTGACCGGCCAGCGGTTCAAATGAAAAATGCCGTCAGTCGTATTCACTCCCCATGCCCAGCGTCGCGGAGGATCTGGGCGGCGGAGGCGGGGAGGTTGGCGAGGGTGATCGACCACCTTTCAAAATTCGGCCTCGTTTTGGCGAGGCTACGGGCAGCAGTGTCTGAGAGTTCCGTTAGGCTGGAAAGGCCGAGGCATCCACCTTCGTGCTTACCGAGGCTCTCCGCCGCCGCATCTGAAAGTTCCGCAAGACCGTCCAGCCAGAGGCGTCCCACATGCGTTCCGAGACTTTCCGCCGCTGGATCAGAAAGTTCCGTGAGGCCATTTAGCAAAAGTTCTCCCTCATGCTTGGAAAGACTTTCCGCCGACGCATCGGAAATATTCGATAGGCCTGCGAGCCGGAGTTGTCCCGCATGCTTACCGAGACTTTTCGCCGCTGCATCCGACAATGCTGTCAGACTATCGAGGTCGAGATGGCCCTCATGCTTGCTAAGGCTCTCGGAATCCTGATCTGAGAGTTCCGACATAAATTGCGTCCGCCATTTCAGGAGTACATTGTTCTTGGACGCGTCTGAAGAAAGGATTTCGACAAGTCTTTCCGCTAGCGCAGTTGAGTCAGCAGTAAGCATTCCAAGATCATACTCGATGGTCCATGGCTTAACGCGTCTTTTGGCTTCCTCAGCCAGGACCTCGAACACCTTTCGGGAATTCATGGTTTTGGCCAGGGTGTTCCAGATCTCAGGCGACGATGTAGCGAGCAGGGCGCGAATTCGTGTCTTAGGGAAAAGCATCAACCAGTCACCGTCGGACGCCTCAGCAACCGTCAACAACTCACAGGCTAATGCGACATTGCCAGGCTCTTTTGTTTTAAGAAGTTTACGAACGTTTGCTTGTTGTTTCGGATCAAGCGTTGACGTTTTCCTGGCGAGCTTCTTGGCTGCAGATTTAATCTGGTCACGTATTTCGTGAGAGACTCCAATTGAAGGTTTTTGCAAGGCGACAGCGCTGCGATCCGAAATTGATTGCAGGTTATGCAGAGACAAGCCATCGGAACACTGTCCCAAACTTGCGGCACTGGTTTCCGACAAACTAATCACTCCATTTAGAATTAACTCGCCCTGATGTGTGGAAAGGCTTTTGGCTACTGAATCCGATATACTCGTTAAACCGCTAAGATCTAATAGGCTTTTGTGCTTTGCGAGACAAGCGGCTGTTATGTCAGAGATGCTTGTCAGATTTTTAAATATTAATTCACCGTTGTGCTTAGCAAGATGATTGGCCGCCGTGTTCGATAAACTCATCAAACCGCTAAGATTCAAGCTGCCAGTATGCTTGCCAAGACCTTCGGCAGTTTCATCCGGTAGATTGGTCAATCCACTAAGGTCTAAGGGGCCGTTATAACTACAGAAGCATTCAACGACACTCTCCGGTAATTCGGTAAGTCCAGTGAGACCCGACTGACTACCAACGTAAATTGTTCCACTGAGTAGTTCAGGGAGTTGTTTAACAATTAAAGCGGCGGCCTCTGGAGTAATCGATGAATAGTTAGAGAACGGCGTGAGCTTTATTCTTACAAATTCCTCGGTTAAAACATGATCATTTATACCCGCCTCATTTGAAAGTGTCGTTAGGCGGAATAATTCTTTAGATACTCCTTCGGGGCCGAAATATATTCCCTCATGCTTACGCAGACTTTCCGCAGCTACGGCTGAGAGTTGGGTCAGGCCACCGAGAAGGAGAGCATAGGATGCGCTCTTGGGATCGGGGTCCTCGTGGTTACTTAGGCTCTCTGACGCCGCATCGGAAAGGTTCGTCACGCCGTTGAGACCCAGTATTCCTTTGAGCTTGCTTAGGCTCTCCGCCGCCGCGTCCGACAGGCTAATCAGACCATTGAGGCTCAGAGCGCCCACGTGATTGCTGAGCTTCTCCGCCGCCGCGTCGGACAGGCTAATCAGACCATTCAGGCTCAGAGCGCCCTCGTGATTGCTGAGCTTTTCAGCGGCCGTGTCGGAAATGTTAGTCAGACCACTCAGGCTCAGATCGCCCTCAAGCTTACTAAGACTCTCGGCTGCCGCGTCCGACAGGCTGGTCAAGTCGTTGATGCGTATGTAATGTCCCTTGCCAGACATTAGCAGCAGTTGAGCGCCAGCGTCTGATATTTCAGTAACGACAGGTCTCGGCGAGTTGACCCAAAACTTACCAACTTTCTGAAGGGTGGCGGATTCCGTTAACAATTGGCCCAGCGGCACACCGACTCGTTCAAAGAGTGATACCGAAAAAGAAGTCACAAACGGTTTGGATTTCTTGAGTATTCGTTGGCCGACTAAATTCGTGAATTCCTGTTTAGTGCATGGGTTTTCTGTTAACAGCGGGGCTAAGACGTTCCAAACGTCGACGTCCCACGTATTGACAAGCAAGCTAATAATCGAGGTCGAGAACACATCCGATACGTCATCCGCAGTCGCTCCATATTTTTCGAGCAACCCGACTGCCAGTTTGATGTTTTTTGCGTCCTTAGACTTCAGCAGCTTACGGATCTTTTTTTGTTGATCGGCCGTCAACACGTGTTTTTCGGAATCGGATGTGCTCGTGGGTTTCTTAGCAGTCTTCTTTTTTGCCATTGGTTGTGATCCTCAGTTAACGGTTACCTTCCCCTCATCCTACCCTCTCACCGGCCAGCGGTTCAAATAGAAAATGCCGATCACTCCCCATGCCCAGCGTCACGGAGGATCTTCGCGGCGGAGGTGGCGCTGATAACCGTTTCAACAACAACGGGTTTCGGTTGATTCGTGAGTTGGATTAGTTCCGTAGTCAGCCAGCGGCCAGCACACATTACAAGAATTAAGGCGTGTCTGCGGTGGCTGGAGTGAGGTCAAAAAAATACACCCCAACTCAGCGAACTGAGAAGGGGTGCTGGTCTACGCTACCCGCACCGACAAGCTGAAAAAATAAACCGAAGTTACGAGTATCGAATCGTGTTCGATAAATGAACCGAAGTTGCGAGTTTCCAACTTAGTCGAAGGCAACGCGACCACTATTGTTGTACCAACTGCCGTGGCGATTGCAACGATTAAGCGGCCAGCGGTTCAAACGAAAAATGCCGATCCATCACACCCCATGCCCAGCGTCGCGGAGGATCTTGGCGGCGGAGGCGGGGAAGTTGTCGAGGTTGATTTGATACAGGCATCCGATCTGGTATCCTGTGAATTTTATTTCGCGTTTTGCTAGGCTCTTCGCAGCTGCGTCTGAAAGCTCCATTAGGCCGCAGAGGTAGAGGTCACCCTCATGCTTACTAAGGATTTCCGCTGCCGCGTCTGAAAGTGCTATTAGGCCGGAGAGGTCAAGACTTCCCTGAAACTTGGAAAGATTCTCGGCCGCCGCATCTGAGAGTTCCGTCAAGCCGTTGAGAGTAAGACATCCAAGAGTGTAAGGAATTATAAGATCAAGCAAGGCAAGCGGTTTACTGACATCTCTGTAAAAACCTTCAACGAATCCGTTGGATTGCAGGTTGGAACCAACTTGATGTCCTACACGTCTATTGACTAATTCTGTAAATTCCCGTTTAGCGTTGGGATCGGAAAGCAATAGTGGTGCCAGTGCATTCCAGACCCTAACGTCCCAAGTGTTGACAAGCAGGCTGAGCACCGAGGACGACAAAACGTCGTTGATGTCGTCCTGAGTTGCTTCCGAAGCATCGATCAACTCAACGGCGATCAAAACGTTATCAGCGTCCTTTGAGCGAAACAGCTTTCGTAGTTTTACCGATTGTTTTTTTGTTAATGCGGTTTGTCCGGTTTTTGCGGATTTGCGAGCTTGTTGATTCCTTTCCGAAACAGCTTTTTTAATTTGGCGTTCTATTTTTGTACTGGTACATAGATAATTATGTGACGCCAGTTGGATTGCCGCTGTATCCGAAAGATCATTTAGACCGTAGAGACAAAGATTTCGCGTATACTTCCCGAGACTTTCGGCCGAAGCATCTGAAAGTTTCGTTAAGCCGTTGAGTTCAAGATATCCCTCGAACTTGGAAAGACTTTCGGCCGCAGCATCTGAGAGTTCCGTCAGACCATTGAGGTAGAGGGTGGGCGCCAGTATTGCATCCCCCTCAAGCTTGGAAAGACTTTCCGCCGCTGCATCTGAAAGTTTCGTTAGGCCATTGAGGTAGAGATCCCCCTCGTCCCATTCTGATCGTTCGTGCTTGGAAAGACTTTCCGCCGCTGCATCTGAGAGTTCCGTTAGGCTGTCGAGGTAGAGGTTTCGCCCATGCTTACCTAGGCTTTCGGCCAAAGCAATATGGCCCGAACCGTCCGAACGGCTCGTTAGGCCGCGGAGCCAGATGTCACCCTCGTACTTGCTGAGGCTCTCGGCAGCCGCGTCTGAGAGACTGGTTAGGCCATCGAGGTCAAGAGTTCCCTCATGCTTACTGAGACTCTCAGCAACCGCGTCGGACAGGTTCTTCAGACCCGAGAGCGCGAGATTACCCCCCTTATGCTTGCTTAGGCTCTCCGCCGCCGCGTCCGACAGGCTCGTTAGGCCGTAGAGGGTGAGGTGACCTTTGTACTTACTAAGGCTTTCCGCCGCCGCGTCGGACAGGTACTTCAGACCCGAGAGCGTGAGATTACCCCCCTCATGCTTACTGAGACTCTCGGCCGCCGCATCGGATAGCTCCGTTGGGCCACGGAGGTAGAGATTTCCCTCATGCTTACTGAGGCTTTCGGCAGCAGCGTTTGAGAGACTGGTTAGGCCCGTGAGGTCGATGTCAGATTCCGCGTTAACCAGTTCAGCCAATGCTGACGAAGAGAACATTGTAAATTCACTCAACTCAGTATTGCGACTGCGATAGTTCCTCGACGTCATAATAAATTGGTTAGTAAGTGCTTTAACAAACACCTTCGATGTGTTGGGACATTTACGCATGATGCTCGCCGCCTGAAGCACGGGATCACCGAGGCAAATCAATTCAACGATCACATTCATCGTGAAGATTTCGGCAATATCCTTTTGACCGGCCGTTTCTTCGATCAGACTCAGCGCTAAGGTAACATTTTCCGGCGTGCCACTCTCCAGCAGCCTGGCGATCTTGACTCGATCTTCTTTTGTCAGTTGTCGCTCGTCACTCATCTCAATTCCCTTCAATCACAATAAAACCGCCACACCCGCTTCATCCTACCCTCTCACCGGCCAGCGGTTCAAATGAAAAATGCCGATCCGTCACACTCCATGCCCAGCGTCGCGGAGGATCTTGGCGGCGGAGGCGGGGAGGTTGTCGAGGTTGATATGCCAGCTAGTGAGTTTTGGTTCCTTGTTGGCAAGGCTTTGGGCAGCTGCGTCTGAAAGTTTGATAACACCAAGCAAACATAGGTTACCCTTATGTTTACTTAGGCTTTCCGCGGAGGCATCAGAAAGCTCTGTTAGGCCACCGAGTTTGATATAGCCTCCCTCGTGGTTACTGAGGCCATCCGCTGCAGCATCCGAAAGGTCCGTTAACCCGTCCAGATCAAGTGCATACTTGTGCTTACCCAGGCTTTTCGCCGCGGCATCTGTCAGTTCCGTTAGGCCGTTGAGCCAGAGATCCCCCACATGTTTACTAAGGATTGTCGCTGCCGAGTTCTCGATCGTTTTGAATCGCCTGAGATCCATATAGATTTCGCCTGTCACAAATACATCGGCTACCTCTACCGTCAGAATCTCCGTAGAAAGGTTGGAATCAATATTCATCGCATCTAAATTTTCCAAGGCTTCGTCTGTCTCCTCAGCGTTGCGGAGGATCTGCGCGGCGGAAGCGGGCAGGCTGTCTAAGTTGATCGTGAGGTTCGGGTGCTTGGCGAGATGTTGAGCCGCGGTGGCGGAAAGCTGCGTGAGACCGTTGAGGGCGAGCTCCCCCTTGTGCTTACTTAGGCTCTCGGCAGCAGCATCTGATAGTACTGTTAGGCCGTTGAGACTAAGACATCCACCACCAGCATCCATAATCCAATCATTGTTACCGATGCTTTCTGCTGCAGCATCTGAAAGTTCCGTTAACCCATCGAGGAAAAGTCCATAATCCTCATCGGGAGCGATCCTTGCCGCCGCTGCCGCCGAGATCAACGTAAATTGACGATAATCCGCCATTAACATTTCGTCCGTCTCACGCGAATCCGGGTAATCTCTCCAAACGGGCCAAGCGATTGATATGATTTGATCAGTTGATTCGCTGATGACTTGGTATTTTTGCGATGTTAACACATCAGGGCCGACAACGGCTTCACTAAAACGCTTCCATGTTTCTGGGCATCTCCGAATGAACTGGCCGGCCATGACCATGACCTCGACGCTTTCAGGACCGTTGAGGCAAATTAATTCAACGATCACATTCATGGTGAAGATGTCGGCGATGTCCTCCTGACCGGCCGTTTCTTCGATCAGACTCAACGCGAGGGTAACATTTTCCAGAGTGCCGCTTTCCAGCAGTCGCTGGATCTTTTCTCGATCTTCTTCCGTTAGTTTCTGTTCGTCACTCATCGCATATCCCCTTGGTGGTGTACATATAACTACAACCCCATCCTACCCTCTCACCGGCCAGCGGTTCAAAGGAAAATGGCCAATCGATCACTCCCCATGCCCAGCGTCGCGGAGGATCTGGGCGGCGGAGGCGGCTGCATGGCGTGGAGATTCCAGCAGCAGGATAAGCGTCAGAAAGCAATGAGCAATGGGAACTGATGAGGGAATAGAGTTACCGAAGAAAGCAGCGTGATAATGAGCGAAAAAAACGAGACTGGAAGTTACATCTTCCTTACTGCAATAACAGTTGCTGGGTTAGCAATTGGTTACATGGTAGGCACTCAAATCGGAAACCAAGTAACGCAACAAACAAGGCATTGGTTCTTCGGCAGTATTATTGGTGGAATGTTTGGGTTGATACTTGGGTTAGCTACTCAGACACTTTATCGATTTGATCCAGAATGCGTTTCCTGAACTCAAGCGTATCAAGCAGGAATGTGAATTTCCCGACTTTTCCACCACCCGTCCCTCTCACCGTCAGGCGACCCACGTTAAACCAACTTTCCAGAAATGTCTGACCGTAGTCAACGCTCTCCACTTTTTGCAGCTGAATCTCTCGGACAACAGTTCGCATAAATCCCTTCTTCGTGATGAGACGTTTATTGGTTAAGACGAACTCTGTCTTGTACACCTTGTTGTAGGCGTAACAACGGTTCAAATATAAGACCCAAGGTAAAGGCAAAAGCAGGAAGCAAAATATAGAGAACGCAAAAAGCCCCGAAACGTGGGGGTCTGAGACCCAGAAAAGAAATGGAAAGGCGATTGCGAAGGTTGGTAAAGCGATGTAAACGACCCAACGCAGATGCCAATTGACCGGATGAAATCGACCCTCATGCAGAATACTTTCTCCCTCGGCAAGATTCTCATGGGCAAAACACCATGTTATGCAGTTCCGGTGGTAAGTCATGCCGATCCCATAGCTTCCGCACTAACCAGTCGCTTACTAAGCCCACAACGATTAAGACAAGGCTCAACAAGACAAGGCTCAAAACCTCTGCGTTTCCCGGTGCTCTCACGTCCTCCGCGAATAACGTGCCGGCTTTTGTAATCATCGAATAACACCGCATTTTAAGTTCCCCCAACGCAATTAAATGTTGGATTACGTCTTACAAATAAACATCCGGAAATCGTTCGGATATCGTTATGCTGAAGAACTGCCTCAACGATATTACCCATTGCAATTTTTAGCTCGTCCAAAGTTTCAATTCCGTCAGGTAACGCAGTATACCCAGACCAACCTTGCACTTTTCGAATTTTCATCAGTAAGTGTCTCCTTGCATTTGAATTAAACCGCCACACTCACTTCCCTCCCCATCCTACCCTCTCACCGGCCAGCGGTTCAAAGGAAAAATGCCGATCACACCCCATGCCCAGCGTCGCGGAGGATCTGGGCGGCGGAGGATTTGCCGAGCTGCTTCAAACAGATTTCTATCCGTGAAATATTTCTTTTACGCTTGCTCAAATTCTCAGCTGCGACGCCGGATAGTTCTGTCAGGCCGTTAAGGTAAAGTCTGTACCCTTTGTGCTTACTTAGACTCTCGGCCGCCGCGTCGGAAAGGCTCGTTAGGCCGTGGAGGCTGAGCTCCTTCAAATGCATTCCCAGAATCTCAGCCGCAGTATCAGACAACTCCGTCAGACCGCCAAGGGAAATGTCTCCGTTGTGCTTACCGAGACTTTCAGCAGCAGCGTCTGAGAGTTTCGTGATGCCGTCGAGGCTGAGCGATCCCTTAACTTTACTAAGGATCTCAACCGCTCTATCAGATAATTGATTCAGGCCGGGAAGGCTAAGATTCCGTTTCTTGCTAAGGCTCTTGGCAGCCGCGTCTGAAAGTTCTATCAGACCGCCGAGGATAATGCTACCCTTGTGCTTACTTAGGCTCTCGGCAGCCGCGTCTGAGAGTTTCGTGATGCCACCGAGGCCGAGCAGTCCCTTAACTTTACGAAGGCTCTCAGCCGATCTATCAGATAGTTGAGTCAGGCCGCAAAGGCTAAGGGCGGCTCTTTTTTTCCCATTCCTTTCTTTACTAAGGCTCTCAGCGGTTATATCTGATATTTCAGTAAGGGCATCAAGCCAGATCCAACCATTATTCTTGCTAAGGTATTCGGCGGCGTTTTCAGTTAGCTTCCGTATTTCCAATTTTAGATAGGCATCAGACCTGAAGTTAACGTCCCCTAAGAGTTTTGCGGCTTCATCGTCGATTGTCGTGAAAATACGGTCAATGTCGATATTATTCTCACCCCGGCTGCGGCGATTCTTCCTATGAGCATTCGCAGCCTTTTTAGCAATATCGGTTGTGAGAGTTTTTGCTGCTCCCTGCGTTAATTTGGAATGGAGCCTTATCGCATCTTTGCTTCCCTGCTCACCAGACTTCAACAACCACTTCTCAGCCTTTTTGTCGTCTTCTTCGACGCCGATCCCCCAGTAGTAACACTTCCCGAGCATGAACTGCCCGTCAACATCCCCCTGCTCAGCTGCCTTGGTGAACCACTTAACCGCCTTCTTCTGGTTCTTTGCTACTCCCACGCCGTCGTAGTAACACTCCCCGAGCATGAACTGCCCTTCAGCATGTACCTGCTCAGCTGACTTGGTGAACCACTTAACGGCCTTCTTGTCGTCCCTTTTTACACCCCACCCCTGCTGGTAACACATCCCAAGAGAAAACTGTCCTTGGGCATTCCCCAGCACGGCTGATTTGATGAACCATTCGACGGCCTTCGTATCATCCTCTTTCACGCCTGCGCCTTGGTAGAAACACTGCCCGAGACTGAACTGTCCTTGGCCATTCCCCTGATCAGCTGAGGCGGTGAACCATTCGACGGCCGCTTTTTCGTCTTCTTCGACACCCTGCCCATTAAAATAGCAGCATCCCAAAGACCACTGTCCTGTAGCATTCCCCTGCTCAGCTGATTTTGTCAACCACTCAATCGCCATTTCGTGATCCTCTTCGACGCCTTGGCCACTTAGGTAGCTTTGGCCTATTGAAAACTCGCCCTGTGCGTCCCCCAGTTCAGCTGCTTTATGAAACCACTGGGCGGCGATTGCATGATCCTCGTCAACACCGTGCCCGTAGTAAAAACACAAACCATAGAGCACCTGGCCACGAGCGTCACCGGCCTCCGCCGCTTTCTGCCATGACTTCATTCGTTTACAGTTCTTCTCAATCCATTCATTTCGCCCTGCACCGGTTCGCAGAAGTTCTTCACAAGCCAAGAAGTCCTTTTCAATGGTTTTTTCCAGCTTGGCATCGAGCGTGGACGCAGTTATCTTCTTAGCGGACTTCTTTGAAACCGACTTCTTAGCGGGATTTTTCTTCACGGATTTCTTGCGAGTCACCTTCTTCTTGGTAGTTTTCTTCTTGGTCATGTATTTCTTTCAGAGTTAATTGTCACTCAAATATCTCCCCATCCTACCTCTGAACGGCCAGCGGTTCAAAGGAAAAATGCCGTTCCATCACTCACCATGCCCAGCGTCGCGGAGGATCTTGGCGGCGGAGGTGGGGAGGTTGATGTAGAGGTTACCCTCGTGCTTACTAAGGCTTTCCGCCGCCGCGTCTGAAAGTTCCGTTAGGCCGCGGAGGAAGAGGGAACCCTCGTGCTTACTAAGGCTTTCCGCTGCCGCGTCTTCGATCGTAGTGAACTCATAATCGAGGTCCACAGAATCTTCGTCGGTCAAGAACTGCTCGGCGATCTCTTTCGTTAGCACGTT
>Ga0208879_1003104_pt1 | contig 13943 bp, 11 predicted proteins | sample Knorr_S15_td_Bot_FD_185605 | JGI IMG/M metagenome (GOLD analysis project Ga0208879, IMG submission 185605) | Marine microbial communities from Southern Atlantic Ocean transect - Knorr_S15_td_Bottom_ad_5009_LV_A (SPAdes) (version 2) | ecosystem: Environmental > Aquatic > Marine > Oceanic | place...
TGTCATTAACACTCATCGGCAAATTGCTCAACCGCCGCTCACCTTTGCGATCACCAGCACTGGTAAGCGGCGGTTGTTTTATGCGCGACTCATTCCTGTAGATTTTCTTAATCACCCATGATTTTGCGTGCTCTTGGTGAATTCCACGAACGGCAAATCGTCAACATTTGTTCCCCAAGCAGCAGTCCGTGAAGAACATCGCATGCACCTCGACCTAGTAATACTTGAGCAGCAATGAAATTTGGGTCGCAGAGAAGGGCGGAACATAAAAACTATTAAAATAAATTGATTAAACTTGATGCTTATTGAGTTAATTAATATGGGCGACTTATTGCTAGTTAAGCTCAAAATAGCCACCTGATGAGCGGTTAAATCTAACACGACACTACCTGAAAAACCATCAAATCAACATATGGTCGTACGAAACACGTCTCGACAGTCGTACACAACGTTCTACAACTCCAAACCGACAACTATGGCAGGCCTCGTTGAAAATACAAAACCCATTGCAATCCCCCCGTATGAACTGGTTTCTCCACACGATTTTTGTTGCATCTTCGCTAAAAATGGTATACGTTAGATAAATCATATCGCTTTACGTTCGTAAGGTGCATTTTAGGCGAAAGCCGAACAGAGGGTCTTTGTGATTGCCGGGAACCCAATCACGACAAACTTATTTACCCTATTTTTTATTCTATTTCTATTTCAACACAGAAGAAGGTGTTCTTATGTCTGAAGATCAAACGGCGCCAGACGTGCCAAACGACGACTCAGTTGAAGCTAACGAAGCTAACGAAGCTAACGAAGCTAACGAAGCAACTGAAGCTAACGAAGCAACTGAAGCTAACGAAGCTAACGAAGCAACTGAAGCTAACGAAGCCAGCGCCTCCTCGTTTACGGCGGCCGCCAGCACGGACCAAGTCAACAAAGGCGGCGACGACGACAACGACATTTGCCTAGATGCTATTACTGCTGAGGTTGATGGCTTAACCGGAGCAATGAACTTTTCTCGCTACTCGCGTATCGGACTTGTCATAGTTGTTATTGCATTTGTCGCTTACCTCACTCTCGATCTTAAAAAATTCGCCGAGAGCTTCACCGATGACGACTTCACTCAATCGCTCGTCAGCGAAGCTAAAAGCCAATATTTTGGTAAAGGCGATCCCGAAGAATTACTTCAATCAGAAAGTAAAAAACTTGGCGATTCCATCGTGCAAACTCTACAAGGCGCGTTGAAAAATCAACTCGACCAAGATTTAGAAGAATTCAAAGGAATTATTAGCATCGAACGTGAGACTCTTGCCAAAAACATGGAATCGCGGCTCAATAAAATTTTCAATGAACGTTACGCAGAAGCGCTCAATAACCATGAAAAAGTTTTGCGAGACAAATTCCCCGAGTTCACTGACGACCAGCTGGCAAATCTAATAGCCAACCTTGAAACCGCAATGAATCAAGTGTTAATAGACCACTATCAGCATGAGATTAAGGGAAAGCTAAACCAACTCTACAAGAACTATGATGACTTCCCTGTTGCCATGCCCCATCAAGGCGAAGGAACTGTGGAAGATGCGTTTTTCGGTAGTGCTGCAACCGTCGGCATCAATATGCTTAAAGATATAGAAGCTGGTGCGGCCAACGATACTGCCCCAACACCAACTCCTGCTCCTGCTGTCGAAGCTCCTGCTCCTGCTGTCGAAGCTCCTGCTCCTGCTGTCGAAGCTCCTGCTCCTGCTGTCGAAGCTCCTGCTGAACCGGCCGCTGAAGCTGCACCGGCGGAAAAAGCTGACGAGTAGACAACGCATTATTCAAATTATCAATTCATATTTATTTATAAGAAGATCGGATTTTTATCATGTCTAACACGCAAGAAACTCTGAACGAAATTTCTGCCAAAGTAGAGAAGCTTCGTAAAGGTATACAACTTGTCACGCGAGTAATGCTAGTCCTCAGCGTTGGAACGCTTATCTATGCTGGTTACTTTTTCCAGTATTTCTTCGAGGAAATTAAAGAGTTCCGTAAACCGAAAACGGTCGTTGCTCTAGCCTTTAATATGGCGAGCAGCAATGGTATTCCAACATCGCTTTCAGCGACATCCAAGCTGATTGAAGAAACCGTACGCGACGAAGCACCTACGTTAACGCAGGTTGCCAGTGACAACTTCAAGACGATGTTGCCGGAAGTGCGGCAAATTATTGAAAACTATGCCATTGAAGAAATGGATTTGCTACTCGCCCAAGGTGCTGTTTTCAGTGCGGATCAATTCGGCAAGTTGATCGACAACCACCAAGATACGATCCAAGATGCAATCCGAGATCTATCTCAAAGTGGTGATGAAGCATTGGCCAAAGCGACGATGGATGCACTGGCGAAGGCCATTGGCGATGAAATCAACGCTGACTTGCAAGAAGAAGCGGCTGTCATGATGGGTACGCTGTACCAACTCAATGACAAGCTTGAAAAACTTGCCGCCGGTGAAGACCTCACTGCTCGTGAGCAAGCGGAACGTAAAACGCTAATGCTGATGAAACGTGTGCTACTAGAACACGCCGATCCCTCGTTGGCTGGAAAAGAACTGCCTAACCAAGAAACCTTCTAACGAGAGCGTTTCTTTTAGCTGAAACCATCCGCCTTGCTTATTGGTTCTTCCAATAAGCAAGGCGTTTTTTATTTTGATTTAGGGCGTGCGGCGAAAATAAACGTGTAACTCGCCACTGTTATCCGACAATTGTGTCCATTTATCTCGACAACGCAAGAACAACGTACCGTCGCTGGGTGCCGCAAAAGACATCTCTTTCCCCAACACGATTACTTCCGACAATTGAAACTCTCTAAAAATTACACCGATTAATCGTCCCTTACCATCGTCTGCACCATCGCCACTAACACCGCTGGCGCCTTGAGTCGTACTCCACTCTCCCTGCGCTATCACGTCATATGACACTCCCTGTTCAACTTGCAATCCGCTTGCCTGCCACCCATAAGCTGCCTTTATTTTCTTATTGACCAAAGCCCCACCCGACAACCGTTTAAATTTGGCGGCCCACGGCCACGCGCAAAGGTCTGGCCGAAATCCATTACCTAAGTACTTTAAAAACAATTGGTATTCAAATGCCAAACGGTTACCAAATTGACCGTAAACGGACTGGAAACTGACACCTTCGCGTTGTTCCATCAGCGCAATGGCCAGCGGTTTAAACCGCGGAGAGTAGTTTGGATTATTCGCTAATAAATTGCACAGTGCCCACCGCCACGCATAATCCTGCCATCCACCTGCCGGTACACGGCCTGGAACTGCAATTTCAAGCAAACTTTTTTTCCGCGGCGTCCTCGTCAGATAGGAAATAACCGACGGATTGATGGAAACTTCCTGCTCGCCGAATTTCCAATACTTGCCAAGTTCAGCAACGCCTTCTGCTAACCAAGTAGGACCTGTCGAGCCAAATGCCACATGGCAGTATCCGTGCGTACACTCATGCTGAATAACTCCATGGTCATCGCACGAATACAACTCCGCACGTCGTTGATTCCCTAGACTCGAATTAAAACAAATCCCAGCTTGGGCTCGGATTTTTGCAACACCCTCTGGCTCTTTTAGTATTCCCTGAGGCCAGACATCCAAATTCCGCACAATAAAGCCATTGATAACTGAGGTCGGTGCACGACCAAAATACTTAGAAAGCAATGTCACCATCGTCTCCAATTTGTGCAAAATAACTTGACCTTCTCGATCTGAGACATCCGTCACAAAGGCAAAGTGCGGCGAGCGAATGAGTCGCGGTGATTGAGGGTCATCCGATAGATGCTGATATTTGGCATAAAGCTTAGCATCGAGGCTGTTCAAGCCCGCTTCATACTTGGATACTTTAACCGTCAGTTGTTTGGCAACAATATCGCCCGTGTTCAATCGCGCCGCGACACATTGCGTCACCTTGCCACCAACCACGGCCTGCTTCATGTCGTCGCTGGTAAACGTCACTTTGGCGTCTGCTGCTAGTGCAAATGACAAAGTGGTTTTCCTGGTGAAGCCGTTGCCCTCCGGTACTCGCACAACCATTCGTTGATTCAAAATTCGCACAAATTGTCCAGTAACGACACATTGCGCATACTCATTAACCGCCGGTGCTTTTCCCATCAAAGAGATACCCAGTTGATCGGTATCAGCTAGGGCGAGTTCAACGCCAGCAACCTCACCCTGCGAATTACCCTGCCGATTCAGACTAACGGTCAATCTCACACGTTGACCAACTCCTAGGTCCTTGAGGTCCAAGGAACCGCGAATCTCCACCGTGGCCGGATACCGGAGCCGTTGGCCATTCTCAAGAACCACAGCGTTTGCCGCTTTCCCTTGCACGCGCACTACCAATGTTTTACCAGCGGTATCCTTGATAACCAACTGTGAGGGCCCGACAGATTCAACCGTGCCGCCAATATCCAGCATCTCTACAATGGTGATTTCTTGAGCGCTGACTGCTGATCCAAACAACAGGCTAGCAACTGCAACTGCCACAAATAAAGATCGTGTAGAAATACTCCCTACTGTCGGTTTTAAGGTCATTTTTTAACATCCGCATTCTTTAATAACACGAGCATTTCATCGGCAAACGCATGGCCAATCCGATTAAACCAAATAGCGCTACCAAGATAATGGTAAGGGCGATCCGATCCGACTTTTTCCCACTCTTCAACGTGATCCTGCCAACCTGGAAACACCCGTTCCGCTTCCTTGTCGACTAATGTATGTGTGTAAATCGACGTGACGTTACCCTTAAACTCTGCGACCTGATTCATCGCCATCTGGGCCACTTGTACCTTTTTCATGTTTTCCGACGGATCACCCGAACCGTGTTGCCCTAGAGCGCCAATAACCACTGGTAAATTTGGAACGTTAAAGTCTTTGCGCAAATCGATAATGAATTGTTTCATATTCGCTTCGTACTCGTGTGGTGCATAATCGCCAAACATGTCGTTGAACCCTTGGAACCACACAAAACCCGCTAGCTCTAACTCTTTACCCTGTAACGCTGGAAACATTGCCTGATAGTTCTTTTGAGTGTCTGTGACCTCCGCTAGCATCGCACGATAGGAAATTCCATAGGGTTCCGTAATGTTCTTCATCGTTGGCGGGGCGTCACTGCGATTGTTTTTTTCGTTGTTCTTCTTTACGCGTTCAACCGCCTTAGCCAGCTCGGCTTCTAACCGATCAGATGCTGGCAACCCCAAACTTGGCGGACGAAATTTCTGATACAGGGAATGACCACCCCAGGCGGTTTTTATCAGCAACACTGGTTCGTCAAAGTGTTCCGCTAAGACGGTGCCAAATTCCAACTCAACTCCCGTTTTGTTGGGTGACCCGTAACCGATGGTTAATCCACCCGCTCGATCTAGAAACTTAATAAACGCGTCATCTCTCACTACCCATTCATCATTTCTCCTCAAGTGACTAAACAACACCTTTGTTTTGGCATCCTGTGCTTGGTGTTCAAGTAGTGTGTTTTTGGCCTTACCCTCCATATTTGATTGCCCAGCCAAGATGAAGACTTTCACCGTATCTGATTGAGCGTAACAATTTTCTATAACGCTACTCGAGAGAGCTAAAAACACCACGACGACAACACATTTAACGATCCGCATCAGCACAGTTCCTTTTGTAATATTTATTCGCTATTCACAAACACGATTATAGCCATTTCAACGTTAGTGGTCGCAGTTGCAACAAACAACCATAACACTCTATAATAACAGATATCTACATCATTGCTGTTTAGTATCCCACCCAATCGCCGTCCCACCGTTCTGTTTAACCATGGTTCCACCCCACACCCATTCTCCAATCGGCTTTACTCGACGCGAAGCGATGCAAATTGGATATTCCGGCCTGCTGGGTTTAGGACTGCCTTCGCTGCTTAAAAATCGCTTACTAGCCCAGTCTCAAACTGCTCCCAAGTCGATAATCATCGTCTTTCTCACCGGTGCTCCCAGTCACCATGACACATTCGATATGAAACCAGAGGCGCCCGCGGAAATCAGAGGCGAATTCAAGCCAACGGCAACGTCAACCGCAGGCCTTCACGTCTGTGAGCATCTACCTAAATTGGCAGCAATTGCTGACAAATACGCCGTGGTCAGGTCGCTATCACACAAGGACAACAACCATTTGATGTCCACACATTACGTCCTCACTGGCGAGTGGCAGCCGGGTGGATTTTTCGACAAAGTCGCCTCTCGCACGGACTGGCCAAACTACGCAGGCGGCCTAGCGTACATGCGACCGCGCAATGATGGCATTCCCAGTGGTGTAAACCTACCTACATTTCTACAAAGCAGCACCTTAACGTGGCCCGGTCAACATGCCGGTGTGTTAGGGCCTACCTACGATCCTTGGCAAATAACCAAGGACCCTAACAAGGCTGATTTTAAAGTAGACAATCTTTCTCTCTCTCCGGGCGTCGATCTGCAACGCCTTGAAAGTCGGCACACACTCGTCTCACAGCTTAACAAACAGCAAGACCGCTTAAGTGCAACACAAGTCGCACAACGAATGACCAGCGAACAAGATTTGGCTTATTCCATTTTGAGTTCTAGCAAATTGGCTCGAGCATTTGAGTTGAAACACGAAAAGGATTCGTTGCGAGATCAATATGGTCGGCACACCTACGGGCAATCACTTTTGCTCGCGCGGCGGCTCGTGGAAGTCGGCGTTCCGATTGTACAAGTCAACATGGGGTCGGTTCAGACCTGGGATAATCACAGCAACATATTCAAAACTCTCAAAGATCGGTTGCTGCCACCGACCGACCAGGGAGTCGCTGCGTTGATCACGGACCTCGATCAACGCGGTCTGCTCGATGACACCTTAGTCATGATGCTGGGCGAGTTTGGCAGAACGCCGAAAATCAATGACAAAGCTGGCCGCGACCACTGGGGACCTTGCTTCTACGCCCTCTTTGCGGGTGCCGGTGTTCAAGGGGGGCAAGTCATCGGCAAAACGGACAAACACGCAACTTACCCCAGCACCCATCCCTATTCTCCAGAAGACATTGGGGCTACGGTTTACAGCCTACTGGGTATCGCACCGGATACCGTTGTGTATGATCGATTCAATCGCCCGCTGCGACTTAACCAGGGTGAAGTCATCACCCCGCTCTTCACAGGTCGTGACGTTTAAGAAAGTCATTGGCTAGGCAAGCTATTGAAATAACATGACACAGCCATAACTCTCTATAATGGCTTTTATGAAAAACACTATCAAAATTCCGCACGTCGTAACCTTTACAGTATGTCTAATTATTGCGGCAATTGGATCAAGCCCGATCGCCCAAGCTGCGTTACGCGCAGGCGCTGCCAAAGTCGACATTACCCATCCGGATTCAAAGCAAGTGTCGAGTCCGCTTTATTCACGGGCACTTGTGATTCAAGGTGAAAACACAACGATCGTTCTGGTGTCAATGGATGTCGTTGCCATTGGGGGAATCGGTTACATCAAGAATGAGTTTTTGCCCAACGTACGACGTAAAGTGAAGGAATCACTCGGGATCGATGGCACAAGTATTCTAATCAATGCCAGCCACTGTCACGGCATACCCTCGCCGGATAGCGAGTCGTTAACAGTTCAAGCGATTGAAACAGCTTATCAAAACCTAGAAGAAGTAACCGTTGGGGTAGGTTCGGGGTCCGAAGATCGCATCATGGAAAATCGCCGTATGTTTCTCAAAAGTGGTCGTGAGATCGACGTACGGCATGCCTATTCGTTGCCCCCGAACAAAGACATAGCAGGTACCGGTCCCATCGACCCCGAAATTGGTATTTTGCTGCTTAGAAAACTCAATGGGGAAACACTTGCCGCCGTCTACAACTTTGCTTGTCACCCCATTCAAGGAGTTCCCAACGGTGAGAATACCGCTGATATCACAGGCTTTTCATCGCAAGTGATCGAGGATAATCTAAGCCCAGGTACGGTTGCCCTCTTCTTTCAAGGATGTGGCGGTGATATCAATCCAATTTCTTACAAAGACATTGAGCATCCACGGGACGCTGAACCGCTAGGCAATTTGCTGGGGCTCAGCACACTGAAGGGCATCCGCCGAATAAAAACGGCCGCCACCAACAAGTTCCAATTAATCCACGAGACGATTGAACTACCCCGCGCAAACCTGGCGCCCAAAATCATTGAACTGCAGCAAACACAACAAGTGCTGCTCAAGTCTCTCGGCGGGACCACACTCAACTTGCGGCAATTCATGCAACTCACTGCTAAGCACAACCTTGATCCTGATTTCCCGTCCTATCATGCCAGTCGATATCTGCACGACGAAAGCCTAGGGCACTCCGACTTGAAAAACATGGACGCCAGCAACCGCAGGAACATGAATGCCTATGCACGTAACGTCTACACGATGGAGGAACTAACTCGACTCGGAGCAAACCTGCGACTCCTGATCATGCATCAGCAACAGAATCTAGCGGCAGACAAACGCACAATCACCGTTGAGACAATTGGCCTCAAGATTGGCGATTTTGAGATGGTCACCTTTCCTGGTGAGCTCACCGTACGGATCGGTCTGGGGATCAAGGAGCGATCCAAACACCCACACACGTTTGTGGCAGGGTACACCAATGGGTACATCTATTACGCTCCGACCGCCAAACAATTACTCAATGTGGGCGGGGCACAGGAAGACAGCGATTGCATCCTCGATCCTGCTTGGCAGGCAATTTTCGAAAAGCAAGTGACATCGCTACTTCAACGATTGCGGTGATTAAGGGCGCTTTATTGGCGGTAAATTGCGGCCCTTGTTATTTACCCTTTTTCATTTCCGCTAATAACGTATCGACCGCTTCGTCCATGCGTTCTCCGCGGACGTTTTTATAACGAATGACACCTTTGTGATCCAACACATAGATCGTTGGCCAGGCACGAACATTCCATGCCGAGGAGATTGGACCTTGCGTGCCGCCACCGTTCCAGAAAGATCGCCAAGTAATCCCCTGTTTTTTCATAACCTTCTTCAACGCTTCCCGATCACGATCACTATTAATTCCTAGTAACGCGAATGGTTGACCTTCAAGACGCTTGACGAGCGACCGCTCGTGCGGGTACATACCCCGACAGGGTGGTCACCAATCGCCCCAGAAATCCAGCACCACGACTTTTCCTCGGTAGTCACTTAGCTTGAACTTCACGCCGTCAATGTCTTCGGCTTCAATTTCCGGTGCAACCTTGCCAATGCTAAGTGCTTTCGCAGGAACTACAGCGGTGACAGATGAAGTTTGCCAGAGCACCACAGTGCTCAAAATCGTAAACAACACCAACGTCATATGTTTTATTCGCATCTCAACATGCCTCAATTATTTAAATGGTGAGTAGGGGAGTAACTAGTCGGTTGCTACTTGGATTTTTTCATTTCCGCTAATAACGCATCAACCGCTTCGTCCATGCGTTCTCCGCGGACGTTTTTATAGCGAATGACTCCATTGTGGTCCAACACGTAAATTGTTGGCCAGCTGTGAACATCCCACTTCGTAGAGATCGGCCCGCTCGTGCTGCCACCGTTCCAGAATGAGCGCCAAGTAATCCCCTGCTCTTCCATAACCTTCTTCAACACTTCCCGATCGCGATCACTATTAATTCCGAGTAACGCAAATGGTTGACCTGCAAGACGCTTGACGAGCGACCGCTCGTGTGGGTACATAGCCCGGCAAGGTGGTCACCAATCGCCCCAGAAATCCAGTACGACGACTTTACCTCGGTAGTCACTTAGCTTGAATTTCACGCCGTCAAGATCTTCAGCGACAATTTCCGGTGCGATCTTGCCAATGCCAATATTTTTTGTGGCATACAATGCCCCCGCCGCTCGGTCCCCTAGATTACCTCGTAAATAGCTAACATCGGCATAGTCGTCGACCACTTGCTGGTATAGCTTTTCAGCTTTGGCTTGATTCCCGGGCGTACGCTCAGCGGTTTTTTGCATTTGATAGGCTAACGAGAAGCAAGCAATTCCACGCGCATCACGGTGAGGACTGCGATCGATGACTACCTGTAAAAAGGCTTGCACATCCGCTGTAATCGTGCGTTGTAACACTCGGCACAACGAAGCCAATCGTTCGTCTTTCACGTGATTTTCGGCCAAGAGTTTCAGTGCCGGTCCCGTATCACGACTACCACTTCGATTTCCCATCTGCACGATCCATACCAATGAATCGACGGCAGCCTTGCTATCAGGATAATCCGTCGCGACTTGCAAAAAACGTGGAGAATAATCGAGCCCCATCGTCGTCATGCGTTTACGAATCTTAACCTGTTCGGCTTTGTCCTCTGTTTCTCGAAAAGATTTCGACAACTGTAGTTGTTCAGCTCGGAACTCCGCAACCATTTCACTGTATTGTGCTTCTGGTGTTTTGTCCGTCTCGGTTGCCTGACCAAACACATCCGTGGTCGTCAACGCTACCAGAATCAATAGAACTGAAGATATATACTTTACTCGCATTGTGTATCACCCTTTTTTCAATGACGGGAATAGCTAAAACGACTACCCATTGTTTACAGCCAATATTATATCCACCCCAATATTCAAACATCAAGTTTTTAGATATAAAAACAATTTTTTTGAGGCAGCCGGACCTATTTTACCGACTATTTGCGTGTTCCATACTTTAATAGCATCCGCCCATAAGCAGGCATGGTTTTGAGCGCTGCACTTAATAGCGTTTTTGCATCGAGCGCTTGGCGACTTAAACCACTCGTACCTAATGGACTTTCTTCTTTAACATCATTTAGCACATCATAAAAACGACCATCACGATACAGCTTATACCGCTGAGTTCGCACGAACGCGAGCGACATCCCCTTTTCAGGTCTGGGATGATAGAAGATGTGAATCCATTTTCTTGGCTCACCTGTTTTTCCGCGCAACTGCCACAGGAAAGACTGACCATCGATATTTGGGGGAGCAGCTACACCAACTGCCTCGAGCGTTGTTGGTAAGAAGTCCGAGAAATCAATCAAATTTGAATTAATCTGTCCAGCGTCTACAGTTCCGGGTTGATAAGCAACGAAGGGAACGCGCGTTCCCGCGTCGGTCATTTTCCCTTTCCCACCGCGAATCGTGTCGCCGTTAAGACGCGACCGAATCGCTACATTGGTACCGTTGTCACCGACAAATAAAATTAGTGTATTCTCGGCGATACCAACTTCACGGGTCTTATCAACAATCCGCCCAACAAGCGTATCCATATAGGTCGTCATATCCTCGAAGTTCTTTTGCTTATCCTGGGACATCCGATCTTCACTAGCGGGCGTAGGCACGAAGGGATTGTGCGTAAGAATCATCGGGTAATACACAAAGAATGGTTCGCTGCGATTGTCCTCAATAAAATCGGTAATGTGCTTAGTCGCAATATCGGGTCCATACTCAGTGGCACCGAACTGCTTATTCTCGCCATCTACATACAACAGTGGATTCCAAAAGCGTCCGCCAAGTTTGTCAACCTGCCACAGACACATCGAGTCGAACCCTGCGTCCTCAGGCATCGTGCCTTTGCCGCGGAACCGTTCTGCATAATGTTCAGCACCGTACAGTTGCCATTTTCCAGCAATGCACGTGCGATATCCGTTCTCCTGAAAATACTGTCCGATGGTTTTCTGATCCTGCCGCAGGACTGAAAATGCTGCGTAATTACGTGCGTTTGACAAGCCAGTCATTAGTTTCACTCGACTCGGCGTACATAAGGGCTGTGAATAGCAGTGCGTAAAGGACATTCCTTCCGCTACCAACTGATCTAACCGCGGTGTCTTGTATTGATGACTACCAGCAAATCCAAAACACTCATAACCAATATCATCGGCCATGATCAAAATAATGTTGGTTTTTGGCGCGGCCACCAACGGGAGGGCACTGCAACACAAAATCAACAGCAGACAAGCGGAGCCTGACTTTTTTAAGTTTCTCATCTTTCCATTTCATCCTTAAATCGAAAACATCAACAACGTCCATTAACCAATACTAACTACCCAACAACGCAGTACGTATCGACTCGAACACGCCCAGCAGCAAATAACACTTTAGATCCACAGTCAATTATCATCTGGGTTGCTGGGTAGGGCGACTTGTGTGGCACCACCCAGATACAGAAACAAGTCGCGAATCTGATCGTCTGAAAACACTTGCAACATGCCGTCCGGCATCATTGATCGTTTTTGCGTAGCCATCTCATCAATATCATTCATCGCTAATTTAACAGCGGACTGCTGCGTTCGTATCACCACGGCACGATCGTCTTGATAGGTGATGTACCCGCTGAGTAGACGTCCTTGTGTGGTAATGATAGTCGTCAATCGATAGGCTGGGTCAATTACAGCACTTGGGTCCGTCAAGTTATTGATCAAGTAATCGACGTTTTTGCGTCCCGAGCCAGTCAAGTCTGGACCAACGCGTCCCCCCTCGCTGAACAACGTGTGACAGCGAACGCAGGTACGCTCGAAAATCAACCTGCCCTGTTCGGCATTGCCTTGCGCAATAAATTCATTCGAGAGCAGTCCCTTCAGACGCGCAATTTCCACTGCGCGTTTTGACACTCCGCTCTCAACCGGCCAAATTTTCGCAATCCGATCGGTTAGGTCGGATAAATCAAACGATCGTAACTGTTGCAGCGCGAAGGATGAGATGTCCGCTTTATCAATAACATCCGTTTCCATAGCGGTCAGCATTTGCTTTACATATTCCTGGCGTGTCACCAACACATCGATTGCCGCTTGTTTGGCGGCGTCAGAATATTCGGCGTACCTCTGCAGCAAAACACTCGGCGTCGTTTCGTCATTCCGATTAATCAACGCCTGCAACGCCGCCAGACGCAAACCTTCGGAATCGCCAGTCGCATTTCCTTGTTGCACCAACGAGTGCAGCAACTCGACCGTAACCGCATCAGGCACCTGCAATAATGATTCCAGTGCGTATACCCGCTTTGCTGTGAGCAACGTGTCATTGTCGACCAACGCCCGCAACGCTGCGATAGATTGTTTATCGCCAAATAGAGTAGATAACTGAGCGACCAAGAGTTGCGAGTTCTGGGTCCCGTCGCGGGCCACCTGTGCCATCATTGTTTTCCAAGCCTGGGGCATAGGTTGAGCTCCGTGCTTGGTTATTGATGACAACAACCCCCGCAACATATGCTTTCTAATCGTTCCGTTAGGTGCACCTAGGATCGTATCGACGACATCATCGAGATGCGGGCGTGCCGCATCCGCTGCCCGTCGCACGACATATTGCGACAACAAGGGATTTTCCGAGGTTATGGCGTATTTGAGGAACGCCGTGCGGTTTAACTCAATCATTGGCTCCAACGCATACCAAATCATCAACGTCAAGAATCGATCGTCGATGTGGTCATCCTGAGATAGCAAGCCGGACAGAATAGGTGCTCTATCCTCCAAAGCAAACCGTTGAACAGCGCTTGCTAGGGCAAGGCGCACTGTTGGCTTTGACTCACTGCGTGCCAGCTTCGCCAATTCGGCGTGCGTATCGGAAAGCGTGGGACCCATTTCCGCCAGCAATCGAACGGCCCAACGTCTTACATGCTCGTCCTCGGAAGATAGTTGGCGAACCAATTCCTGTTCACTTAGTCCGCCAATAAGTTTGAGGGTCCACATAGCGCGTAGTCGTTGCACGCTCGAACTGGACGACAATTCAAACTGTTTGGTTAACAATCCTTGAACATCACGCATGACCTGTCCAGCGACGTGTCGCTCGTGTAATATCCGCCGAGCGTGCCGCACCAGCCATTCATTGGTTTCACCATGTAACCCGCCCAATTCTAGATTAGTCATCTTTTGCAAATTGCCTTGGAAGGGCTGAGGGGTACCATAGGAAATTCGGTATATGCGACCACTAGATCGATGACTGCCGTCGTTGTCGTGACATTCGCCAAAATCATGCCAATCCGATACA
>Ga0208879_1003105_pt1 | contig 13938 bp, 13 predicted proteins | sample Knorr_S15_td_Bot_FD_185605 | JGI IMG/M metagenome (GOLD analysis project Ga0208879, IMG submission 185605) | Marine microbial communities from Southern Atlantic Ocean transect - Knorr_S15_td_Bottom_ad_5009_LV_A (SPAdes) (version 2) | ecosystem: Environmental > Aquatic > Marine > Oceanic | place...
CTGTCACGAATGGTCGTCAACGGCACTTGCGAAAGCGACTGGCCAGCGGTCGCCACCTTGGCCAAGCGCCACGACTGCGTGCTGCCGAGCTTCGGGCTGCATCCGTGGTTTGTTCACGAGCGCTCGCCGGAATGGCTGGCCAAGCTCGGGCAGCAACTCGACGACTGTCCCGCCGCCGTTGGCGAGTTTGGGCTCGACCGCTGGAAGCCCGGCTTGAGCTACGACGGGCAGGAGGAAGTTTTCACCGCCCAACTTTGCCTCGCCGCCGAGCGCGATCTCCCGGCGAGCATTCACTGCCTAAAAACGTGGGGACGGCTGTATGAGTTGCTCCGCGACGGCCCGCTGCCCAAGCGCGATTTTTTGCTGCACAGCTACGGTGGCCCGGCGGAAATGGTTGAGCCGTTGGCCAAGCTCGGCGCTTACTTCAGCTTCCCCGGCGCCTTCGCGCACGAACGCAAAACGCGCCAGCGCGACGCCTTCCGCCGAGTGCCGGCCGGCCGACTGCTCATCGAGACCGACGCTCCCGACCAATCGCTTCCGGAAGATCGAGTCACCCACCCGCTTGAGCAATCGGTCAATCACCCGGCCAACATCGCCGCTGTGTACGAGGCCACCGCCGAGTTGCTTGGCCAAGCGCCCGACGACTTGGCCAAGCGCGTGGAGGAAAATTTCGTCCGCCTTTTCGGCGATTAATCGGCGGGAAGGACAAATACGCGAGTCTGCTTGGCCAAGCGAAAGGTAGGGCGTGCTGTCCCCAGCGCGCCGAACCAATCGTACGAGTACTCCTCCCTCGTACTCGATTTTTCGATGACGAAGTACGATGAACGAATACGAGTACGAAACAGTCGCGGACGACTGGGGACAGCCATCCCTACCCTCGCTCGGCGGGCTCGCGGGCGACGAGGTCGCGGGCTTTTTGGATCAGGCGCCAGTCGTCGATGAGGTTGCCGAACTTGAAATCCGGCAGGCCGCTCTGCGCCTGGCCCAGCAGTTCGCCCGGGCCGCGCTGCCGCAAATCCTCCTCGGCCAGCTCGAATCCATCGACGCCCTTCTCCATCACGTCGAGCCGGCGGCGGCCGTCATCGGTCACTTCATCGGCGACGAGGATGCAGTGCGACTCGTGCGCGCCGCGGCCGATCCGCCCGCGCAACTGGTGCAACTGCGCCAAGCCAAAGCGGTCGGCATTCTCGATGAGCATGACCGTCGCGTTGGGAATATCGACGCCGACCTCGATCACGCTCGTCGCGAGCAGCGCCTTGATTTTCCCCGCGAGAAAACCGGCGACGACCTGCTCTTTCTCGGCGGATTTCAGCCGACCGTGCAGCAGGCCGACGGCGTGCGGCGCGAGTTGTTTGCGAACGGTTTCGAGTTCCTGATTGACCGCCTTGAGGCTGCCGCCCTCCGCGTCATCGACGCGCGGATAAACGATGTACGCCTGCCGTCCGGCGGCCAGTTTATCGCGGATGAAGCCCCACACTTTGGGCAGGCTTTCCGGCTTGCGGACGTGCGTGCGTACTGGGCCACGGCCCGGCGGCAACTCGTCGATCACCGAGATGTCGAGGTCGCCGTAAACGGTCAGGCCAAGCGTGCGCGGGATCGGCGTGGCGGTCATCACGAGCACGTGCGGATATTGCCCTTTGCGGACAAGTTTTTTGCGCTGCTCGACGCCGAACTTGTGCTGCTCATCGATGATCGCCAGCCCGATGTTCTCAAGCGCGAACTTCTCCTCGACGAGTGCGTGGGTGCCGATGACGAGCGGCGGCCCCTCGCTCTTGGCCAAGCCCAACTCGGCTTGGCCGGGGCCGCTCATTGTTTTTTTTGCGCCGGTGTGCAGGTGCACGGGGATGCCGAGCGGGTCAAGCCATTTGCCGAAAACACGGTAATGTTGCTCGGCCAAAATCTCCGTCGGCGCGAGCACGACCACGCTAAAACCGCTCTCGATCGCCCGCAGCGCAGCGCAGGCGGCGACGGCGGTTTTGCCGGAGCCAACGTCGCCCTGCAGCAGTCGCCGCATCGGGTACGAGCCAGCCATGTCGCGGGCGATCTCACCCCAAGCCCGTTTCTGCGCGCCGGTAAACGTAAAGCCAAGCGCACCAAAAAACGGTGTCACCAGCCGGTCGTCGCCGCCACACGGCAACGCCTTGACCTTGGCCTGAAATATCTTTCGCCTCTCGCGGATCTGCCGCTGAAACCGGATGAACTCCTCCAGCGCGAGGCGCTCACGGCCCAGCTCGGTTTGCGCGAGGTCGCCGGGGAAATGCACCGCCTTGAACGCCTCCGCCAGCGTCAGCCAATGGCTGTCGTCGCCGGCCAGCAACTCGGCGTTTGTGTTCGGCACTGCGTCGGCGAACTGCTCGACGACACGCCACTGCACGCCGCGCAGCCAGCGTTGCTTGATGCCGTCGGTCAGCCGGTACACCGGCACGATGCGCTTGATGTGGATGAACTCCTCGCCCTCCTCGGCGACCTCGGCCTCGGGGTGATCCATCGTGCGCGGTTTCTCCGCCTTGAGCTTGCCGTGCACGTGGACGAAGTCGCCGGTTTTGTAGTAGCGTTCCATGTACGGCATGTTCCACCAGCGGCAATGCAGCCGCGCCGTGCCGTCGTCGAGGATGAACTCGAACAGGCTCTTGCCGAAACGCATCCGCTTGACACCCGCCGCGACGATCGGCCCGGCGACGGTGGCGGCATCGCCCTTGGCCAAGGCCTTGATTTCGTGCGGCTGATTGCGGTCCTCGTAGCGCCTTGGCCCGTGCCACAACAGGTCGCCGACGGTGCGGATGCCGAGCTTGGCCAGGCGCGTCGCACGCTCGCCGCCGACGCCGGGCAGCGCCGCCACAGGTTGGCCAAGGGGATCTGTCGCAGGCTCGGACACTGCGGCAGTTGTACCGGCAACGCCGCGCTTGGCCAAGCCGGTCGTCGGTTTGCCTTTCGCTGGGCCAAGCCAAGCCGTAGAGTGTGCGGCCGATGGCTCGCGAGTTGACAGACAATCACGACGACTTGTGGAAGGGATACAGCCAAGTATTCATGGAGATGGATGACCTGACGCTCGCGCGCTGGATGGCCCAGACGCTGGGGCAATTCTCCGGCCACGCCTGGCGGCTCTCCCATCCGCTGATGTTGGCTTACCATTTGGCGGCGGGCGCCGCGCACGACCGGCAAATTTGGCTCAAGGGCATGGGCATCATCCCCGCCGAGTACACCACCGCCGAGTGTTGCCGCGCACCGCTGTTGCCTGTGCTCACCCGCGACGTGTTCGATGTCGGCCTGATCTGCAAACACTGCGGCGAGACGTGCGTGAAACTCGATGATCTGCCGGGTGAGATCAGGGGTGTGCTCGACACATGGGCAGATTGCTACGAAAAGTCGCACTCCATCGCGCACTGGGATGATGACGGCAAGCAACTGCCGCCCGACTACGACACGCTGTTCGAGATGGCGGCGCAATCCGCGGAAAAACTGCTGGCCCAAGCCGGCTCCGAACTGGCCCCGGCGCTGCTCGAGATTTACCCGGCGCTGGCGTGGGAGGACCAGGACGAGTGCCTCGAGGTTCGCCCCGAGGATGTCGATATTTGATGCCGACTCAAACCTGATCTTTTTGATCCGGAAACTTCTCCTTGATCGTGCGAACCAACCGAATCTCGTCAGCCGGCACCATCTTGCGCCTCGGGATGCGACGCCGGACACTGTCGAGCAGTTCCATCCAGTCCTCGAACGCCGGCTCGGGATATTCCTCCCAATTCTCGTAACGCCGTTCGCGCCGAAAAAACTTCCACACGTTGCGCTCGTTGCGGGCGTAGCACTCCATCCGCTCGCCGTATTCGTCGCGCCGCTTCCAGCTAATCTCTCCCTTGGCTCCCATGTCAGTCCGGCAAATTGACCCCGGCGACCGCCATCGCCGCCATCCCCTCCCCGCGCCCGATGAACCCAAGCAACTCGTTCGTCGTCGCCTTGATGCCCACTTGGCCGGGCGAAATGTACAGCGCTTGGGCGACCGCAACTTTCATCGCCGGCACGTGCGGCAAAACCTTTGGTGCCTCGGCGATCAGCGTGGCGTCGATGTTTACGATCTTGCCGTTGGCTTCCGCCACCAGTTCAGCGGCTTTCTCGAGAAAAATCCGGCTCGGCGCATCCTTCCACTCCGGTTCGCTGGGTGGAAAAAAACTGCCGATGTCGCCTTGGCCAAGCGCCCCCAGCACCGCGTCGCAAATCGCGTGCATCAGCACGTCGGCATCAGAGTGACCGTCGAGCCCCATGTCGTGCTCGATCTCCACGCCGCCGAGCCAAAGCGGTCGCCCCTCCGAGAGGCGATGCACATCGTATCCAATTCCAGTACGAACCACGGCCGGATTATAGGCACAAACCCCGCTTGGCCAAGCGCGGAAGAGAATCATCAACATTGGAATGAAAATTCACCACGAAGAACACGAAGCTGACGAAGTTTTTAATTTTACCTCTTCGTGCCCTTCGTGGTAAATCTGATCGCGGACTACTCCGCTTGGCCAAGGGCGAACATGGCGATGCCGGCGGCGACGGAGGCGTTGAGCGAATTGATGCGGCCGCGCTGGGTGATGCCGACCACGTCGTCGGCCATGTTGAGGATGAATTGGCCGACGGAGCGATCCTCGCCGCCGATGACGAGCAGCAGTTTCTCCGGCTTGGCGGCGGCGAGCGCCTCCAGCGACGACTTGCCGGCCATGTCCAGCGCGGCGATGCGGTAGCCGTCCTCGGCAGCTTTGCGGGCGTAGCCGTTGGCGGAGTCGCTGCGGCAGATTTTCATGAACTCGGTTGCCCCGGCGCTGACCTTGACCACCGACGGGTAGATTTCTGGCACGCCCTTTTTCGGCAGGCAAACGGAGGAGAAGCCGAACACTTCGGCGCTGCGAAGGATCGCCCCGACGTTGTGCGGGTCTTCGACGTTGTCGAGCATCAGCATGCGCGGCGCACCGAGCAACTCATCGAACTCCGCGTACGGATAAAGCGATGTCTTGAGTACGACGCCCTGATGATCGCGACTGCCGGAGATCTGCATCAGGCGGCCCTTGTCCGTCCACTCGATCTCGATTTTGCCGCGCTCCAACACGCCGAGTAATTTTTTGATGCGTGCATTTTCGCGCATACCTTCGTTGAGGTGGGCGGAGTACACACGGCGCTTCCCTGCCCGCAACACCTCGAAGGCGGGGTTCAATCCATACACATGTTCTCGACTCGGCTTGGCCATTGGCACGGCGCGCAACCTACGGCAGCCGTGGCTGGAAACCAAGTTCGCGCCTGATTTGATTTCAGGGATTGAAGCGCAGAGAGCGCGGAGACGCGGAGAACCGCAGAGGGGAGTTGAAAATCGTACTCGTACTCGTCCTTCGTACCTCGTCATCGAAAAAAACTCGCGCGAAGCCCCGACGGGGCGTGATGGGATAGCCCGGTGCAACGCGCCGGGTTCGCAAACAAAAAACAGTTCAAGCCCCATCGGGGCGGCATATGGGTTCGGAGTTTTCTGCAGGGTTTTTGTGCCGCCCCGCTGGGGCTTGTTTTCCTGGGTGGGATTCCCTCCCGGGGTGCTACCCCGGGCTTTCGCATTTCGCCCCGCTGGGGCTGGGTTTCGTGCCACGAAGAAAAAATCAAACATGGATGGGCAGAATGCACAGGATTATTTCCCGGCCTGTTTATCCATGTTAATTTCCTCTGCGATTCTCTGCGGCTCCGCGTCCTCTGCGTTTAATTTTTAGCTCGATTACGAGGCACGAAGGACGAGGACGAGGACGAAAACGAGCTTTCGCTAGCGCAACCCTGCAGCGGACGGGCTGCTCCTTGCCATTTTGGCGGATTAGCCGATACTTCGGGCGTGAGCGAAAGCATCACCCAGTTGACCAACGACCTGATCGCCTCCTACGCGAAGGTGGGCGGCATCAATCATTTGGACGGCGGCAATCTGCCGTCCAAGTTCGCCATCGCGTCGATCACCACCGACTTGCTGCGGCTGCTGTTGCCCGGATTTTTCGATGAGCAACCGATTCAAACTTCCGAGTTGAGGGTCGAGATTTCGACGTTGTTGGACAGCGTCAGCGGCCGGCTCGAGGACGAGATCACCAAGAGCATCGAGCACAGGCTGACCGACGAAAATGCGGCCAAGCCACGGTCGTTGGCTCGTGAGATTACGGCTGAGTTTCTCGGCAGCTTCCCCGCGATCCGTGAAATGCTCAAGACCGACGTCGAGGCCGCGTACGCCGGTGACCCCGCCGCATTGAGCCATGAGGAAGTCGTGCTGGCTTATCCGTTTGTCGAGACGATCGCGGTGCAACGGATGGCGCATCAGCTTTACCGGCGCGGCGTGGCGCTCATCCCGCGCATCATGGCCGAGTGGGCGCACGGCCGAACCGGCATCGACCTCCACCCCGGCGCGAACATTGGCTCGCACTTTTTCATCGATCACGGCACCGGCACGGTCGTGGGCGAGACGACCATTATCGGCAATCACGTGAAGATTTATCACGGCGTCACGCTGGGCGCGAAATCGACCTCACGCGTCGAGGAGTTGCGTGGGGCCAAGCGGCATCCCACCATCGAGGACAACGTCACGATTTATCCCGGCGCAACCATCCTCGGCGGCGAGACGGTCATCGGCGCGAACAGCACGGTCGGCGGCAATGTGTTCCTGATCCACAGCGTGCCGGCCAACTCGCTCGTTATCGCCGAGGACCTCAGCGTCAAGGTGATGAAAAAAACCGCCCACTACGATATTTGAGCCAAGCGCGTCTCGTTTTGATTCCTTCTCCCTCAGGGAGAAGGTGGCCGAAGGCCGGATGAGGGTGAAACGCCATCCTGTCCATCTTCCCTCCATCCATGTTTTTGACTGCGATTTTTGACTGCGATGATTGTTGGTGTGTGCCGCCCCTTCGGGGCTTGTGTTTTTTTTGCCAGCCGACCCGGGGCTGACGCTCCGGGCTATTGCATGCCGCCCCTTCGGGGCTCGTATCTTGGCCAAGCGACAGGTAGGGACGGCTGTCTCTGCGCACTGGGGACAGCACCCCCCACCTTCCGCTTGATCCCCTCTCCCGCTGGGAGAGGGTATGTGGCCAAGCTACTTTTCCTCCGTTTGTTCCGCAGCCCTGGCCTTGTATGCGGCGACGGCCTCGACCCACTGGGTGTATGAGCCGGCGATGTCAGCGGCTTGGGCGTCGCCCTCGTGGAAAAGGATGCCGTAGCGGAAATTCTGCTGTTCGCCTTTCTTGAGCTTGAAGTCGCCGACGCCCTTTTTCTTGCCTTCGAAATTGTGGATGCCAAACGGGTTGGCGGCGACGAGGCCGTAGTCGCGGGCGTGCCACCAAGTCGGGTGACGCAGATTGTCCGGGTGATCGAAGATGGCGACGCCGACCGTGTGGCCGCCGATCTCGCCCCAGTAATCGACCCACTTGGCGCGCTTGCCCCAGAGTGCCTTGTCCTTGTCGCCAGCGCTGTTGAGCGCATGGCCGTTGGCGGTGGTGACGCCTTTGCCGTTGCTCAGGCGGAGATTCGGATGCGTGCGGATGCCCATGCTGCCCTCCTTGGTGTCGCCGAAGGTCACGTCGCCTTCCGACGCGAACACGGTCACGCTGTACGACACGAACATGCCGCCGAACGCCTTGTAAAAACTGATCGAGGTTCGGTCGGTGCAGACCACTTTTCCGTCCGGGCCGACCCAGTTATTTTTCGAGACGATCGAGCCGCGGCGACCGCCCTTGGCACGCACCAACTCGGACGGGACGATCTTCCCCGTGTTCTTCGCGTTGTGCCAAAAACTGATGCCGTTGACCTCGCCGTGCGTGAACCAAAGTGACGCATGATGCACGTGGTCCTTGGCCTCGCCCTCAACCTCCTTGAACGGATAGTTGCGCGTCATACCGATGCCGTGCGGGCCGATGACGGGGTAGAGCACCGGCTTGTTGTACCCCGTGGGGATGTACTCGGTGAACAACTCGCCATCGATCTCGACGCGATAGTTGTCGCCGTTTTTGCTGATGGTGAACGGGCCTTCCTCGGCGGCGTTGAGCGCTTGGCCAAGCGCCAAAAGCCCTGCCACCACTGTCAAAAAGATATGTGAGGTCATCGCGGAGAAACCTATGGTTCCGGCAAAACTTGGTCAACAGAAAAGGGAGCGCTTGGCCATACGAGGCAAACCGGCCTTGGCATGCCGCCATCGATCCCGTTAGATTGCGGCGTGCCGGGATTCCTGAGATTCGTGGGTCTGTTCAACGCCGCCGTGTGGGTGGGTGGCTCGGTCTTCTTTTCGTTTCTCGCCGCCTCGGTGTTTTTCACCCCCGATGTCACCGACTTCACTCCGCCGCCGTACAACGGCTTGGTTGCCCAGGCGATGCTCGGCCGCTACTTCACGCTGCATTATATCTGCGGAACGATCGCCTCGCTGCACCTGTTGATCGAGTGGCTGTACAGCGGCGGCGGATTCCCCAAGCGAGCCGTTGCCTTTGTTTGTGTGCTGCTTGGCCTCGCGCTGGTCGGCGGCAAATTCATCAGCCCAAAACTCACTGTTTGGCATCAGCAAAAACATCAGTTCCAACTGAAGAGCGAAGGCGAACCGCCAATGATAGAGAAGACCGAACACACGGAGGAAGTCGTTCAGAACGCCGAACGGAAGTTCGCCGTGTGGCATGGCGTGTCGCAAGTGATCAACCTCGCCATGGTGATCCTGTTGATTTGGCGGTTTTGGCGCCTGACCCACCCCAGCGGGCAGGACGGCTTAAGCACCTTCGGCCAGCGAAAACGAAATCTCTTCACCAAATAACGGCGGCGGGTTCGCCCCGGAACACCTACTCCACGGAGACGGCCTGTTTGATGCCAAACTTCTCGATGCGTTTGCGCAGCGTGGCGCGCGTGATGCCCAGCAGCTTGGCCGCCCGCACTTGGTTGCCGTTGGTATCGCGCAGCGCATGGGCGATCAACTCGCGCTCCACCGCCGGCAGCACGGCCAAATCCGGCTGCTCCTTGGCCCAGTGAAACAGCGTCGCGGCAACGGCGCCGATGTCGTTGGCATCGCTTGGCGGTAGCGCTTGGCCAAGCGCTTGGCCTGATGCCGCCGCAGCTGGGACACCGCCGGGCGACCGCACTTCCGCCGGCAAATCATCGGGGCGGATCGCCTCGCCCTTGGCCAAGACGATGGCACGGCGAATGACATTCTCCAATTCGCGCACGTTGCCGGGCCAATCGTGTTGCGCGAGTAGTTCCTGCGTCTCCCCGAGCATCGACTTGGGCTTGCGGCCCTCGGCGGCGGCGATGGTCTTGAGGAAATAATCAACCAACAGCGGGATGTCCCCGGGGCGTTCGCGCAGCGGCGGCAAACTGACCCGCACGACGTTGAGCCGGTAAAACAAATCCTCGCGAAACTCCTTGGCGGCGACCGCCTCCTCAAGCCGCTTGTTCGTCGCGGCGATGATTCGCACATCCACCGTGATCGGCTTGTTGCCGCCGACGCGCTCGATGGTGCCGTTTTGCAGCACGCGCAAAATCTTGGCCTGCGTCGCCAGCGTCATGTCGCCGATCTCGTCGAGGAACAGCGTCCCCTTGTCGCACTGCTCGAACTTGCCGATGCGCTGCGAGCCCGCCCCGGTGAACGACCCCTTCTCGTGGCCGAACAACTCGCTCTCGAGCAGGTTCTCCGGGATCGCCGCGCAGTTGATCGGCAGATACGAGTTGTCGTGACGCTGGCTGTTTTGGTAGATCGCGCGCGCAACCAACTCCTTGCCGGTGCCGCTCTCGCCGGTGATCAGCGCCGTGGCATCCGACCCGGCCAGTTGGCCGATCATCTTGAACACCTCCTGCATCGGCCGGCTGCGGCCGACAATACCCAAGTCGTAATCCTCCGACTCGAGCAGCGGCTCGCAGGCGACGACCTGCTTCATGTCGCGCGCCGCCTTGAGCGCGTCGGCGACAATCTGCTTGAGTTGGGGCACGTCGAACGGCTTGAGCAGATAGTCGTACGCGCCATGTTTCATCGCCTCGATCGCGGTCTGCGTCGTGCCAAAGGCGGTCATCATGATCACCGGCAGCTTGGCGTCGTCCTGCCGGATGCGCCGCAGCGTCTCCAGCCCGGTGATGCCGCCCATGCGGACATCCATCAGCACAAGATCCGGCTGAAAACTTTTGATAACCTCAAGCCCCTCCTCGCCGCTGGCGGCGGTTTCGAGGTCGAGATCGGGCGATTCAAAAATGCGCTTGAACGAGTAGCGTACGTCAGCCTCGTCGTCGATGAGCAGAAGTTTGTCCATTGCCGAGTACCCCTCACGGGGTTTGCGGAGCATAGGCGGCAGCGCCGATTTTCACAACGCCAAGAAAAAAGTCGCCTTGGCCAAGCGCAAAAACTACGCTCCCCCGCAGCCAGTTCACGAACATGAAACCATTGACTCGCCGCAAGTTCATCGCCGCAACCGCAACCGCTGCCGCCGCTGCCCTGCCCGGCCAAGCGCTTGGCCGCAAGCCCAAACAGGAAATCATCGACCTGCATCAGCACACCAATTACAGCGGCCGCAACGACGAGCGCATGCTCGGCCACCAACGCGCCATGGGCATAAAGTGGACCGTTCTGCTCCCGGCCGGACGCCTTTACGGGCTCGCCGCCAACTGCGGCGGCAACAAGTCCGTGCGCAAAATCGTCGTCAAAAACCGGCGCAACTACGTGCACTTCGCCAACGAGATCGCCGACCACCCCGAGTGCATCGCAACGATCGAGTCGTATTTAAAAAAAGGCGCGGTCGGCATCGGCGAGCAGAAGTTCCGCGTCAAGTGCGACTCAAAACACATCCAGCGCATCGCCGAGTTGGCGCAGGAATACGACGTGCCGGTGCTGATGCACTTCGAGCACGGCCACTACAACACCGGCATCGAGCGGTTCCACACCATCCTCGAGAAATTCCCCAAGGTGAACTTCATCGGCCACGCGCAGACCTGGTGGGGCAACATCGACAAAAAGCACGACCAAACCGTCATGTACCCCAAGGGCGCCGTCACGCCGGGTGGCATCTCCGACCGGTTGCTGGGCGACTACCCAAACATGTACGGCGACCTCTCCGCCGGCTCCGGCCTGAACGCACTCATCCGCGACGAGGCGCACACGGTCAAGTTCATCCACCGCCACCGGGAGAAACTCATTTACGGGAGCGACTGCAACGACATCATCGGCCGCGGCCCAAGCTGCTCCGGCTCGCACGCGATCAAGACCATCCGCCGGCTGATCCCCGACACAAAAACCCAGGACAAGCTTTTCAGCGGCAACATCCGCCGCATCGTCCGCATCCCAAAATAAACTCAGCGCTTGACAGGCGGAACGGAAGTAATTACATTGGACTTACGTGAAGGCGGCGATTGTACAAATTGGAAACTCCCGGGGAGTTCGAATCCCAAAGGTGATGCTCGAACAGTGCGGGCTTGAGGATGAAGTCGATATGGCTGTTCTCAACCGGAAACTGGTCATTTGCCCGGCTTCCCGACCACGCGATGGCTGGGCGGAGTCTTTCCAAGCGATGGCGAAACGGGGTGACGACACCCTGCTCGAACATGCCGCAAAAGATGAGTCCAAGTGGGACGATGAAGAGTGGGAGTGGAAGTGATGAAACGATTTGACGTCTTTCTCATCTCGCTAAACCCAACTCGCGGAGCCGAAATCAAAAAGACCCGGCCCTGCCTCATCATCTCCCCCAACGAAATGAATGACCACATCTCGACGGTCATCATCGCGCCCATGACCTCCAAGGGGAGAAATTACCCCACTCGGGTCGCCTGCAAGTTTCAGGGAACCCAAGGCCAAATCGTGCTCGACCAGATTCGCACCGTTGACAAAATCCGCCTTGTCAAAAAACTGGGCAGAGCGTCAGCGAAAACCCAGGAAAAAGTGCTCGCCGGTCTGGCAGAAATGTTCGCCCGCTAAACCCGCCGCTTGACCAAGGGCTCGGCTCAACAACTGGTTGGCACTTCCTGCAGCACCTTGATGCAGTGGGGGATGGCGCCCTCGACGAAGCCGAGGCACTCGACTGCTCCGGTCGGTTTGCCGGGGAGACAGATCACCAGCGCCGAGTCGATCACCGCGGCCAAGTTGCGCGAGAGGATGGCGTTCTTGGTGATTTTCAGCGACTCCATCCGCATCACTTCCCCGAAGCCGGGCAGCTCGCGCACCGCCATTTCGCGCACCGCCTCGGGGGTCACGTCGCGCGGGGCGACACCGGTGCCGCCGGTCGTCAAGATCAGGTGGCAGCCTTTGTTCACTTGCTCGCGCAGCGCACGCTGGATGTCGCGAACCTCGTCCGGCACCACCGCCTCGGCGACGACCTCCCAGCCGTAGCCGGCCGCGGCTTCCTTCAACGCCGGCCCGCCAGCATCGTCGTAAACGCCCTGCGTCGCGCGATCCGAAACTGAAATTATCCCCACCTGAATTTGCATCGTTTGCGTTTAATAAATCAACTGAAACTCCGGCAGCATCGTCACCGCCCAAAGCACGTCTTCGATTGACTCGGCCGCGTTGTCGCCGCTGCACAACTCGGCCAACATCGCCGATTCGGCTTGGTTTGGCGACCGGCCAAGCGCCGCCCGAAACACCTGCTTGGCCAAGCGCTGCTGCCCGCCTCCCTCGGCGGCCAGAACGGCGGCTCCGTCCTTGATTAGTTTCGACAGCACCTCGCCGTTGGTCAGCGCGAGCGCCTGCAGCGTGGTGGCGGCGGACGGGCGCTCGGTGGTCACCTGCTCGCGGTTCGGCCGGCCAAGCGCGGTGGTCAGCGCCGTCTTGTTTTGCAGCGACTCGCGGAACCGCCCGCCGAACGCCAGCACCGAGCCGCTAATTTTCATCCGCTTGGCCAAGCCCCACGGCGCCATGTCCGCCCCGCCCAGCTCCGAGGCCGAACGCCATGTGGTGTCGTCGAACTCCGGCTTGTTCCACCCGTCGGAACCGTCGGTGCTGACCTTCCACGACTTGTCGGAGACGACGTCCATCGTCGTGCCGTCCGCGAATTGAAACCGGATGCCGAGCCAAAGTCCGGCGGGATTTTTTCCGCTCCCCTCGTTCGTGGCCGAGACCGTAACGAGGTTTTCGCCTTTATGGAATCGCTTGGCCAAGTTCCGGAATTTCGGTTCCTCCCAGTTTTTGCCGGCGGTTCCGTTGCGTTGGTTCACCAGCAGGACGAACGAATTGTCCGCCACGACGATGACATCCGCCGTCGTGGGCTTGTCCGGCAACTCGATGCGTTTGCGAAAAAACGACGTGCCCGGCTCGACGCCGTTGGCCGCCTTGGCCGTACTCCAGATCCATTTGCCCTTCGGCAAATCGTTCTGCTCAACTCCGCCCGTTACTCCCGCGAGATTCGCTCCATCGAACTCGATCTTCTTCGCCGGCGACGGCTTCCAGTTGCCGGTGAGTGTCGCCACGGCATCGACAAACTGCTCGGCGGTCATTCGCCGCACGGTCGGCCCGCGGAAAACAAATTCCTTCTCCGACTGCTCGGCGCCGTTCACGGCTGGCAACTGGTACGCGCGCGACGTCATGATTTGCGCCATGGTAAACTTGAGGTCGTAGCCGTTGTCGGCGAGATCGCTGGCCAACAGGTCGAGCAGGTCGGTGTGCCATGATTCGTTTTCCATTTCATCGACTGGCTCGACCAAGCCGCGGCCGAGGAACCGCGCCCAAAGCCGGTTGACGATCGTGCGGCTGAGGCGGCCGTTCCCCGGGCTTGTCACCGCCTTGGCCAATTGCTCGATGCGCTTGGCCTTGTCGGCCTTCGGGTCGATCGCGCCCAACTCCGGATGAATGAACCGCACGCCGGAAATCTCGCCGGTCGGCTTGTCGCACTCGACCAACTCCAGCGGCTTGTCGGCATAGACGCTGGCCAGCGCGTAGGCATCGGACAGCGACCAGTCGTTGATGAAACTGTCGTGGCAGGAGGCGCACTTGAGGTTCACGCCCATGAA
>Ga0208879_1003106_pt1 | contig 13937 bp, 12 predicted proteins | sample Knorr_S15_td_Bot_FD_185605 | JGI IMG/M metagenome (GOLD analysis project Ga0208879, IMG submission 185605) | Marine microbial communities from Southern Atlantic Ocean transect - Knorr_S15_td_Bottom_ad_5009_LV_A (SPAdes) (version 2) | ecosystem: Environmental > Aquatic > Marine > Oceanic | place...
TCAGTCCCGGAACCTTGATTTTTATACTCGAACGTTTCAGAATGGCCGACGAAGAATTGATTTCTCTGGAACGTACCCATATTCCCTATGCACTTTGTCCTGAAATCGAAAAGAATTTCGACTTTTCACAAGAGTCACTTTACAAAGTTTTGCGTGAACAATACAATTTTCAATTGGTTGTTGCACAACAAACTGTGGAAGCACGTTTACCGACTGAAGAAGAAATGAAAAAGTTGCGTATCGAAAAATCAAAACCAGTTTTGAGTTTTGAACGTTCAACTCTTAATGAAAATTCGCATCCCGTTGAGTTCGTTAAATCAGTCTATCTGGGTGACCGCTACAAACTCAAAATTATGCTAAAACCTTCTTCTACCATAGTTAAGGGAGAAGGACAGAAATGATGATAATTGTAGCGGACGGAATATGAAAATCAGTGCAAGTTATTGGATATTCGAAGGTGGACTTGAAGGAACTGTTCCTATAGTTGAGGCAATGGAACAAGCTGCACAACTTGGGTTTGATGCGATTGAACTCGGGATTGCGAGTGAAGGAGTATTGACCCATCAAACCACTCAAGCCGAATGTGAAGCTATTTGTGCAATGGCGAAAAAGAACGGACTGGAAATTTCCGGAGTCGCCAGTGGAGAAAGCTGGGGATGCTCGCCAACCTCCAGTGACGTCAAAGTACGTGAAACTGTAATCAATTTTACGAAAAAAGCACTTCAAGTAACTAAGTGGTTGGGAACGGATGCCTACTTGTTTGTGCCAGGCGCAGTGGATGTTTTCTTTTTACCGGATGCCGAAGTTGTTCCTTATGACGTTTGTTATGAACGTGCCACTGAAGCAATATCTCAACTTTTGCCAACAGCAGAAAAGCTGGGAGTTTCAATTGCGGTTGAAAATGTATGGAACAAGTTTTTACTGAGCCCGCTGGAAATGCGGAGTTTCATCGACCAATTTGAATCCAGAAACGTCGGTGCGTATTTTGACGTTGGAAACGTTCTGTTAACCGGTTATCCTGATCAATGGATACGGATTCTTGGTTCACGGATAAAAAGAGTACACATCAAAGATTTTAAACTTTCAATCGGAACTGCTGACGGATTTGTAGATTTACTTGAAGGTGATGTAGATTTTTCTGCCATCAAAAAAGCATTAGCTGAAATTAATTACGACGGATTTGTAACTGCCGAAATGATTCCTTTTGTCCCCGGTCGTCCGCAAAAAACTGCTTCTGCCATGAAACAAATTTTCAACTAACAGTGATTATTACCACAGAGTACACAGAGTAAAATAACTTAATAATAGTTATTTGCGCACTCTTTGTCCTCTGTATTTCACTCAGAAAGAGTTAATAAACACCAACACAAAATTTAACAAAATGTTAAAAATAGGAATCGTCGGTTTGGGCTTTATGGGCAAAATGCACTTTCGTTGCTACAAGTCCCACAAAAATGTAGAAGTCGTTGCAATTTGCGATGCAGACGCAAAGCAACTCAAAGATACTTCCGGAGTCAAGGGTAATATTTCGGGTGCAGAGGAAGACTTGGATTTGAGCAATATCTCACTTTATTCCGATTTAACTCAGATGCTGGCAGAGGAAAAACTAGATGCGGTTTCCATTGCATCACCCACTTTTCTACATGCTTCGCAAACGATAGAGTCGCTCAATGCCGGACTTCATGTATTTTGTGAAAAACCGATGGCGCTGAATTCAGAGGACTGCGGGAAAATGATTGTCGCGGCCAAGCAATCCGGAAAAATACTTCAAATCGGCCATTGCATCCGTTTCTGGCCGGAATATGTTCAAGCTAAAGAAATCATTGATTCGCAAAAATATGGAAAAGTTTTGGCTGCATCTTTTCAGCGACTGAGTCTCACTCCAACCTGGAGTTGGGATAACTGCTTTCTCGATGGAAAACGAAGCGGCGGTGCTATGCTGGATTTACATATTCATGATACGGATTTTGTGCAGTATGTTTTCGGAATGCCAAATTCGGTTTTCAGCAGAGGTGTGGTTGGACCAAGTCAGGATTTTGATCACTGCGTTACTCAATATCTTTATGATGAAAAAGAGTCGAAACATTATTCGTCCGTCATCACTGCAGAAGGCGGTTGGATAATGGCTCCGGAATTTGGATTTGAAATGAGTTTCAAAATAATGCTGGAAAAGGCAACCTTGATTTACAGTTCCGCACAAGAACCGACCTTCCGGATTTATCCTCAAGACAGCGAAATGATCACTCCGGAAATAGCGGAAGGTGACGGTTATTCTTTTGAAATAAAATACTTTATTGAGCATATTTCCGGAAAGTCTGTTTCAGTAATTCTCACTCCGGAACAGTCCTGTGATTCAGTAAAAATCATAGAAGCGGAAAAAGAATCCATACTCACCAGAGAAAAAATTTCAATAAACTAATTGCAAAATACATTATGCTCTCCTGTAATAAATGGCCGATTGGAATTTGTGGTTGGTCACTGCAAAATGATATTCCGCTAATAGCAAAATTGATGAATGAGTCCGGAATGTCGCATCTTCATCTTTCCCTTGATCCGGCATTGTCTTCAACTAACCGAGACTATTTGGATACTATTGAAAAACACAAATGGCAACCGACTGCGGCGATGATCGGATTTGCACAAGAGGATTATTCAACTCTTGAAACTATCAAGCAAACCGGTGGTATTGTTCCTGATAAAAATTGGGAGACAAACAAAGATAAAGTCCTGCGAGCCATTAAATTAACTGCTTCACTTAAAATTGAATATTTAACATTCCATTTTGGTTTTATTGACAACACAAAACCAAAACTGCGGGAACGAGTCCAATTGTTGGCTGATGCCGCAAAGCGGAAAAAAGTGATGATTTTGATGGAAACTGGTCAGGAAAACGCAGAAACTTTAAGGGAATTTTTGGAAGAACTTTCTCATTCGGCATTGGGTGTTAATTTTGATCCGGCAAATATGATATTGTACGGAAAAGTCGATCCTGTTCTAGCACTTGAAACGCTTGCACCTTGGGTCAAACATGTTCATATCAAGGACGCAATACATAGTCCAATTTCTGCTAAGTGGGGTAAGGAAGTTCCGTGGGGGGAAGGAGATTTTGACAATGATGAATTTCTGAGAACCTTAAACCGTATTGGTTATCAAGGTGCTTTGGCCATTGAACGAGAAGCCGGAGCAAAACGTTTGGAGGACATCAAAAAAACTGCCGAATTGTTGCAGCAATATTCAGTTTGAGTGAATGTGATGATCAGCGTAGGAATTGACGGCGGAGGTTCCACATTGCGGATTGGAATTTACAAAGAAAATCTGGAATGTATCCATCTTCACGAACTTCCGGAAACCGCAAATCCTAGTATTATCGGTTTTAAGAAAGCGGAAGAACAGTTGAGTTCTACTCTGTTTCACACTATGGATGAAGCCGGAGTCGATATTTCGGAGGTTCAGGATGTCGGTGCAGGAATGGCAGGAGCTGCGCAAAATCCGGATTGGTTGCGGAATGTTTTGTCTAAAGCAATGCCTCAAGCGAAAATTACGGTTGCTCCGGATTACGAAATTGCGCTGATTGGTGCACATGGAAAACGTTTTGGAGTTTTAGTTCTTTCCGGAACCGGAAGCGCTGCTTGCGGAATTGATGCAACCGGTGAATCCGCACATTCCGGTGGTTGGGGCTATTTGTTGGATGACGGTGGTAGCGGCTATTGGCTTGGTTTGGAAATGCTCAAATCTGCTACTCGTGTAGCAGATGGTCGAGAAGAGAAAACCGAACTTTATCAACAAACATTTGAACATTTAAAAATTTCTGTTCCGGATGATTTGATAAGCTGGCTTTATGATCCAGAACGAAAAAATAGGGAAATTTCGCAATTGGCTCCACTTGTTTTCGAATGTGCCACTAAAGGTGATTTGGAGGCACAACGAATTGTAGATGATGGTGCAGAACAACTGTATCAACTTTATCTGAGCGTAGTTAAACGCTTGGATTTCACCAATCCTCCAGTGATGTTTGCCGGAGGTTTGCTTAGTTCAGACACCCTTTTACGCCGTTTGTTGATGCAGAAAATCGGTCTTAATAATGTGCCTTCCCCTAAATATTCTCCTGTTGCAGGAGCTGCGTTAATGGCTTACTTATCAAATTCATAAAAATAAATATCGTCAAAATTGATTGAAAAAATAATTATTTTAAAAAAATTCACTTTTTTTAATTTTTTTGTTGACAAGGAGAATTATTAAGTATTATGATATTGGCCTATACCGGACGGGGCAGGGCTGTACAGTATTATTTTATTCAGTAGCACCTTGACCATTCCATATTGACTGAAAAATGATATATAAAATAATCTTAGTTTAGAATGGCGACAAGTTTAGCTGCTTTGATTTAAATATATCTTAATTTTTAATAAATTTTACAAGGAGAAACTATGCGATCAATAATAAACACTCTGGTAAGTATATTAATACTGTCTCTAATACCAGTAGCTTTGCATGCTGAAAAAATAACTTTCCTCACACCTTCTTGGGGCATACCTCCAGATAAAGCCTTATTAGAGTCATTTCAAAAGGAATCTGGAATTACAGTTGAAATTCAATCCGTTCAAAACAAAGATCTCTTTAGCCGGACTCAAATTGCGGCGGCCACCAATCAATCACCAGCAGATGTGATTTTTCTTACTCAAGAAGCTCCATCAAATCTTGTAGCTATTGATATGATGCGTTCTTTAAATGATCTCCAATCAAAGGATCCCTTGGAAAATGACCTTACCGGTCAGGAGTTTTGGAACATTGGTGGTGAACAATTTGGAGTACCTGTTTATGCACAGTTGGTAATGATGGATTACAACACAGACAGACTTAAACAAGCTGGTTTCAACTCACCACCCAGTTCATGGTCAGAGCTGAAAAGAATGGCAAAAAAACTCAAATCCAGTGGAATTGATAAGCATCCGATTGCAATGAAATCCAGCGATTGGTCTTGGTATCTTATGGCGCTTTCCATGGGCGACGCCATGTTTGATAACGATCTGAAACCAATTTTTGCTAACAGTGGATCCAAAGCAAGAGCGGCCATGAAAATGTTACTTGAGTTTTTCTCTGAAGAATTGATTAGCCCCGAAATTGTAGCAGGAACTGTTAACCAGCATTCGATTTTCTGGAGCGGTACGGGAACATTCCATCAAGGATGGCAAGGGTCGATTAGAATTGGCAACAATACGAAGAAGTCCAAACAAGCTCCACATGTTGCTTATATGGTCTTACCCGGTGTTGGAAATACATGGAGTTTCCCTGCAGCTATAGGTATTGCTAAGTACTCAAAAAATGTCGAGTCTTCCTGGAAATTTATCAGATGGTATACAGGCAAGGCAAACCAGAAGAGTATCTACAAAGCTTTTGGACTCTATCCTTCACGTGCATCAGTTGCGGCTGAATTGAATGCTGAAGGATTGGTGGATGGATATACACAAATCCTTGCACAATCGAAGAAAGTGAACGAACTACCACGCCAAGCTCTTTGGTGGGGGCCCTTCACTGCAAAAGTTTCAGAACAAATTTTAACTGCAGTACAAACAGGCGCCAATTCTGATAAGACAGTTGACAAAATTGCAACTATCTGGAACGAACTTAAATCAGAATATGAATAATAACTTAGTAGTTTTGACGTAGTAGTTTTTTCCACTCCGTCGAAGCTTCTTTGTTCATTCTTTTGACTGCCTCGTGCTAATTGATCGCCTCCGGGAAAACCGTCAAGATTTAGTATTTATCTCGGTTATTCTGCTTCCTTTGATAATACTTGTCGGAATACTGATATATCTTCCTGCAGTTGATTCTCTTATTACATCTTTCACAGATGAAAATCTTAGGATTCGTCGACTTCCTAAGTTTATCTGGCTGAAAAACTATTCAAAACTATTAGAAAATTCAGAATTCTGGATCGTCACAGCCAGATCACTTCTGGTAGTGGCCATGACGCTACCGCTGGAATTGCTGATATCTCTCGGTTTGGCTCTATTGCTCACAGAAGTCTTCCCTGGCAGAGCAATGGTGCGGACATTGATTCTATTACCCTGGATGCTTCCGCCAATAGTCAATGGATTTTTGTGGGGATGGCTGCTCAATGGTGAATACGGAGCCCTTAACGGACTCCTTTATCAAATCGGAATAATAGATGAATACGTAACCTGGCTAAGAAATCCGGATACCCAGGTCATTTGGGTAGCAGTAGTTCAAACATGGACACGCTTTGCCTTCCCGACAATCATCTTACTTGCCGGACTACAATCGATACCAAAGGACCTATTAGATGCAGCAAAAGTTGATGGGGCCAGTAGTTGGCAATCATTTAAAAATATTGTATTGCCGCTGCTCATGCCAAGTTTCACAGTTGCATTAACAATCGAGTTTATCGCAGCCTTCCAGATCTTCGACGTAATATGGACTCTTACCGCCGGAGGTTCGGCTGGTGGAGCTATCAATCCTTTTACCAAAACTCTTATGCTCTACAATTATGAATTGGTCTTCAGGGATCTTAGAATTGGTTTGGGTGCAGCCTTGTCTTACCTTATCCTTTTTCTCTCTTTAGGTGTAGCTATTGTATTCGTGACAAGACTTTATAACCAGGCTGTCAAATCTTAATAGATATTCACACAACTGCAATGCTTCTTTCTTACAACAGTAATTATATTAAGCGCATCTGGATCTATCTTTTCTGTGCAATCGCATTACTTTGGGCAATTGGACCTATCTACTGGATTTTTGTCTCATCAATTTCCACGCGCATGGAACTATATGCTACGCCTATAAAATCCTGGTTTCCATCCGAGCCTACGTGGGACGCATACATTAGGCTCTTTCAAGGGGGAGGAAAATATAGAGGGGGTGATGTCAGTCCAACTGAAGGTTTGATGTGGAAAAGTTTATTAAATACTCTTTTTGTTTCAATTGTATCTGCTGCTTTTGTAACATTTTTATCGACAAATGCAGGTTATGTATTTGCTAGAATGAAATTCAGAGGAAAGGGGTTCATTTTCTTTTTCCTGATGCTGATGATGCCTTTGCCGCTTTGGGTCTCCATAATTGCCTTGTTTTTCATGATCAGCAAAGCTGGTTTGATCGACACACTTACTGGCATGATTATGCTGTTTATAGTTTTTCTACTTCCCCTGGGGATATGGCTTATGTCAACATTCGTAAGGGAGATTAACCCTGAAATTGAGGAGGCAGCTACAATCGATGGTTGCAACCGTTGGCAATTGATGAGATGGATAGTATATCCACTTTCAAAATCCGGTATGGCAGCAGTCTTTCTTGTCTCTTTCCTAACAGTTTGGAATAATTTTCTTTTGCCTTTGATTTTCACAAGAAGTCCTGACTCACAGATGTTAACAGTGGTTCTTTCACTCTTTGTGGGACAATACGAAGTGGCTTGGGAAGACATGGCTGCAGCAGCTGTGGTTACAATGCTTCCTCCTTTTTTGATAGCCCTCTTCTTTCAGCGCTTTCTCATACGCGGAATGACTTTAGGAGCAGTCAAATGAAAAATAATTACAAAAAATTTGCGGCTAAATCTGGAGAATTATTCCTGCTTGCTTTTGCTGGTGAAGACCCTAAACCAGCAGTTGAAATGATTCAGGAATATGGATTGTCAGGACTTTATTTAAGTAATGACAATATTCCTAATCGGAACTCTGCTTTAAACCTTTCACAGGTTGTTCAAGCTGCAGCTAAAAAGCGGGGTGATTCTCTGCCTCTACTTTTGGGAGTTGATCAGGAAGGTGCATGGTCAGTTATGGCAGAGGATTCTCATCCGGGTCCAGGAAACCTTGCACTAGGTTCAGCCGGGAACCTTCCTCTTACTCAGCAACGTTATCATGACATTGCTCAAGAGCTTCGTCAATTTGGAATGAATCTAGTTCTTTCTCCATGTGCGGATGTAAATACCAATCCTTTAAACTCTATAATTGGAATGCGTTCTTTTGGAACTGATCCAAAAAATGTAGGTGAACATGTCGCTGCAGCGGTAAAAGGAGCACTGTCAGGAGGAGTTCTCACCACCCTCAAACACTTTCCCGGACATGGTGATACTAGTGTAGATTCACACAGAGACTTGCCGAAAGTGATGCGCTCTAAAGAAGATGTATGGTCAATTGATCTGGCCCCTTTCAGAGATGGTATTAAAGCAGGTGTTGACGTAGTTATGACATCACACATCTTATATGAGGCACTAGACCCTGAAAATCCGGCAACGTTCTCTAAAGTTATCTTACAGGAAATTTTACGAGATAAATTAGGTTTCCAAGGGGTTGTTATTTCTGACTCAATGAACATGCATGCTCTGCGAAAATATTATAAGCCAGTAGATGCTGCTGTAGCTGCCTTATCAGCAGGAGTAGATTTGATCATGCTTGCTGAAGAACATTATGACCACGATGGTGATTATCAAAAACGCCAAAGGCAGTTAATTGATGGTGTAACTAAGGCCATTCAAGATGGACAAATTCCAGAAGATCGACTGCATTCAGCCTTCGAGCGGATTAGGAATTTAAGAAGACTCGCTGATAGAGAGTCTACTGAAAAGTCAAAAAGCTCGAACTGGGTTAACAGTTCTCAAAAGACTGCTGAAAAGGCAATGCGCTTGCTACAGCAGCATCAAGACTGGTCATTTCCGAAAGTAGGTAGCAAACTGTCCGTTGTTCGTGCTTCAGCCGAACGAGCATTTGATCCTGTTATTAAAACACGAGGTATCGGTCCAAATCCCAGGAAATCATCATTTGATTATTTCGTGGCTGAGCTAAAATATTTTTTTGAAGTTCAAATTAGAGAAGTAGATAAAATATTAGTAGATCAGCCAGATCATTTAGTGATTATTTTGGAGAACTACACTCTTCCAGGAATGGACTTTGACCGCTCATTTGATAAAACGACCATAGACTGGGCCAAAAAATTTACAGCTAGCAGAATAACTGTTGTAGCATTAAGGGATTCTTTCGATCTCCCTGAGACAATGCCTTTGACCACTTTGTGTACATACAGCTTTCGAGAAGAATCAGCTAATGCTGCAGCAAAATGGTTGGCAGGAGAAGTCAAACATATACGTAACGGAGACGCTTTCATCTAAAACTAGCTTTTTCTTAATAAAGCTTAGTTTGCTATATGCATAGCTTTAAATTTGTGTTTAAAAGAATGATTTCTGAATACGTAAGCGATTGTTTTATGTTTTTATGATTATTATTAACACCTTATAAGGCTCAAGAAATAATTTTTTTCAATCAAAAGAAAGTTCTATTTTTACAATATATACTCCCAAATAACTTTTTTGACAAATATGATATAGGTTATAATGGACTATACCGGACCGATCCGTAGGTGTCCAAAAATTTGGGAGAATAGATGTTTCGTTAACTTTTGTCCATTTTTAAAATGAAAAATAGGTGTCATTTAAACAAGTTGGTTGACATTGAAAAAATCATTGCTTCTCATAGGGGCAATGTTTTTGAAGGGAACACTTTTGGAGGAGACGATTATGCTGACAGAGCAACCTAATTCTGACACACACCATTTGCATCAAATGACTGCTATAGAGATTGTGGAGACAATGAATGCTGAAGATGCGACCATTGCAAAATCTGTCCGTGAGGCACTTCCAGAAATTGCGTTAGCAGTAGAATTGATTTCAGAACGTTTAGAGAAAGGCGGCCGACTGTTTTATGTTGGAGCAGGTACGAGTGGGCGTTTAGGAGTGTTGGACGCATCTGAATGTCCACCCACTTTTGGTACGCTACCGGAGAAGGTTCAAGGCATAATGGCCGGTGGAGAAACGGCGATATCAGATGCTGTTGAAGGTGCTGAAGATGACCGCAGTGCAGGTGTGACCTCAATGCTGAAAAACAAAATTGATCATCGTGATGTGGTAGTTGCTATTGCCGCAAGCGGAACAACACCTTTCGTTCTCGCAGCGGTTGAATTTGCTCGCGAACAGGGTGCTGTTACTGTTGGCCTCTCCTGCAATTCTCCTTCTCCTTTATTGGAAAATGTTGATGTGTCTATTGGTATTCCGGTTGGCCCAGAAGTGCTGGCCGGCTCCACTCGGCTTAAGGCTGGAACGGCACAGAAAATGGTGCTCAATATGCTAAGTACCGCTACGATGGTCCGCCTTGGAAAAGTTTACCAAAACAGAATGGTGGATGTACAGACAACTAACAAAAAATTAATACGAAGGGCAATGGAAATGGTCTCCGAACTTGGTGAAGTTTCACCGGGGATTGCAGCTGAATTGTTGCAGAAAGCTGGAAATCATGTAAAGACTGCTGTTGTAATGGCAAAGTTAGGAATCAACTCAGAGAGTGCCAAAAAACTTCTTGAAGCAGAAAATGGACACTTGAGTAAAGTCTTAGGAGAAACTTGATGAAAGTGAAGCATGATTAAAAACGTTATAGGATTAATGAGCGGTACTTCGATGGATGGTATAGATGCGGCATTTTTGAAAACGGACGGATTGCTCCATGTTGAAGTAGGTGAAGCGATTACAGTACCTTATTCTGAAGATTTGAGGCATAAATTATCAGCACTTGTTTCTTCTGGTATGTATTCTAAAAACGTAGAAGAGCAAATCACGTTAAAACACGCCGAAGTCATTACTCAACTACTAAAAAAAACAAATACTGCTGTGGATGAAATCGACTTGATTGGTTTTCATGGACACACCGTTTTTCATTGCCCTGCAAGAAGAAAGACTTTGCAAATTGGAGATGGTGAGCTACTTGCGAAATTAACAGGAGTGGACGTTGTTTGTGATTTTCGTAGTAATGACGTGAAACAAGGAGGACAAGGTGCACCTCTGGTTCCACTTTACCATCAAGCAGTAGCAACTAAGTTAACAAAACCGTTGGCAATTTTGAATTTGGGTGGTGTTGCAAATATTTCTTGGCTTGGTCATGAAGATGAGTTACTGGCTTTTGATACAGGTCCTGGAAATGCTTTGTTGGATGATTTTATCAGTTTACATTTGGGAGAAAGACAGGACACGGGGGGCAAGTTGTCTTTGTCCGGTAATGTTGATCAAGGAAGCTTGAAAACTTTATTAGAACATCCATATTTTTTGAAGAAGGCGCCTAAATCTCTGGATCGCAATGAATTTGATTTGACGCCTGTTTCTCAATTATCTATAGCAGATGGAGCTGCTACTCTATGTGCTTTCACTGCTGAAAGTGTCTCAAAATGCACCCGATTAATCCCTGAATCTCCTACAATGTGGTTAATTACAGGAGGGGGACGGCACAATCTTGCTATGATGCAAGAACTGAAAAAAAGACTCGAAGCTCCAGTAATATCAGTTGATGATATCGGTTGGAATGGAGATTTTTTGGAAGCTCAAGCCTTTGGATATTTGGCCGTTCGTAGTGTAATGGGACTGCCGCTGTCGTTACCGTCAACCACAGGAGTTCCGCGTCCATTATGCGGAGGAGTCATTTTTCAAGCTGTATAATGATTGTAATATGTTTAATGAAGTAAATTGTGGTGAAAAACTTGACACCTTAATAAATAAGGAGCTTGAGACAGAAACTTTCCCCGGAATTGAGATTCTCTACGCAAAAGGAAGTGAGGTTTTGCTTCACAAAACATGGGGTAAAATGCAATCAGGAAACTCAAGACCGTTACTTGTGGACACGATCTTTGATGTTGCCTCTTTAACAAAGCCAGTTGTGACGGCAACTTTGCTGTTGATTATGCAGGAAGAAGGAAGTTTGAAACTGGGCGACACTGTGCAATTTTATCTTCCTGAATTTGCAGGGAGAGGAAAAAAGAGAATCACTTTGAGGCATTTGCTGACACACGTTTCTGGACTTCCTGCGTGGAAAAATCTTTACGAATTGGTTAAAAATCCTGAAGAAGCCCATACACGTTTGATGAATATTCCACTCGAATATTCCCCTGGAGAAAAAATGATTTACAGTTGTCTAGGATTTTTAGTACTGGGTGAAGTGATCCGGAAAATTTGTGGAAAAGATTTGTCGGCAGTATTCTACGATAAAATTGCTAAACCTTTAAAATTGCGTAATAGTCTTTTTTCACCGTACAAAAATCGGAAAAACTTAAATAATGTAGCCCCAACTGCATACTGTCCTATTCGTAATAAAGTTCTGCATGGAATGGTTCATGACGAAAATAGTTTTGCTTTTGCAGAAGAAGGTGGTAATGCAGGTCTATTCTCAACTGCAAAGGACTTGCATCGATATACTCAAATGTTGTTGAAAGAGGGTGAACTCAATGGTGTTCGTATTCTTACTCAAGAATCCGTGCTGGAAATGCTGAAAAATCAAAATCCATTATCTTTGACTCCACGTGGATTAGGGTGGGAAATTAAAAAACCTCTTTCAATTTTAAACAAGACTTCGGTAATATGCAGTTGTGGACCGAATTATCCGGATGATTCATGTGGTCATACTGGATTTACGGGGACATCTCTCTGGTTTGATCCTATATCGAAACAAATAATAATTGCTCTTTCTAATAGAGTTAATCTATCAAGAGAAAATAATCTTGAAGCAATTAAAAGATTCCGAGTAAAGCTGCATGGACTTTTAAATATGAACAATTCTAGCAGAAGAATGAAACCCCTAAAACCAACAAGTGTAGTCACACATGAATAATGAACAAAATACACCTCAACAAAATTCAATAATGAACTCGGATGTTTCATTGTCTGTTGTGAATTCTGCGATCGCAACTCCATTGTATATACAAATCCGCGATATTTTACAAAGTGGAATTCAGTCTGGATACTATCCTGTACATACCCGTCTGTCATCTGAACGGGAACTTGCTGAGCGATTTAAGGTCAGTAGAATGACTGTGACTAAAGGGCTTAAGGAATTGGAACAACAAGGTTTGGTATACACACAAATCGGTAAAGGTACATTTGTGGCTTCCCGTCAAAAAATTGACCAGACTCTAGGAAATCTGACCTCATTTACTGAAGACATGGCGACTCAAGGAAAAAAAGTTTCCAGCCGTGTTATAAAAATGGGTATTGAATTGGCAGAAGAATATGAAGCCAACCAATTAAAAATTAGTCCTGGCACAAGACTGTTCGTACTTGAACGGTTCCGTTTAGCAGATGATGAAATAATTTCACTGGAATGCGCATTTATACCTTATGCTTTATGTCCAGATATTGAAAACCATCATGATTTTTCCCAGGAATCACTCTACCAGGTATTAAGGGAAAAATACTTTTTTAATTTGTCGGTTGCTCAACAGACGGTTGAGGCACGACGACCGACTGAGGAAGAAACAGAAAAGCTTCAAATTGGTCCAACGGACCCTGTGCTAAGTTTTACTCGTACCACTTTGAATCCTCTATCAAAACCGGTTGAGTTTGTTAAATCAGTCTATTTGGGCGACCGATATAAAATACGGATTATGTTGAAAACTTCTGCTCAAAATATATTGGCACAGGAGCGGGAATGAGAAAATCGAAAAAATAGTATTTTGGGAACTTTCTTGAAATTACTGGTTTTATGAAGATTGTTAATACACGATGTTGATTGATAAAATATTTGATAATTCTTTGTAGAGACAACAGAAAGAAAAAAGAATGACATTGACAGAACAGTTAATTGAACTGATTGAAAGTAAAAGCATTGAGGATGAGGACATTACAGCGGCTTCGTGGTTCGTGCTGGATGCGATGGCAAATATTGCTGCGGGACGAAACTCTGATCCAGGAAGAATTCTAAATCGCTGGTTTTTGGATGAACCACCAAACACTTCCCGCACAGTCCTCTGGCTGGGAGCCTTGATGCACATTCTAGAAGTTGACGACCTTCACCGTCAGTCGGTTGTCCATCCTGGATGCGTGGTTATTCCAACGGTACTTTCTCTTGGACTGCGTGAAGGACTCAGCGGCAGAATGATGCTGGAAGCAGTGCTGAAAG
>Ga0208879_1003112_pt1 | contig 13926 bp, 15 predicted proteins | sample Knorr_S15_td_Bot_FD_185605 | JGI IMG/M metagenome (GOLD analysis project Ga0208879, IMG submission 185605) | Marine microbial communities from Southern Atlantic Ocean transect - Knorr_S15_td_Bottom_ad_5009_LV_A (SPAdes) (version 2) | ecosystem: Environmental > Aquatic > Marine > Oceanic | place...
TATATGTTTTTCCTGAACTAATAATTTCAATTTTATATTTGGAAAGAACAGATAACAAACTTTTTAAAAACGATTTATCAGAAATAGAAATTAAAGCTCTTTTAATTTTAACTATATTTTTCATTAAGATATTTTTTCAAAACTCCATTCGATTATTTGATTTTCTCCATTTGTCATGCCTAGAATATATATATTTTCATTTTCTATAATTTTATTCTTATTTCCTAAATAAATACCTTTTTCAATTAATACTTCTTTGTTATAACAACTAAACTTCCAGCCCTCGCCATTTTTTAAACTCAATAAAATAGATTGTGAATTTTGAGTTTTTACTATTTTTATTCCAGGATAAATATGAAATCTAATTCCGTAGCTTATATTACTGGCTTTTTTATTTTTAATTAAATTATCTATTCCAAGAAAAATTTTCTCTTTTTTTATAAATTTTATGGATCGTTCATGAATATAACCATATCTGTTTTGATATCCATTATGACTAGCAATAATATTTTCAAAATCTTTTTCACTAACAATTTTCTTTTTTACAATTTTTAATCCTTCACGCAATCTATTTTCATGATGGATTTTAAAAGGATAACTGGTTCTAAAAATACAAGAAGAATGATTATTTAAATATAAAGTTGAATGGGCCGCAGTAGATCTGCTTAGTAATTTTATTTTATTATTTTTATTCATATCAAAACCTAAATTACAAATTAATTTTTCTCCGTTTGAATTTATTTCAAATGAAAGACATCCAGATTGATATTTTTTTGAATATTTGAAATCTGGAGAGTTTCCAACGTCCATTATAAGAACTATTTTTTTATTTTTAAATATAACGTATCCATTATTTTCCTTTGAATTATCATTAAAATTGTAATTGAAATAATTTAGGTATTTTTCAAATTCTTCGTTTTTTATTTCTGAAGATCCATTAAAAAGTGGTAATTCATTTAAATTTTTTGATAAAAAACTATAAGATTTCCCACAATGATAAATTATTTCCTCCAAATAATCAGGTATTGGATTTTGTGACTCTTTTATCCATTCTTTTATTAAGATTAAATATTTTAGGCAAGCCATTAATTCTTCGGGGTTTCTAGATTTTGGAAATCCTGAATTATCAAAATTATTTTTGATAAATTTTTGTAGTATCGATAAGCCTGATTTGTAATGTTTATAATGGTTTTTAAAAACCAAGCCAACTAAAATTAATGATGAACAACAAGTTAATTTATTTTCATCATCTTCCAAACTAACAATATTCATTGATAAATGATTAGCTTGTTTTGTTATGCTTAAAATAAATTTTTCTTTATATTTTAAACCAGACTCATCTAGAGTTAAATTAGCATTTGAAATCCAAGCAATTAGTCTTTTGCTTAGTATATCTAATTTCCATGTTTCTTCATTAAAATCATTATTGTTATCAATCCAATTTTCAATAATAGTTTGTGCCGGAGCTTTATTTGTTTTTATATCTAGGAATGTAAGCCATAAAAAATTATGTAAATTTTGAAATTCTAATTTATTTTTGGAACTTAATTTCCAAAGAGAATTCAGCGAGTAACTTTCAATTTTAATTTTTTTTTTATTAAACGATGTTAAAGAATTAATTATATGTAAACTTGGTCTGTAATTAAATTTAGAAGGTAAATTATTTGAGATTTTTTTGTTATAAAAATTTGATGTGAAATAAAATATTTTTAATTTAAACAAAAAAAATTTACAAATTAAAAAAAAGTATTCACTTATACTTTTTATTTTTTGCATTAAATTAATGATTTCTTAGAGTCTCAATGTTTTTTTTAATATTACCTTCATTATTTTTAAATATTGTAGTACCTGAAACCAAAATATCAACACCCGCTTTTTTAGCTATTTTAGCATTATCAAAATTAATTCCCCCGTCTATTTCAATTTCTACGGCGAGTTTTTTTTGATCAATTTCTTTCCTCAACAATTTAACTTTTTCTAATGTTTCTTTAATAAATTTTTGACCTCCAAAGCCTGGATTTACACTCATGATCAAAACTAAATCAATTAAACTAAGAACAGGCAGAACTTTTTCTATAGTTGTTTTTGGATTAAGAGATACACCAGCTTTTTTACCAAATTTTTTAATTTCATTGATTGTTTCAATTAAATTATCAGTGGCTTCGGGGTGTACTGTAATTATATCCGCACCAGCTTCTGCAAAGTTTTTTATGTATTTGTGAACAGGAGAAATCATCAAATGTACGTCAAAAGGTAAAGAAGTGTGTTTTTTAAGATCTTTTATTACTTCTGGGCCTATAGTTATATTTGGAACAAAATGTCCATCCATTACATCTACATGAATTAAATCAGCACCAGCTTTTTCTAACTCAGAAATTTCAACACCTAATTTACCAAAATCTGCTGATAAAATTGAAGGAGAAATTTTAACTGTTGAAGACATAGAAAAATTTATATTTTTATATTTTGATAAAGTCAAAAAAAGATTTTAAAAAAACCATTCATTAAATTTTTTAAATCTATTTATTTTGCCTATTTTCAACTAAACTATTAACCACGGATGGATCAGCCAAAGTAGTAATATCTCCGAGTTGATCATATTCATTTGCTGCAATTTTTCTTAAGATTCTTCTCATAATTTTACCGGATCTAGTTTTAGGTAAACCAGGAGCAAATTGTATAAAATCTGGAGTTGCAATAGGCCCAATTTGTTTTCTAACCCAAAGCTTTAAATCTCTTACCAACTCACCTGATGGTCGTTCTCTAGAGTTTAAAGTAACATAACAATATAAACCATTCCCCTTAATATCGTGAGGATATCCAACAACTGCTGCTTCAGCAACTTTTGGATGTGCAACGAATGCACTTTCTATTTCAGCAGTGCCAAGATTATGACCTGATACAATTATCACATCATCAACACGTCCAGTAATCCAGTAGTAACCATCTTTGTCTCTTCTACATCCGTCACCAGTAAAATATTTTCCATCATATTGAGAAAAGTAAGTATCAATAAACCTCTGGTGATCGCCATATACTGTTCTCATCTGTCCAGGCCAAGATTGAGCTATACAAAGTCTTCCTTTACATGCTCCTTTTAAAGTATTTCCTTTTTCATCTACGATAACAGGCCTAATTCCGTAAAATGGCTTCGTTGCAGATCCTGGTTTCAAATCGATTGCTCCTATCAGAGGGGAAATTAATATACCTCCTGTTTCTGTTTGCCACCAAGTATCTACTATTGGACATCTAGAATCGCCAACAGTTTTGAAATACCACATCCAGGCTTCTGGATTAATGGGCTCTCCAACAGTACCTAAAAGTTTAATAGATTTTCTGCTGGTTTTTTTAACTGGATCATCTCCTTCTTTCATGAGCGCTCTAAGCGCAGTTGGTGCGGTATAAAAAATATTGACCTTATATTTGTCGACTATTTGCCACCATCTTGAACTATCTGGATAATTAGGTACTCCCTCAAACATTATTGTAGTTGCTCCGTTAGCTAAAGGTCCATAGATTATATAACTATGTCCTGTAATCCATCCGATATCAGCAGTGCACCAAAAAATATCTTTATCCCTATAATTAAATATATATTGATGTGTCATAGATGCATAAACCATGTATCCACCTATGGTGTGCAAAACACCCTTGGGTTTACCTGTTGATCCCGAAGTATAAAGTATAAATAATGGATCTTCAGCATTCATTTCTTCAGGAACGCATTCGTCAGAAACATTTGAAGTAATTTTATCATACCAAACATCTCTATTATTAACCCAATTGACTTCATTACCAGTTCTTTTTACAACCACACATTTCTTTACGTTTGGACATTTAATTAAAGCCTCATCAGCTATTTCTTTTAACGGAATAGTCTTTCCACCTCTTAACCCTTCATCAGCAGTAATTATATAGTCAGACTTGCAGTCATTTATTCTTCCAGCTATTGAATCTGGAGAAAAACCACCAAAAATAATAGAGTGTATTGCTCCAATTCTTGCACAAGCTAACATGACGTAAGCAAGCTCAGGTATCATGGTCAAATAAATTGTGACTATATCACCCTTTTTAATTCCTATACTTTTTAATCCATTCGCAGCTTTACAAACATTTCTATGAAGTTCTTGGTAACTAATAGTTTTAGAGTTTTCAGGATTGTCTCCAACCCAAATTATTGCAGTTCTATTTTTCTTGTTCTTCAGATGTCGATCTATACAATTTGCAGAAGCATTTAAAGTTCCATCATAATACCACTTTATTCTAACATCTGTCTTACTATAGTTTACATCTTTAATTTTCGTATAAGGTTGTATCCATGTAATTCTTTTTCCTTCTTTCCTCCAAAAATTTTCATTATCTTTGATAGATAAATTATATTTTTTTTCATATGCCTTTTTGTTTACATAAGCTCGTTTGGACCAAACTTTAGATGTTTTAATAAGCAACTCTTTTTCTGATTTCGAAGTAATTTTTTTTCTAATTTTTGACCTAGCTTTTCTCTTCTTTAATTTCAATTTCTTTATTTTCTTTCTAGCTTTTGATTTCTTTTTCTTATTTTTTTTAGCCACAAATCTCTCTTCAATATTGATTCATTCTACCTATCTTGCATATTTTTTTCCAGTATTTTATATCAATCTCCATAACAGATAATCGATTTTGTTTTACCAACACTAATTCTTTAAAAAACTTATTATTTTTGATTTCTTCCAAAGTTACTGGTTTTGTTAATTTATCTTCAGCATGAACCATCACTGATACAAATTTATTAGTTTTATCTGACTTGTCTTTAAAATGTTCTTTGATTACTTTAACAATTCCTACAATTCTTTTTTCTTTACCTGAATGATAAAAAAAACACAAATCTTTTTTTTTCATACTTTTTAAATTATTGGACGCTTGATAGTTCCTAACCCCATTCCATTCTACGCTTTGATTTTTTGAATTAAATTGATCTTTCCAAGACCAATCTTCGGGTTCAGTTTTCAGCAACCAATATTTCATTTAAAATTTTATTCCGGCGCCTTTTAGAAAAGGAGCTTTTTCATCCAGTGGCCATCTAGCTTTTGCAGGAAAATCTAATTTATTTAAAAGACCTAATTTAAATCTTTCTATTCCAGCCCACGCAATCATCGCAGCATTATCACTACATAAATTTATTGGTGGGAAAACTGGTTCAAAATTATTTTGAATAGAAATATCAATTAATTTTTTTCTTATTTTATTGTTAGAAGCCACTCCTCCGGCAATTACAAAAATATTTTTTTTAATATTATAATTTTCTTTAAATAAATTCATCGCAAATTTACTTTTTTCAGAAAGTATGTCTTCAATCGTTTTTTGAAATGAAGCTGCAAGATGATATTTTTCTTCTTTATTTTTTATTTTTTTGGAAATTTTTAAAACTGCAGTTTTCAATCCAGCAAAAGATAGATTACATCCACCTTTATGGATAATTGGTTTAGGTAGTTTAAAGTAATTTTCATTACCTTTTTTTGCAAATTCTTCAATTTTTGGCCCACCTGGAAATTCTATTCCCAAGAGTTTGGCGGTTTTGTCAAAAGCTTCACCTACAGCGTCATCAATCGTTGTTCCCAATCTATTATAATTGTTAACACCCTTAACTTCTAAAAATTGTGTGTGTCCTCCAGAAATTAATAATAGTAAGTAAGGAAAATTAATTTTTTTAATAATTTTTGGACTTAAAGCATGACCCTCTAAGTGATTAACTGCAATCAAAGGTTTATTGAGGGAAGCCGCAATAGCTTTTGCAATACTTAGTCCAACTGTTAAACACACGATTAATCCTGGTCCAGCCGTTGCAGCAATTCCGTCAATATTATTAATATTGGTTTTACTTTCCTTTAAAGCTTTATTGATAATAAAATCTATTTTTTCGACATGTGCTCTTGCTGCTATTTCGGGAACTACTCCACCAAATTCCTTATGTTCGTCAATCTGACTAGAAACAACATTTGAAAGTATTTCACCATTTCCGTTGGAATTTTCTCTAACTATTGATGCTGCTGTTTCATCGCAACTTGTTTCTATACCTAAAAAAATTAATTGTTTTTTCATTGATTTATATTTTACCAATTCATAAAAAAATCAATATAAATAAACACTTAAATTTAAATTAATGATTAAAAATAAAATTATTATAGGATCAAGAGGCAGCAAACTTGCAATTCTCTATGCTGAAAAAGCTAGAAAAACTATTATAGATTACCATACTAATTTAAACAGAGCTTCTATTGATATAAAAATCATAAAAACGTCAGGTGATATTCATCATTCTAAAAGTTTATCTGAAATAGGGGGAAAGGGACTTTTTTCAAAACAAATTGAAGAAGAATTATTAGATAAAAAAATTGATATTGCAGTTCATGCTTTGAAAGATTTACCTTCAGAAGAAACAGAGGGCTTAGAAACTAAAATTTTTTTAGAAAGAAATGATCCAAGAGATGTTTTTATTAGCCTCAATTATAAATCGATAATTGATTTGGAACCTCGTTCAGTCATTGGAACTAGTTCTTTTCGAAGAGCTGCACAATTAAATATTTTGAGAAAGGATCTAAATATAAATCTTATAAGAGGCAATGTAGATACAAGAATTCATAAATTAGAACAAAAAGAATTTGATGCAATTGTTTTATCATATGCGGGTATAAAAACATTGGGTCTAGAAAAAAAAATCTCCCAAGTTTTTTCTGTTGAAGAAATGTTACCTTGTGTTGGTCAGGGTGTTATAGCATTACAAACTTGTAAAAATGATCAGGATATTTTTAATTTAATTTATAAAGTTAACAATCCAAATACATTCAATTGTGTGAATGCTGAAAGAGCAATGCTAAAAACGATCAAAGGAGATTGTAACACTGCAGTTGGAGGACTTGCTACGATTAATAATAATTTGCTAACATTAAAAAGTGAGCTTTTTTCAGTTGATGGAAAACAAAGATTTTTTGCCAAAGCATCAGGTAAACCTGAGGCTGCCAAAGAAATTGGTATCAAGGTGGGAAAAGAATTAATTATGCAGGCAGGTACTACTTATAAAAAAAAATAATATATTCAATGCACATTATTATAACCAGACCTATTGAAGATTCTTTAGAATTAATAAAAAATTTAAAAATTACACATCATACAATTACTCATCTTCCTCTAATCAATATTAAAAAAATTACTAATAATTATATTGATTTTAAAAATTATAAAGGAATAATTTTTACAAGTGCAAATGCAATAAAATTTTTAGATACTAAAAATATTTCAAAAAAAATTTATTGTTTTTGTGTAGGCGAAGCCACTGAAAAAAATGCAAAATACTTTGGATTTTATAACGCGATATCAGCCGGTGGTAATGTTGATGCCCTCATAGAATTAATTATTAGAACGTTTGATAAGAATTTTGGAAAATTGCTCTATGTCAGCAGTGAATTTATTTCAAAAGAATTAGATTTTGAATTGAAAAAAAAAGGTTATTTAGTTGACAGAGTAGTAAACTATACTTCAGAACCAATTAACCAAATTGAACAAAATACTCTGGATTATATTAAAAAAAATACTCCAAATGTTATTTTTGTTTACTCGGAAAAGAGTGCTATTAATTTAAAAGATTTAATCAAAAAATATTCACTAGTTGACGTAATGGTGCAATCTAATTTAATGTGTATTAGTAAAAAAACTTCAAAAGTATTAGAATTTATCAAATGGAAAAAAGTTATTTTTTTTAATCCTGGGGAAGAAGAATTTTTTTTAAATAAAATAAATTAATTTATGGACATATTTGAAAATTTTACAGCCTTGTTTTTAGGAGTTTGGAAACAAGGTATTTTAGGTATAGATATCTTTCAAATATTAATCGGCTTAGGAATTTTTCTAATTTTTTTATTATTTAGGGGATTAATCAGTAAAGTCATAATTCGTCGATTAGAAAACATAGCAAAAAGAACTACAAATAAATTAGATGATACCTTAGTAGAGGCCATGAAAGGACCTGCTCGATTTTTACCAATTGTTATTGGTTTTTTTATTGCAAGCTATTATTTAGAGTTCAGTCCGGAGTCTCAAATATTTATTGACAATGTAAATAAGACGCTTATTACAATTTTAATTTTTTGGTTATTACACCAGTTCATCCAACCAGCTTCATATCTTTTAGGAGGATTAGAGAAAATTTTAACAAGAGAGCTGATAAATTGGATTTTTAAAGCTTTTAAAATACTTATTATTATTTTAGGTGGCGCTGCAGTATTAGATTTATGGGGTATAAAAATCGGACCAGTGATTGCTGGATTGGGTTTAGTTGGGGTTGCCGTTGCACTAGGGGCACAAGACTTATTCAAGAATTTAATTTCAGGCATTTTAGTATTAGTAGAAAAAAGATTTAAAATTGGTGACTGGATTATTGTTGAAAATATTATAGAAGGCATTGTCGAACGTATAGGATTTAGATCAACAGCTATAAGAAAATTTGATAAATCTCTTGCAATCATTCCAAACTTTTATTTTGCAGAAAATGCTGTCATCAATGTAAGTGCAACAACAAATCGGGGAATTAGTTGGATAATAACTCTGCAATATAGCACGACCGTTGAGCAACTTAAAAAGATTAGAGATGAAATAGAAAAATATATTACTACTAATAAAGATTATAAAACTAGTATTGGTTATGCTGTAAGAGTAGATAAATTTTCTGACAGTTCCATTGATATGTTTGTTAGGTGTTTTACTGTGACCAATGATTGGACTGAATGGCTGTCAATCAAAGAAAGGTTAGCAATTGCAATTAAGGAAATTGTAGAAAAAAATAATGCTTCTTTTGCATTTCCTAGCCAGTCTATTTATGTTGAGAAAAAATGAAATCTATATTTATTTTATTAGACAGCGTTATTACTATTTATATTTGGATTATTATCATTAATGCTATTTTAAGTTGGTTAGTTACTTTTAATATTCTGAATACACAAAATCGATTTGTTTTCTCGGTACTTAATACGACCTACAAGCTAGCAGATCCTGCGCTAAATAAAATAAGACGTTTCCTACCAACTTTTGGTTCAATCGATCTTTCACCTGTAGTTTTGATTTTGGTTTTATTATTCATTAGAAATTTGATTTTTGAGATTTTTTCACCTGGTCTATTTTAAAATGATTATTGATGGAAAAAAAATATCGGCGGTTTTAAGAGAGAAATTAAAAGAAAAAGTAAGCAAACTTAAATCCACATATAATGCTGTTCCAGGATTAACAGTAATTTTAGTTGGAGAAGATCCTCCAAGTAAAATTTACGTAAAAAATAAAGAAAAATCTGCAATCGAAGTTGGTATTAATTCTGAAGTAATTAGGTACCCAGATAATGTAGAAGAGAAAGTGATTTTAAATAAAATTAAAGAACTTAATAAAAATGATAAGGTTTCCGGTATACTGGTTCAATTGCCTTTGCCCAAAAATATTAACAAAAAAAAAGTTATAGAAACCATAAATCCAAATAAAGATGTTGATGGTCTTCATCCAATGAATGTTGGAAATTTATCATCTGGCTATGATAGCATGGTACCCTGTACTCCTTTAGGCTGTTACTTACTAATTAAAGATGTTGAGAAAGATTTAAATGGAAAACACGCAGTTGTTATTGGTAGATCGAACTTAAACGGCAAACCCATGACTCAATTACTTTTAAAGGAAAATTGTACTGTGACAATTACCCATTCAAAAACAAAAGATTTAAAAGCAGAATGCAAAAGAGCAGATATAATTGTTGCAGCTGTTGGTAGACCTAAATTGGTTAAAGCTGACTGGGTGAAAAAAGATGCAATAGTTATTGATGTTGGTATTAACAAGACAGATACTGGTTTAGTGGGTGACGTTGATTTTGATGAAGTATCAAAAGTAGCAAAAGCAGTTACCCCAGTTCCCGGAGGTGTAGGTCCAATGACGATTGCTTGTTTACTAAGTAATACCGTTGAATGTTTTAAAAAAGTCAGATCTAATTAAGCTTATGATCTATGCTGTATTTTCCAGCACCTCTAACAAAAATAATTAAAAAGCCACCTGCAATAGCAATATTTTTTAAGAAAGAAATTAATTGCATCTGATTTGAAAAATCGGTGTGAAAAATTGCTGCAAGAGTTAAAGTGAACAATGACAGTATAAGTGCAGAAAATCTAGTTTGGTAACCTATGATTAACAATATTGGAAACAGAATTTCAACAATGATTGCGGGAATAATTAAATTACCAGGAACATTAAAATTTTCCATGTATTGAATAGTTCCTTCGTAAGAAAAAATTTTTCCAACTCCATTAATTAGGAAAATCGCTGAAAGAAATATTCTACCTAAAACTTCTATGACGTTCATATTTAATTTTCCTCGATAAGTTCTTTTAATTCCTCAAATTCTTCGCATTTACAACCTTTAAGAACTTCCAATCTTTCTTTAGCTAATTCGATCCTATTTGTTTTTACATAAAGTTCGCCCAAATATTCATTTATTCCTTTGTGATCAGGTTTAATTTCAAGACCAGCTAGATAAAATTTTTCTGCCTCCTCAAAATTTCCAGCTTTTCTTAAAGTAAAGCCCAAATAGTTTAAGATATCAGGATTTTTTTTATCTTTATTATAGGCTTTTATTAATTTGTCATAAGCTTTTGAATATAGTTTCAAAGCTTTCTCTAACTTATCTTTCTTTTCAAGCTTTTTTGCCTTGACGACCAATCTTTTAGCTGCTTTGTATAAATTTTCTTGATTGCTACCACTACCTCCACTCATAGCCGCTAGACTAAAGTTTGCTAATAATAAAAAAACAAAGGTGCAAATTATTTTTTTCATATTACAGTCTATTTATTGTTTAAAATATATTACTACTTTCTAAGTTTTTTGGCTGCAACTTTTATGAAATTTTTTACATATTTTTTGGAAAATATTCTACCACTTTCGAATGAAGATTTTTTTTCAGAATAAATACTTTTTTTAGATTTTCTTCCAGCTATAGATATACTACCTTTATAGAGTTTTACTTTAATTTCACCTTCCACTCTGGATTTTTTTGCATCAATTATCTTTTGAAGATATATTCTTTCTTTCGAAAACCAAAAACCATTATATATAAGCTCGGCATATCTCGGCATGATTTTTTCTTTAATATGCATGATTTTTTTATCTAATGTAATTGACTCAATGGCTCTATGTGCGAACAGAAGAACCGTTCCTCCAGGAGTTTCATAAATGCCTCTGGATTTAATTCCTAAGAATCTATTTTCTACTAAATCGACTCTACCTATTCCATTTTTTCCTGCTAAATTATTAAGCTTTTCAAGCAACTTACTTGGAGAATACTTTTTTTTGTTTAGTGAAATAGCATCTCCATTTTTAAAACCAATTTTTACTATCACAGCTTTGTTCGGAGATTTTTCTGGAGCAATAGTTCTTTGAAAAAGATATTCCGGAGGATTTTTTTTAAGATCTTCGAGCATTTTTCCTTCAGTCGAAGTATGAAAAATATTGTCATCAATAGAAAATGGTGGAGCGCCTTTTTTATCTTTCGGTATAGAAATTCCATTTCTTTTTGCATATTTAATTAAATCGGTTCTTGAAGAAAGTTTCCATTCTCTCCATGGAGCAATCACTTTAATTTTGGGACCGAAATAATAATAACTTAACTCAAATCTTACTTGGTCGTTTCCTTTATCTGTTGCTCCGTGAGAAACAGCGAATGCTTTAAATTTTTTTGCAATTTCAATTTGTCTTTTGGCTATCAAAGGTCTGGCAATAGAAGTGCCTAATAGATAAATTCCTTCATAAACAGCGTGACCCCTTATCATGGGATAAACATAGTCTTTAACAAAAATATTTTTTAAATCCTCAATGACAATGGTTTTGACTCCTAGCGCTTTCGCATTTTTAATTATTTTCTTTTTATTTATTTTTTGCCCAATATCAGCTGTGTAGGTAATAACTTCAACATTATAATTTTCTTGAAGCCACTTCAGAATAATTGATGTATCTAATCCTCCAGAGTAGGCAAGAACGATTTTTTTTTTCTTCATTTTTTTTTTTCTTCATTTTTAAAGTGAGATTATGGGTTTGTTATCTTTAGTTAATAACACCACAGCATTTGCAGAAACTACAATTCTATTTTTTTCACCTGCGTAAGCATATGATCCGTGCATCAAATAATTAGGCCAAACAACTAATTTACCTTCTTGCGGTTTAGCTGAAAGTATTAAACTTTTATTATATAATGAACCAAAATCAGTTTGAGTTCTTAAAGGTGTGGGTCTTTGAAAATAGGTTGCACCATTTGTTGAATTTGCATCTTTTCCTAGTTGTACATAATAAACGCAGCACCAGCTACAGTTTCCGTGAGCATGGGGTAAAACATTTCCTCCTTTTTGATAATTTATAAACCAAGAATCCAAAATATTTACCTGAAAATTAGTATTTTCCAACTTTTCAATTTCTTTCTTATTTGCTTCATTTGACATAGTAAGAATACACTTGGCTATAAAATTAATTAATATTGTAAAATGTTCGTTACCTTGCGAATGGAGGTTATATCCACTTTCATAAAGTTTGTAATTTTCTCCACTTTTCCTAGATGCATTATTTTTCATATAATCCTCAAAATAAATTAATAAATCATTTTTAATCTTTTCATGTTCAGGATTATAAAATTCACCAATAAGAGTAGGCCACAATGCACTAATATGATTATTTTTTTCCATAAAAATTAAATCTTTTAGCTACAATTTTTTTTAGCTGTATTGTAGGCCTTGGAAAAGCCCATTAATGAATAATGGTCAATAGTTTGCTTTCCTTTATCTGTTCTTCCAATTATCATTACTCTAGAAGCTTTTTTCATTGCTTGAATAAATTTTTGCTCTTCTTCGGTATCAAGAATCCATGCAAAGTTTTCTTGAGCAAAAAAATCAAAAGTCTTTTTTCCTGATTTTGCTTTTACAATCTTTTCTTTCTGAAAACTATATCCAGAAGTAGTACTTACTTCGTCTTTTATATCTTCAATAGGTCGAAAACTTACAAATAATCTTGAAGGATTTCTCTCAAATTTTTTTGGGGCTCTTAATATTGGAATAGATTGAGCAAAACAAATTTTGTTATTGTTTTCATTTACTGCAAAAGTTTCCCAATCTTTAAATTTACCAATACTTTTAAGCTCTTCAGCAGATCTAGCTGAAAAGGAAATTAAAATTATTATGAAAGAAATATATAACGAATTAATTAATTTTTGGTGCATGAGTTTTATGTATTATTAAAGATTAATTAAATTTTTTCAATATATTGAAATTTTACTTTTTAGCTTATATATATAGCTTATATGGAATTTAATAGACAAAATATTCGATCAAAAGTAAGTGCGGCCGAGACGCATGTGATCGACGAGGGTTTAAGATCTTACATGTTAAAAGTTTATAACTATATGTCTTCAGGCATATTTTTAACTGGTATTATATCATTATTGTTATTTAAACTTTCTGTTGTAACTAATTCTGAAGGTGCAATTATCGGTTTAACGAGCATAGGTAATACCTTATATAATTCAGCTTTAATGTGGGTAGTAATGTTGGCACCATTAGGTGTTGTCATTTATATGAGTTTTGGAATTGCTAAAATGAGTTCATCAAAAGCTCAAACTGCTTTTTGGGTGTTTGCTGCTTTGATGGGAGCGTCCCTATCTTCAATTTTCTTAGTCTATACTGGGGCAAGTATAACAAGAGTATTTTTTATTACCGCAGGAACATTTGGTGCCATGAGCATCTATGGCTATACCACTAAAAAGGATTTAACGAGACTTGGTTCATTCTTGATGATGGGTTTAATGGGAATAATAATTGCATCAATAGTAAATATTTTTATGAAATCTACTATGATGTACTTTGTAATTTCTATAATTGGAGTTTTAAT
>Ga0208879_1003117_pt1 | contig 13908 bp, 9 predicted proteins | sample Knorr_S15_td_Bot_FD_185605 | JGI IMG/M metagenome (GOLD analysis project Ga0208879, IMG submission 185605) | Marine microbial communities from Southern Atlantic Ocean transect - Knorr_S15_td_Bottom_ad_5009_LV_A (SPAdes) (version 2) | ecosystem: Environmental > Aquatic > Marine > Oceanic | place...
GCAGACCCAGACTGGAAAAAAGCCGCTGCTGCATCAGGCGTCGGTCGCCTAGCAAAACCACCTGCATCAACCTATATGAAAGCCACTGACTACTCGGCGATCAAGTAACTGAAAAACGGTCGCTCATGTAGGGTAACGCCGAAATTCTGCGTCGCAAACCACAATGTCTATTTGATTGGCTCTCGCCAAATTGGACGTTTTTCGCTGATAAGTTTCTGATGGTAGTTATCCGCCTGGAGTGTCATCGAAGTGACTAATTGAGGCAGAGTTTCAGCGAGGTTGTGCTCTTCCGACACATCTTTGCTGAGATCGTAAAGTTGGACTGGTTTTTTGAAATGTAATTTATAGTGGCCAATGCGAACCGCTTCTACTTGCATTTTTCGATAGTAATAATAACCTTCGATCGCATGTGGTGATTTTGCGTTAACGTTTTGAAACAAACCGGTAATCTCACGACCGTCGATCGGACGGTCTGCGGGAAGCTCCACTCCAACGATTTTCGCAATCGTCGGTAGAATATCAATCGTCGCGGCTACTTCGTGACAGGTTTTATTCTCAACGATCCCTGCCGGCCAGCGCATCACACACGGCACTCGCATCCCCCCTTCATACGTCGTCGCTTTACCCGCACGCAACGGTAGTGCGCTACCGCCGTGGTGTTTTTTTGATAACCAAGGGCCATTGTCGCTGGTGTAAATCAGCAAGGTATTATCAGCTACCCCTAAATCTTCAAGCGTTTTCATAATGCGACCAACGGAATGATCGATGTGTTCAATCGTTAAGCGATAGGCTTCTTTGGGGTCCGGGTCGTAACGGTCATCCCCCACAAACAAGGGGACGTGGGGCATGGCATGGCAGAAATGCAAGTAAAAAGGTTTTGCGTGATTCGCGTTAATGAATTTAACCGCCTCGTCTGTATAACGATCAGTAAGGGTCACTTGATTAACGGGTTTCTCAACGATCTGTTCATCTCGATATATTTCATTGTCGTAGATATCAAACTTTTTAAGTCGCCATATTTTATCAAGGGAATCAGCGTCGTTACCCCAATCTTTTTGTCGCGCCATATCATTACTGTAAGGAAGGCCGAAATACGAATCGAACCCTTGTGCGGTCGGTAGCGTTTGCGGTTTGTCACCGATGTGCCATTTTCCGATCATGCAAGTTGCGTAGTCTTTTTGTTTAAGAACATCGGCAATCGTAATTTCATCTGGGTGGAGTCCGACTTTGGAACGGGGTCCTAACACCGGCGGCATACCGATACGTGCTTGATAGGATCCTGTGAGTAAAGAAGCACGCGACGCACTGCAGACACAATAACCCGAATAAAAATCAGTAAAACGAATGCCTTGCTTGGCTAACCCATCAATATTGGGAGTCTTGATGTGGGGCGATCCAAAACACCCCAAATCTTGATAACCCTGGTCATCCGCAAAGATGATAACGACATTGGGCATCCCAGCCTGTGCTGTAACGGCGAACGAAATGAAAACTGCCAAAGACAAAGGAATTACCCTCATTTTAATTCTCCAAAAAAAGATTAACGTGGAACTGATCGGCAGCAATAACCATTTTCATAACCGCAGCCACTACGTTACCGCAGTGAAACTCAAGGCAATACGTTTTCAGAAATAGTGCTACGGTCAAACGAAACTGTTGATCAAATCCGTCTTGCGAAACAACTACCGCCATGTTACCAAAACAACAGAACACGACAAAACAGGCTAACTGCGTGCTTGCTATCTACGATCCCTTACCAACCAAACAACCGATTATATTTTTTGCTGTCAAATTTACTCTCGAAAAAACAAGTTTAATTTTATTGCTCGTTACAATACCTCAATGTATCACGCCAACTGAGCACCTGGGCGACCTTGTTGGATTACGTACGAGGCTGGCGTCAGTATCGGTGAACCCAATTTATCCACAAATGGTGTTGCGCGAAAATGGCTGGTCCACGTCTCCGCTGTTAAATCGCAAGACACGTAACCGCGGTTTGAATTGTACCATTTAACGAAGTCATTCTGCTCGGCGGCCCGCACATACTCGGCTATATGGTTGCCGCCATTACCCCCAGATGTCATCGCCGTGCCTACAAACTCAGTACCGACCAGTGGAGATTTAGGGTCTTGGAAATCTAATTGCAGATCATTAACCCAGTTCACGTGGATATCACCGGTAAGCACTACAGGATTAGGTATTTTTCGCTCGTGAAAGAATCTCAACAGCCGACGCCGACTAACCTCATAGCCCGGCCATTGATCCATACTGTAACGACGGTCTTCTCCCTCACCTCGGTTCAAAGGCGCCATCATCACTTGCTGCGCTAAAACATTCCAAGTTGAAGTAGACTTTAATAGATTGGACATCAGCCAATGTTCTTGACGATCGCCGAGCATCGTGCCTTGCGGATCAAACACCTTCCCTGTCATCGGCTTGGTACGATCACCATTAGGCTGGTCCGTGCGGTACTGCCGAGTATCAAGCACCTGAAAATTCGCTAGTTGACCGTACTGGCACCCTCGATACAACGTCATGTGCGGACCCTGCGGAAAGGAGCGACGCCGCAATGGCATGAATTCGTAATACGCTTGATAGGCATTCATACGGCGAGCCAAGAACTCTTCGGGGGATATCCCGTCTTGCTCCGACACAAGGTTGGCGTAGTTATTGTCAAATTCGTGGTCATCCCATGTCACCAACCAAGGGAATATTCGATGGGTTTCCTGCAGAGATGTATCAAGACGGTACTGAGTGTACCTCATTCGATAATCCGCCAAACTGTTAATCTCAGAACCGATATGCTTCCGCACTCGATTATCTTGTCCCCCATATTCGTAAATGTAGTCGCCAAGATGAACGACTAAATCCAAATCTTCCTGTTGCATATGCGGGTAGCCATTAAAATACCCGCTCTCATAGTGCTGACACGATGTAAAGGCGAAGCGAACGCGATCCGGCATGGCGTCGCGTGCTGGGGCCGTACGAGTGCGCCCCACGGGGCTCGTTTCATTGCCCACATGAAAACGATAAAAATACCAGCTGTGGGGTTTGAGTTTATCGACTTCAACATGCACTGAGTGCCCTAGTTGGGGCATGGCGAGTGCGGTGCCGCTGCGTACCACGCTTGTAAAGCCCTCGTCGGTCGCTACTTCCCAGCGTGTGCGGACTGCCTCGGTAGGCATCCCGCCGTGCTGTAATGGATTTGGTGCTAAACGAGTCCACAACACGACACCGTCAGGTTCCGGATCGCCGGATGCGACACCAAGTGTAAATGGATTGTCGTCGAACTGGGGGTTATCGACTACGGCGCATTCCGCAGTCACCGCTGCCAGAGGAATTGCCGACACAGTCGCCATGTATTGAATGAAGTCACGGCGGTGGATTCCGTAACGTTTACTGTGGGACAGAGATGACCTAGAGTTAGCGGGAGAGAGCATAGCGTTCACTTTAGTGTTTAAATACCTACGAGTTTCAATTCTGGAGCTGCGGCAATAACCTCTAATTCATCAATTTTTGCAGCGCCGTCAACATCGCAGCAATCGAATCTGGGTTTACTTCCTTCGAATCACTACTGGCAAGCTCACGGCCTAATACCGTTGAACCTAAGTGAGCGAACTGAGTACGCATAGTCGTCAAAACTTTCTGTCCGCCGCCGCCTGAATGAGTCGCCAGCGCAATGGGCAATCCTGTAAACATTTCGCGGAAGTCATCGCACTCCGTCGACAACCAAGCGAGTGCGCTGCCGAGCGTCGGGGGTACACCGCCGTTATATTCCGCGGCGCAGACCCACAGGGCACTAGCGGCCGTCATCGCAGACTGCAATTGCTGATAATCTTGACCAGGTCCCGCTTCATGCTGACGCGATGAGTACAAGGGAATATCTAACGAAGTCAGGTCTAGTACCCGATTATCTATCCCCATGGCAGTCGCTGCTGCCGCGACCTTTTCGGCCAGTACCAAGTTTTTCAGGTGACTAGCCGTGATAATCAATAACACAGTATTCTCTCGCTGTTAATCGTGTTAGCAAACTATGGAGACACTCACCTTTAGTTGTACGCTTTCATTCCATGCTCAGACACATCTAGACCAACTTCTTCTTCACTCGCCGACACGCGGATCCCTAAAGTTGCCTTAAGGATCGATCCTACGATCAGCGTAAAGATAACGGTGTAGGCTCCGATTGCTCCGATACCGATGAGTTGAGCAACCAAATCCTTACCACCAAACAGTGCTGCAGCTACCGTGCCCCAGATCCCGCACACCAAGTGCACGCTGACAGCGCCCACTGGGTCGTCGATCTTCTTGTCGATGATGATTACTGAAAAGTAAACTATGACACCGGCAATCGCCCCAATGATAACCGCGCCTTGAATAGTGACTGAATCCGCGCTCGCCGTCACACCAACAAGTCCGGCTAGAATACCATTAAGTGCCATCGTTACGTCCGGTTTACCCTGAGTCCACGACACTAAACCGGCAGCTAAACCACCAGCAGCGGCGGCCATCGAAGTTGTCACTAAGACAAGTGACGTCGTTGCTGGGTCGGCGCTGAGTACCGACCCGCCGTTGAAACCGAACCAACCAAACCACAACAAGAATACGCCAACGGCGACCAACGGCATGTTACTGCCTGGAATTGCATTGGCAGAGCCATCGGCGTTGTATTTTCCAATGCGCGGGCCTAAGAGCCAGGCCATTACGAGAGCCGCCCAACCGCCGACGGAGTGCACCAGCGTCGAACCAGCGAAGTCATAGAAGCCTATGCCGTCTAACCAACCGCCCCCCCAGACCCAGGATCCGGTGACCGGGTAACAAAATAGCAATAAACAAGTCGCAAAAATCAAGAACGAATTCAGCTTAACTCGGCCCGCAACCGACCCTGATACGATTGTTGCACAAGTTGCTGCGAACATCGCTTGGAAAAAGAAATCCGTATACCACGTATAATTACCATATTGGGGAGTAAGCTTTGGGTCACCCGCTTCTAAAGTCACGAAGTTCGGGATAGCTTCCAAACTTAAAATACCGGCGGAATCATCGGCAAACCCGGGATACATGACGTTAAAACCGATCAAGCCGTAAGTTAGTAGCCCAATGGAAATGATCATTGTGTTCTTGAACAAGATGTTGATCGTATTTTTTTGTCGAGTCAGACCAGATTCCAAACTGGCGAACCCAAGGTGCATGATAAAAACCAAGCAGCCTGAAAGCATGACCCACAAGTTGTCAATTTTGAATTCGTTTAGCTCGGCAGCTGTGAATGCCGGAGCTTCGACCGCAACTGTGGCTTCCCCTAACACCTGGTCGCCAAATAAACTGGGTGTAACCACAAACGACATGGTCACGGCGACCAACAAACTCAATAACAAGAACCGCTTCATTACTAAACCCCTAGAATTTATAATCACTCTGAACAATACAACACGCACGTGAGTGTCAAGAACAGATTTAAGTGTTAGTTTACTTGAAACGCCTATAGTTTTTCAATCCTCTTGCGCGAAAAATATCCAATTCAGTTTGGTATTTGATATAATTCGCAAAGTCACAAAAGGAAAACAACTATAGCGGGACCCTGTCATGTCACCATCCCAACGATTTCTCCAAATGAACCGGCGGCGAGACTTCTTTCGTAGTGTTGGTCAAGGAATGCTTGTGGCCGGCCTAGGGTTTTCTACCGCCTTTGATCTGGGGCTCTCGCCAGCACTCGGCGATGATGACGCGCAGCCAATCGACTTTGGCTCTCGCGAATCACTTGTTCGGTTGATGCAAGACACAACTGCCGAGCGTCTGCTGCCGAAACTCACCGAAAAGCTGAACGCGGGTACAAAACTACGTGAACTTGTCGCTGCAGCTGCACTCGCAAACGCTCGTACGTTTGGCGGAGAAGACTACATTGGATTCCATACCATGATGGCACTTGTCCCATCTTTTCAAATGTCGCAACGGCTTCGCTCTGCTGAACAAGCAATGCCCGTGTTCAAAGTGCTCTACCGCAACAGCAATCGCATTCAAGAACATGGCGGACACGCCTCCGAAAAAATGCACCACATCGCTTTGGATAGCGCAACCAACACAAGCCCCGACGGTAAACGACTACTAGAACTTGTCCGCAACAAAGATTTAAAGGGCGCTGAACAAGCCTTCGCGCAGATCGTTAACGCCGACCCAACCCAACCCGACCATGCATTCAACGAGTTATTATTCGCCGTTCAAGATCACACCGAAGTCCACCGTATCGCACTGCCCTATCGCGCTTGGGACTTGATTGATATCGTCGGCGTGGAAAACGCACACACCATGCTGCGGCAATCCGTACGGTATTGTGTAAAGGCTGAATCCCCTAGATACACAGAACACTGCAAAGGCGGGCGCGACATTCTAACCAAGTTACTGGACGCCTATAAACTGTTATCTCGTCCACTCGGTACCACCCCCGCCGCAGACGACTGGGTATTGAGCATTAGCCAACAGTTGTTTAGCACGACACCCGCAGGTGCTGCGGAACTAGTTGCTGCGGCATTAAGTGAAGGCATCGACCCCGCGGCCGTGGGCGAGGCGATCAGTTTGGCGGCTAACCAATTAGTACTGCGTGACGCCGGTCGACCGGAAAAACAGACGTCCGTCGGTAAACCAGTTGGCAGTGTACATGGTGATTCCATCGGCGTGCACGCATCGGATTCGGCAAACGCCTGGCGGAATATGGCAGCGGTAAGCAATCAACGAAACACCATCGCCTGTTTAATACTAGCGGGTCATCAAGTCGCTTTTGACCGCACCAACCGTGGCGGCGATTTCTTGAATTGGGAACCCTATCCAACGGCAGAGCACCAGCAGCGGATCGACACAAAGTCACCTAAAACACTTCTGGCAATAGCGGACTCAGCGATCCGCATGAATGATCAAGCCGCTGCCTGTGCGGCGCTTGCCACGTACGGACAACTGGGGCACGCGGCAAACGGCGCCTTTGATCTGTTGCTCGGCTTCGCGATTAGCGAAGACGGTGCTTTGCATGCGGAAAAGTATTACCAAACGGTTGCCGACGATTTTGCCAATACACGCAAAGCCCTCCGCTGGCGCCATTTACTGGGACTGGCTCGAGTCACTGCTAGCGAATACGGCCAAAAAGCACCGGGGTATCAACAAGCCAAAGAGTTGCTGGGTGTGTAGAGGGCACGCCTAGTTACCCGCGGCGTGTTTGTGTTTAGCCGCGAATGAACGCAAATATTCGCGAAAATGAAAACTGGTGTGCGACAACAATTCTGCAGCGTTGAATTTGGTTGTACGTTTGAACTTCTGGTAGTCCCTAAATCCCTAAAAAACCCCGACCCCGGACAAGCAAGGCGATTACCTATCCGGGGTCATAGTGGGGTATCCTTTCGGATCGAGTTCAATCCGAAAAAACCATTTAGCTAAGATTGTCTCCATAAGCACGCATGCCATGTTCAGACAAGTCCAAGCCCATTTCTTCTTCTTCTCTGGACACTCGTAGCAGTCCTAGTGCTTTCAGTCCCATGAACAAAGCAAACATCGCGCCGAAGGACCACGCACAAATAATGACTGTGGAATAGCATTGGACCCAAATGTACGCTCCCCGCCCTAACTCACTGCCGGTTCCAAAGATACCTGTGGCAATTCCGCCCCAGATACCACAGAGACCGTGCACTGGCCAAGCACCGACTGGATCATCAATCTTGAGTCTATCAAGCAACATGATGCCCAGCACAACGACGACACCACCGATGCCGCCGATCAGCAACGCATGTGGCTGAGATACTTGGTCACAGTTTGCTGTGATCGAAACCAAACCAGCAAGCACACCGTTAAGCGCCATCGTCACATCGGGTTTTTTGAACAACGCCCAGCCAAAGAACATTGCACAAACGGCACCGGATGCTGCTGCGAGCGTTGTGGTCAAAGCGATATAGGTAGTCGCCTCAGCATTTTCCACGCCAGCATACCTCAATTGGCTACCCGGATTAAAGCCGTACCAACCAATCCACAATAGGAATACGCCAATGGCAGCGAAGGCTATATTGTGACCTGGCATTGCATTGGATTTCCCTTCAACAAATCGTCCGATTCTCGGCCCGAGCGCTATTGCTCCCGCCAAACCCGCAAAACCACCGACGGCGTGTACAACTACGCTTCCGGCAAAGTCTTGAAAACCAGCCGCATCGAGGAATCCACCACCCCATTTCCAAGCACCACTAATGGGGTAAATCAGTCCCGTCAAAAGCGCACTAAAAATCAAGTACGCAACAAATTTCATCCGACCGGCAACTGCGCCAGAAACGATAGTAGCAGCAGTGGCCGCAAATGCGACTTGAAACAAGAAATCTACTGAATTACTAAATCCATAAGCAATGTCCTGCGAATCACCTGCGACATACGGGCCCGCATAACCTAAGAAACCCTCGATGATATTGAAATCTCCGGGATACATGACTCCCCAGCCGACGAACAGGAAGAGTATCACCCCCACGGACAGGTCCATTACATTCTTAAACAGAATGTTCACCGTGTTCTTTTGAGAATTGAGACCCACTTCGAGCATCGCAAATCCTGGCTGCATTAAGATCACAAGGACGGCACACAACATCATAAACAATGTGTTGATGACATAGTCGTTTTCAGCCGAAGCTGCCTCTAAGAGGGCAATCTTGTCATCGCTTGTCGCTTCTCCAACTGCCTCTTCGCTCAATGCATCACCACCTGCTTCCATCGCCGCTTCTTCGGCTGCGGTAGGTTGAAAATCGCCTGAGTTGGCGGCCGTAGCTTCGTCGTCCCAGGCACTGACTGCAGGGGTAATTGCCCCCAGTGCGACAACCATGGCTAGCAGACACAGGGTCATACCAATCCATTTTTTATCAATAAAGTAATCCGCCTTCATTTTCATGCTCCCGATCTATTTCTCGATCTAAAAAAAATAATTACATCGGCAACAAACATCCTAAGCTTTGCCGAATACTGCCGGCTCATTTGCCAACATAGCAAGCAATAACTCACTCCACACTTCGTTACGCAAAAGGCGTGCCAAGAACTGGCTGGAGAAAGCAGGCTAGCAGAAGAAATGCGTCGAAAGTCGATACCGTTCGGGAATTAGAGGGGTGTTCTGAAAGCGGATAATTTTTCGCCCAATTTCAACTGCGTATCACCGCGTTCCGAAGATGACTATACTTAAGGCACCTTGCACAATAATTTATCACTCGAAACCGGCTTGTTTAACTTCAAGCCAATTTGTGCACCTTCTTCGGCTGACAAAATAAGAAACGCCTGTCCAATTCAATGGACAGGCGTTTCCCCGTGTCGGATTTTTACGGAAGCTCAGTCGTTTAATACTGAATAATAGCATCCATACCAAATATTACGATAGTGTCTGTGGACGAATCGTCCCAGTCAATACGCACTTCTGGTCGTAAAATCATGTCAAAACGACTTGTTGGACGATAGTTGATACCCGAAGTTACTGAGTATTGGCTATCAGCACCCAAATCGGTACCGTTTCTCCACCATTCAAGTCGAGCACCGACTGAAATGTCTTCTGAAACTGTGTAGAACACATACTGGTTTACACCAATATGGTAACGTTCGTTGGTATCAACGTAGTCCGACTGGAATACGTAATCCATTTTCTCGCCAAGTTCAATCTGCATGACAACGCTATGAGTGTAACCATTTTCAGTGTCACTGATGTCACCAAATGTCGTTACATAGTTCAGCGAGATGTTATCACCAATCGCTTTGCCAAGACCAAGAATACCGTTGCCTCCATGACTCTGGAAACCAGTATCCCAACCCGATGAATATCCAGCGGTGAGGTCCAACCCGGTTTCGGTCGTCTTGCTCGCAAGAATACCAGTGTGGGTAAACGGTTCACTGTTGTACATCGTTTTGGCATGACTGTAGAAGAAGTTACCAGGAGCCTGGACTACTTCGTAACCAACGATTGTGTAGAACTTACCAACGGTAAACGTCCAGTCGTTCAATTGCGTCGTTAGGTACATTTGAGGCATTGCCCAACCAAAGCCATTCCCGTCAGGATCGGAAGTTTCAACGTCCCATCCCGTAGTTTGACCAAACGCGCTAGTGTCTGGTGCATCAGCACCGTACATTAGGTCGAAGTGGTAACCAAAACCAAGCCCTTCAGCATCTGCGTCGTAAGCTTTATCAAACGCAAACCATACTTGATGAACGGTTCCTTTCTTTTCATTGTCATTAAACAAACCATTGTTATGATCATGGTATCCATATTGTGTCCAACCACTGATATCCAAAGCCTTGTCATCACGCTTGAAAATATTCCATTTTTTTGCTTCGGAATCTGCAGCTGCATCATCCTGTAACGTGAAAGCAATAGGCTGAATAACCGGTTGCTGCAATTCTTCAGCGGATACCTGACCGCTAAAAGTTGCTAGTGCAAACGCACCCAGCAGTACTAACTTACTGAGTTTCATATTCCTATCCCCCAATTAAAGACATTCTGCGGCCCAGTTGAACTAGCTAAGGAAACACCCAAAGCGTCGCGAACCACAAATTCAAATAATGTTGCTTATTCCGTTACAAACGCTCAAATATCTGAACGTAACACATGTATCGGTTTTTCCGCATATAAGGGTATTCGGAGTAATTCCGGCGAGCTCTGCACATCTTTTTAGGGTTTTTCCCCCAAACTAGTGGAATAATTGAAACCAGCCGTTAAACGCTATATAGGTTGAATAAAAACCAGACCTAATGTGATGTTAAGCTAGGGAACCATGGTCAGCCTTACTGATCACTGCGGCACATCGAACGTCGTTCCCGCGACGAGTTCGCTCTTTTTGATATGCTCAACCTCAGGATAATGAGCACGGTTTGCTTCCAATTCTCATAACTAACCAATATCAACTATCACTATTCGTGTCGTTAGTGTTATTTTGGCTATTAAGAGTGCTGGGCTTCAGTCCAATAAGGAAATACCATTCATGTTAAGCCATAAACGAATCTGCTTGTTTTCGCCAATCGCATATATCTGCACCGGCGTCTGCATAGGCATTTCCCTGTGTACTGCAACACTCTGCGGCGAACCCATAGAATCCGCAGCGCCGCAGACTGTGGGCATGTCTGCCACGAAATTGCGATTGGTCACCCCCGCGCTACAACAACTTGTCGACCAACAACGACTCGCTGGTACAACTGCGTTGATCCTACGCCGTGGCAAGCTTGTCTACTTCAAGTCCTTCGGCTTACGAGACGTGGCACAACAACTGCCCATGAAAAATGACACCATCCTGCGATTCTACTCCATGACAAAACCGATTACGTCGGTTGCAGCGATGATGCTTGTGGAACAAGGGAAAATAAAGTTAAGCGATGACATTGCAAAATACGCACCTCAGTTCAAGCAGCTTAAAGTGTTCACCGGTTTCAACAGCGATGAGATTACAACAACCAAAATCAAACGGCCCGTCACCATTCGAGACTTGATGCGGCACACCTCCGGTTTCACTTACGGATTCCTTGGTAATACGGCAATCGACCAACAATACAATGCTCTCGACGTATTGTCGCGGCAAAATACGCTCACGGGAAGCATGAACATTCTCGGAACAATCCCGCTTCTGTATCAACCGGGCGAGCGTTTTAATTACAGCGTTTCCACGGACGTCTTAGGGTACATAGTCGAACGAGTTTCTGGCGTAGACCTAGCAACGTTTTTTGGCAAACACATATTTCGACCCCTTGGTATGGTCGACACAGCCTTTCATGTCGCACCGCAGGCCAAGGGCCGTTTCGCTTCCGTCTATTCCGCCAAATTATTCGGCGGCATCACACTCAGCGAGGCGGCCGTTGGTAGCCCATTCTTACAACGGCCCAGATTATATTCCGGGGGTGGCGGTCTTGTATCCACGGCGATGGACTACGCTCGGTTTTGCCAAATGCTACTAAATCAAGGGACTTTCAATGGCACGAGACTGTTAACAGCCGCCACAGTTGCCGAAATGACCAAAAACCAATTACCTCCACAGGCCTATCCGATGGGCATTATTATTCCCCAGCCGGGCATCGGCTTTGGTCTAGGTTTTTCTGTCGTGGTTGAAAGTGTCAATACAAACCTACCTCGACGTATCGGAGAATATGGTTGGTCTGGCATGGCGAGCACTCATTTTTGGATTTCCCAAAAAGACGATCTAGCCGTAGTCGTTTTGAGTCAACTTCTGCCCTACACGCCTCAGCTGGAAATGGCCATTCGCCCATTAATCTATGAGGCAATCGATACTGGCGCTAACAAGTAGCCCACTTGATGTGTACTCTGAGGGTGCTACAGTAAGCTTAACCAACACGTAGCAGTTTCCCTTAAATCCCACTACCTGCAAGAGAACTGCGACCAGCCGCCATGTACGGATTTCTGAAACCTCCCGCACAACAAGAAGTTGGCGATGTCGACTCTCGGTTTTACAGCCGCATGCGTTGGCAAGTCTTTCTAGGCATCTTCGTAGGTTATGCCGGCTACTATCTCGTTCGCAAGAACTTCACTTTAGTGATGCCTAGTTTAATTGAAACGGGAGAATTCTCCAAAACGGAACTTGGCATCGCATTATCCGGCGTTTCCATTGCCTATGGATTATCAAAATTCCTGATGGGTAGCGTATCAGACCGCAGCAACTCTCGTTATTTCATGGCGATTGGCTTGTTTGTCAGTGCGTCGATCATGATCACGATGGGGCTCGTGCCGCTGGCAACCTCTACCATTCCGATCATGTTCGCGCTGCTATTGATTAACGGTTGGTTTCAGGGAATGGGTTGGCCGCCCAGTGGCCGAGTGATGGTTCATTGGTTTAGTCCCCGTGAACGCGGGACATGGATGTCATTTTGGAACGTGGCTCATAATATTGGCGGATTTCTTGTTGGGCCTTTAGCAATCTTTGCCGTCGCGTGGTTTGGGGACTGGCATTCCATTCTGTACGTACACGGTTTTTTTGCGTTGGCCATTGTTGTGGTAATCCTGTTTACCGTAAGGGACACCCCTCAATCCCAAGGACTACCACCGATTGAGCAATACAATCAAGATTACCCTGTATCCTTTGGCTACAATTCCTCCCACGAAGACGAATTTTCCACTGCTGATATTTTCTTTAAATATGTCCTTACCAATAAACTACTCTGGGCGATCGCGATTGCTAACACCTTCGTCTATTTAGTCCGTTACGGCGTCCTTGACTGGGCTCCCACATATTTACAAGCGGAGAAGGGATTCACGTTTGACGAATCGAGTTGGGCGTATTCGTTCTATGAGTTAGCAGGAATCCCGGGCACAATCGTTTGCGGCTTCCTTTCCGACAAGGTGTTTCAAGGTCGCCGTGCTCCAGCCGTTATCATCTTCATGATCTTGACAACATTTTGCATCGTTATCTATTGGCTCAATCCGAGTGGTCAACCAAGCATCGATATCGCCATGTTAATTTGCATTGGTTTCTTGATCTACGGTCCCGTGATGTTAATTGGCGTGTTTGCGTTGGATCTTGTGCCCAAAAAAGCAGCTGGCACTGCCGCGGGATTCACGGGCCTCTTTGGCTATATCGGCGGTTCATTAACAGCAAGCATCTTTATACCGTGGATCGTCGAATACTACGGTGACAATTGGGATGCTGGATTCCTCGTTATTATCGCCGCTTGCGTGTCGGCCATCGTCTTAACCGCTTTCACAATCAAAGCGGAAATGCGGTCGATCCAAGCAGATTCTTCTAACCAGCCTAGTTCCCTAACGCCTTACTAAACGTACCCCTTTCGATATAATCAGCAGGCTTATTGATTCGCCCCTTGGCGGCAACACTCCGCTAGGCGTCGGCGGTTAAATTTACAGCTGTGGTTCCAATTCCGCCATACTGCCAAGCGTTAGACGGTCGCTCTTGTACCCTAGGGTTTCTT
>Ga0208879_1003118_pt1 | contig 13906 bp, 8 predicted proteins | sample Knorr_S15_td_Bot_FD_185605 | JGI IMG/M metagenome (GOLD analysis project Ga0208879, IMG submission 185605) | Marine microbial communities from Southern Atlantic Ocean transect - Knorr_S15_td_Bottom_ad_5009_LV_A (SPAdes) (version 2) | ecosystem: Environmental > Aquatic > Marine > Oceanic | place...
ATCTCCTCATCAACGATGCCCAGACTGTTCATCCAGCGCACTTTCAGCTGCGTCAGCAGCTCGCGCCCGATAAAGTTGCGCCGGAACGCCCCCGTCAGCCCCAGCTGCATCTGAAAGCCCATCTGCGAAAGAGCGTCCAGCTCGACCGGCACGCTGTTTACCGAGTTATCAGTCACCGCATCCTGACTATACATATTGACCACCAGACCTATCTCCGGCGTCCAGGAACTGCGCTCATTCCGCATAATATAGCCGGTGCCCAAACGGAAAATAAGATCCGTCGCGGTATAGTCGGCATCGACTTCAAACGCCCCGTCCGACTCAAACGCCAGCGAAGCCGAGGAGAGCGACGCGCTCGTCTCAAAAAACCACCCTTCAATCCCGTGCGAAGCATACACCGTTGCATGCGTGCCCGCGCCCGAATAGGAGCCGGACGAATCCATCGTCATCGTCTGGTTAAACGTGCCGCCCGCGACCCCCAAAACCAGCTCCCCGAAGGTGCGGTCGAGCCCGATAACCGCCCCTCTGCCCGACAGGTCATAGCCTTCCCGATCACCGTCCTCCGCGGCGGTTCCGATGGCCGAATAGCCCTTCATCCAGAGGGAAGATCCTTTTTGATTCCGCGGCGGCCCGGCCGGTCCGCGCGCTCCGCCACCCGCACTCAGCAGCATCCGCCGCTCGCCCGTGCGCAGGCCGATCGTCCGCAGCATGCTCTGCCGCTGATGGCTCATCGTCCGCGGCAGCGCCACCGTCCGGTCATACGCCTTCGCCAGCTCCACCACGGAGTTGTTCCCGGCAAATACAAAATTGACCATCCGGCTCGCTTCATCGCTTTTGAGCGTATCAACCTCGGTGAGTATCCGCTTCAGTTTTGAGCCGTTCGGCACATTAAATCCGTTCGCTGCATCCGTCAGAGAACGCCGGTCAAAAATGGCAAAGAGCGAATTATCTTCCTCATACCAATTTTTAATCTCAAAAGGGCTGACCGCTTGTAATAAAGTATCCAAACTTCCGACATTTAAATTGGCACTGGCTTGGGCCACCCGGTTGGTGTAGCGATTTACAACCGAATAATCCGCAGGCGTTTCGCTCAAGAAACGGATCTGGGTACCGGGTGAAAACGTCACCTGATTCGCCATCAACCGGGCCGAAGCGAGGTTGGTCTGAGCATTCATCGTAAGCATTGAGGAACCATCCTGCGTATAGCTGCCCGAAAGCGCAAGCAAGGTGTCGCCCAGCACCAGCGTTGCACCGTTCTGCAACTGCAGATTGTTCACACCCAGCGATGCATTATCAGTACTTGTCAGCGTTGCTCCGTTGACCAAACGTAGCGTCTCAAACCCGCTGTAATCACCCACCTCACTGCCGGTCAAGGAGAACGAATCTACATTGAGTAAATTGGCGGTTCCTCCGCCGGCATCAACCTTTAACGAACCATCGGTATTGGCATAATCCCATTGGTCATTGCCGCCGGTCAGCTCCACGGTCTCGAAACCCGTGTACAATCCATCCACATGCGCGGCCTTCGAAAAACTCGCGACGGTTCCTTCATAATCGGCATAAGAAAGCGTGTCCGCACCCGCACCGGCATTGACCGACTGAAGACCGGCCGCTGCATCGTTGGTGGAGACATTCCATGTGTCAGTGCCGGCCGTCAGCACCACCTGTTCAAAACTGCGATACAGCCCGTTCGCGCCCATATCCACGGATGAAAAAGTTCCGGCAGACTCTCCGGCATGCGACAGGGTATCCACGGCACTGCCGCCATCCACCCAAAACAGGCCGGTATCGCCGGACGTCACCGTCCATGTATCCGCTCCACCCTGTAGGTCCACCTGCTGAAAATTTTGGTAGAGCTCACCGGCACCGATATTTTCTGCTCTCGAATCCGTTACACTATTCCCGAGCTGCAAGGTGTTGGTTCCGCCCCCCGCATCAATTAACGCCAGCCCGTTTTCTCCATCGGTTACTTCCCACGTATCATCGAAAGCCGTCAGCTCAACACCCTGAAAATTGCGATAGAATGCTGCCGCCCCCATCTGCTGCGCATTGGTTGTTACCCCGGCCGTCTCATCAGCGTATGAAAGCGTCCAGCTGCCGTTGTCGGCATCAAGATAATCGAGCTGCGAATAATCATTGGTCGATGACCAGATATCCGTTCCTCCCGCGAGCAACGCTCCTTCAAAATTTTGGTAGAGCCGGCCCGCGCCAATATCACCGGAAGCGACCTTGTATGCGCCGAAATCGAGCGCATCCTCGCCGGAACGCCCATCAATCACTGCCAAGACCACATCATTGCTTGCAGCAGTCCACGTGTCGTCGAATGACGAAAGTCCGTACACCTCAAACCCGGTATTCAAATTGGTGTTAAAATCCGTCTGCGCATAGGTGCCCGCAACCGCCATCGCCAGCATATCGCCGCCGCCCACACCGCCGTCCACCGTAAAACTGGTACGGGTGATATCAGACGTCGTCAGCTCCCATATGTCTGCGCCGCTGTCAGAGAGTTGCACGTGCTCAAACTCCCGAAACGTGGTTCCCATCCCGAGGCTGCCGGAGCCAGCATTATAGGTGCCTGCCGTTTCGATCTGCAGGCTGTCTGCCGCACTGTTGGTTCCGTAAAAAGTGGTATTTCCGAGCGCATAGCCGTCTTGCAACGTGATCGAATTCGTCATCGACATCAGCTCCACATCAAATGCGCCAGAGAGGGTGCCCGAAAGCGTCATATCGGAGTAAACCTGCACCGTACTTCCGGAGACCCCGTTAAACTGCCCAGCAACCGCCAGTCCGTTGCTTGCCACCAATACGGCGCTCGCTCCCGAGAGGCTCACGCTGCCGCCCGCGCCCAGCACATAACGGTTCGTAAAAAGCACCGATCCGCCAGCAACCTCCAATTCCTGCAGTGTGCCCGCCTGCCAATCCTTAATCAGCAACGTTCCACTGCCTGATTTTTCTACTCCACCGGAAATAGCCGCACTGGTGGTCGTATGATATTCAGCAGTACCGTTCTCTCCCACCGCAATCGACACCCCATCGGTAATCGTACCTCCAAAAATGGAAAGGACCCCGTTGCTCGCGGCAGAAACATTCAGCTGAATACCAAAACCATCCGCATACGCCGCACTTGCCGCAGAACCGCCTTCAAAATTTCCGCCATGAACAGCCGTGGTTCCATCCGTCAGCTGCAGCCCTGACCCGCCGGAATGCACCGCAAACGAGAACAGGTCCCCATCTCCACCCACGAACGTACCATTCGAAATAATCATACTTCCCGAGGCATTCAATCCGTTGATCGAAGCCGGATCAATCAGCAACGTGAAATCATCACCCAATGACACTCCACCGTCGTTGCCGATAAAACTACCCCCCGAAATCACCGCATCGTTGGTGCTCACCTGAGCATGCACCTCAAATCCGGAAAAACTGAAGCCGAGCAAAAAAATCGCCAACCAAAACGGCCGTCGGCCGCCCGTTCGACGGCGCGCTATTCCCGCGAGTTCACGGTTGCTAAACATCATACATCTATCTCTTTTTAAAATACGGTGATCGTTGCGTGTTGAATGCCTTCGAGCATCAGCCGGTCTTTGGCCAGCGGTTGTAGCTTGATGGTGATCTGTGCGGGCGAGTCGGGGCCAATGCCGATCGTTCGGCGCGCATATCCCTCGGCTGAAATCTCAAGCAGCCGTTCCGACTTCGCCAGCAGTTGCAGCGGGGCGGTACCGAGCACTTCGCGCTGCCCGATGCGTGAGATCTGCGCGCCCGCCGGTTCGGTGAGGATGGTCTTCAGCGGAATCGCTTCCAGCTCCACCGCGACATCGGGTGGCGATTCCGGAGATACGGTAACGGTGGCCGGGTAGTAGCCCTCTTTCCGCACCTCGAACGCACGCACCGTCTTGATCTGCTGCGTAAAGGGAACATCGCCCAGTTTTTCGCCGCCGCCCACGCCGTACACCGCGGAACCTTCCAGGCTGTGCAGCGTAACCGTCGGCACCGGAATCAGCTCAATGAACACCCGGCTCGACGACCGCTTGTTGAGCATGTAGTAGGTGGGCTGATAGCCTTCCATCGTGAACTCAAACTCGGTGCCTTCTTCCGCGCTGACGGTGGAGGGGGTCTGCGCAATCACATCTCCGACCGTCCGGTCGCTGATGAATGCGCCCTTCGGCTTGGACGTAAAGAAGATCGACTTGAATCCTTCCAGCGGCTCCATATCGACCTTATAGGTCCGGTTGGGCTCGAGTGACATCGGATGGGGTTTGTAGCCCTCTTTCTCCAAAATAACGACCTCTACCCGGGATAGCGGCATCTTCAGCGAGGTCCGCCCCAGTAGCTTGCCATTGCTGGTGCGCACCACCTGAACATCGGTCGGCACCGTGTTGAGCGTCGTGGTTCGCACCCGCTCCAGTTGCACCACCGTTTCGTGCTGGTCCAGCGAGGAAATCGTAATATCCTTCTCTACATAGCCCTCTTTCTTGAGCGTAAACGTGCGTTCGCCCGAAAACTGTTCAAACCCGTACGGGGTGGCGGCAAGACGCACTTGGCCCTCGTAGATCTCCACATTCTCCGGGATGGAGGTCAGTTCAAACGATGCACAACCGCAGACCGTCAAACACAGCGCGCCGATACCGGCCGCGCAACCTCGTTCGATCCTTTTTTTCCAACTCTTCATTGCTGTGCTCCTACGGCCGCGGCCGGCACATCCATCACCATGCGGTCAAACCCGAGTTTGACCAGACACTCCTTGAAAAACCACTCCGGCGGATCTTCCCCCGCGTCAATCCGCGCCTGCACATAGGCCTGCCAGGCCTCCGGATACGCCAGAAACGGCGGGAGCACGTTGCGATCGATCGCTCGAGCGGATCCATCGCTGCAGGCCGCCACGAGGGATCGCACCGCAGTCGGGTTGTGCGGCTTCTCCAGCAGGGCCCGATACGCCGCCGCACAGTGGTGGTAGCCGTTGGCATCCATAAACTGCAGCCGCATGTTGTCCGCAGCTCCGTCCGGACCGCCCGCTTCGCCCAGATAGATCAGGTCCACCGTCCCCGCCATAAACGAGCGGAGCCAGTTCAGCGAGCCATCCTCGATCGCTTCCGGCAGCGGGTAGGCGGCATGCCCGATCACGACATAATACGCCAGTCCCTCCGCGGTCGGTTGAACCAGACTCTCCACATAGATGCGGCTCCGTTTTTCCGTCTGCACATCAACGTCGTTCGCGTAGAATAGATGATCCATCAGCTGCTCTGCAAAATCAGTATTCAGAACATACGGGGTGTCGCTGGTGGAAAAGACATCCGGTTTCCATAACTGGGGCATCGCGCTCAGCGTCGGGTTTCCCTCCCGGTCCACGCCCGGAACAATCCCCGGCGCCAGCAGCAGAAAATCGGCAAGCGGCATCGAGCGCTCCCGCGCCAGCCGCACCACCCGTTCCTGCGTCAGCGCCCCCTGATGCGCCGCGAGCTTATCCACCATCGGCGCATCGAGCAGGTGAATCAGCACGTCATCGGCCTCCGCATCGCCGGAGGCGGCCATGGAACAGCCCACATACGAGCGTGCGGGAGCCGCATCCATATTGAACTGATTCTCATTCATCGGAACATTAATCCGCTGCGACACACTCATGGCGAGCAACGCCACCAGCAGCAACGCTACGGCCAGCGTGCAGAGCGCCAGGTCCGAAAAGGATTCGAACATGGATGGATTTTCTTCACGATTCAACAAATCGAGCATGGCATTTTCCTTCGAGGGTGCGTGGGCTCTACTCGGCGTCTCCGCCGGACGGGCAAAGCGAAGTCAGCAGGTCGGCGGCACCGTTCAGCTTCTGCGCAATATCGGAGGCCCGCATTTGCAGCTGGGCATCGGACTGCCGGCGCGTTTCGACCACCGCCTCCTCCACGTTCGCCGCCAGGCAGGACAGCCCCTCGTTCAACGGCTGCTGCGCCTGTTCCATCGTCTGCGACAAGGCCGTCAAGCCGGTCGACAATTCGCCAAGTCCCTTTTCCATCGTCTGGGCCACGGATTTTTCCGCATCGGCCACCACCTTCGCCATGCCCTGTTCCATGTTCTCTGAAATCGCGGCAAACCCGTCGGCGAGCTTTTCCGTGCCCTGTTCCATCGATTGCGAAACGGAGGCGAGGCCGGAAGCCAGCCCCGCCGTGCCCTGTTCCATGGTCTGCGAAACGGAGGCGAGGCCGGAAGCCAGATCTGCGGTGCCCTGTTCCATGGTTTGCGAGATGGTGGCGAGGCCGGACGCGAGGTGGTCCGAACCCTGCGCCATGGTCTGCGCGGTGGCGTCGATTACTTTCGCCATGCCCGCCTCCATGTTTTGCGAAATGGCGGTGAAACCGGCCGAAAGTTGCTCAACCCCGTGGCTCAGGGTGTCGGCAATGGATTGTTCCGCTTCGGCCACCAGGTTGGTCATGCTGTCTTGGAGCGCCGCCTGCTTGGCATCGATAATGTCGACCACACCGCCGATACTATCTCCCAGTCCGGCCAGGCCCTTCCGCAGGAACTGGAGCTGATCTTCGATCTGCGTCAGCGTTTCGGAGGCCGGTTCATGGCAGAGCGGCGCCAGCCAGAGCTCGCCGAGCTCCAGCGCCTGGGCCGCAAGCTGCGTGGCGGATTTTTCCACTTCCGCTCCCAATACGCGCAGGACCACCCCGCCCAGCAGAGCGCCGAAGAAGGTGGTATAAAAGGCGGTGCCCATTCCCGAGACCGTCTCGGTCATGCCGCGGATCATGGCTTCGTGGTCGTTGCCGGAGGCCTCGAGCACGGTGCTCAGGCCGCCGACGGTGATGATGAGGCCAATCACGGTTCCGAGCAGACCGATGGTGATAAGCATGCCGGCGATCACGGAAATATTCTTGATGCGAACGCCCAGCTTGACCCCGTAGGCCGAAACCAGATTACGGATATCGATCTTGTCGCCCTTGTCGATCAGCTCCTTGACGGAGGAAAACAAGCGGACGATGTCCACCATGGGGCCTGCGGGAACGGTACGGGATGTCTCCATGGCAGACAGCCCCTTGAACTCCTTCTGGAGATAGATGGCGGTCCGCAGCGAGGAGAAAAATCCATACAGGAAAAAGAGGACCAGCAGATGGGAAATCTTACTCGCATCGCTGGAAAATCCGGCCACGAAATATTCCCAGGTCAGCAGCAAAAAGGCCCCCAACACGATAATGCTCCAGGTCACCCACGTCTTGATTGGTGTCGTTGATGTTATATTCATGAAGTCCGGCCCTCCTCGGTGGGGTTTATTAAGCGCAAATTAGCCCATTTCATACGTTGAGGCCGGGGGGTTGTAAAGGTAAATGCCGCAGTTAGATCGGCGCATGGCGCGGGCGCGGGAAAGAGGGCCTCTCAAGACTGAAAAAAAGGTTCCGCCGCCGTGGGCAGGAAGACCGTTCCGGGGCGCGTTTCGGGCGTTGAAATAGTTAGCTGCTGCGCGCTTGCCAGTAGCGGATGAACGCTTCCTTATCCATAAACCGATCGTGAACGGTGTCCGCTAAAAAGGGCTCAACCCTAATAAGAAACCGCTTTGAGAAGGCGCCTCACTGGGTTCTTGGAGCGCCGGTTGACCGCGATGCGGCGAAGGCGGTCGGAACGATTTCAAGATGGACACCTTGCGGCAACTTTGACACATTGACCAACTTACGAATTTTGGAGCAACCGAATGGCAAAAAGAACCTACAATGTTAAAGGCACGCAGGATTTCCTGGTGTTGGCCGTGATCTTTCTCTTCCTCTGTCTCTGGGCTGTGAAGGATGCCTGGTTTCCTTCGCCCAAAGTCCTTGAAAAGCATCCGCCGTTGGTGGAGCTGTCCTTTGAAACCGCGGGTTCGATTGAGCGGATTCATGTGTCCGTCGGGGACTCCGTCGGCAAAACACAGGTGGTGGCCGAACTGCGGCAGGTGAAGCAAGAAGCTGATTTGACCGCGGCCAAGAAGGAATACACCGCCGCCAAGGACCAGGTTCGTCTTCTGGAGACGGCGGTCAAGAATGCCGTCCGGAACGGCGCCTCCGACCCAGGGATTGCCGAATTCCGGCAAAACCTTGCCGGTGCCCAGGGGACCATGGACTCCGCCTTTGAAAAAATCACCGAGCTTCGCGCACAGTTGGTTGCCGGCGAGTTGGTGTCGGAGGGCAAGGGGGAGGTCAAGTCCATCTCAAAAGGGGTCCATAGCCAGGTCGCGGCCGGCGAAACGGTCATGGTGCTTGATCCGAAGGACCACTTCTATACCTTCAATAAGAGTCTGGCCATCTTCAGCTTTATTGCCTTCTGGGTGTTTATCTGCCTGCACCTGCTTGGAAACTAGCCCGCGCTCGAACCTCAGCCGGCCCCCAAATCCCTCTAATCCGCTAATTATTATAGGATTAGCTTGACGGTATGGGGGGGCTGACTATTATCCCACCTTTATTTTGCCATACCCGCCGCACCTATTTTTTGAACCAGCTTAAATTCAAGGGGATATAGAAATGACGAAGAGAGATTTAGTGATGCGCATTGCCGACGAAACCGGCCTGATCCAGCAAGATGTTTTTGCAGTGCTCCAGCGGAGCCTCGACTACATCGTGGATGCGCTCGAAGAGGGCGAAACGGTTGAGTTCCGCAACTTTGGTGTTTTCGAGGTTCGCGAGCGCAAGCAGCGCATCGGCCGCAACCCCAACAAGCCGGAAAACGTGGTTACGATTCCGGCCCGCAAGGTCGTGAAGTTCAAGCCCGGCAAAGTCATGCGCGAAAAAATTACCGGCGCATAGTCCGTTTGGGTGCAACCCAACCGGGATGCACTAAATCCCAATCTCTAAATTAGGATTTAACAAAATGGCCAATAACGAGTTTCAGCCCCTCCAGGGCATGTCGGACATCTCTACGCCGGACGTTTGGCTTTGGCAGATGATCGAAGAACGTTCGCGCAAGTTGTTCCGCTGCTACGGCTACGAAGAGCTGCGGACGCCTTCGCTCGAAAAGCTGTCGGTGTTCAAACGTTCCATCGGCGACACGACCGATGTGGTTCAGAAGGAAATGTATTCCTTCGAAGACCGCGGCGGGCGCGAGCTGGCCCTGCGGCCCGAAGGGACGGCGGGAACCATCCGCCATTTGGCCGGCCGCGGCGAAGAGGGCTTGAACGCGCGCGTGTTCTATATGGCCCCGATGTTCCGCTGCGAGCGTCCGCAGGCCGGCCGCAAACGGCAGTTCCATCAGGTGGGCGTGGAAGCCACCGGAACCCCGAACCCGTTGGCCGATGCCGAATGCATTGCCCTCCAGCAGCATTTGCTCGAAGAGTGGGGGCTGACCGGTTCCAAGATTCAGATCAGCACGCGGGGTGCCGCGGCGGATCGTCAGCCGGTGACCGACGGGCTGCGCCAGGCCCTCCAACCGCACCTCGGCGAGCTGTGCGGCGATTGCCAGCGCCGGATCGACGAAAACGTGCTGCGGGTGATCGACTGCAAGAACGAGGGCTGTGCCCGGATTGTCGACCAGATTCCTTCGGCCCTTGAATTCATGAGCGCAGCATCCCGCCAGTATCTGGATCAGGTGATCGCCGCGCTGAAAACGATGGGCATTGAGGTTGAAGTGGATCCAAAGCTGGTGCGCGGGCTCGACTACTATGTGCATACCGTCTGGGAAATCACCCACGGGGCCCTCGGTGCGCAGAATGCCATTGCGGGCGGCGGACGCTATGAAATCGCGCTGGGCAAGAAAGCCGTTCCCGGCGTTGGCTTCGCGATGGGCATGGAGCGGGTCATCACTTCGCTCGAAGCCTGCGGCGTCACGGCCGAACAATTTGCCCCGGAAGGGGGCGTGTGGCTGGTGTCGCTCGGGGAAGCGGCGTTGGCCGAAAATATGAAACTGGCCAGCGAACTGCGGATCCAGGGCATTCGGTGCGGCATGGAGCTGGAACCGAAGAGCATGAAGGCCCAGATGCGCAAGGCCAACCGGGCCGGGGCCGCCACGGTCATTATCCGCGGCGACGATGAGATTGAAAAGGGAACCGCCGTGGTCAAAGACATGGCCGAAGGTTCGCAGGAAGAAATGAATTTAGAGGACGTAATTCGGAATGCGTAATCGTTGCGCATAACTTGTTACATAGGACCCGTTACGAATTAGGAGAAGCAGATGCACAGATACAGAACACACACATGCGGCGAGCTCGGCCCAGCGAACATTGATGAAACCGTCAAGCTTTCCGGCTGGATCCACAGCGTCCGCGACCACGGCGGAATCATCTTCATCGATCTGCGCGACCACTACGGCCTGACCCAGATTGTGATCGACCCTTCGCAACCCTTCTACAAGGGCGTTGAACACTGGCGCGCCGAAAGCACGGTCTGCTTTACCGGCAAGGTCGTGGCCCGGATTCCCGACGCCGTCAACCCCAAGCTGGCTACCGGCGAAATCGAACTGGTGGCCGAAGAGCTGGAAACCCTCGGGGAAGCCAAGGTCATCCCGTTCCAGGTGGCCAAGGACGAAGAGTGCAACGAAGCCCTGCGCCTTGAATACCGCTTCCTCGACCTGCGCCGCGAAAGCCTGCACAACAACATTATTCTGCGCTCCAAGGTGATTGCCCGCATGCGCGAGTTGATGACCGGACAGGGCTTCATGGAGATCCAGACCCCGATCCTGACCAGCAGCTCGCCCGAAGGCGCGCGCGACTACCTCGTGCCGAGCCGCGTGCATCCTGGCAAGTTCTACGCGCTGCCGCAGGCGCCGCAGCAGTTCAAGCAACTTTTGATGACCTCCGGCTTCGACCGCTATTTCCAGATTGCCCCGTGCTTCCGCGACGAAGACGCCCGCGCCGACCGTTCGCCCGGCGAGTTCTACCAGCTGGATATGGAAATGGCCTTTGCCACGCAGGACGACGTCTTTGAAGTCAACGAGTATGTGCTCCACGATCTCTTCAGCGAGTTTTCCGACAAGAAACTCGACGCCACGCCGTTTCTCCGCCTGCCGTTCCTGGAAGCGATGGATAAATATGGCACCGACAAACCCGACCTGCGCAACCCGCTGATCATACAAGATGCCTCCGAGCTGTTCCGCGGCTGTGATTTCAAAGCCTTTGCCGGGGTCGTGGCATCCGGTGGCGTGGTGAAGACCATCGCGGCCAAGGGCTGCGCCGGCCGGTCGCGTAAGTTCTTCGACGACATGATCAAGTTTGCGCAGTCCGTCGGTTCCAAGGGCCTCGGCTACCTGCGCTGGAACGACGGCGAAGTCCAGAGCCCGATCGCCAAGTTCCTCTCCGAGGAAACGCTCAATGCGCTCAAGGAGCTCGGCGGCGTGAGCGATGGCGATGTCATGTTCTTCATTGCCGACCAGCTCAAGCCCGCCACCGACATCGGCGCGGCCGTTCGCGACGAGCTGGGCAAGCGCCTCGAACTCATCGACCCCGACGTCTTTAAGTTTTGCTGGATCGTCGATTTCCCGATGTACGAACTCGACGACGACGGCAAGGTGGAGTTCAGCCACAACCCGTTCTCCATGCCGCAGGGCGGCATGGATGACCTGCTCAACAAGGATCCGCTCGACATCCTGGCCTACCAGTACGACATCGTCTGCAACGGCGTCGAGCTGTCTTCCGGCGCGGTGCGTAACCACAGCCCCGAGCTGATGGTCAAGGCGTTCGAGATTGCCGGCTACGACCAATCCGTTGTCGAAGCCAAGTTTCCGGCGCTCCACCGCGCGTTCCAATACGGAGCGCCGCCGCACGCCGGGATTGCCCCGGGGGTCGACCGCATCATCATGCTGCTGGCCAATGAGCGGAATATTCGCGAAGTCATCGCTTTCCCGATGAACCAGAAGGCGCAGGATCTTTTGATGAATGCGCCGGGAACGGTTGAACACAACCAGATCCGCGACCTGCACCTGAAAGTCCACCTGCCGAAAAAGGTGGAGCAGGAAATCCAGTAACCACTCTAGTGTGGTTTCCTATTTATGCCTGAAAGCCGCCCCGCCGGACGGATTTCAGACGGTTGATTAACCCCGTCATTTTGGCGGGGTTCTTCTTTTTCGGGATTAGCAGAGGGCCGAAAAGTTTGGTATCAACGCCGGGAATGTCTACAATCAGGCCAAAGCACGACTGGCGTAAGGTACGAACCACGAAGGCACGGAGGTCTCGAAGAGAGGATTCTTCGTGCGCTTCGTGTCTTTGTGTTTATAAATCCGGAGGATCGAGCGGTGGATACATATTTTAAGTTGCAGAATGGAAGCGATGTGCGCGGGGTGGCGCTTGAGGGAGTTGAGGGCGAACCCGTCACATTGACCGCAGAGATTGCGCGCACCATTGGCTATGCCTTTTCCCAATGGCTGGAAAAGACGCTGGGTAAGACCGGCTTGAAGGTGGCCGTCGGGCACGACTCGCGCCTTTCGTCCGACCTGATCAAGACCGCGGTTTTCCAAGGGCTCGAAAAGGGCGGTTGTTCCGGCTTCGACTGCGGGCTGGCTTCGACGCCGGCCATGTTCATGTCGACCGTCTTTGAAAACCACGGCTACGACGGCTCGATCATGCTGACCGCCAGCCACCTCCCGTTCAACCGCAACGGCCTGAAGTTTTTCACCCGCGCCGGCGGGCTGGGCAAGCAGGACATCACGGAAATCCTGACCCTTGCCACCGACACCGGCGCGTTCGAAGGCGCCGAACTGGCGAACACTTCCCCGGTTTCGCTGATGGACGACTATGCCAGCCACCTCGTGAACATCATCCGCGACGGTGCCGGAAGCGAACAGCCGCTGGACGGCCTGAAGATTGTCGTCGATGCCGGCAACGGCGCGGGCGGTTTCTTCGTCGACCAAGTGCTCAAGCCGCTGGGCGCGGATACCGCCGGCAGCCAGTTTCTTGAACCCGACGGCTCGTTCCCGAACCACATTCCGAATCCGGAAGACAAGGATGCGATGGACGCCATCATCGCGGCGGTGAAGGATAACCACGCCGACTTCGGCATCATTTTCGACACCGACGTCGACCGCGCCGGCGCCGTCGACAAAAACGGCAAACCGGTCAACCGAAACCGGTTCATTGCTTTGATGGCCACGATTGTTTTAGGCGAACACCCCGGCTCGACCATCGTCACCGACTCCGTAACTTCCACCGGTCTGAAATGGTGGATTGAAGAAAAACTCGGCGGCACGCACCATCGTTTCCAGCGCGGCTACAAGAACGTCATCAACGAAGCGATCCGCCTGAACGAGTCCGGCACGCCGACGTTCCTGGCCTTGGAAACCTCCGGCCACGGCGCACTCAAGGAAAACTATTTCCTCGACGACGGTGCCTATCAGATTGCCAAGATTCTCATCAAGATTGCGCAGCTTAAGGCGGCGGGGCAGGGCACGGTCGACGAGCTGATCGCCGAACTTCCCGAATCGGCCGACGCCATTGAATTCCGCCCGCAGATCACGGCCGACGACTTTGCCGCCTATGCCGACACCGTGCTGGCCGCGTTCAGCGGATTTGTGGAACGCCAAGCGGGCTGGTCGCTCACGCCCAACAACTTCGAGGGCGTTCACGTCACCTGCGACGGGGGCTGGATCCTCCTGCGCAAATCGCTCCACGATCCGCAGCTCCCGATCAATATTGAAAGCGACACGCCAAACGGAGTCGCTCCGCTAAAGGAAAAGGTCTGTGCTTTTCTGTCTGATTTTGACGGATTGAAATTCTAGTTCCCAAGGCTCCGCTCCGCTGTAGTAACGATAGTGTCGGTTACGCTCTTACACTTCGTTCCTGCCCGGGTCCGAGTCAAGAAGGCCAACACTTACCCGGTTCAGGCCGTGTTTTCTAAAATTCATCGGCTGACCCGAATGGCACTACGTCGGCGAGGGGTGCTGGGTGGCACGGAATTCCGCAGGGATGAATGAAATGCATCTTGATCGCGACATCCCTGAGAAACATCATTTCATAGGACCGACCCTTTGACTT
>Ga0208879_1003119_pt1 | contig 13906 bp, 10 predicted proteins | sample Knorr_S15_td_Bot_FD_185605 | JGI IMG/M metagenome (GOLD analysis project Ga0208879, IMG submission 185605) | Marine microbial communities from Southern Atlantic Ocean transect - Knorr_S15_td_Bottom_ad_5009_LV_A (SPAdes) (version 2) | ecosystem: Environmental > Aquatic > Marine > Oceanic | place...
CGAGTAGACGGGCTTCAAAAAGGGCTCGGACTTGGCACCCGGTGCCCATTGGTAAAGGGTGTCGCCGCGTACATCGCTGAAAAGCAGATAGCCGGGGTCTTTCACCCAAACCGGCCCCTCGATGAACACAAAGCCATCGTCGAGCTTCTCAATCGTGTAGTCGCCGGGAACGATGGCATCCAGTTCCGGAGAATGCCGGATGACGGTGCCAGCGCCGTGATCCGGCTCGACTTCCTCGACGGGAGGCGTAGAGGAGCAGGCAAAGACAAGACAACAAAGAACGGAGAGAGAAAGGAATCGAATCATCATCGGTGCAGTATGGCACAGACAGCAACGTGGTTCGAGGGGAAGTGTTACTCCTGGTCGTATGACCCCATAATCGGGGGCTAGAAGCACCACCAACTGGAGATCTCTGCTGAATGGGGAGCACCATGGACACCACACCAGACCGCTGAGATACGAATCAGCATAATCCTCCCGCTCCAGGACATCTGTTCAGGGTCCTCGCCAGTAAGCTCATTACGGCGGGATTTTCTCCCGTTTCTGCATGTGTCTTACGCGGACAATCAAGATATGATACCGATCAGCATAAACGGTGTTAGGTAGTTGTTGCACTTTATCGATTCACATCGCAATGGAGGGATAACATGACGATTCTGAAAGGCTTGACCACCAGCCTCCTCATTCTTGGGCTATTCGCATCGGTGACCGGCGTAACCCAACCTGCAGCTCAAAGCCAACCTTCTTTCCTGGAGGTTGTCCAGGAGGTCAAGGTGACCCTCCTCTCCACCAATCTTGCCGATGTGCCAGGAGTAGGAGAATGGGGCCTGTCGGCACTGGTTGAGGTCGACGGCAGGTGCATTCTGTTTGATGCAGGGCGTTACCCTGACACCGTGCTTCGCAACGCCCGGGAACTGAATGTCGATCTCTCCTGTGTCACCGACGTGGTTCTCAGCCACCATCACGGCGACCATAATGGTGGTTTGATCACCCTTCAGGAAGAGTTTCGGAAAGGAAATCCCACAGCCTTCCAGCGCGTGCATGTGGCCCAGGGAATATTCCTCTCCCGCCCTGTACCGGGAGGTGGCGAGCGGAACGGGATGATCGAGACTCGGGAGAAGCTGGAGGCCTCGGGGATCAAATTTATCGAGTATTCTGAGCCCACAGAAATCTTCCCCGGGGTATGGGTGACCGGACCCATTGAACGAACCCACCCCGAGACCAATTACAATACCGAGAGGGAGTTGCTTCTGGATGGGGAGCTGGTTGGGGACATCATCCCCGAGAGTCAGGGATTAAGCATCCTGACGCCCCGTGGGCACGTCGTTTTACTGGGCTGTGGTCATGCAGGCGTCATCAATACGCTCGAGCATGTCCAGGGGGCCATATCGGCGGTACCGATACATGCGGTGATCGGGGGTTTCCACCTCTATGCGGCGGATGAAGCGAGGCTGGCCTGGACAGCCGAGAAGCTGGCCTCCATCGGGACGGAAAATGTCATCGGAGCACATTGCACGGGAATCGAAGCCCTGTTCCGGCTCAGGGAAGGGGCAAATCTGACCCGTAGCACCGCGGTGGTGGGTGCGGTCGGTGCTTCCTTCACTTTTGGAAAAGGTATTGATCCCGGGGGCCTGGCAAAATGATCGAACTCTTGCAGGCTCATTTCTATAAGTGGCCGAAATAGTTGTTGGGTTGCCGGGCAGATTCTTGAGCCCCTCCACCTGTGGGTGAGGCACCCAAGGAAACGGCCCGGAATCTGGTTCCCCAGGGTGGACTCAAACCTAAAGACTGCCCAGTTAAAACAGGGATAAGTCATTTATTTAAAATGATTTATATCCCATATAACCTCTCATTAGAATGTTGCAATCGAGTGCAAGCTATCCATTATTGCCATTATTTTGATGGCTCTTAGCCAACCGGTGACCGCTGAGGTGACCCGGATTGTGACACCGTTGAGAAATCCCATTGATGTTCTAGAGCCTTACCGTTATATGTTATTTACTGAATATATTTGAAAAGTTTGGAATTTAAAATAATTATTATGTATACTTAACATATCATTTATCATAAGTTAAAGATATGAAACTCAATGAAATCGTCCGCCTTTTCCGAAAGCGGCCCTTCTTTGAAACGAAAGAGTTGAACATGCTCCTGGATGAGCCATCTTCTCAGATTCAAGCCAGGCTTTCTCGCTTGGTCAAAGAAAAAAAGCTCATCCAGTTGAGACGAGGAAAGTATATTTTAGATGAAGAATATCGGTACAGTGAGCCATCCATCTATTATCTTTCTAATTACTTATACCGCCCTTCCTATGTAAGTTTGCACAGTGCCCTCGAATTTCACAATTTGATCCCAGAAGCAGTCGGAATCATTCAGGCAATCACACCAAGGCAAAGTCGTCGATGGACCACACCCTTAGGCAGATTCAACTATCATTCAATCAAACAACAACGATTCTTTGGTTATCAGCAGTACTTCCTTTCTCGCAGTGACCCTTTGGCTCAAACAAGCTTTTCCATGGCTTGTCCGGAGAAAGCTCTTCTTGATCTGTTCTATTTCAACGAAGGGGAATGGACGATGGACCGATTGAATGAAATGAGATTCCAAAACTTACAAGAAATCGATTTCGTCAAGATGCGAGCCTATGCGAAGCGATTCAAGAGCCCCAAAATAGAGAGAGCAGCTGTCAACCTGGTCACTCTTAGTCTGGAGACCGCTGCATGAAGGAACAGGCTCTATCCATCGTCAAAGCTGAAACCTCGGATCAGGCCAAACGAAACCACCTGAGAGAATACTTGCAACACGTGTTGCTGAGAACCCTGTTTGAAAAAGATCTACTACACCAACTGGTCTTCCATGGTGGGACTGCTCTTCGTATGATTCATGGGCTCGCTCGGTTTTCAGAGGATCTTGATTTCCACCTGAAAACATCAAATCCCGGCTTTGAACTGGCACCCCATCTTCCCGTCATAGAAAAACGGTTGAAGGAAAATGGGTACGACGTCACCTTAACAACGCCATCAACGGGTCCTGTCCAATCGAGCATGGTCAAATTCTCAGATTTACTTTTTGAGAGTGGTCTGTCACCTCATAAAAATCAAATACTCAACGTGAAACTAGAAATTGATACGAATCCCCCAGAGGGATTCACCCTGCAGACCAACATGATCAACAAGTACTTCCCTTTTGCCGTTCACTCTCATGACAAACCCTCTTTCCTTGCCGGTAAATTACACGCGGTGCTTACACGTCGTTATACGAAAGGCCGAGATTACTATGATCTCTTCTTTTACTTGAATCGTTGGAGGGGAACTGAACCGAATATGACCTACCTCAGAAATGCCTTGAGTCAAAGCAACTACAAAGGGAGGAAAGTCGATGAGGACAACTGGAGAGAACGGGTGGCTAACAAAATAGAATCCACAAACTGGAGTGGACTCACCAAGGACGTAGAACCTTTTCTACTCGAGGGTGCCGATCTGCAGCTCCTCGAGAAGGACTTGTTACTATCTGCTCTTCGGAACCCTTGATCATAAAGGACGTTGCAGATCCAAGAAAAGACTTCCCTTTTTAAATTATATGTTGATTTTATGAGGGGTTATCGTGGTTGCGGGGAAGGGGATTGAACCCTCGACCCTTACTGGACCAGCTGTGGAAAGAGTTACAGAAGCTTCGTAAACTCCTCCCGACTAAGACCGGCCTGGCGCAAAATGGCCCGCAAGGTACCTTTGGCGATCTCCTTGTGATTTGGAACCGTCAAGCGTCGGAATGGAGGGGATGGATGGCGCAAGATGATGTGACTTCCCGTTTGATGGTCAATTCTGTAACCAACCTTCTCCAGCGTTCTGCAGAGTGCCTTGCCTGAGAGAACAGGCAATTTCAAAAATTGACCTCGACAAATTCCTCTTCGATTGAAGGAGGAATGGGCTCGTTGTGCTTTCTCAGGCTTTCCAAGTAACCACGAATGGCATCTTGAATATTTTCGACTGCTTCCTTTCGACTCTTCCCTTGGGATACACACCCGGGCAGAGCAGGACACTCCGCCACGAACATGTGTTCTTCGTCCTGTTCCACCAAGATCCGGTATTTCATCGCCACCCGAGGTGCTTAGTTTAACACATGGCGGAACTGCCGCTGTACTTCACCGTCATTCGGTTCGTGACTCATTCACTCAGTGCAGCGGGGACGTGGCAACGTCCTTCGGTTTAAGTAGGCGTTGCACTAAAACAATCTGCCAGAGAAGGGACTCGAACCCTCACGAGCCAGGTGCGCTAGGGTCTACCCTGTCGCCAAGAATTGCTTCTCCCACTGCTTTTCCGTGGCCAGCTCGCTGAGCAGCCACTCGGCCACTTTATTCTGCTCATCCTCCGACAGCTCAGCAGCGACATCAAAGGCCTTTTAAATGCGTTCTGTCATAAACGATCCTTTCGTCCATTGTAACTCCAAGTCTTCGAAAGAAACCCTTGGACATTGAAAGCGTGTGGCCGATTCAAGAACTGACTTCTGTCCCCGGTATCTCCAAGCGCCTTCCTAGTCACCCTTGTCCACCCTCACGGTCACAAAATAAGCAGAGCTATCGATATTCTGATCGGAACGAGGGACCGGTCTAACCTTGATCAGCCAAAAAGTATAGTTTTCAAACACAGCACTATTCTCTGGAGGCGAGGTCGAAAGGCTAAGCTCCCTCTCCTGACCCGACACAGAAACTTGTAAAGACACCTTGGCCAGGCCAGCCCATATACAGGTCACATCGACGGGACAACGGGAATCCTCTAACACCCCCTGAAAGGTTACTGAGATCTTCTCAGCTGTCATTTGAGCGGTTTGATGGACAGCCAGTTCGAATTCCTCACCCAAGCTTGGAGGAGCACTCTCCTGGGCAAAACCGGCACCGGAAAAAAGACAGTGCCACCCAAAAACCGCTATTCCAATGGTTCTTGCTCCCAAGCTCTTCATGCTCTTTTTTCCCTTCTATTGTTTTACCGCCCAATCCCCACGCACTGATGGTTCAAGTGCCAGGGCCAATTCCAGCTGGCTTGTGCGAGGCCAGACGAACTCTCTGTCCCCTTCTATTGTCCCCTTTAATGGTTTCCTGGGTGCAAGGGCTCTTTCCACAATCTTGAAAGCTTCCGGGAACGGTTTGATAAATAGACGCTTTTCTTCAATAATTGAGTCAATTCGGTTGAAACTCTCAGGATGAATAGAAAATATCTGGCATTCGATCTTGAAACTGCCAAGTTGCTACCCGAGGCCACCTCTGACTTGCTGTCTCATAGACCCCTTGGGATCTGCTGTGCAGCGGCAGTCACAGAAGATGGTGCGAAACCCCGGCTTTGGTATGGTCGTACCGAACTCGGGGAGCCAGCGGGATCGATGAGCCAGGAAGAGGTCCAGCGGATGGTTCACGAACTGGTTGTTCTGGTGAACGACGGCTTCACTCTCCTCACCTGGAACGGTTTGAACTTTGACTTTAACGTGCTTGCTGAGGAGTCGGGTCTAGTCGAGGAGTGCTCTGCTCTAGCCCTTGGACACGTTGACATGATGTTTCATGCGCTTTGTGTCCTGGGTCATCCTGTGAGTCTTGATAAAGCGGCACAGGGAATGGGTATTGAAGGGAAATCCACGGGGATTGAAGGCTCGGAGGTTCCTCAATTGTGGGCTGAGGGCCGCCATACCGAAGTGCTCGATTACAATACCCAGGATGCAAGCGCAACACTTGAGCTGGCAAGGATATGCGAGGATGGGGGTGCCATGAAGTGGGTGACCCGTAAAGGACCACTTGCCCAGATGCCTCTTTCGAAAGGCTGGCTTACGGTAGGTGATGCACGGATGCTCCCGGAACCGGACACCTCCTGGATGACCCAACCACTCAGGCGCGAGGACTTTTTCCGGTGGTTTCCGACAACGGGTTCATCCTAGCCTCGTTTTTCGCCCGCTTGAAAGCTCAGTCCTTTGTAGGGTTTCACCAGGTCGTGGAAGCAAGGGTCGTCGCTGGATGGGAAAGTGAGCTTAAAGGGAAGCTGCTTTATTTCAGTGCCTCAAAAGTCGAAAATAAAGGTGACCTTGACGATGAGAGCCCTTTCCCTGACTTTCCCTGTTGTACTCCGCCGCTCGTTGTAGACCACAAACAGATCACTCAGCGGTTTGTAAATAAAGTTGAAGCGGATGTTGCTGGCAATTTCCTTGACCGTACTGTTGTATTGAATCAGTGCGTCCAGGAACATATTAGGGGTGAAGGAATAGTTCAGACGGGTGGTAGTCAGAGTGGTTCTGAAGTCTCCTGAGGGGAGATCGACGTTCTCCCGAGTCCAGTCCACCTCTGTGGAAAAGTGATAGCTGGGACGGAAAGCGAACTTCAGCTGGTAGGAATCCATGTTGCCGTCAAAAAAGCCGCCGGTCTTCACCCTGGCACCACCACTGAACATGCGAGACGGGTTGGTGGAAAAAGAACCGGAATACTCCACAAAATCGTAGTCTCCCACCGGGATGAACTGGCCGGGCCGAATTTCGAAGGGTTCATCCAGACGTTCGAATCGAGCCCTGCGAGTACCCCAGACGTTGCTGCTGTCCTCGAATCCGATCGAGAGGTTCTGGTCAACCTTGCGTGTTACCAGAGTATTTTCCTGGTCGGTGATGTAGTGTACCGAGGCTGAAGGTCTGAACTCTCGGATCCAGGGAATGGCCTCCCCGGGTCGGGGACGGACGGTCACCTGGCCGGAACTCTTTCGAATCCCTACCCGGGGGACAAAGCCCACTTCGGGATTGAAGTTGTCCTGAATGGAAAGATGCTCTGCCTTCAGGTTCAAGAAGCGATCGTTCCATTCGACGTTCAGATCGGCGGCCTTGTCCTTGCCACTGATCCCGGAGGTATCCGTTTTCAGCAAATAGGAAGTGATATCCAGATACTGAAAGAAGTTGAGGTTTGCATCCACGCCGTAGGTCCCGTTGTTGTGGCCGTCGTTGACATGCTTGTTGACAAAGATTCCACCGATGTCCGATGTGGACATGACATCCCGGCTGATCCGGACCACGGAGAAGTTCGTGGAAGGTGTCTCCTCGAATTCATCCGTTTGCATGGAGATGATACCCAGTCGATACTGACCCGCTCTTCCGCTCAGGCGTGCACCCCCGAAAATGGGCACGATCTGGCCTTCTGAGAGCCCAATCCGGCGGCTGAAAAAGGGAATGAGATCAGATTGTCCCTCACCGCGGAATCCGCTGTCTGGTTTCCCAAATTGGAAAAGGTCTGCGTTCTCCAGGAAAAATTCTCGTTTCTCGGGGAAGAAAAGGCTGAAGCGGGTCAAGTTAATTTGCTGGGTGTCGGCTTCAACCTGCGAAAAGTCGGTGTTGACGGTCAGATCCAGCGTCAGCCCCGGAGTGACTCCGTACTTCATGTCCAAACCCACCTCGGGGATGAAATCGACGTCGTCCTCCTCTCGCCTGACGATGGGCGCCGACAGGTAGGGCTTGATATAAAAGTTACGGCCTTGCTGGATTCCACTTAAACCTTCCAATTCGCCCGCCAGAGAAATCCGAGGTAACCGGTAGGGACGTGGGATGGGGGACCAATAGGTCTGCTCGTTCTTGCGCCGGATGACCCGTAGAAAGTTGATGCCCCACCGCTGAGTTTCAAGGTTCTTGAAACGCAGGGTCTTGAAAGGGATGGCAAATTCCGCCTGCCAGCCCTGCTCGGTAATTTTGGCTTCCACATACCAGATGGCATCCCAATCGAAATTGGTGCTATCGCCATTTCCCTCTACCTGACCTTCTCGTTGGGCTCCTCTGGGGTTGGTTCCAAACAAAAAGCCGTTGCGATTGTCGTCAAAGGTATCGATAACGAACGAGAAGTGGTCGTTGTCAAAGGGACGATAGTCCCGCTTTATCTCGGTGACGGTGATCCCCTCTTTGCCAGCCGAGTCAAAGCAGTAGACCCCGATGTAGAGATTTTCATCGTCGTAGAGAATCCGGACTTCGGTCTGCTCTGTGGCCGGTTCCCCGGTTCTGGGCTCGTTTTGGATGAAATCGCCACCCGCTTGTGCCAGGCTCCATTGTGGCTCATCCAGGATCCCGTCGATCACGATAGGAGCTTCCACGTAAAGAGCGGTGATGATCCTATCGTCCTGGGCAGCGAGAACGCTCAAAGACCCGGAGCCCACGAGCAGCGCAATTCCAATAATTCGACCGGTATCACCCATAAAGCCACGGAAGTATAGCAAGCCCCTCAAATCTCAGGCTAGCTGCTGCTCGACACCTGCAAAATTGTTGGCTGGAGTGGGTTGAAGTGAGTCTCTGGCGGGCACATCTCGGGCACAACCCCTGATGCTTTCCGCATTTGTACCTTTGCTGAATACCTTGTCTAGGTATTCAGCAAAGTGTTGGACAGCCCTCTGAGGGGGTGGGATCCCACTCCCTCAAGCCTCTCAACTGTCTCTTAACTCTCGGTGCTTATCTGTCCCACTTTCGCTGACGGGATACACTTTGCCGATCCTGAGATAGTCCATAAGCTGCATGCTGGGGGGTACAGTCACCGTAAAATCGGCCGGGAGTTGGGTGTCTCGCATACCAGTGTGGGAAGAATTCTCAAATGTCGCTGTTAGTAGGAATACTGATCGGATATATTAGAGCCTCTAAATGAGCCAAGAACGTCGTGGTTATCAACGCCAGGAAGTGTCCATCCCTAGTAGCCTAGGCTGGAGAGGACACTCCGTTGAGGGACAAATTGCGGAGTTCTCGCGGGAAAGGGCTCTTGTGATTCAACTCAAGACCCTACCTCCCCCTTAGAGGTGCTTTGGTTACTTTGAATCCGAATGACGATAATGAACATTGCGATTGTGGGAATGGGCACAGTGGGTGGCGCGGCCATCCGCATACTCGATGAGAACGCGGCCGAGCTGGAGCGCAAGCTGGGCTTCAAGCTGCATATCCGCGCGGCTGCAAGTCTCGAAGTTGAGAAGCGCGAGGAGGTAGATGCGCCCACGGGCAGGCGTTTGCTGACGCGCGACTGGCGCGAGGCTGTCGAGCACCCGGAGGCGGACATTGTCGTCGAGGTGGTCGGCGGCACCACAATCGCCTACGAAGTGCAGACAACTGCGCTTGCGCTCGGCCGCCCGGTGGTTACGGCGAACAAGGAACTGCTCGGCCTGCGTGGCGCGGAGCTGGCGCAGTTGGCGCGCGACAACAAGACTTCGCTACATCTGGAAGCCAGCGCTGGTGGCGGCATCCCCATCCTGAACGCGCTGCGCGAGGGCATCGCGGCGGATCGTCTCGAAGCCATCTACGGCATCCTCAACGGCACCTGCAACTTCATCCTCACCGAGATTGAGAAGACCGGCGCACCATTCGCCGACATTCTCAGCGAAGCTCAGCAGCGCGGCTACGCCGAGGCCAAGCCCGAGGCGGACGTGGAAGGCTACGACGCCCGGTCGAAGCTCTCCATCATCGCCAACTTCTGCTTCGGCGCGCGCGTGGCCACTGACGCCATCTTCTGCCAGGGCATAACCAGGATTACGCCCACCGACTTCGCTTACGCGCATCGCCTCGGCTACACGATCCGTCTGCTCGCCGCGGGCGTGCGCTATGGGGACGGCCTTTCACTCTACGTGCGCCCCGTGCTCGTCCCGCAGACGGCGATGCTTGCCAAGGTGCAAGGCTCCTACAACGCAATCTGGGTGAAGGGCAAGTACGGCGAGGACACGCTCTACTGCGGCCGCGGCGCAGGCACGCCTACCGGCGTGGCCGTCGTCAGCGACATCATGAGCGCCGCCCGCGACCTTCGCCACGACAGCTCGCTGCGAGCGCCCGCATTCGGCTACTGGGCCCCGCAGGAGATCACCAAAGTTGGCATCGAAGCTGGCCAGAGACCCTACTTCGTGCGCTTCCTGGTGAGGGACGAGGTGGGCATCATCGCCAAGCTCGCCGACATCATTGCCGACGAGAAGATCAACATCGACGCGGTCTTCGAGGAGCCCAATCAGGACGCAGACAATCTGGCGTTCGTCATCTCCGTGAAGCCAACGACGGAGACGGCCATCAGCGCTGCGCTGGCCCGCATGGAGAAGCTCAGCTTCCATCGCGAGCCGCCCCTGGTCCTGCCGATGGAGAACATCCTGGCGGGCTGATGAGGGCCAATTTGGGGTCGATGTCCTCATTCTTTCTCAGTCCAACAGTGACAGGTCTCGTACGGCGCCCTTGTCGGCGCTGGTGGTCATCTTAGCGTAAAACTTGAGAGCAGGGGTGACCTGTCGGTCACGGGTCAGGGGCTTCCAGGCCTTGGCGCCCTTGGCCTCCATCTGGGTGCGCCGCTTGGCCAGTTCTTCGTCACTGATGGCGATTTTCAACGAGCGGTTGGGGATATCGATTTCGATGGGATCGCCCTCCTCGATGAGAGCGATGGCCCCTCCGGAGGCAGCCTCGGGAGAAACGTGGCCGATACAGAGCCCTGAGGTGCCGCCCGAGAAGCGGCCGTCGGTGATCAGAGCACAGATCTTGTCCAGTCCCTTGGCTTTTAAGTAGCTGGTCGGATAGAGCATCTCCTGCATCCCCGGCCCGCCTTTGGGACCCTCGTAGCGGATGATCACCACATCGTCCTTGACCACCTTGTCTCCCAGGATACCCTCCACGGCGTCTTCCTGGCTCTCGAAAATCCGGGCCCGACCTTTGAACTTTAAAAGCGACTCGTCGACTCCGGCGGTTTTCACGATGCAGCCGTCCAGGGCCAGGTTGCCGTAGAGCACGGCCAGGCCACCGTCCTTGCTGTAAGCGTGTTCGAGGTCACGGATACAGCCGGATTCGCGGTCCAGATCGAGCGAGTCCCACTGCTCGACCTGGGAGAAGGCCTGTTGGGTGGGCCGTCGGCCCGGTCCGGCCAGGTAAAGCTTCTGGGCTGCTCCGTTGGACCCTTTGTGCCCGTTGCCCACATCCCATTTCTCGAGTGCTTCCCCCATCGTGGGGCTGTGTACGGTGGACACCTGGCGATGGAGCAATTGTGCACGGTCCAGCTCGCCCAGCAGGGCCGGCATGCCGCCGGCGCGGTGGACGTCTTCCATGTGGAAAATTGGCGATGAGGGCGCTACCTTGCACAGGTGGGGCACATGCCGGGAGAGGGTGTCGATGTCCTTCATGGTAAAGGGCACCTGGGCCTCATGGGCTGCGGCCAGCAGGTGGAGGACGGTATTGGTCGAGCCTCCCATGGCGATATCCAGGGTCATGGCGTTTTGAAAGGCCTCGAAGGTGGCGATGGAGCGGGGCAGGACGCTCTCGTCCTCATCCTTGTAATAGGCCAGGGTGATTTCCACGATGCGCCGGCCGGCCTGGAGAAACAGCTCTTTGCGGAATCCGTGGGTGGCCAGCAAGGTGCCGTTTCCCGGCAACCCTAAACCCAGGGCTTCCACCAGGCAGTTCATCGAGTTTGCCGTGAACATGCCGGAGCAGGATCCACAGGTGGGACAGGCATTCTGTTCGTAAATCTTGCTTGTCTCGTCGCTCACATTGGGGTCGGCCGCCGCGACCATCGAGTCGACCAGATCCAGCTTGATCTCCTTGCCGTCCACCTCGGCCCGTCCGGCTTCCATGGGCCCGCCCGATACGAAAATGGCGGGAATATTCAGACGCAGGGCCGCCATCAGCATTCCGGGTGTGATCTTGTCGCAATTGGAAATGCAGACCAAGGCATCGGCGCAGTGGGCGTTGACCATGTATTCGACAGAGTCGGCAATGAGTTCCCGCGAGGGCAGGCTGTAGAGCATGCCCGAGTGACCCATGGCGATGCCGTCGTCGATGGCGATGGTGTCAAACTCGCGGCCGATTCCTCCAGCCTCGGCAATGGCGCCGGCCACCAACTGGCCCATGTCCTTGAGGTGCACATGGCCTGGGACAAACTGGGTGAAGGAATTGGCAATGGCAATAAAAGGCTTGCCGAAGTCCTCCTCTTTGACCCCGGTGGCGCGCCACAAGGCGCGTGCGCCCGCCATGTTGCGTCCGGCAGTGGTGGTCTTGCTTCGTAATTGTGGCATGATGGCCCTCTCTGGTTATTTAAAGCTCTTTTTATTCTATTAAGTTCTCTTTATCCTATCAGATGTTGTGTGCTGGAAAGGATGGCTTCCTCAATTGGTGCCGCGGCCGGTGATGCCCTTGGTGTCGGCGGAAATCTCTTTGGCCGACTCTTTGGGACGCAAATCGCGCGTCGCCTTGCCGGCTCGCCACATCTCGGAATTACCAATTTCGGCTAACTCCTTGCCCAGCTGCTCCTGATAATTAGGGGCGCCGCAGGCCTCAAGCACGCGGGCCGTCTCCTTGCCCGAAGCCACCCGCTCGTAAAGGGTGTGAAAGACGGGCAGGACGGCTTCCTTGAACTTGGGCTTCCAGTCCAGGGCCCCGCGCTGGGCCGTGGCCGAGCAGTTGGAGTACATCCAGTCCATGCCGTTTTCGCCCACCAGCCTGATCAGGCTTTCGGTCAGTTCCTCGACGGTTTCGTTAAAGGATTCACTGGGGCTGTGACCCTTCTCGCGCAGCACCTCGTACTGGGCCTCCATGATGCCGGCCAAAGCACCCATCAGCACGCCACGCTCGCCGGTCAGGTCGCTGTGGACCTCATTGGCAAAAGTGGTGGGAAACAAATATCCCGAGCCAATCCCGATGCCGATGGCGATGGTCCGCTCCTCGGCCCGTCCCGTGAAGTCCTGCTCAACGGCAAAGCTGGAATTGATGCCGGCGCCGGAGAGGAAATTACGCCGCACCGAGGTACCTGAGCCTTTGGGGGCCACCATGATCACGTCGACGTTGTCCGGAGGCACCACCCCGGTCTGATCCTTGAACACGATGGAGAATCCGTGAGAGAAGTAGATGGCGTCCCCTTCGTTCAGGCATGCCTTGATGGCCGGCCAAACGGCTTTCTGGGCGGCGTCGGAAATCAGCATCTGCACGATGGTGCCCTTTTGGGCCGCTTCCTCGATGTCAAAGAGGGTCTTTCCCGGCTCCCAGCCGTCGCCCACCGCCCGGTCCCAGTCCTTCTGGAACTGTTTGGCCTGGCCGACAATCACGTTGAAACCGTTATCCCGCATGTTTAGCGACTGAGCGGGTCCCTGCACGCCGTAGCCGATCACGGCAATGGTCTCGTCCTTGAGTACATCGCGGGCCTTCTCCAGGGGGAATTCGTCCCGCATGATCACCCGCTCGACCACTCCACCAAAATCTATCTCAGCCATGAGTCACTCCTCTGTTTAGTCGTTGGACTGCTGTCGCAGTTTTTCTTACAAAACCCTGTAAATTCACATAAATCCGCTCCCCTGTCAAGATGGGGAGGCCCGCAGGCTCAAGCCTGCGGCTCTAACAGAAACCACGATCGAGAGACAGCATGAACGAGGTGCTTGGGCACAAGTGGCTCCCACATTTTTGAGCAGAAGGTCGATAGTTGACCTCATGCCGTTTAATTGACCACACTGAAATGATGAAAGCTGTTTTGGCTTTAATCCTCATAGGCCCTGTCGCTGGTGGTTCGTATAACGCTGTCAAGAGCCATGCCCTTAAAAACATCACCATAGAAGGAGATGTGGTGACTGTGGACGTCGGGGACTATAAGGCAAAGTTCCTGGCTTTCCTGGAGTTTCAGAAGACCTACATGATCTTTGGCGGCGGGTATTATCAGAACAAGAATTTGATTAACCCCATCGTCCTGTCGGGTCTAGGGATGGTTGATGCCAAGAGGATCTATGCACGTTATCCCGATTTTCACCGCTGCGCCTCACCGGGAGCTGCACAGGCCCAACTCAGGGTGAAGCAACTAAACCTGATTCCTGCTAATCAGCAAGTCCTGGATGAGTTAAGGGCATCCCTTGAAGAATCTGAGGACCAGCTGGGAAACGATGGGGATCGGGTCTGTGTGTCTTTAATGGGTAAAACCCTGGATATG
>Ga0208879_1003123_pt1 | contig 13892 bp, 16 predicted proteins | sample Knorr_S15_td_Bot_FD_185605 | JGI IMG/M metagenome (GOLD analysis project Ga0208879, IMG submission 185605) | Marine microbial communities from Southern Atlantic Ocean transect - Knorr_S15_td_Bottom_ad_5009_LV_A (SPAdes) (version 2) | ecosystem: Environmental > Aquatic > Marine > Oceanic | place...
GGCCAAATAGGACATTGAGAACAAATATCCTAGCTTGACGCGCCCTTCCTGAATCCAGAACACAATACCGAGGATAGCTATAAAAACAAAAGGACCGACATTTATCAGGTAATAGACTGCTAAATTTGCCAGAGATGACCAAACACCATTGCCACTGAAGAGATAGGCTCCAATAAGGTCGTCATCGGGGCTATAGGGTGAAAAATCCAGATACTGTAAATAGAATAGATAACCAGAGAAAAAGATTAGGAAACCCAGAGTTTGCCTACCTGCACGCTCACGGTTGGTAGCATTCTCCTGCCAATAAAATAGAAGATGGGCCACCAACAGGGCCAAAAGCATTCCCGGGAAAAGAAGGGCCATACGATGCAGCGATGGCAGTACCACGATGAAAAATAATATCAATGCGATAAGACGAGAAGGATGCCGACCATATTTTGAATTTGATAATCTTAAAAGCAACCAGATAAAGAAGGGGAGGAGGGCTATGAACGTGAATCTGAGAGAAAATCTCCATAAAGAGAAGGTAAGGAATCTAGGTGCCAACGAAAAGCAGAGAGCCGCAAACCAACGACTTCGATAGTTGTCTGTGAGCTCGCCTGAGAGCATGAAAAATCCAAATGTCGAGATCAGGGAGAGAAAGATGCTGTGGATGATAATATAATCGTAGATTGAAAGGCCTGTCACGGTCGTGACTGCTGACGCCAGAAGTGTAGCACCAAGCGGACTCGTTCCAGGAAATAGCCCATAAAGTGATAGAACTTCTTCAGCCCAAAATACCTGACCATGAGATATGATCGCCTTGGCCATGGAGATATAATAGAAATTGTCAGTGCCAGTGGGAGAGGGAGTGATAGGGTAACGTAACAGGAGTGTGAAAAGACCCAACAGAATCAGGCCGCTTTGCTTGACCGGACTTGGACTTTTCATGTTCTATCAGATGGATGATGTATTAAGCGTGTATGCTCGATAGAAATTGGTTATTTGTACTGCATATTTTTATATAGCAGATACTGTCCTCTCAAATCATCTATTATGGGGGCGTAATTTGTCTATACCTGACACCAAGAATTACAGTCTGATGGCGTTGCTGCTTTTGACCGCTCTGCTAGTTGGAAAAAGTGTCAATGGATACCCTGGAGGTGGTGAGACTGGAGGGGACGAATGGGCCATGGAATCTATCGTTAAGGGTTGTACCTGCCATACGGATGAACAGCTCAACGAAGGAATGTACAGTTTAGATGGAATACCTAATACTTATGTTCCAGAAACCACTTACAACATAACACTAACCGTTAACGATACGAACGTTGATTCCATTAATGGAACTGTGAGATACGGTGGTTTCTTGGCTGAGGTAAGTGAAGGTATTTTTGTTGCAAATGAAAATTACTGGTTGGGTGGTAGCGGATCATACATTTCACACAATGACAACAGTAACATGGTTAGAAGTTGGACTTTCCAATGGACCGCTCCTGCTGAGGGTACAGGCGATGCATTATTCACCATCTATTTCAATGTCGTGGATGGAGCCGCTTCTTCTGGAGACCAATGGTCTTACTTGACTGCAGTCTCACTTGGTACGCCCCAAGAGGTTTCAGGTGAAGTATCAATACACGAATTAGGAGTTACACTAATGCAATATTGGATTGGCCTAATCGGAATAGCATCTGTACTTTTTTCTATTCTAATAGCTTACATAGTAATCAGAGGGGGGAGTGCACATTACAGAGGTTAATGAAGTTCTGGAAAAGGTCTCAAAGGGTGAGCTTACGACCGAGGATGCCCAGAAACTTTTAGGAACTTACAAAGATGAAGAACTAGGGAAGGAATTGAGAAATGTTCCTGGAAAAGAACAACTGGAGATATTTGCCATAATCTTGATTCTTATGCTTCTCGAATTGATGTATGATTCACTCTTCATTTATGGTATTTTAGAGAATTGGGATCAACAATTTTTATCATTTACGATTGCCATGGCATTCTTAGTCCTAGGATTGATGCTTGATTTCTATAGAAGATCATTCATGCCGGATGTCCTGGAAGCCAAAAAGAGAAGGAGGAAAGTTATCACCAAACTGGAGAGATAATTATGGATATTACACGTAGAGGTTTCCTGAAAGGTGCGATTGGACTTGCAGGCGCAGGGATGACTGGTGCACTCGCAGTTCCCGCCCTGAAGTCACTCCTACCCCCTCCAGTAACAAGATGCAACGAGGATGACGCCCATGAAACACTGACCTACAAAGGTGACAGTGGGAAGTGGTACGAAAGCAAGGGAGGAAAAGTAGCCAAGAAAGAGGATTTCAAACTCTGGGACGTTGCTATCGTCAATTGGGGGCCAAAGGAACTCGAGGAAGAACTAGGGAATTGTGAGATTCAACTAGCTCTTGTTAAAGTCCCTACTGAAACAGGAATGGAAAATCTAGGTATCCCAGATGATGGGGGAAATAGCACTATGATGGCATACCACACCTACAAATGTCCACACCTTTGTTGCAAACCCGCATTCATACCAGAAGGAACCAGTACCTTAAGTGGTGATGACTACGAGAATATGTTTGTGTGTGCATGTCATCTTTCAAGATTTGACCCGATATCAGTGGTCAAGAACATAAATGAGCAAGGAAAAGAGGTTATGGCTGCTGAATTGTTGGAAGGTCCGGCGCCATACGGATTGCCCGTAGTGCCTTTGGGTGAGAAAGATGGAGGACTAATTGGCCTGACCACGCATTTGGACTGGCTAAAATATTGTGGACAAGGATAACATGAAATTTAACAGGATTATAGCAGCGATAATCGGGTGTCTGGTATTACTGGCCCTGCCAGTAAGTGCTGAAACTCCAATTCTGGAAGAATTAATGAGGAAGTACACTTTCCTCTTGATTTTCCTGTCATTGGCTGGTGCTGTTGCAGGAATTGGATATCTGTACATAACTGGTTTACTTCCCAAAGCTATCTTTGGAACCTGGAGATGGATCGATGAGAGGTTTGCATTGCACAGATACGTTTCCTTGGCCAAGAGAGAATATTATTCTGTGGTCTACACCCTGATGCCTGCAACTGGAAGGACCATGCCCCAATCTCATACTGAAAGATATAACGTCAAGGCCATATGGTACTGGTATCCTTTTTACTCCTTGGGAGGGCTATCGTTCTTCGCCTACATCGTACTAGCGATAACTGGAATCTATCTAGGATTCTACTATATCCCTGATGGTGTGATGGTCCCAGTTGATCCTGAGGTTCCGGACGGTGAGAAAACCTCTGGCGCATACCAGTCGATGGAATTGATAATGACACAAGTGTCCTTTGGATACATTATCAGGGCGGTTCACCACTGGTCTGCCCACTTCATGGTAGCTTCGGTTTTCCTTCATATGATGAGAGTTTACTTCGTAGGTGCCTATCGTAATCCCAGGGAAATTAACTGGATGCTGGGTTCGATCTTATTGATGATCACCATTTTCTTTGGTTATACTGGATATCTGCTTCCCTGGGACGAACTTGGGTTTGCAGCGGGCTCAATCGGGCTTGAAATGGCTACTTCCATCCCAGCTTTGGGGCCACTTATGGCCCAAATTGTGTTCGGTGGTACTCAACTTACTGGAGACACGATAACTAGAATGTACTGGTTACACATCTTTGTTCTACCTTTGATTGGGACAATCTTAATAATCATACACATGGCTCTTGTGTGGATACAAGGGGAGGCTGAACCACACTGATGAGTGAACAAGGTGCTACAGAGCTAATCGGCGACTACCAGGATGAACAGATTGATCTTGATACTGTAAGCAAATTAGAGCACCGGGAAGACCATTCGGTACTAGAAGCTGAATTGGTCAAAGGTGAGCCTCTTTATCCTCATGAACTGACAAGGGACGCGGTTCTGAGTATGTACGTCATGGCTCTCTTCTTCTTCTTGTCGGCATTTGTGCCACCTCCCTTACATGGAGCTGCAGACCCAACTGCTGGTACTGCTTTCCCACCACCATTACCTGACTGGTATCTACTATGGGCATTTGGATGTCTAAAGGCGGCCTGGGATATTGAATTTACAATATTTGGGTATCACTTTTTCCTGATGACTGCAAAGGTCTGGGGAACCCTAGTTCAGGGAATGATTATTGGACTTGTTGTTGCCGTTCCATTCATTGATAAGGCGATTGGAGCATTCATAGATCCTCAATACGGTGATGTCGTAAACCGAGGGCATGAACGACGACCCATAGAAGATCCTGTAAGGGCCGCTATTGGCGTCTATGGAATTGCCATCGTCATTATGTTATCAATTTACTCAATCAACGCTAATATTGCAATTTATTATCCGGAGATAAACACCAAAGTACTAGCGATGGTCACCCTTTTTGGACCTTTAGGATGTGCACTGATTACTTACCTATTCCTAGATAGAAGAAGGTCCGAAGGAGCAAAACCCCTGAACGATGAAGAAAGATTCGATCTCTACGTTGATGGAATCAAGGACCGAAGAATGCAGAGAATCTACGAATTCAAATTGAATCGCTGTTACCAATGCGGTCTTTGTGATGATATTTGTCCTGTCAGGGATATGGAAGGGGAATACGAACTCAACATCATCTACAACACTTTTCAGAATGAGCATGATGGGGTTGCCATGTGGTCATGTATTACTTGCGGTATGTGTACTGCTGTTTGTCCCCAGAATATAGAATACGTTGACTATGTACTCGAACAAAGAGCACTAACTACGTCGGGAGCTAGTTCATGAGCAGAACCAAACCATACTCAAGGACTATTCCACACCCTCTGTTTGAAAGATTGATTGTGGAAGACGCGATGAAAGAGGAAAAGGATTCTTGGAAACCGGAAAGACCACATGAGTACGGATATTTTCCTGGTTGTGTCGATTTTATGGACGTTGAAGTCAAATTCACCCACCTCAACAAGGGAGATGCTGACCATGCTTCGATCGCAGCTGCATCAATCAAACTCCTGAATTATGCTAACATCGATCCTTTGGTTCTGGATATGAATATTTTCAAGTGTTCGGGCCACGACCAGTTGTGGCAAGGCCAACTCGAGGTCTTTGACGCGCTCAAGGAACATAATTTGAGGAGACTCAAGGAATCTGGAATCAAGATCATGACCTGCTCCTGTGCCGAGTGCTATCGTACATTCGCAGTGGACTATGACCTGCCGAATACTCTGGGGATCAAAGTCGAACACGTCACGCAGACCCTTCAAGGCAGGGGATTGAAATTCAAAGCCCCGGAGGACGTGACCGTTGCCTACCATGACCCATGTCGTTTGGGCAGGATGATGGGGGAATTTGAGGCCCCTAGAGACCTGATCCAACTAGTGGACGGGGCGAAGATGGTGGAATTGGAGAATAACAAGGAACGTGCCCTGTGCTGCGGCGTCTCCTCGATGATGTACTGTAATGATGCGACCAAGGCCGTTCGCAGGAAAAGGCTGGACCAAGGAACTGACGCCGGAATTGACATCATGCTTGGTGGATGTCCCAAATGTTACATGCACATGCAATGTATGTTGAATGAAGAGAGAATGAATCCGGAAGAGGGGCATCACCATGACTACGAGATGATGGATCTTATGCAATTTCTGGTTGCTTGTCTGGAGGAAGGGAACTAGTGGCCGAGATCGACAAGAATTTCATGACCACTTACCAGAAGGTGGCGACCCACGATGGTGAGGATGAACCCATCCAGATCTGGGCCAAGGATTCGGATTCCTATGGTGGAGTAGGGACCGATAAACTCGGGATCTGGGGCAGCGTTGTTGCCGTTGATTTCGATATCTGTGTGGCCGATGGGGCCTGCATCGATGCCTGCCCGGTCGATGTTTTCGAATGGATAGACACACCTGAACACCCAGCCTCCGACAAGAAGGCCATAATGACCCGGGAACCGGACTGCATAGTCTGCAAAGCCTGTGAAGAGGTCTGCCCTGTTACTGCGGTCCTGATAACTGATCCCGCTGATATCGGCACGGGAACCGAATCTGCAGAGACTGTGACCGAGGAAGTGTCTGCTGAAGCACCCTCAGAAACTGTTGTAGAAGCTCCTATAGCAATGACCTCAGATAACACTGCCCTTTTCTTCCACAAACCGAACAAATGGCTCAATAGGGCCAAAGACGTATTGAACAAGGAAGAACTTCCTTCAACAGGTATCGAAAAAGCGAAAGATATGTTCAAGGGCATCAGAAAACAAACCCTTGATTCTCTACCTCGAGGGAAGGATTACCTAGCACTTGTCGATAACGAGAAATGTATTGGTTGCACCCAATGTGTGTACTTCTGTAACTTTGCCTCAATAGATATGATATCCTGGGACCTGATGGCGCGTACTTCACAATTCGAATCCAAAAAGGCCCTGATTCTCGAAGATACATGTACGGGTTGTACACTCTGTGTATTTGCATGTCCTGTAGAGGCAATAACTATGGAAGCTAAAACCTAGCTTGCATAACTGAATGAATCTATACTACGCGATAATAACCTCTATCTGGGTAGCTGTGTTGTATGCAATCTGGGCCGCCACAGAGGCTGGAGACCCTGGTTATGGACAAATTGCTTTCCTGATAGGAGGACTGGTAGCAACATGGTACATAAGAAAGAGAAAACTGGAAAGGCCCAGAATTGATGATAAAGAGATAGTGATTCCTGAAGCGGAATTCTCGGTAGAGATACCTGACGAGGGGGACAAATATTACTTCAGTGAGAGCAGGTATCGCAAAATAATATGGGGCACTACAATCTTTGCCTTGATTGCAATCAGTTTTTTTCTAGAATCTATCATGACCGGAAAGAATCTGATGCTGGGAATTATTTTACTGATATTGGGAATAGTGGTGTTCCTAGCGCCTATCTTACTTCCTGTCAAAGACGACATTGAAACACTGAAAAAAAGAGCCCAGAAGGAAAGGTCAAAGGCTTGGCATAAAGGTAAATTTAACCAGCCCCCTGAGGAAGAGTGAATAATATCCTTCAAGAAGTCCTGAAAAGGGTTCAACCCAATGAAAAGGAAGTGACGCAAATGACCGAGCTAGTCCAGAGGCTGCTCGATGAGGCAAGTTCGAACAAGGAAATTGATTTTAGTCCATTAATCGTTGGATCTGTGGCAAAAGGAACCTTTCTGAAAGGCGCAGACATAGACCTCTTCCTAAGATTTGAATCGGGAACGGACCTGAAAAAAAAGGGGTTGAACGCGGCTAGGAAAATTCTTCCGGACGGAAGAGAACTTTACTCTCAACATCCTTATTTGCGTGGTGAAATCGACGGAATTAGTATTGATATTGTTCCCTGTTATGCAATCGATGACTCGGCCCATCCAATCTCGGCCGTAGACAGGACTCCTTTCCATACTGAATGGGTAAAGCAGAACATTTCAGGAATGGAGGACCAGATAAGGCTGACCAAACAATTTCTGAAAGGTGCTAACGCCTATGGGGCTGGAGCTTCGGTAGGGGGATTTTCCGGTTATCTAATCGAAATCCTATGTATAAGATATCTGGGATTCACAAATCTTATCGAGCAGATATCTAACTGGCGACCACCCGTGAATTTAGGTGTTGTTGAAGGTGCACCAGATTCTCCAATCATGCTACCTGACCCTGTAGACAAAGGTCGAAATGTTGCGGCTGGAGTTACTCTTAGGGGATTGGGAGCGGCCGTTCTAGCGGCCAAAGCCTTCAGGGATAAACCATCTATCGATTTCTTCTTTCCGAAGAAGAAAGAACGGGTTGTGCAAGGGTACGTTACTACAGTCATACTTCCCCATCCAGGAGGAAATGAGGAAACTGCGTTGCCATGGCTCCAAAGACAAGGAAGAAAGATCTACAAGGCAATAGGTGAATTCGAACCGATTGCGTGGAATGCCAATCTGGAGGATTCTGGGTTTATTGTCATTGAAACCTCAACGGTCGAACTTCCGGAAATAGTCCCACACAAGGGTCCTGCACCTTGGGATAATGGGGCCATGGAATTCCTTAAGAGATATCCAGATGCAGCATTGAGTGATGAAAGACTAGAAGTTGGCAAACCTCCCAGACACTCCAACATCGAGGATGTTATCCTTGAATTAGTACCTAATGCAGAGGTCAAGTCCGGTTTAGAAAAAGGTGCTGAGCCGGTACAAAGAGTACCCTGGCTAGATTAAAAAACAAAATTTGGTAGATGGGAGCCCAAAGCCCCCATTTACCTGATGAACGGGGCTTCACAGCCCCGCTCTATTTCTGGCGACACTAAATCTATGATTGTAGACCTATATCGTAACCGATTACGTCACCAGTTGGCTCGAACTTCATACGGAACGCGTAGTCAGTTACATCTGAAACACTCGCTAGATCCGAGTCAGCTTCACCTGGGTGAACTTCAAATTTGTCACCTGGGCTCAACTTACCATTGAAGTCGTTGTCAATGAAGACTACAGCTTTACCCTGGCCTGAGTAGTAGCCGTATACATCAGAGACTAAGCCATCAGTCTTAGTATTCCCCTGTACATCCAGTAGATACCAGTGTACTGAGTTTACGGAAACTTGTGGGTTGAGCTTGACGATCTGAATCGTCCAGACGCCACTTCCGTCTTCGCTTGCTATCATACTGCCGGTTGGTGCATTCTTGGTTGTACCACCAAGGAAACTGCTAGCCCAAACATACAGTACTGCAGCCAGAACAACTGTAATAGCCACCATCAAAATGACAGCAATTACAGGCGAAACTGCCTGCTCATCATTCACTATTCTGCGCTTCATAGTTATGTCCTCTGACCAAAGTCAGAAGTTTATCACACCTATGATAGCATATATACCTTACGTTAAACGGTCCCTTCGTAAGACGATAGCACCTATGACGGTCAGGACGACTGTTAAACTGGCTCCGGTCCAAGCCATGGACAATGCCCATTGTGGCACTCCAGGCTCATGATGTACGTCTATCACTGGTGGTCTCAAAACAGAATTGTAGGTGGACCAAATCCCTCCATCCTGATCCTCGAAGATTATCGATAGTTCAGCTTCTCCTTCCCCCAGTTCAAATGATTCTTCAGGCGCCTGCCAATTGAATATCCAGCCATCGTTACTACTTGAAAGAACCAATTGTTGAACATCGGCAGTGAATTCAGTAGTTTCACTCAAGGTTCCGTTGGTCACTGTAATATTTACAGCAGAGATCGCCGAATAGTTGCTTGCAGTCAAGGTTATCTCATATGATGCCCCTGTCACAAAGTGTAAACCATCAGGCAGACCATCCACTCTATAGACCGGATCCTCTGCTTGTGAAAGAGGAAGAAACAGGCAAATTGCCAACACTACAAGCAGTCCTTTTCTAAGTGGATACATATGAACTTGTGAAGCGATTTTACTATTCTATTTAAGAATACGTGCCATCATCTTGTCAGGCCGCGGTTCTGTAAACTTTCCAGTATCAATCTGACCTCGGCCTCGCGAAGACCCAAAGACGCAGCTGCACCCTCGATAGTGTAATCCTTGTTGTGTAATATGTGATGTAAAAGCCTGCGCTCTTCATACGTGCAGTCGGCACTCAGGGCTGTAGAGCTTATCTCTCGGTTCAATTCTCCCACAAGAGCCATCAGACTCCGTCTCTCGTCTTCAACATCATTAATTGATTTCCTTAGATCTTCAGAGACGCGGGACAAAAGATCCATGCGGGCCTTGGAATCCATATGGCGTGATTCCGCAACCGCATCCAACACTCTTCTATTTTGTTCCGAAAGACTTGATATGTCAAAATCCGTTTCAGCCTTCTGCTTGTAAGTGGAGGGGCCAATATCTATGTGAAGGGAAACTTCCCTGGAGGCAGCGTATACACGGCGGTTGGGGCCACGACTACTTGGCTCATCGCGAGACTTGACCAGACCATGTTGCTCCAGTATTCTAAGGTGCTTTACCACGGCCTGCTGCGTAACATCTATCTCACGTGATAATTGCAAAGGATACTGGCGCTCTACCGACAATAATTGAAGAATACGACGGCGCGTTGGATTCTCCAGCAGATAGAACAATTCGTCTACTTCATCAATCGACATACGAACCTCCGGTTGTATACCAATTGTTGTAATGGGATAATAAAAATTGCTATTGGGTTCCGGCAGCCTTTAACCTGTGTGTTCAATTAGTTATCATGGACTACCGAAAGCCCAGCAAGAAAGTAATTGTTGAGACAGTACTGGAGGTCCTAAAAGAGAGAGGTTCTGTGGATACACAGACCAAAATGCACAAACATACATTGAAGAGACTGAAGAACAAAGATGAGAATTACCGATTATCTGCGGGGCGGATGAGGGTCGTCGCCATACAATCCAAAAAAGTAAAAATTGGAATGAGAACGCGGTCTGTTGGTGCCGTGCCTGAGGTAGATGAGAGCGACTTTAGGAAACAGGGCTTGGGTTATGATCCGGTAGTAAAGAGATGGCGACGAATAAGACCTGGAGAAGATCAAAGTGGTCACCGTCACCATAGAGGTGAATTTGCATCACCTGGTCAACCGTGCCCAGTCTGTACTTCTCCTCTAAGAAAGGTTCATAATGCTACCTTGTATGGAGGCAAGGTTGCAATCGGTTTCCGTTGCAACTTATGTAGATACCTCACAGGCCATCGATGGAGAGAACCTTCCAGATATTCTTTCAGCTTCAAAGGCGGTAAGTAATTGGAAGTCTTCCAGCATAAGGGGATTTGTATTAAGGAAGATAAAAGAACTGTCTACCTTGATCCTTCAAACAGTAGGCCTGACGGTGCTGTGACGCACGCACATTCGGATCATCTCAGACCTCGGACCCATATGACAAAGCCTACGGCCGATGTAATGAGAGTAAGAACTGGATCAAAGAAGGCCACACCGCATGATTATCATGAAAAATTCAGAATCAATGATTTCGAACTTGAATTCGTGCCAGCAGGACATGTACTGGGTTCCGCGATGATCGAATGTGGCGAAGTCCTCTACACTGGAGACTACAACCCCTACGGGACCGTGACCGCAGGAATTGCCGAACCCCGCGACTGTGAAACCCTGATAATTGAGTCTACCTATGGCAAGCCGGACCAGACCCTACCTAACAGAAACGAAGTATTGAAGGATCTCCAGGCTTGGATCGAGGTGACCTCATCCAATGGAGGTGGTATCGTAGGGGCTTATTCATTGGGCAAGGCTCAGGAAGTGATAGCAACCGCGAACAATGGAGGAGTTGTACCGGCAGTTTCCGAAATCGTGGCTTCGGTCAGTGACGTTTACAAAAAACACGGGGTGCCGCTGGAGTATGTCCCCTACACAGAACTGGATGAGGAAGAGAAGAAGAAACCGGGATTGCTAGTCACGTCCACGACAGCGACCAGTGGCAGGAGACCAGATACGGTCGTTAAAGACCTGAGGATGAATGGGGCGAAGGTGGCAAGGGTCTCCGGTTGGTGCGCCTTCGCAAGCTGGGCCATGAGGGGTGTGGATGCCGGGTTCCCCCTCAGTGATCATTCAGATTTTGGAGGGACCCTGAAATTCATAGAGGAATGCGCCCCGAAACAGGTCTACACCGTACACGGTTCAACCAAAGAGTTAGCGAAGCAGGTTGAGAAACAACTGGGGATCAAGGCCAAACCGTTACCTAAATATGGGGAAGTTTCGATAGAATCATTCACCTAATGATGAACCGTGGAAAACTCGTCCTGGTGAGGCACGGCCTCTCTGTCTACAACGACCAGAACCGTTTTACTGGATGGAAAGACGTCGGACTTAACCAGCAAGGCATCGATGAGGCCGGACAGGCCGTTCCCCTTCTAAAGAATTATAAATTTGACATGGCCTTCACATCGGATCTGGTCAGGGCACAGGATACTCTAGATATTATCCTGGAAGGGATAGGGCAAACCAATATTCAAATTGAGAAGGACGTGGCCCTTAACGAGAGAGACTATGGAAATCTGGTGGGTCGGAACAAGGCCAAGGCAGCCGAAGAATTCGGTGCAGACCAAGTTCATATCTGGAGAAGAAGCTATGATGTTCCCCCTCCAGGAGGCGAATCATTGAAGGACACGGCTGACCGCGTGATTCCCTATTTGAGAGACATTATTATGCCTCATATCTCAGAAGGAAAGCAGATTCTGGTCAGCGCCCATGGCAACAGTATACGTGCAATTGTAATGGTTCTACAGGACTATACTCCTGAACAGATATTGAAGACTGAGATTGGATGGTGTGAACCCTGGATCTTTAATTTTGAAAATGATGTGGTCAAGAACCTTGAGATACTATCAAGACCCGATTGCAAGAGTATGAGTCGATTACCAGATTAACGTTCTTTAGACCAACTCTGTTCTTTAGACTTCTGTTCTTTAGACCAACTCTTGATCAACCGGAGATTACCACGGGTGGCCTTGATTATCTGCTCTCTTCCCCACTCATCCCTTATTACTATATCATTTCCACGTGCAAGCAGGACAGCCTTAACAAAATGGCCTGATGACGACTTGAGGGTTATCTCCAACTGTCTATTCGAACCTTCACCATCCCAAGCGACAGGATAACCTAACTCACCATAGTAGTCCTCAATTTTCTTCATGAATCTGTCGCCTGCGGTCATCTTGGTCAAGTTACCAAGGGGCTGTTATTAATCATTGTTCGCACGGGCACATTTGTAAAGACACTTCTCTGGACAAACATAGCCCCGTAGTGTAGCGGTCCATCATTCAGGCCTTTGGAGCCTGAGACCTCGGTTCGAATCCGAGCGGGGCTACCATATCAAAGTCCGTATATTTTGGTGAATTTTGACTGTAAATAGTCGATAAAGGCATCGCTGCTTGGTTCTTTCCCAGTGGCCTGAGTCATCAGATCTGCAGGAAGCAGTTTTGAACCATGAACGTGGATATGACTACGCATCCAGTCCAAAAGAACTGCGAATTGACCTTGGGCTATCTTTTCTGTAATAGTGGGGTCATCTGCCAAAGCTGCGGCGTAAAGCTGAGCGGCATACAGGTTTCCAAGCGTATAGGTCGGGAAGTAGCCAATAGCTCCCATTGACCAGTGGATATCCTGTAGAACTCCCTTGGTATCATTGGGTGGTGTAACTCCCAGATATTCCTGCATCTTGCTGTTCCAGAACTCGGGTAGATCCCCAATCGCAATGTTGCCATTGACCAACTGTTTTTCGATCTCATAGCGGACCATGATATGCAAGTTGTAGGTCGCCTCATCAGATTCCACACGAATTAGTGAGGGCTTGACAGTATTCACTCCACGATACAGAGTATCCACATCAAGATCTGATGGAAGGTGTGAGAAGCAGGACTTGAATTCCTCGATGTAGAACTGCCAGAACTCGTGGCTTCGTCCGACCATATTCTCCCACATCCTGGATTGGGATTCATGGACACCTAACGAGACTGCCTGTCCCATAGGAGTTCCCTCATGTTCCTGCAATAGTCCCTGTTCATAGGTCCCATGGCCAGTTTCATGCATTACTCCATACAGACAACCAAATGGAAATTCCTCATCGTAACGGGTCGTGAAACGAACGTCGTTCGGTCCGGCTCCTGAACAGAAAGGATGTGTCGAGGTATCCATCCTACCGGCATTGAAATCAAAGCCTATGCTCTCAGCGACCTTCAAAGAGAATTCGCGCTGTTTCTCCTCTGAGAATTTACCGATATCAAGGAAACTCAAATCAGGTTGATTCTTGCTCTCGCCCACAGCCTTGACAAGTGGAACTATAGCTTCCCTAAGTCCTGCGAATAGAGGATCCAGTTGGGACACCGTCATCCCGGGTTCGTAGATATCAAGCAAGGCATCGTAGATGTTATCTTCATATCCATAATATTCGGCGGTCTTGCAAGTCAATTCAACTGTCTTCTCAAGAGAGGGACGGAACTTTTCGAAATCA
>Ga0208879_1003126_pt1 | contig 13881 bp, 14 predicted proteins | sample Knorr_S15_td_Bot_FD_185605 | JGI IMG/M metagenome (GOLD analysis project Ga0208879, IMG submission 185605) | Marine microbial communities from Southern Atlantic Ocean transect - Knorr_S15_td_Bottom_ad_5009_LV_A (SPAdes) (version 2) | ecosystem: Environmental > Aquatic > Marine > Oceanic | place...
CTAACTGCGAGGGAGCGGGGACCGGCACGCACCTACGCCCTCGCCATTATGTCGACCAGTTCCTGCACTGAGTCGGCTGATGCCTTGAGGGCCACGGCCTCGTCGTCCGTCAGCTCGACCTCGAGAATCTCCTCGATTCCACCGGCACCGAGCTTGACCGGCACGCCTGCGTACAGGCCGTCGATTCCGTATTCACCTTCGAGGTAGGCGGCACACGGGAGTATCTCCTTGCGGTCGAGCAATATCGCTTCGGCCATTTGTGCCACCGCCGCCGATGGCGCGTAGTAGGCAGAGCCGGTCTTCAACAGTCCGACGATCTCCGCACCACCGTCACGTGTGCGCTGGACGATCTCTTCCAGCCGTTTTCCCTCGATCAGCTTCGCGACCGGCACGCCACCAATGGTGGTCGAACCGATCAGCGGGACCATCGTGTCGCCATGACCGCCGAGAACGTAGGCCGAAACGTTTGTCACGGACACCTTCAGTTCCTGCGCCAGGAACGTGCGGAACCGGGCGGTGTCGAGAATTCCCGCCATGCCGACCACACGTTCTTTCGGGAACCCGCTGACCCTGTAAGCATGCTGGACCATGGCGTCGAGGGGGTTCGAGACGATGATGAGGATCGCGTCGGGGGAGCGTTTGGCTACCTCTGCGGTGACCGAACCGACGATGTTCATGTTGGTCATCAGGAGGTCGTCGCGGCTCATGCCGGGCTTCCGGGGTATGCCGGCGGTTATCACGACAAGGTCAGAGTTCGCCGACTCGTCGTAGGTGTTCGAGCCGATGATCTGTGCGTCGGTACCGATTACAGGTCCCGACGAGAGCATGTCGAGTGCCACGCCCTGCGGCTTGCCTTCAATGATGTCGATCAGGACTACATCGGCGTAACCCTTCTCGAAAATACGTTGCGCGGTCGTTGCGCCAACGAAACCTGCGCCGACAACCGTTACTTTGAATCTCATTTCCTGTTCCTTCTCAGCCCGTTCTGTTGCTCGTCCGTTTTGCGTGGTGCGGCCTGGCGATGAGACGTGACTCGAAGCGAATGAGCCATCATTGCCATTTGTGAGGTTTTCCTTTTCGGGGTAATACTTTGCCCGTGTCGGGCCTTATTGCGTGGGTTTCGTTGGTTTTGGCGGCGGACTTTTTTGTCACGCGTTCAAGACCTTCGATTCCTGAAGTTCCCATCGCTTCGGCGTGCCCCATAGCCACGAACAGAACATCGGCGTTTTCGTCGGCCACAGCTTCGTCGCCCTCATTTTCCGCTATCGCCTGGGCGAGCTCGGCGATCTCCTCATCGAGAATGCTGGTCCTGTTGGCTACTATCTCGGTTGCACCCTGATCCTGGAACTGGCCTGAGCCGATCTTAAATCGTTTGTGGAAATCCCACACCTCACCGGCCATGCGGGCAACCGAGTCGACAAACTCGGCCCGGCCGATCGTGTTGGGCGCGTAGGTTCGCTGGTGGTCGTCAGAGTTGTTCAGGGACTCGTTCATGTGGGGATCGTTAGAGGGGAATATTCCCGTGCTTTTTCGGTGGCAGGGAGTCGACCTTGTTTTCGAGCATGCGCAACGCCTTCACCAGTACGGGACGGGTTTGTGCAGGGTCGATCACATCGTCGATATAGCCCCGGTTGGCCGCGACATAGGGATTTGCGAAGCGTTCGCGGTAATCGTCGACCATTTCTGTCCGTTTTGCCTCGGAATCCTCGGCGTCGGCGATTGCCCGCCGCCCGATTACGTTCACTGCGCCTTCCGGACCCATGACCGCGATCTCTGAGCCGGGCCACGCGAGGTTCACATCGGAGCGAAGCTCTTTTGAGCTCATGACGATATACGCGCCGCCGTACGCCTTGCGCAGGATGACAGTCAATTTCGGCACCGTCGCTTCGACGTAGGCGTAGAGCAGTTTTGCACCGTGGCGGATGATGCCGCCGTACTCCTGCTGCGTTCCGGGCATGAACCCCGGCACATCGACAAATGTCACGAGGGGGATGTTGAAGGCGTCGCAGAAGCGCACGAAGCGGGCACCCTTGTCGGAGGCGTCAATATCGAGCATCCCGGCCATCTGGTTAGCCTGGTTGGCGACCACCCCGATCACCCGGCCATCGAGTCGGGCCAGCCCCACGACAATGTTCGGTGCGAAGTCGTGGTGGACCGGCAGGAAATCGGCGTTATCGACGACTTTTGTGATCACGTCCATCACGTCGTACGGCTGGCTGGACGCATCGGGGACAACGTCGCGGAGCGCAGGGTCGGCGCGGTAGGGGGTGTCGGTTGGCGCGATCGCCGGGGGAGATTCGGCGTTGTTGGAAGGCAGGAAAGATAGCAGCCTGCGCACGTCGGCAAAGCAGGCGTCTTCCGATGCGGCGGTGAAGTGCGCCACTCCGCTCCGCGAGGCATGAGTTGCCGCACCGCCGAGTTCCTCGTGCGACACGTCCTCGCCGGTTACCGATTTCACTACGTCGGGGCCGGTGATGTACATCTGGCCGATACCCTCGACCATGTAGATGAAGTCGGTGAGGGCAGGGGAGTAGACAGCACCCCCCGCAGCAGGACCGGCGATGATCGTGATTTGCGGGATCACCCCCGATGCCAGTGTGTTTCGCTTGAAAATCTCGCCGTAACCGGCCAGCGAATCGATGCCTTCCTGGATGCGGGCGCCACCGGAGTCGTTGATTCCGATGATCGGCGCGCCCGTGCGCATCGCGTGGTCCATCACCTTGGTAATTTTCCCGGCTGCGACCTGCGATAGCGAACCGCCGAGCACGGTGAAGTCCTGGGCGTATGCAAAAACGTTTCGCCCATCGATGGTGCCGTAGCCGGTCACGACCGAATCGCCTTCGAACCGCTGCTTGTCGAGTCCGAGATCGCTCGAGCGGTGCGTGATGAACGCGTCGGTCTCGGTAAAGCTACCGGCATCGAACAGCCTCGTAAGCCGTTCCCTGGCGGTCAGTTTGCCGCGCTTGTGCTGGGCTTCGACCCTGGCTTCGCCGCCACCGAGTTGCGCCGCGGCCCGACGGGCTTCAAGTGCTTCCAATTTTGATGGGTGTACTGACTCATCGGGGGCATCGGGCTTGGATTCGGTGGCTATGGGGTGCCTCACAGGCTCGGTTGGGAGTCGACTCTTTGTTGGGCCGGGGCCTGGAGGGGCAACCGGGACGGGCGCGCCAGATAAAAATGGCGCAGCGCCAGTAAATCTTAACTTACGTCAAGATGCGCGGCAACTGTGTCCCGAAGGTCAATTCAGGCGGTCTGAGGTGTTAAAATCCCAATCGGCATCGGGCGGTCGATGCTTTTTGGTTTTCAGCCCTGCGGGCAGAGCGAAAAACTTCGCAATAGTGTCTTCTCTACAACAGATACCCATCCCGGCGCTCCGTATCGGAAGCCATGAGTTCGCGTGGGGAAGCCGCACCTACGTCATGGGTGTCGTAAACGTGACCCCCGATTCATTCTCCGGCGATGGCGTTCTGTCAGTCACTCCGGGTCCGGGCGACACCCGTGAAGCCGTCGAACTGGCCCTGCGGATGGAAGATGAGGGTGCCGATATCATCGATGTCGGTGGCGAATCATCGAGACCGCCCGGCCTTTACAAGGGCTCAAAACCGATCTCTGCCGATGAAGAAATTGGCCGCGTGGTCCCCGTTATCGAAGCGCTGGGAGACCGGGCGGGCATCCCCATCTCGATCGACACTCGAAAGGCGACGGTTGCAGCCGCTGCGATCGAGGCAGGGGCCGTGCTTTGCAACGACGTTTCGATGCTGGGAGACCCCGGGATGGCGGCCGTGATCGCTGACGCGGGTGTTGGGGTGATCGTGAGCCACATCAGGCCGGGTGGGCACAGGGGTGACGTGGTCGCCGATGTCATTGACGATCTCAGGTCGGCTGTCGACGTGCTCACTGGTGCCGGGGTAGACCGTTCCAGCATCGTTGCAGATCCCGGAATTGGGTTTGCCAAGACGGGCGTGCAGTCGATCGAACTGATGCGAAGTATCTCTCATCTTCGAGCGGAACTTGCCCTTCCCGTGCTTCTCGGGTCGTCCCGCAAGTCGTTCATTGGTATGGTTACCGGCGAATCGGTGGAGAACCGCGAGTTCGGTACCGCTGCCACCGTTGCGCTGGCGGTTCAGGGCGGGGCCGATATTGTCCGGGTTCATGATGTGAAAAGCATGGTGAGTGTGGTCAGGATGAGCGACGCCATCGTGAGGGGCCGGGGTGACTGAATCGCCCGCGTCGCCCGGCGGTCTGGTGACCGCGTACATCGGCCTTGGGAGCAACCTTGGGGACAGGTCGAAAAACCTGTCGGGGGCCCTCGAACGTCTATCGCGTGTCGGCACTCTCGGCATGGTCAGTGCGATCTACGAAACGAAGCCGTGGGGAGTCGATGGGTATCAGCCGAGATATCTCAACCAGGCGGCCGCGGTCATGACGACGCTCGACCCTCTCGAAGTAGTAACCGAACTGCTGGGGATCGAGCACTCGCTCGGACGTGCCCGGAAGGAGAAGGGGGCTTCTCGCACGTTGGACCTGGACCTGTTATTGCACGGGCGGACCGTCGTCGACGCCAGCGGTGTTTCCGTGCCGCACCCCAGGCTTCACGAGAGGGCGTTCGTGCTGGTCCCGCTGGCACAGATAGCCCCGGATGTTGTTCACCCGGTGCTGAACCGCACGATTTTCGACCTCGCCGAAGATGCCGACCGGTCTGGCATTTCCTTGATGCGCTAGGGGCACTTCGTCAGAGAGCCCAGGCGGTAAGTTCCTTCTCCCCGGGGAGAAGGTTAGGTTGAGGGGGAATGTCGGCTTAGGTGGGGCAACAGTCGCCGGATACTAACCCATGCATTAGCAGCTTTCCCATCACCCCAGCGCTCTCCCCCGGGAGAGGGGGACAGTGGCCCCTCTAACTGCTGATACTCGTCTCGTAGAGTACCCGCAATAGCGATGCCAGCAGGAAAACGATAACGCCCAGGAACACCATCGCGTTGTAACCGACGAGCCAGGAAAGCCTTGCGGCAACCCCGGTCGGGTTGTCGGCCGGCCTGAAATCCGTCTGCCTGAAGTGCCATACGAGGTAGAACATCCACAGCGCGAGGGCCAGTTTCACGCCGAGCACGATGAACCAGACTGGCGAGGCATCGTCACCGGTGAGCCGGTCAAACATCAGTACGAGTCCCGACACGATGATGGCGATCACGGAGATATCGACCAGTTCGCGATAGACCTGGCTTATGGATCGCAAAACGGGGCGTACGAGGTCGGGATTTGCCTTCTCGACCGGTCGCAGCACGAACGCGAAAAATGCGCTTCCGCCTATCCATGCGACCGCCCCGATGGCGTGAACCCAGCGCACGATCAGCATGAACCAGTCGCCTGCGGCTATTTCTCCAAACATGGGGCGATTATGTCATTAGCCCCGAACGGCCGATTGGCCTGCGGGACAGGGTGCTGACCGGTTATCCGGCGATCAGAATCTCTAGCTGCTCTTCCAGGTCTTCGGCACCGATGATTCCCGTCCACTCGCGACCGATGTCATGGTTTTTGGTGAGAAATACTGTGGTCGGGAACGAAAACACCTCATAGGCGAACTGTACTTTGGAATCGGTGTCTGGGAACGAAGGATACGTAATGCCGAGTTCTTCGAGGAACTCCGCCCCGCTCGTCGGCGAGTCGAGTCCAAGTTGCTGAATACCTATGAAAGTGATCTGATCGCCGTACTTCTCATAGGCCGCCTGGAGATCGGGTAGTTCGGCCTTGCACGGCGGGCACGATGGGAACCAGAAATTGACCAGCACCGGCTTGCCTTCGTTCAGTTCGAGACTGAATTCTCCGTGGGCAAACGTTGTGCCCGTTACTGGAGGTGCGTTTCCTACGGTTTCGGTCGAACCGCCAGCTCCGACCTGGGCTACAGAGCCTGAAGAGTTGCCGGAATCGCTTCCGCAGGCGACGGCGGCTATGGCGACCAGCCCCATCAGGGCCAGCAGCAAGGTTTGCTTGTGGTTCGAGCGTGTGAGTTTACGTTTCATCGGGCGGGCCATTTCAGTTGCATGCGTCGTGCTGTCAGTGTTCGTGGGCGATAATTAATATGATGTATCTCGCTGCTGTATCGGCGCGTTGCTGTGAGATACGTTAAGTTTTACGCTGGCAACCGGCCAGCGGTTCCCATGAAGCGCAGTTCCCGCACTAGCCTTGCGAATCTTTCCGCATCAAGTCCAATTGATCCCGAATTGCGGTTTCGAGATTCTCTATCGGCTCCCGCACCTGCTCCATCGTGTCCCGGTTGCGGATGGTCACGGCGTCGTCTTCCTCGACGGTCTGAAAGTCGACCGTCACACACAAAGGCGTGCCGATTTCGTCCTGCCGACGGTACCGGCGACCGATGCTCTGTGAATCGTCGTACTGGGTGTTGAAATGCGAACGTAGAACGTCATAAACGCGTCGCGCCGTCGGGACGAGCCGGTCATTTCGCGACAGCGGGAGCACCGCTACCTGGTATGGCGCGATATCGGGATGGAACCGCAGGACGACGCGCAGATCCTTGCCCTCACCCTCTTCGTCATAGGCATCGGCCAGGAACGCCAGCGCCGCTCGATCTGCGCCCATCGCGGGCTCTACGACGAAGGGAACGTACCGCTTTTTCTGCTGGTCGTCGAAGTAGGAGAGGTCTTTTCCGCTTTTTTCGGCATGGGCTTTTAGATCGAAATCTGTGCGATTTGAAATAGTTTCAAGCTCATCCCAGCCCCACGGAAACACGTACTCGACGTCAGACGAGGCCTTTGAGTAGTGGGGCAGTTCGTCTGGTTCGTGTTTGCGGAGCCGGAGTTTTTCGCGCCGGATGCCATGGGAACTGTAAAAATCCATGGACCAGTTCATCCAGTAGTCGTACCACTCATCATCAGTGCCGGGCTCGCAGAAGAACTCCATCTCCATCTGCTCGAACTCACGGGTTCGGAACGTGAAGTTTCCGGGAGTAATTTCATTGCGAAATGACTTGCCGATCTGGGCGATGCCGAACGGGATTTTCTTGCGAGAGGTCGTCTGAACGTTCTCAAAATTCACAAAAATGGCCTGGGCAGTTTCAGGACGGAGATAGACGACTGCTGCGCTGTCCTCGACGGGGCCGAGAAATGTTTTGAACATCAGATTGAACTGTCGTGGTTTGCCGAATACGCCCCCGCAGTTCGGGCATGTACCGCCTTCGAGTTTGTCCTCTCGGAACCTACGATGGCAATCCTGGCACTCGACCAGCGGGTCGGTGAAGCTGTCGACGTGACCGGACGCCACCCAGATGTCGGGGTGCATAAGGATTGATGCGTCCATCCCGACAACGTCGTCACGCTCGCGCACCATCGACTTCCACCACGAGTCTTTTACGTTGCGTTTCAGTTCGACCCCAACGGGGCCGTAGTCCCAGACGCTGGAGAGTCCGCCGTAAATTTCGGAACTCTGGAATACGAAACCGCGTCGTTTCGAAAGTGATACGAGGGTTTCGAGAGTCGTGCCGGTGAGGGTGCGCTTGGCCAATTTGGTTGCTCCTGCAGTCCGCACCGGGCGGGTGCGTCTACACAAAAAAACACGCCCGCAGGCTGCGGACGTACTTGATCAAGTTTACAGTTCGGCACGCCGATTGCCACGGCGAAAGACTCCGGGGTCTATTATTTGCCGACCACGATCAAAAACACAGGCAAGAGACACTCGGGGAGTACGGGAGAAATGGCAAGCACGATGGCGGGGCAACTTGAAAACAGGGTTGCGATGATTACCGGCGCGGGCCGCGGTATCGGGGTTGGTATAGCCGGAGTGCTGGTGAGCCGGGGTGCGGCCGTTGCGGTTTGCGACCTCGATGGCGGGACTGCGCAGGAGACCGCGGACGCGATCAACGCGAATGGCGGGAAGGCGATCGCCGGTGCCGTTGACGTGACAGATCCCGACTCTCTCGAACACTTCGCGGGTCGAACTATTTCCGAACTGGGCGGGGTCGATATCTGCGTTCCGAACGCGGGCGTGATCGGCGGTCCGGGCTTTTCTGAACGGGTCGACTTCACGAAGCAGGACTGGGACATGACGTTCGCCGTCAACGTGCAGGGGTTGGTCAACACGGCGGAGGCCGTGAAGGAGCACATGAAGGCCCGCGAGCAGGGCAAGATCGTAATTATCGCTTCGCACGGCGGGCGCAAGCCGCGCGGAATCGGCGATAAGGGCCGCGGCACCGCCCAGCAGCCGTATCTTGTGTCGAAGGCGGCAGCGATCCAGTTCACACACCTGCTGGCGATCGAGCTCGGGTCGTTCAATATCAACGTGAACGCGGTCTGCCCGGGCAGGCTGTGGACCCCGATGTGGGAGGCGATTGCGATCAACCACAAGGAGCTCAATCCGGACTACGCCGAAATGACGCCGCACGAGATTTTTATCGACCAGATCAAGAAGACGATGCCGCTGGGCCGCCCGCAAACACCCGAAGACATCGGCAAGACGGTGGCCTTTCTTGCGTCGGACGAATCGTCGGAAATCACAGGCCAGGCAATCAACGTAAACGGCGGAGCAGCAATGGACTAAGGTGGTGCCATTGGCACGTTTCCTCGGGCAGGGTGGGAGTCGGCTGAATCGGTGGGGTAGAGCCGGAGTGAGGCGGGGGCGCCACTGACACGTTTCCTCCGGCAGGGAAGGGGAATGGAGGGCTGGCAGGTAGTTGAATTCTGGCCCGGTTTCGTCATTGCCAAAACCGAGACATGAAGTTGGTGAGATGGTTCGGCATGCGTTCATTTCGGCGTGAAAGATGTCTGCGGATGACCGTAACGATCATTGGATTACTTGTGATTGTCATGGCCGCCGGATGCGGGAATAGCGCCAAATCCAATCCCGCCGACGATGCCCCGCCGGTCAGCACCGTTTCCACCGCCCAATTTCTTGCCATCCTCCCGGAACCCGGGGGGTTGCTTGAGCAGGAGCGAAACCGCCTTGCAGCAGACGCGGTCAGTTCGGCGATGGACGGTTGTCTGGACACGCCGACAATATTGATCGGCCCGACCCGAGTCTCTTACTCGATCACTAACTTTGCAAAAGCCACTGACCTCGCGGATGAAACAATGGATTTCCCCATGGGGCCAGGTGGCTCGGGCGCTCCCGACGTTTGGGTTATCGTCGTTGAGGGACGCATACTCAAGCCTGATACTGTGGGTGGTCAGCAGTCCCTGGAATCAGCGGCGTTCGTGTTTGTTGTTCCTGTTACCAGACCTGTAATTTCAGGCTGTGTGCTACGCGATTCGCCATTTCCTGAGATTCACGAATTGATAAATTACGGAGCGTTCGAGCTCGAGGTAATTTTCCATCTTCGTTAGTTTGCCAGTGCCACTGGCACGTTTCCGCCGACAGGGAAGGGGTTGGCTGAATCGGTAGGTAGGGTCGGAGTTGAGAGGCGGAGTCCTCCCTCCTTCTCAGGGAGGGAGTTAGAGGGTTTGTGAGTGCATGAGGCGCCAGCAGCGGTCTGAGAATTCCAGATGACAAATATCGTTTCTGAAGTGATCGTCACCATCGATCGAATGCCGGCGGAGGTCTGGGGCTTTGTTTCCGATCCGGCCAACCTGCATACGTGGATGACAGATGTAGATTCGCCGGGTGAATGGGTAGGTGGTGGCGGGCCGACGGTAGGTTCTCGCTATCGAATCGACTATAAATACGGTCGAAAAACGAACGAGATCGTCTTCGAGGTCACTGCGGCAAACCCTGGTGCGAGGTTCAGCGTCAATACCGTTGAAGGGCCCTATCCGATCACCGTCGATTACACCTTCGAAGAGACCGGCAACGGCGAGTCGACCGGGCTGACGATGGTGATGAATGCAAGGTCAGACAGCACATTTACGGCGGTGTTGTTCGTGCTCACCGGCTGGTTTGCGAAATATTTCATGGAAAAACGGTTGGGGGGCGAGATTTCTACTCTGAAACAGGCAATAGAATCCCGGTAGTTTGCCCGGCCGCAGCAAAAATTAGAATTGAGGAGCGATGAACGACCGAGACCTGATGTTCCTGCCAGCCCACAGGCAGCGGCAAATGATTGTTGACGGAGAGATTTCCTCGGTTGAAATGACCGAGGCGTCGTTGCGCCGAATCGCAGAGCTTGAACCGCAACTTCATGCGTTCATTACCCTCGACGAAGAGGGCGCCATGACCTCGGCAAAAAAAGCCGATACGCAACTGGCCTCTGGCGCTGATCCGGGCGTTCTGCACGGTGTCCCGATCGTCGTAAAAGACCTCGAAGTGACGAAAGGTCTCCGGACCACTCTCGGCAGCTCGTTCTTCAATGACTGGATTCCCGACTACGACTCCGTAGCCGTCGAGCGGCTAAGGGCGACTGGTGCGGTAATTCTCGGCAAGACGAACACGCCCGAGTTCGGCAACCGGGAGGAGACGTTCTCGAACGTTGCGCCGACCTGCAACAACCCGTGGGACGTGACGCGGATGCCCGGCGGTTCGAGCGGGGGAACGGCCGCTGCCATCGCTTCGGGCATGTGCTCGATCGGCACCGGCTCCGATGGTGGCGGGTCGGTAAGGCTCCCGGCTTCGTTCTGTGGAATTTTCGGTCACAAGCCCACCCACGGTCGCATTCCGCGTTTTGGGGGCCAGGCTAAGCCCGCGTACAACTCCGCTGGCACAAGCGGTCCGATGTCCAACGACGTCCGCGACTCAGTAATTCTGAACCAGGCGCTATCGGGCTTCGACCCGCGTGATCCCGGTTCTGTGAAAGCCCCGGTCCCCGATTACCTGGTCGGGCTCGAAGACGGCGTTGATGGAATGCGCATTGGAACGACGATGACACTCGGCATTTCGGACGTGAACGACGACGTGGCCGGGGCAGTCGAGGCGTCGTGGTCGGCGTTCAGCGAACTGGGTGCGAGGGTCGAACCCATCGATATCAAGTTCGACCCGATTCCAAAAGAAGCGTGGTGGACGCTGTGGACCGCCGGGCAGGTCGCCATGTACGGGCATTTGGCCGATGAGCGGCCCGAGGACCTCATGCCCTACACGCTGGAGATGATCGAGCACGGCAGGACTCTCACGGGCGCCGATGTGTCGGTGGCGCTGCGGAATGTCCAGAACCTGCAGTTGAAGATGCACCAGTTGTTCGAGGAGTATGACCTGATCCTCGCCCCGACCAATGCCGCGGTCGCCTGGCCGCACCTAGAACCCCCCGAAGAAATTGGGTCGAGCGCAAACGACGACGAAATGGCGGGCATCAGCTACGGGGCGATTCCCTTCACGATGATCTTCAATTCGTCGTTCAACCCGGCCGCTTCGATACCCTGCGGCTTCGGGGAAGGCGGCATGCCGGTGGGTCTGCAGATCGTCGGGGGGTACGATGACGATGCCAAGGTGTTCACGGCCAGCAGGGCGTTCGAGGTGGCGAGGCCATGGATCGGGAGCCGGCCGGGGGTTTCTTAGGACGAACCCTTTGCCTGAGAGGGCGCAGGATGATTTTTTTCCTCCCTCCCGGTGAGTGAGTTAGAGAGTGGGTAAAGGTGGTGCCGATCACACTACCAGTCAGGATCTAGAAGCCATTCGTACTGTCGCAATTGGAAGTGCGTACTTCAGTAAACAGAGTAGTCACGACGGTTTTGACGGAACCTCATTGGTGAACCCGGTTCGGGTCTCACTTGCGCTCTGGGGCGTGTACCAGGGATTGAAGCGAATCACACTCGGTACCGGCAACTTGTCGCACAATTCACAAAAAGTCACCGCGGACAGCCTCAGTTCTGGGACGATTTCACAGGAGAAGAACACGGCACCTCTGACCCCGTAGTCAGGGCGATCCGGTGCCGACAACGATGTTCTGAATTTCTCCGAGTACGACTTCACGCCGCCGTGTCAAAAACCTGGCCCCTGCCCTGAGCTGACGGGGCTAAGAGTGAAACAACATTCTCAATAACAGGTGGTTTTGAACCGTTGTTTGACGCTTGATCATTCCGTCTCCTGGAGTCGCTTCGAATACGCGGCGAGGCGGCACCTGAAACTAAAGTGCCGCCTCCCGTTTTGGGGGTGAGTTGAACCTGGCTGACAGCGGGAGAAGGTGTGCCAGATAACGAAATCTGTCGACTCGAGATCTATGCACAATCCGCGAAGTCAGCCAACTCCATCCTCGAAATTCACGGGTCCGATGCCGCGCGCTCCCCTGAGTCTCCAGAGTCGTTTTCAGTTGCAGTATTTGCGTCCAGGGTAAACACAGATACCGCTTTTGTGAGTGTGTTCGCCATTTCTCCCAGGGCAGCCGATGAGGCGACAACCTCGTCAACTTGAGAAGTTAGTTCTTCTGTCGAGGCTGAAGATTCCTCAATGGCCTGACCAGATTGCTCAGTGATCTGAGAAATCTGATCCATTGCCTGCTGAACTTCATCGTTGCTGGCAGACATTTCTTCGGTCGCAGCCGTGGTCTGTTCAGTGATAGCGCTAACGCCTTCGATCGACTTGACCATTTCGTCGCTCGAGGCCGTCACCTGTTCTGCCGCTGCGGATATCAGCTCAACCTGATTTGTCACCGCCTGCACCGCCTCCTGGATCTCATTGAGCGAGATTCCTGCCTCAGCGGCGAGCTTCGAGCTCTCGTCGACTTCGGAAGTTCCACGTTCAGTAGCCTTGACCGATTCCTCTACGCCCTTCTGGACGCCATCGATCAATCCTGCGATTTCACTGGTCGCCTGTGACCTTGTATCTTCTTCTTCAACGCTGCCTGATTGGCAGCGTCGATGGGTGCGGCAGGCCGAATGACCTCTGGTCCTTAGAGGCCGTGGGGCAGCAGGGTCGTCGCACCTGTTCCTGAATTAGAGCCCGAACAGTTGCATGAGCATCGAAGCTCGCATCACGCAAGGATGGGCCTTGTCCAGGAAGGGACAGAACATGAGCACCAGAGCCATATTCGTAGGCATCGATGTCTCGAAAGCACATCTGGACGTTGCGGTACGTCCGGATGAAATTGAGTGGAGAAGCCCGAACACAGATACCGGAGCGAGAGAGGCGGCAAATAAGCTGAAGGATCTTGATCCTGACCTCGTTGTCCTGGAGGCTACCGGAGGGATGGAAATCCCGGCGGCAAGTGCCCTGGCAGTCCTGGGTGTACCGATTGCGGTGGTGAACCCACGCCAGGTCAGGGACTTCGCAAAGTCAACCGGACGGTTGGCAAAGACGGACGCTCTCGATGCCCGGGTTCTTGCGCACTTTGCGGAAGCGGTCAGGCCAGAACCCCGTCCTCTCCCGGATGAACAGGCGAGACAACTCTCAGCTCTGCTTTCTCGCAGGAGACAGATCAGTGAGATGCTGACCGCTGAACGGAACCGCCTTCAGAGCGCCGATAGCACAGTGCGGCGCAGGCTCAAGGTTCACATCAGGTGGCTTGAGCGAGAGCTTTCCGATATCGACGACGATCTGAATAGAGCGATCAAGGAGAGTCCAGTGTGGCGTGTGAAGGACGATATCCTGAAAAGCGTCCCCGGTATCGGCCCAGTCGTCTCATTCACGCTGCTCTCAGAGTTGCCAGAACTTGGGCGAATCAATCGCAAGGAGATAGCCGCACTCGCGGGGGTGGCACCGCTTAACCGTGACAGCGGCACACTCGTGGGCAGAAGGACAGTATGGGGTGGGCGAGCTCGCGTACGGGCTGCACTCTACATGGCTGCGCTTGTTGCCAGCCGCTATAACCCCGTGATTAGAGACTTCTACCTTCGACTGTGCGCAGCAGGCAAGCCGAAGAAGGTAGCCCTGACCGCGTGTATGAGAAAATTGCTACTGATCCTCAACAGCATGATCAAGAACAAAACGAGATGGAATGCTTCCGCCGCCGAGGTCCGAGGGACGTTGATCAGCGCTTGACAGCCAAGACAGTTGCTGCCCCCATAACCTGTACCA
>Ga0208879_1003130_pt1 | contig 13862 bp, 11 predicted proteins | sample Knorr_S15_td_Bot_FD_185605 | JGI IMG/M metagenome (GOLD analysis project Ga0208879, IMG submission 185605) | Marine microbial communities from Southern Atlantic Ocean transect - Knorr_S15_td_Bottom_ad_5009_LV_A (SPAdes) (version 2) | ecosystem: Environmental > Aquatic > Marine > Oceanic | place...
TCATTCGTTCGATGCACGAGAACAGAAATCCGCTGCTTCCGATGATGGAAGACAAATACGCCTCTCGAAAATACGTATTATTAAAGTCGGCATGCAAAGTAACCGAATTATACCACTGGTCAGATAAACCCCCAATCCGATTACCTTGGGATGAACTCCCTTCAAGGTGCGTGATAAAAACCAATCACTGGTCCGGTGATGGTATTTTCATTATCGACGATGGTGAAGAAGCGATAGGCGGGGTACAGAAAGACATGGCCATCAATGAGATATATCGCGTGGTGCGCGCGATGCGTGACCAAGATGGTAATCGCTGGTCGAAGCGTAAAATCGAGCGAAAATTGACCCGCCTGGTGCGGCGACGCTATCCATTTTTGTATGAATGGGCAGTGCGTGCAATCGATCCAAGAGGGGTATTGGTTGAGGAACTATTGTTGAATAAAGAGGGTTGTATCCCCGATGACATCAAGGTACACTGTTTTTTTGGTAAGGCCGGGTTCATTCAATATGAGATCGGTAAATTCACTTCGGTAAAACAAAATCTCCACCATCCGGTGAGCGGAGAGTATATCGAGCAAACCCAGAACCGCAAATGGCCACCAATTACAGAAATACCCAATCTGAAAGATTTCCTAGGTGAAGAAATGTTTGGAAGAATTGTCGAGACCGCTGAGAAACTATCCGTAGATGTTCCCTATGTGCGAGTGGACTTATTCATGGTCGATTCAGAAATTTATTTCGGTGAATTCACCATTTATCCTCGAAGCGGAGAAAAGCAGTCGAAGGAATGGGAAGAATTGGGTGGGAGATTGTGGCAAGAAGGTCTCGCAAGATCATAACTTTGCCAGCCACTCGACGCAGATTTTTCGCATTCCTTCTGTCTCAAGATGACCGACATCCTCACGAAATAGGTGCCACGAATCGGCGGCACCGTACTCGGCATAGGTCTTCTTCAGGTGGGAATCGATGATATCAAGTCCTTCTGGGGGAGTGAGGATATCTTGTAGGCCGGCGCAGGAAAGATGCATTCTAGGGGCGATTAGAGCGTTGATTTCGGCAGTGGTGGTATGCTGGCGTAATTTTGGCACGTAGTAGTATATCGAATGCCCATCCAAATTTCCGTTGGCAACGAGCGAATCGAAATCGGTCAGACAACAGATATCGATGCACAATTTGATTCTCTCATCGAGGGCGGCGTGCCACCAAGCCATGGTCGAGCCGAGAGAGATTCCCATGGTGCCGATTCTCTGTGTATCTACCTCGGGCCGGGAAAGCAACCAATCAAGTGCTCGGACATTGTCGAAAACCATGCGCCCCCACAGCACCTGCCCAGACCACAGCATGCGCTTGAACAATGATGATTCGGTTTCATCGGCACGGCCGCCAAAAGCCCACATGTCGATGCATAATACGATTATACCCATGTTGCATAGGATTTCACCCCAATGGGGTTCAAGTAGTGCGGGCCGCCCCTCAAGCACCTCTTTTCGCCCGATGTCGTACCTACTGCCATGGGCGTGGTTGTAGACTATGGCCGGGGCTGGTGAATGCTTGCCGATACCGGTGGGGATCAGCAAGGTAGCTGGCACCTCCTGCTCACCATTCAAATCGAGAATCCATTCTTCTTGTCTGAAGCCATCGTGAACAATGGTTTCTTGCAATACTCCTGATGGCTTGGAATTGACCGAAGGAATCTCACCGAGCAATTCCCACAGAAGATTTCGTAAGTCATCTTCTCCTACCATCGCTCTCAAGACAACCAGTCTTGCTGACGGTTATTGAGGTGTCGTTCAGCCGTTGATGAGGTAATCCAGCACATCGTGGATAACCGCTGAAATGGTGTCCATCTCATCATGCCCCAAATGCGGTTGCAAGGAGAGGTCGACCGCGAACTCGATATTTTTCACCGTCGCCGGCAGGTCGACCTTCTCGGCGCCATCGAGATAAGTCCATTGCCGGTAATCACGAGCGTTGCGGTCGATGCCGAAGATCTGGATGCCGAGCCCCTCTTGAATCATCAATTCAACGAATTGGTCAGCCTGTTCCCGAGACAGGCCAACAAGGTGGAATTGCATCGTGTCACAGAAATACTCCGCTTTGGGGAAAGGCTGCGGGACTCGGAGATGGGGGTGGCCGCCAATCAATGATTCAAGGTACCTGTAATTGCTTTGGTGAATCTTGTGAATCTCGGCCAGGCGAGATATTTGCGGCCGTAGCAGGGCGCCGGTGATCTCGCTCATACGCATTGAATAGCCGGGAATATTATTCTGTAACTCATACATCATTTCCTCGTCCATACCGTGATGGCGATTCCATCTCTCCTCGTATGAGCCGGAGTAAAGAATAGCCTTAGCGGCGATTTCTCGGTCATCGGTGCACAGAATCCCCCCCTCGCCCGAAGACAGCGCCTTGCTCGACTGGGTCGAGAAACAGGCGATTTCTCCGAACCGACCGAGCAGGGTTCCGTCCCATGAGGTCATGTAGGCATGAGCGCAGTCTTCGATGAAGAACAGGTCATGTTTCTTCACCACGGCCATAACTGCGTCGATATCGGGAACATGGCCGCGCATATACGACATCAGCAGAATCTTGGCGCCGGATTCGACGACTTTGCGCTCGAGGTCGACCACATCCAAACCCCATTCATCATTCGATTCGACAAAAATGGGGATGGCACCGGCATGGTGAATTGCCGAGGGTACCGCAGTGAAGGTGAAGGCATTGGAGAGGACCTTGTCACCTGGCTTTACACCGGCGATCTTCAGCGAGATGAACATCGCTGAGCCACACGAGTTGACACCAAGGGCATATTTACAGCCGAGGTGCTCGGCGAATTCCTTCTCGAACATCGATACTTGCGAGTTTGCCTTGTCCTTGTGCTGGTAGCGAAACATCATCCCGGTACGAATTGACTCGACCGCTTCGGTGATGCCGGATTCCGGCGCCGGTTTGAAGGCCTTGGTATTGAAATCGACAACTTTCTTGCCGCCCTCGACAATGAGTTTCCTACTTCGTCCGTCCATCCCAATACCCCTCTCTTTCGACCAACGGGCTTTCGTCGCCCTATTCAATGATTACGTCGTCTTCGCTATCGATTAACTCGGCGTCGAAGGTTTTTTTATCGCCACCATGGAAGGTATCACTCCCATCTCGGGTGATTACCGCCATCGCCCCCAGACCGGACAAGGCTACTACCAGGCCGGTGACAAGACCGATGGAAAGCATTGCCAGGCCGCTCAAGCCCTCATCCTCATCAGGGGCACTATCCTTGTTGGTACCCATCAGCATGATGTAGACCACTAGATTGGGTGAGGCTTGGTCACCCTTGATACCTCGAAATGAGAGGGTTTGATTTCCCTCCAAGGTGATTCCGGGCAGATGCTCCAACTGGTCGATGATGTCGCTGTGCGACAGGGTTACAATGGTCTCATGGTCATAATCATGGATGATGGCCCAGTCATCGCGCAGGTGGTTGGAGCGCCATTGGATGGTGTCCATCGGTTCGGAAATCGAGAGGGTGATTGAATCACCAGAGGAGAGGTGCACGAGGTTGTCGCTCTCTATCGCAGAGGTGAGGTTGAGTGAATAGGCGGTATTCAGTTGGTATGACTCGTTCGCGGCCTCGAATACACTGGGAAGAGAATTGACATGACCATGGCCGTAAACGTTGTTCTGGCGATTCTTTGGGATTAGATCTTCAGGGCAGGGCTCATTGCCAGCCATGTAATGACACTGGCGGTAGGTGGCGGTCTCCTGCATTATATTGCGCAGGTCGAATGGCGACAGGTCGGGATTCGCCTGTAACATCAGGGCGCCGAGGCCGGCAGCTCCGGGGGTGGCCATGCTGGTGCCGCTCTTGGCGGTATATCCTGTGCCGGTGTTGAAATCGACCGACATCACATCGGTGCCGACGAAGGCGATATTTGGCTTGATGCGGCCCTCTTCTGTCGGTCCTTGACTGCTGTAAATCGCAATCGAGGTATCCTTGTCGAGAGCACCGACGGTGATGACATCCTCGGCGCTTCCCGGGGTACCTACCTGTGCTGTGACCGCAGCGTTTCCAGCGGCGATGAATAGGGCGATTCCCGAGCGCATCATCTCGTTGGCCATGCGGTTTACGCTGTCCTCCTCTGAAGATGACCACTCGATTAATCCGAAACCACCCAAACTCATGCTGGCGGCGCGGATATTGAATTCGTAGCGATGGTCGACGGTCCATTGCATTCCGCCCATCACCGTGTCGAATGAACCACTGCCGCCGGAATCGAGGACCTTCACGCCCACCAATCGCGCTTGCGGAGCGACGCCGATAAAGTCGTAGTCGGGAGCACCGGTGCCGGCGGTGATGCCGGCACAATGGCTACCATGGCCTTGGTCATCGTAGGGAAAAATCTCGGTGCCGTTGGTCTGTTCAGGGGCATTGATGGCATCATAAAAGGCGATGACCTTGGTATCGTTGGTGGAATTATCATCATCGAGGTCGTTCAAACCCTCGTGAGCGCCATCGATTCCAGTGTCGATTATCGCCACGGTCGTTCCCGAGCCGGTATAGCCGGTCTGTGACCAGACCTGGTCGACTCCATGCACACCAACCACCGAATCCATGGCGATGCCGAGCATCCCGTTCAACTCGACCATCACCACTCCCGGAAGTCTGGAAGTGGTGAGGATTTCGGTGGTAAGGACTGTGCCTGAGATGGCATCGATAAGCGGCAGTCGCCACCTCTCGACGAAATCGACCTCATCGAATAGCATCTGGGCATCAGCATCGGTCGGGGTGTGGTCGAAATCAACGATGATGCCGATGCGGCCATCGTCGCCAATCCAACCGGGGGTTGCGAGGGCAACTTCGACCATATCACCGATTCCATCGTGATTTCTGTCTACCGTTGTATCGACCCACCAACCCTGCTCTCCGCCGGCATGAGTTTCGGTCTTTGCTGTGCCCGACGCGGCGCTGACGGTCACGAATGCAAGTATTATCGGGAGAATGAATGTCGCTGCCAATAACAGACATATCATCGGATGATTTCGCATTTGAACCCTCTGTGTGCCTGTGGCGCACTATCTCGACCAGCGCTTCTTTCATCAATATGACGCATCCATGAATACGGCATAGAAGCCATTTCAGTGTACACTATCGCTTCCAAACGGCGCGAAATCGCAAGGTGTCGGGCTCATCATCTTGGCGTCGGGATTCACTGAATTCCTGCAGTTCACAGCCTTGACCGATTGCCAGAATCCAGTCCTTGGTCAACGGCCATGGCGGGCCGATGACTTCTACCTCGGGGTTGCTCAGTCTGCCGATGCAGACGAGAAGACCCTGTTCGTTGAGCAGTTTGGTTAAGACCTCCGCAGCATCTTGTCGCGGTGCCTGGGCCATTGCCTGCAAGATATGGATTTCAACCACAAGATCAAAGGAGGAAAACCATTCAACCGGTGGCTCAAGCAGGTTGGCAACCCGCCAATCCACCATCGAATCCGGATGAATCTTCTCAGCCCAATCGATTGCGGTTTGAGAGATGTCGAAGGCATTTACCTTCCACCCTGCTCGCTCAAGGTAAACCGCATCGTCACCCAATCCACAACCGATGACCAAGGCCTTCGCACCATCGTGGGGAGGGGTTGGGAAGTGGAGGTCGAGCCAAGATGAGAATAGTGGATTGGCGCGTTGGTCGGCCCATGGGACTTGACTCCAATCTCCTTCGGCCTCGGTATATATCTGCTCAAACCAGCCCGATGGGTCTTCGCTCATCGCCGCTTCAGCCGCCAGACCGATAACCCGTTGGCGCATATCATCCATGGCTCTCACATGTGGGAGATGACGGCATCGCCGAAAGCACTGCATGAGAGAAGTGTCGCATCGTCCATCTGGCGCTCGAAATCATAGGTGACGGTCTTGGCGCCAATCGCCCCTTCCATCCCCTTGACAATCAGGTCGCCCGCATCGCTCCAACCGATGTGGTGTAACATCATCTCGGCTGAGAGAATCAGTGAGCCGGGATTGACCTTGTCCTGTCCGGCATACTTCGGCGCGGTACCGTGGGTGGCCTCAAAAATCGCGATTCCGCTATCGAAGTTGATATTCGCTCCCGGGGCGATTCCGATTCCGCCAACCTGGGCGGCGAGAGCATCGGAGATGTAGTCGCCATTGAGATTCATCGTTGTCAAGACACCATATTCTCGTGGTCGGGTCAATATCTGCTGTAACATCGCGTCGGCGATGACATCCTTGATGATGATTTCATTGCCGGTGTTCGGGTTGGTCATCTTGCACCAAGGACCACCATCGACCTCGACCGCGCCATATTCATCCTTGGCCAATTGGTAGCCCCAGTCGCGGAAACCTCCTTCGGTGAATTTCATGATGTTACCCTTGTGCACCAAGGTCACACTCGGTTTGTCGTTAGCGATTGCATAATCAAATGCGGCACGGACGATTCGAGTAGTCCCCTCAATACTGATTGGCTTGATGCCAATACCACTGGTATTGGGAAAGCGTATCTTGTCGACACCCATCTCGTTTTGCAGGAAAGCGATGACTTTGGCGACATCTTCCGAGCCCGCTTCCCACTCGATTCCAGCATAGACATCTTCGCTATTCTCGCGGAAGATTATCATGTCTACCGCCCCGGGGTCTTTGACCGGGCTGGGGGTGCCGACGTACCAGCGAACCGGGCGGATACAGGCGAAAAGGTCGAGTTGTTGCCGCAGAGCGACGTTGAGTGAGCGGATTCCACCACCTACGGGGGTGGTGAGCGGACCTTTGATGGAAACCAGTCCATCGCGCATGGCCGCAAGAGTTGCTTCTGGCAGCCATTCGCCGGTGGCGTTGAAAGCCTTCTCTCCGGCCAGTACTTCCGACCAGTGAATCTTCTTGCCATCACCATAGGATTTGGCGACTGCGGCATTGACGACCTTCATCATCACCGGGGTTATGTCGGCGCCGATACCATCTCCTTCGATGTAATTGATGATCGGCTCATCGGGTACGTTCAACCCCTCATCTCCCATCGTTATCGGGGTTCCTAGCGCACTTCCAGCCATGCTAATCGATGACTGCGAGCAACCCCCTCCTCATCAACGCGACGGTTACCTACCCCGCTCACCTCCCCACGACCGCCAGCGAATCGTTTGCTTCCACCTCAAGAGGTCTTACTGATTTCCTCGTCTGCGGTTCCGCCAGTTGCTCTCCTCCACGCCTATCCATTGAGGTCGCGGGGGAACGGCTGAGTATTCCAAGGTCAAGCATAAGCGTAGAAACCCCCTCGCTAAAGTATGGATGGTAAAGTAGAATGGACCGGCGCAACAACTCTCAGTGGAATCAATAGCGATGGTGGTCGCATCTCTCTCGATTGGGAGAAAGGCCCCAGCCCGATGCAGGTCGTTCTTCAGTGCGTAGGTGCATGTAGTTTAATCGACCTCATCGAGGGTGTAAAGGGTCGCGAGATTCGCTCGGCATATGTGGAAATGACCTCAGAGAGAGCCGAAGATTTTCCCAAGGTATTCACCAAAATTCATCTCAGTTATCATCTCGATACCGATGCGCCACTCAGGTTGTTAACCCGATTGGCGGAGAAATCGCATGAAAAATACTGCTCGGTCGGGAATATGATTCGCAGTACTGCTGATATCACTTGGAGTTTGCACATCTGAGAATGCTGAAAATATTTTCAAGCAGCCTGCTGGCAACGGCTTGAAATGTGATGACCGCTTGCCGTGATGGGGGATGGGCTCGTGCGTGAAGTTCAGTTGTTTTGGTCTCGGACAACGCTTGAGGCCACTCCGATGGGAAAGTTATTGCAGTTCGTTGACCATGCGCAATTCCTTGGCTATTCTAAACGTGGTGACGACCACATCGACATCCTTGCGAAAGTTGTGTTCAAGGATGGCTTCTCGCCTGATAACATCACTTTCACCGGAGATTTCATGGAACTCGTCGAGGTCTTGGCCGCACCGCAGTCCACATGGTCGAAGGAATGGGTTTTGCAAATACGTTTCATTGCTGTCGCCAGTGACTTGGTGGAGGTACATACCAGCGCTCGCTCTGCCAGCATCACCCCCGAATCCACCCTCGATCAGGGTGGCTTGAATTATATTGTCCGAGGGCCACCGCAATCGGTCGGCATGGTCGTGGCAGCCCTGCGAATGTCACTGAAACCCGACCGTTTCTCTGCCTTATCGGTAGAACCCAATAGAATATTGGAAAATCGTCTGGTCTCGCCACAACAACTTCGGGTGGTTAAATCTGCATGGGAAGTCGGGTGGTATGAAAACCCCAGAAGTATGAAAATGGCAGATTTAGCGCGTGAAATCGGTTTGTCACGGAGCACTGTGTCCGAGCATTTGAATAGGGTTGAGACCGAAATGGTGAAACTGCTCTTGGATGCGGTCGGAGAACATGTCGATGATGCAATGCAAGAAACATATCCGTTGGATTTCATGTGGGCAAACATCCACCCTGATGACTACCCGATGGTCAGGAAAATCACCGATGATTCGATTAGAAATAAGGAACCTAATAACATAGTATTCAGAGTGAGGAAGTTAAACAGTAAGGAGTACCGCATGGTCAGAACCATCAGCAATCCATCCTATGAGAATGGTGACTATGTGAAGATGTATGGAACGGTAGAAGACCTTTCGGGGCATCAAGATGCTGCAGAGGTGATGAAGTTATCAATGAAAATCGCCAATAATCAAAAGAATACAACTGAATTCCAAAACTATGGTGTGTGGAGTTGGGATGTTAATGAAGATATATTTGAATGGTCGGATTCTCTATATGAGGTCATCGGGGCTGTAGTAGGAGAATTTAATCCGGCCCAAGATGGTTTCTATGAAATTATTGAGCCTTCTTTTGTCGACCAAGTCCGGGCGAAAAGAAATGAAGCCTTGCGAACCCTGGAATCTTTTGAAGCTGAATTTGAGATTATCCGGCCCGATAATGGTGAGACTCGCATCATCCGTGCAATCGGCAGTGTAGCCACTGACAACCAAGGTAATGCTGTACGACTGATGGGTCTGGCAAGTGATGTAACCGGATTGACGGAAGCCGAGAGAGTCTACCAAGATACCCTGATGGGCGACCAGAATAAACTCGCTGGAGAACAAGGTTCCTATGTGGTCGATGCCATTGAGCGGACCATGAAACTCTCACCGGAAGCGAAGAGAATATTGGGTAATTGATTACTCGACGCCCAGTAGTTTTGCCAGTGGCTTGAGCAATTCGTGTACCTCGCCAGCCAATACCGCAGAAGAACCACTCCACACCCCAAGTGCGAAAGCCTCACCACAACCCAGTGCTTCGCACCACTCATAGGCCTTCAACCACTCCTGCTTTGAAAGACCGCTTTGCAGCGCGGTCACACCTAAAGCGGCCGCGTCGTTGTCGAGCGCCTCTTCATGCCCGCTGACATCGGTATCGATGATATCGTGAACCATCTGTAGATGCGAATTAAAGTCGATACCCAATGCTTCACGCTTTCGCACCAATAGCGCGACCTCGGAAGGGTCGAGTTGATTGTCGACCCATACCGTCTCCAGCAACAAGCGGTATGCTGCACTGGTGTCGTCCTTCCTGGATGCTGGAGAGGTGGTTTTGGCGGAGTGGGCAGTGGCTGGTGACCCCGCGTCTTCTTCGGTGGACGAATCATCATCTTCATCGGAAAGCAGGGCCTCGAGGGCATCGCCGACAAATGAATCCGGCTCAGAATCGGTGGGGGATTGGCTTGCGTGGCGGGGGTCTTCAATCAGGTCGAAAGGGTCGATGTCATCGCTATCATCATCGGAGACCGTTTCGACAGAATCGAAAGACAGGGTACCGATTATTCCATCATCCTCGGCGACGGCATCGAGCAAATCGGCGCCTCTTTTAGCCGGTGGGGAAGAATCAACCCCCAAGGTCTCAAAGATATCATCTTCGTCATCGTCTTTTTCTGCTTCATCGCTGAACATCATCCCAATGCCTCTATGTCGGCGGTGCGCTGCAACACTCATCAATGCAACCCTTGGCTGAGTTGCGTATTCAGTGCTGACTAATGGTGGCGATGGACATAAACGAAATGGCGACTGCGACCTAATCGGCGTAGATGATGCGGAATCGAGTGATAGCGACTCTAGTGCTAATGTTGGCATTGTTCTTCACCCCTCCCTTGGCTGCCCTTCCGACCGGGATTGGGAATCAGGCCGACAACGGTTGTCTTTGCCACGGTGTTTCGGACCCCTCGACAAATGTCGAAATAAGTGGATTGCCGCAAGCATGGGAAGCCAATACCACCTATTCTCTGAGTATCGGTGTGAGTAGCACCGACGAAACTCTTGTCAACGGTTCAAGGGGTGGCTTCAGGCTATTGATTTCCGGCGGTGAAGTAAACTATTCCCACGAATTTGTGCAAAATCTCGATGCTGGGCTTACCCATACCGAAACGGGTAGTGAAGGCCGGCAATGGCAGGTGAATTGGACTTCACCAGAAGATACGACAACAACGGTTCACTTCCAGTTGTATGGCAATGCCGTCAATGGTGACGGGTCGAGTAGTGGTGATGTCTGGTCGTCTTTCCAAATCAGCCTTCCGGGGGTGAATGCGACCAGCATTGAGGTTGCCTCGAGTGGACCTTCGACCGCAGAATTAGGTGGGCTGATCGTTGTTGTTGTAGCAATAGTAATTCTGTTCAAGATGATGTATTCAAACCCCGAGTCAAGTGATTCGCTGCGAGGTGACCACCAACCAACCAACCCTGAGCATGCCGAGTCGGATTCAGCCTCGATTGAGAACCTCGATTCCGATAACAACACTATGAACGCACCAAAGAGTGATGAAATCAACTGACGTCTTCAACCGCCGTCTTCAACCGATGAGCTTCAATTGACGAACTCGATTGAGCGATTTCTCAGCGTGTTGAGTTGGCGATTTTCACTATTGCCATAAATCTGGGTACTCCGTACTCCGGTGAGCACTACCATGACACGAATCTCATCCTTGAGGTCATCCTCGACCGCAGCACCCCATATTATCTTGGCATGCTCCGATATTTGGTCCTTGATGATCTGCGCACATTGCTCGGCTTCCCCCAGCGTCAGGGAGGGGCCTCCGACCACGTTGATCAGGGCTCCACGAGCATCCGAGAAATCGATTTCCAGCAGTGGTGAATGTAATGCTTCAAGAGTGGCTTGAGCAGCCCGGTTTGCACCTTTGGCACTACCGATTCCAATCATCGAGACGCCGCCACCGGTCTTCACCACTGATTTCAGGTCCTCGTAGTCAAGGTTGACCATCCCATCGCATGTCAGCAGGTCGGTCACCCCACGAATAGTGCGGACGAGTAATTCATCACCGACTCGAAAAGCCGCCGCGAGAGGCAGGTCACGCACGCTTTCAATCTCCAGCAGGCGTTCATTCGGAATGACGATGATGGTGTCACAATGCTCGCGCAGGCGCTCAAGCCCCCACTCGGCATTCTGTCGCCGTAGGGTTCCCTCGGACTTGAATGGATAGGTCACCACCGCGATTGTAAGCGCACCCTGGCTCTTGGCCAGGCGCGCCACATGTGCTGCGGCGCCGGTACCCGAGCCACCACCCATTCCGGCAGTGATTATCGCCAATTGCGTATCATCGGTAATCTGCCGTAGTTTGTGTTCACTCTCCAAAGCCGCGGCATCACCCTTGGACGGGTCACCACCGGCGCCTCGGCCGCGTGCGGTGCGGCCGATGAGAATCTTCTTCTCGGCATTGGTGAGAAGAAGTGCCTGAGCATCGGTATTGATGGCGTATCCGGTCACGTATGAATTGTTGAACAGGTTCTCATTCTGCAGGCGGCCGATGGCATTACACCCGGCTCCGCCCATCCCGTATACTCGAATCCGAGGTTTGAGGGATTCGAGCAGGGTGCGTAATTCCTCATCGTCGGCCGATAATTTATCCTCGAGATCAGGTGTTTCAGGGGTCGTGACCTCGTCATCTTGTAGGCTGAGCACACGTTCAATCAAATGGCGCATGGGTACCAGCCGCGTTGTAGCCATTTTGAACGTGTTGCTGGTCGACCCCCTTTAGGGGTCGATTTAGCGACGGTCCAAAAAGCGCCGATATCCCCACCTATGCCCCCCTCCCGTAATCCCGCCGGACTGGGGTATTCCAGCGTTAATTGCACAATGTCAGGGTTGGATGACCTCGCGGTTAAGGGTGCGGGCAGGAGGGTTCAGGATCAATCGCGCAATCCGTCTTCGATGACTTCCATCACGCACTCGCCTTCGGGCAGGTTGGGGGAGTCTACCAAACGGACGATTCTCCTGCCTCCCTTGGCCTTGCGCAGGTAGAGCCTGAAGGTGCTGGCGTGCGCCAAGATGTGGCCACCGACCGGTTTGGTCGGGTCGCCCCACATTGCATCGGGCTTCGAGTGTACCTGATTGGTGACCAGTATCAGGGCGTTGTTGATGTCGGCGATCTGCTTCAAATCCTTCAGGTGGCGATTCAATTTCTGCTGGCGGTCAGCCAGCATCCCACGGCCGATATATTCGGCGCGGAAGTGGCCGGTCAGCGAGTCGACGACAATCAGTTTGACATTCATCCCCTTGCTCATCCGCTTGATTTCGTCGATGAGCAGCATCTGATGGTCTGAGTTGTAAGCTCGGGCGACGTGAATCCGTTCCAAGACCTCGTCGGGGTCTAGGTCGAGGCCGCGTGACATCTGCATGATGCGCTCGGGGCGGAAGGTATCCTCGGTATCGATGTAGAATACATCGCCATCAAATCCGCCTTGGTCGACCGGAAGGGTGCAATTGACCGCTAATTGGTGGGCTATCTGGGTCTTTCCGGAACCAAATGCACCGTAGACCTCAATCAGTGCCTGAGTCTCGAATCCGCCGCCTAGTAATGCGTCCAAGGATTCGACCTGGCTCTTCAATTTCATCACCTCACGGCGGCGCTCGAGCAGTTGACCACCGCTGAGGAAGCCACCGATATTGGCCATCTTCTTGGCTGATTGGATTATCTTGCTGGCGACAGCATCGCCGAGTTCGGCGGCATCGGACAATGCGCCTGAGGTCATCACTGCGATTGCCAGCAGTTCATCGAAACCGGCTTCTCGCAATTTCTCTGCGGTCGCTGGACCTACACCAGGAAGGTCTTCGATGGTCGGTTCGTCTATTTGCTCTTCGGTCACGGTGCGTGTCTCCTGTTCTTGTTCAACAAGGTCTAGCCCATCATCATTCTCATCAGTGGTAGCCGTGATTTTTGCCTTTCCTACAGGTGTTATTTCCTTGGTTTTACTCGGTTTTTTGGTTTTACTTGCCATGTTTCTTTCTCCTGGCTTCAACGGCTGTTTCCGTCTTCTGCCAAAATCAATGATTGCGCTTACCTATATTAATGGATGAAGCACGGTTGGGCGGAAAATGGAAGTGGACAATCAGTTTTCCTAGCAATTTTCCCACGCAGTGCGCGGCTTTTTCACTTTCACTTCAGATTCACTCTTCGGGGTCACCGCCACCGTCGGGGTTCGGATTGGGTGGGCTTTCATCCTCGGCATACTTCACCCAGAGATTGTTTTCGACATCGATATTGTCACCATCGGCGGAGACCTTCAGCGTCCAGACCCCATCCTCGGGCAAGTCCCAGTCGGCCGTCCACTTGCTTTCCTGGCCCTCACCTACTTGCTCCTCGCGCTGTGCGACCTCAACTCCGGTGGTATTCTCCAAAGACCAAGTTACAGTTGTAGACCCACCAAAGAATATGTTTGTGGGGTTGGAGACATTGGAAGTGAGTTCAATTTTCACTGCCATGGCTTCCCCAGTTTCGCTGTCGGAGGTTGAATCGATGGTCGTATCATCACAACTGTCGCAATTGTTCTCGCTCAATTTGACGTGC